>Ga0315268_10004944_pt1 | contig 14361 bp, 13 predicted proteins | sample C1_top_MG_FD_204535 | JGI IMG/M metagenome (GOLD analysis project Ga0315268, IMG submission 204535) | Sediment microbial communities from Yellowstone Lake, YNP, Wyoming, USA - C1_top | ecosystem: Environmental > Aquatic > Freshwater > Lake > Sediment | place: USA: Wyoming | collected 2017-08-01
CATTGGAAAAATGTTGAAGAGAAAAGATATAGAAGCTGTAACTATTTGCACATGGTCAACAACTCTCGCAAAAATGGCACTAAAAGCCTTGAACGCTGGAAAACATGTTCTAGTCGAAAAACCAATGGCGACAAACGTAAAACAGGCAGAAAAACTGCTTAAAACAGCCAAAAAGAAAGAATTACATCTAACTGTGGGCTTCCTGATGCGGTTTATCCCTGGCATTCAACACATCAAAAATGCAATCGAAAACAAAACAATAGGCGATTTGGTTTGCGCCACAGCCAAAAGAGTTTCCGAATGGCCTGATAGAATAGGCGATGTGGGAGTTGTTAAAGACATGGCTATTCACGATATAGACATCACAAGATATCTTTTCGGCGAAGAACCCACCGCTGTTTACGCAAAAACTGGATGTATGAAGCATAAAAAGTTTGAGGATTACGCCCAGATAATGCTAACTTTTGATAGTGGAAAAAGCGCTTTCATAGAATCTAATTGGTTAACGCCGTATAAAACACGAACTTTGGTTGTTACTGGAAGCAAAGCGATAATGAAGCTTGATTTTATAACACAGGAATTGACTATTGAAAATGCCAAGGAGACAAAGCAACCGAGGTATCTATGGCAGGAACCATTAAAACTGGAGCTTCAACACTTTGCAAATTGCATCTTAAAGAAGGAAAAGCCGCTAATAACTGGAATGGATGGGTTGAAAGCCCTTCAAATAGCCGAGGCGGCACTAAAATCTTCAGCAACAGGAAAAATGGTAAAGTTAGAGTAGGCTTACAATTTAGCTGAGATTGAATGGTTTACCTTCTTGCAGAATATTTCTGGGAATTTTTTCCTTCCACTTTTTCAAAAATGGCAAATCCTCGTTTTCTTTTCGCAGTTCGTCAGGCAGCATTTCTGGAATTTCATCACGTATCGGATACCACCTTAAGCACTTAGGACAAACAATTAGGCCTTCAACTATCTCCTCTTTCTCTTCAAAAATGTGAAGCTCAAGCGGATAATGCTTGTCAATTGGACATGCAAGTATATCCATAAGTTTCTTCTTAATTTTTAATCCCCCATGATGCAATTTCCTTTCCAAATATAAAACATTTTCACCAATCTCTCACTTTAATATCTAAAACGGTTTGATACCAATTTGGGCCCACGGATCGAACAATACGACCTGATGGAATTTTGAAGGCTACGTTCAAGCTTTCAAGCTTTCTAGTCACTTTTTGGTTAACTTTTTCAATTGGATTCTCATTTTTCTTTGCATGCTCAAAATCGTAGTAATGTATCCACCCGCCCGCATTTTTAAGAGTCAATAAAGCATATGGCAAATATTCATAGGCTTTTTCTGGCAATGGCATAAGAACCCTATCCGCTACATGGCACAGTCTTTTTTCAATAACTTCTTTTGCGTCTCCAAGCATCGATGTAACTTTTTCATATAGTCTATTCAGTCTAACGTTCTCTTGCATGCTTTGCACAGCGACTGGGTTAATGTCAATCGAATATATTTTTTCTGCATTAGAGTGTTTGCCAATAATTATAGAAAAACATCCGACACCAGCAAACATGTTAACAATAATTTCTCCATTCTTAACTTGTTCTGCAATTCGCATTCTCTCATAAAACAGCCTTGGCGAAAAATAACATTCTCCAACATCAACAGAGAAAAGGCATCCGGACTCTTTGTGAATAGTGCGGGTTTTGTTCTCTCCTGCTACAAATTCTAATTTTCGAAGTCTAAAATCTCCACAGACAGGGCTTGTCTGAGTCAATACTGTTTTAACATTATTATGAACGTTCATAACGGCTTCTGCTATGGCTTTAACAAATCTTTCCGAAGGTTCGGTTAAGCGAATAATTGCTATGTCCCCTACAATGTCATAAGAATTGGAAATGTGAGCTAAATCTTCCGCTGAGAGAGTTTCTGACAGATTTCTTCTTAATCGCCTTCTCAAGCTTTGCCATCCCAACTATAAGAAATAACGTTCGGGAAACATTTAAAAGTAGAATAGATTTTCTTTGTAGAAGGAGGAATCTAAACATGGAAAAAACATCAGGCGGAATTGTTTATGAATGTGTAAGATGCGGAGCAAAGGTTCCTTCCGAAGAACTGGAGCTTCGAGGTGGAGAAATGAAGTGTATAGTTTGTGGCTACAGAATACTGAAAAAGATAAAGCCACCTGTTGTGAAACGTGTTCCAGCCAAGTAACAAATCAAAAAAGGGGACAGCTACTAAATTACCAACGTTTCATTCCTTATCCACAAGAAGCTATTATAGCATCAGAAGATTTCTTTTTCTCTGATTTTGCGAAGAGCCCTACCGCGAAGCTTTATCGCTGGACCAACAACTTCTTCTGGTTGTTTTTCAACAGTTTTTCTTTTTATTGTTTCCCCGCAGATTCCTCTGGGAAGCAGTCGCCTTTTTATGCAAAGGGCATAAGTGCAGTTGGCAACATTACATATATCTTCAGTCCACCTACACCATACGCCATCACGACGGTAGATGACAGCATTCTTTGCACATTTGAAAGATTGGCATGTTGGAGAACAAGTTTTTTCCTGTGCCAATATTTACACAACCTTCGAGTATTTTTCATTGATAAAATGTCATGTTATGTAATTTTTTTCTCTAACAATACCTTTTCACTAAACTTGATATAAAGTTTTTTCTCCTAAACTCCTTATTTCCAATCTAGCTTGTGGTAAGCTTCGATTTAGAATGACTTCTTCTGTAAAGCTCTATTAAAAGAACCGCTATTAATAAGGCTACGATTATTATTGCATTGGTTAACATGCTTGTTTGAACAAAGAAACCACCTAATACCACATATTCTTCCAATTTAATTCCAATCATTGTTGAATTGCCTGCATAAAAAACCCGTGTCATATATGGTTGCGATTCGCCAAATAAGTAAATTGCCGCCTGCAGAGTTCCACCGGTAACATGGTCAAATTCAGCTATACCATCTGATTGTGTCGTCTTAGAGCTCAATTCTGAAACTCCTCGTAGTAGCATTACTTTTATGTTTGAAATTGGTTGTCCAAAATAGTCAACGACTTTTATTGAAACAGTTAGATTCCAAAGTTTGCAGTGTAATGTTACATTCTTATCTTGGAAGAGGCCCACAGTAGTTTCATTCAGCTTTATTCCGTCAGCATCATAAACGATTATAGTATAATTACCGAAAACACAATTAAAACCAGTTATTCCATCTGTGCTAGTATTTCCTTCATAGAACAGTCCACCCATCAATTCTTGAACTATAACTCTCGCATTATCAATTGGTTCACCATTCGAGTCAGTTATATTAACTTGCAAAGTCCTTGTCGGACAAATGAATGAAATGTTGTACCATCCTTTGGGGATTCCATTTGCAAGTAACGTTGGCAGATACGTTGAATTAAACAAAACGCCATACCGAGAGACATTTAAAGTATAGCTTACATTGGGCAGTAAAGAATGTGCTATGACCGTGCCGTTAATGTCCGTAGTTAACGTCGTATTTTCTCTTGTCAGATAAATTTGGGCTTCTGGAACCGCGATCATGATTCCATCTTTAAATGCTAAAACTGAAATTTTCAAGTTAGTGAGGTTGCAATCAAGAACATGCGAAATTGCATTGGTAATTTCTAGAATCTGCTCATAAACCTTTTGTCCTTTATAAAATGCTTGAAAAGTATAGTTTCCAACTTCAAGTGCGATTGTTACTAAACCATTAGGGTTACTTGCATTCACGACTAGAGTTTGATTTTCAATAACCAGAACTCTGACACTCTTCACGACTTCTCCAGCAAGATTTTCAGTAGTTACATTAATGTCAAAGCCTGGAACAGCGAAATTCTGGACGTCTGGCGGATTTTTCTTTGTTGAACTCGGCGGCGCCAAAGTGGAAGTAATGTTAACGGTATAGGTGCCAATTGATGCGTTTGCAGGAATAGGTCCCCAGTTGGCTAAAACTAAGCCTTCTTCAGTGGCAGGTACGTTGATTATTGAGCCGATTGTTTTTCCGCCAGAATTCACTTTTATTGTAACGGTTTCGTTTGCGTGATATCCAGATGCTCTAATGTCTATGACTTGGTGTCTGTGATATTCTGTAGCATTTGTTAATCCTATTGTGAATGTATCGGTGTCAAGTGTGGTTGTGGCTGTTTTATTGAAATAAACAGTGTATGTCCCTACATAGTTTGTGTTTGGTGTTCCGCTGAAATCATTCGGGTAGACCAGTGTAGCATTACCATTTCCCGTGTTAGCGGTATTAGAGAGTGATACAAGTGTCCAATAAGTCTCATTTCTTGGAGAAGGAGGTTTAACAGTAACATTTGCATAGTAAATTGTGTTTGATTCTCCGCCTGTAACATTCACTCGAATAGTGACGTTACTATTTTCTTGCAACTGCTCAGGAGGCTCAAGTGTTGTAATTACCTCAATATTGTATGCAGGTTCTACAGTGAACTGAACTGTGGAGTTAAGATTGTTATCTACGTCTTGTAATGTTATTGTATGATTTCCTTTAGGAAATGCTGGCACATAAAAGGTTGCATTTACCGAATTCCCGACTGCATTTGTCTCATTTACAATAGTGTTGGCGAACCAGATTCGGTAAATCCCATCAGTCTTATTTATGGTTCCAATGACGCGAACTAAATCACCCACTTTGCCACTTGAAGGAGTAATAGAGGCAATCTCTACATCTGCTGCGCTTACGCTTGGAAAAAGTGATGTAAAAGTAAAAGTTATAGCGAGTATTATCATGAAAACAGCAATTATGGTTAATATCTTCAAGTCACTTTACTCTCCATCTGCACTGCGTAATTTCAGCCTAGTTTGAACACATTTACTATTATGGAGCATTTTAAACTTTACCTTTTTATAACATAAACAATTGTTCTAAAATCGTTAACACTCAATATTTTCGTGCACAATCAGTTATTAGCAAAAAATAAACTAAATGTTTAAAGAAGTAGATACAACTTAAACATTGAGGACCCCCCAACATGATTGATGAAGTCCTAAACTTGGTTAAGAAGCATGAAGAATGGCGAGGAAAGCAATGTTTGAATCTTATTCCTTCAGAAAATATCATGAGTCCAACTGCACGAAAACTTCTTTCATCAGAACTTGTCCATCGATACACGGCGAGAGACCGCTTTTATATGGGAACACGTTTCACCGACGAAATTGAACAGCATGGCGAAAAATTGGCTAAGGAAGTTTTTAAAGCAGACACTGCAGATTTGCGTCCCCTTTCTGGGCACATCGCAGACTTAATCTTTTTAGCTACCTACACTAAGCCAAACGACACTCTTATGTGTATTTCTCCGGATGACGGCGGATACCCGGGAATGTGGAAAAATGGCTTAGCAGGGCTTCTAGGACTTAAAATAACGCCGTTTCCTTTTTCAAAACAAGACATCACCATAAATGTGGAAGAGGCAAAAGAGGTTATAAGACGCCTAAAGCCTAAAATCGTAATTTTCGGCGCAAGCAAAATTACCTTTCCACAACCAGTTAAAAAATTAGCCGAAATTGCCAATGAAAATGGCGCTGTCGTGGGATTTGATGGTTCACACGTTATGGGATTAATTGCTGGACAACAGTTTCAAGACCCATTGCAGGAAGGAGCATGCGCCTTGTTTGGTTCAACCCACAAAAGCTTCTTCGGTCCCCAAGGAGGCATTATTTTAGCTGATAAGGAGCATGGGCAAGTCATAAAAGAGAACATCTATCCAGCTTTTGTAGATAATGCCCACTGGAATCGTATAGCAGCATTGACTTTGACATTGGCTGAAATGAAAGAATTTGGTAAAGCCTACGCAGAACAGGTAATCCGCAATTCACAAACATTAGCTAAAGCCTTGTATGATTATGGTTTTCCTGTTGCTTGCCAACATTTAGGCTTTACGCAATCACATCAAGTGATACTAGATTATGGAGGCGATGAGCAGGGCAGAGCCGTTGCAGAAAAGCTTCAGGATGCAAACATAATTGTTGACTGTGTCATTAGAATTGGCACTTGCGAGGTTACGAGGCGAGGAATGAGAGAAAACGAAATGCTAAAGATTGCTGAATTAATCAAGAGGACTATTGTTGACAAAGAAAAGCCAGAAGACATTCGGAAAGATGTTGCTGGACTTTGTGCAGAATTTCAAAAAGTTGAATACTGCTTTGATGAATAAACTGTTTTATTAGAGAATTATCAGTCTATTTCCAAAGAAAACACACAGTTTAGGAGAGCAATCATCTTGGAAACTTCTGTGCCGCCTCCACTCATTCAAGCCTTGAAAAGGCAAAAGTATCATTTTGTTGGTCGCCACTCAGCAGTCAAGAGGTGTAGGTGGCTTTATGAAACCTTAATCCACGATAGACCATGCTACAAGCAGAAGTTCTATGGAATAAAAACGCATCAATGCATACAAATGACCCCTGCTCTTTTTTACTGCACACAACAGTGCCTATTCTGTTGGAGAGCTCAAAGCAGTGATCTTAAAATCAAGTGGGATGAGATGAAGTTGCCAATATTGGATAATCCGGAAGAAATTGTTGATGGGAGCATAAAGGCGCAGCTTCGAATTCTAAGTGGATACAAAGGTAACTTGGATACGAATAAGCAGAAATTTAAAGAAGCTTTAACTCCAAGGCACGTGGCCATAAGCTTGGCTGGAGAGCCAACACTATACAAGCATATAGGAGAGTTAATTCAGGCTTACCACAAAAGAGGATTTACAACATTTCTCGTGTCCAACGGAACCATGCCTTCAGTTCTAGCAAAATTAAGTGAAGAGCCTACGCAGCTTTACATTTCTATGTGTGCTCCAAATGAGAAAAAATTCAATTATATTTGCCGACCCCAAATTCCAAAAGCTTGGAAAAATCTGAAAGAAACCCTAGACCTTATACCTAGCTTTAAATGCCCAACAGTTATTAGAATAACGTCGGTTCACAATCTGAACATGGAAAACATAAAAGACTATGCCAAACTTATTGACAAGGCTAATCCGACCTATATAGAGCCTAAAGCCTACATGCACGTTGGATTCTCAAGGCTTCGTTTAGGCTATGAATCTATGCCAAGCCACAATGAAATTCGCGAATTTGCAAAGCAAATAGCAAGGGAAACAAGTTACAATATAATTGATGAAGCTCAAGAAAGTCGCGTCGTGTTATTGAGTAGACTTGAAAAAACTATTAGATTTGATTAGGGCTTAATTTTTGCAAATGAGTCAAAATACATACATCTTGTAAACATCTTGAGGTTATACTGTGAATAAATGAGAACAAGGCTTAAATAATTCTTAATTTCTATTGCCTAGAAACTTAAACCAATAATTAAAGCGAGGTGGCACAAAAATGGTTAAAGAAGGAAGAGGGCGCTTATTCAGAAGGAAAGACGGCAAATACTTGATTTACCTACCAAAAGACTTCGCCGAAGACAGCATGTTTCCATTTAAAGGCTCTGACTCTATATTTGTAAAAGTAAGCTTCAAGATTGGAGACGACAAGCTTCTCATAGAGAGATGGAAAGAACCAGCAAGTGAATAATCGCCTTTAAAATATGCAATATTTCATCCCCTTTTTTAGCAATACAATAAAATATTTCTGCTCTCTATCTTTAAATTCAATGGTGCTAACTTTATGGCTTATTTAAAAAATATTTTGCGAGAAATAAGAGAAGAGTTAAGAGAAAAAGAAAATTTACGAGAAAACGCCCAAAAAGATATGCGAAAAGCAACAAGCCTTTCCAAACAAGCAATACTTATGATTCACCAAAAAAGATTAAAGGAAGCAGAAAAACTCATTGGAAAAGCTGCAGAAATAATTTCAAAGCTTAACACTGCCTCAACCGAGTATCCACACGTTATTTATAGTGGCTTATTCGATGCTGCTCTTCAAGAATACTCTGAAGCAAACATATTCCTAAACTTAATTAGAAAATCAAAATTTGTGACGCCTATGGAGATTAATGTGCCTTCAATTGATTATGTACTCGGGTTAGCTGATGTAATAGGAGAATATAGGCGTATGGCACTTGACGCTTTACGCGAAGGAAATGTGGAAAAAAGCGAAAAATGCTTACAGAGTATGGATGACATTTACATTGAACTTATGGCTATGGATGAAGCCTACATGTTAGTTCCAGGTCTTAGGAGAAAATGTGATAACGCCCGAAAAATTATTGAGGCTACGCGGGGAGATGTTACGCAGGAGATTCGCAGAAGCACGCTTGAGAAATATTTGAAACAGTTTGAAAAATTGGCAAAGAGAAAATAGACCCAACAGTTTGTCGAGCAGAAGAAAAATGCGCATAATCGATATGAAAGCTCCTTTTTCTGTTGAAAAGGCTCATAGAATACAATTGCAATTGTCTAAACACATTATTTCCAAGAATATGCTACCAGAAAAGATCAAGCTTGTTGCCGGAGTAGACGTCGCTTATAAGAAAGAAAAATCTATTGGGGCTGTTGTAGTTCTGGAGTACGATTCTCTTAAAGTTGTGGAATCCCGAACAGTTCTATTGGAAACATGCTTTCCCTACATTCCAACACTGCTTTCCTTTAGGGAAACACCCCCGACAGTTTTAAGTATCAGAAAATTGGAGACACAGCCAGATGTTTTTCTTGTAGATGCTCAAGGTTTCGCTCATCCTTATCGTTGTGGCTTTGCAAGTCATTTGGGTCTTGTGATAGGTAAACCGACTATAGGCGTTGCAAAGAGCAAACTGTTTGGCGAAGTTGAAGAAAGCAGAGTTCAGAGAGATGTTACTTTCCTTAAAGATAAAGGTCAAATCATTGGTGCTGTGGTTACAACCAAGCACGAATCTAAACCTGTTTATGTAAGTGTGGGACATATGGTTTCTCTTGAAACAGCCATAAAAATAGTTAAACATTGCATATGCAATAATCGCATTCCAGAACCGATTTTAAAAGCTCACGAGTTGGCAACATTAAAAAAGCGAGAAATCAAATAAATAGAAAACGTGGGAATAGCTTGCTTAATCCTAAACTTAAAGTATTAGCGAATAAAATTCATGATAAGAATCTTCGAGAGAAAGTTCTTGAATTATTGAAGAATCCAAAATTTGAAATAGACGGGAAAAAGTATTCAGGCTTGCCTCTTGAAGTTTCGCCAGCAGGGCGCTCTCATCACCATTGCTACCCGGGAGGCTACATTGAACATGTTGTTTCAACAGCCAATATTGCATTAACAATGTGCAACTCAATAGAGAAAGTTTACCATGGCAAAGTGAATCGTGATTTTGTCATAGCTGGCATTTTATTACATGATATCTTCAAGCCCTTCACATACGCATTAAATGAAAGGGGAGGTTACAGTTCGACACGTTTAGCAGATTACATGGACCACTTATCTCTTGCAATTTCAGAACTTGTCCGAAGAGACTTCCCATTAGAAGTTGTTCACATAGTTTCTGCCCATCACGGAGAATACGGACCGATCAGACCGCACACTATTGAGGCTTTAGTTTGCCATTTAGCAGATTTAACAGATTCACGATTGAACGGTGAAATATTGAATGCAGCGCGATATCTTGCCAGAAATGCCGTAGGCGAAGAGTTGTATGGATTAACTCCGAAGGAAGCCTTCGAAATAATCCTTTCGAAGTCCCTCGAAAACTGGGAAGGTGTAGCGAAAGCAGTTGAAAAGATAAAACAAAAAAGAAGAACACATAAGGCTTAATAACATTAATCATTTAAAAACTTGAAAAAGGTGATTGTGAAAAAATGGAGATCTCATTTGACGAGTTTCAAAAGTTGGATATGCGGATCGGAAAAATTTTAGAAGCAAACCAGATTCCAGGCTCACGCAATCTAATAAGAATGACTGTGGATTTTGGAACAGAGAAAAGACAAGCCGTAGCGGGACTTTTACAATGGTACAAACCAGAAAATCTTGTAGGCAAAAAATATGCCTTCATCTTGAATCTTCAACGCAGGAAATTAATGGGTGTGGAGTCACAATGCATGATTTTGGCCGCCGAAGATGATAAAGGCAATGTCGTGGTTATTCAGCCTGAAAAAGATATTGCAGAAGGAAGTAGAATACACTAACATTTGTTAAAGTTTAGATTCGAACTAGAACACTTTTAATTTCTTAACTTAACAATTTGGCAATAGCCTCAGCGCTCTTCTTGCTTTCAGCTAAATACTCTACCATTTCCATGTCTAGGTCAAGCCATTTAGCGATTCCAGCAGACATATTCGGATCGTTTTTGAAGATTATTTTCAGATAGGGCAGAATTTCTTTTGACGCTCGATTTGCTGAAATGTGACATTTTCGTTTAATTTTATGTCCTATTCCAAGCTGTATTGCACGTTCAGCCTTAGACCTTGATAACATTTGTATGCGCTCAGGAAACTTGAATGGTATCCAGCCATGAGCCTTAGTGTTTTGTCTAGCCATCGCCACGCCTGCAGTCATGTAATCGATTACGTAGCGTGCGAAGCTCCAGTCTTGGGTGGAGCGGATTCTGCCACGATAAAGGTCTGCGATTGAAAGGGCATCCATTGCATTGGCTAGGTCATTTGGATCGGTCAAGTGGGCTGGAACATTTTCATATATCCATTCAAAAAGCATGTCAATGTCTATGTCAGCCATGTCCAATGCTTGTTTTGCACTTTGGCACGTTTTTCCATAAATTACCATTCTCAACACATTAAAAATGGTCTCCTGCCTATCCCTATAGCCAAGCCAAGAAACATCCTCATAAGTTAGTGTTTTTTTGCCTTGAGCCAAAGCTTGAAGGTCGTTTACGGCTGAGCGAATATCGCCTTCAGAGCGTTGAGCAATAAATTTCAGTGCGTTTTCTTCAGTTTGAATACTCTCAAGCTCGCTTATACGCTTCAAATGCTTCATGACCTCGCCTGCAGGTGGCTTCTTGAACTCTATGAGGAGACAGTAGTTGCGGAGGTTTGAAAAGCGAGGATCATAAGGATTGTTGGCAATTAAAACTATTGGGCATTGGGCAGTTTTAACGACTTCAGTTATTGCTCCTACTCCACCCTTATCAGCCGCTCCAGTTAGCCCATCTAACTCATCAAGGAGAACAAGCCGTTTTCCACCAAACAATGATCCAAATTGCGAGGCTAATCCTGCAAATCGTTTTACGGCTTCTTCCGTTCGATAATCACTTGCATTTTTCTCCACCAATTCCATGTTTAAATCTGCGACTAAGGCTTCAACTGTGACAGTTTTTCCAATACCAGGCGGCCCATATAAGAAGGCGGCTCTCTTTTTGGGAATGCCCTTATCCCAAGATTCTATCCAACCAACTAATTGTTGAATTGCCTCTTTGTTTCCAACAACTTCAACAAGCGATTTTGGTTTATACTTAACAGTCCAAGCTGCATGCAATATTCTAGCACCTAGCTTGCCTTTTTTACTTCGTTGCCAGCTTCAACAAGTCTAGCCAACAAGGCACTGAGCTGAACTTCTTCATCCGCACCTTCAACAAGCCTATAGTCTATTTCGCCTACAATATCAGCCAGCTTAATCTTCCATAATTCTGGAATGCTCGCTCTAAAGATTTCTGTATGGATTTGTCGGATTATGTCGCTACCAGCTACTCCATACTTTTGAATCATATCACGCAACTGTTTCCTTGCTTCCATAAAGTTACCATTCATAGCTACTTCTATCATTTTTTGCACATCAGCCGGATGCGCCCTTCCGGTGATCGAATAGACAACCTTAGCGTCTACAGACTTGTTTAGCGAAGCTGCAGCTTGCAGAGTGTTTATTGCTTTTCGCAAGTCTCCTGCACAAACCTCGAAGATTGCGTCAAGTCCATCTTTCAGAAGTTTCACATTTTCCTTTTCCGCAATGCATTTCAGATATTTGTCGTGTTCCTCTCTTGGCAAGAATGTGAATCGGAACGGCGCACATCGAGATTGGATAGGTTCAATTATTTTTCCACTATAATTTGCACACAGAATAAATCGGCATGTCTCTGTATAACGCTCCATTGTTCGTCTTAATGCTTGCTGGGCATCTGCGGTCATGTTGTCTGACTCATCTAAAATCATGATTTTGAAAGGAATTTCTCCAATGGAGCGAGCTCTTGCAAATGTCTTCACAGTCTCCCGAACTACATTTATTCCTCTTTCATCGCTCGCATTGAGCTCCATGATGTGTTCCCTATAAGCATCACCATAAAGGTCTCTCGCCAAACAAAGCGCAGCAGTGGTTTTCCCAGTTCCTGGAGGCCCAGCGAAGATGCAGTGGGGCACGTTCTGGGATTTTACAAAACTTTTTAGTCGTTCAACTATTTCTTTCTGGTTAACCATGTCTCCTAATGTTTTTGGTCGGTATTTTTCAGCCCACATCTCAAAACTCAAGGAATCAGCTCCTCTTCTTTAGAACAGTATTAGCAGAATTGCTAATAAATACTATCAAAAAGTTGAGGAAGAAGAAGTTATGTGGATACTACGATTTTGTCTATGGTAAGGGATGGACATATAGTGTTTCCAAAACTTCTTGAATCGTTTCCGACTGCGATAACGTTTTTCAGTGCTTCGTATAAATTCCCAGCAACAGTGCATGGTTTGAGTGGAAAAGCAACCTGCCCATTTTCAATTTTAAATGCGTTATCAGCTGTTACAGAGAAGTCACCAGTGACGACATTTGAATGCAAGGCGCCTATAAGCGAACCTTTTATCAGCACGCCATCTTTTAATTCACTTATTAGCTCTTGAAGACTGCCTTTACTGGGCTGTAACAGAAGATTTGAAGGTCTTATTACGGGCTGATTTGCGTAAGCTACCATTACGCGCCCTTGTCTGCTTGCATTTCCTGTGCTCCCGCGTTTCTCGCGTTTTGCAGTGTAATTGTCATATAGAATATTGATAAGTACGCCTTTCTCGATTATTGGAGTCTTCTGTCTAGGTACCCCTTCATCGTCAATTTTGGTAGTGCCAAAGCCCTCGGGTAATGTTCCATCGTCAACCACAGAGACACTTTCGCTTGCTACTTGATTCCCTATTTTTCCTTTGTACACCGAGCGATTTTCTTGAACGCTAAGAGCCGAAATGCCAGAAGTAAAAATAACAGAGAAGAGCTCATTCCAACTCTCATTTTCAAAAATAACGGGGCCAGCATACTTTTGAGGCAACGCTTTCTTGCCTAAGCTTTCAATCGTTCTCTTACAAGTGCTGATTGCAACAGGCTGTAAATCCTCTGTGTAATGCCTTGATATGAGAAAATCTCCAGCGGATACTTCTTCTGTGCCAGATTTTGCTTTTGCATAAAAGGAAGCAGTGAAAGCAGTGCCCTTGTCGAAGGTTTCAATGCCATTTGTGTTGACTATGCCCTCTGCTACAGAAATCATAGAAATTGAGCCCATTGCTTGCATAATTCTTTTATCAAAGTCTCCAATAGTTACACAACCATCAGCACATAACTCTAACAACTTATCAACACTAAGCTCCAGAAACCGTTTATCAAAAATTCCACCTTCTCCCAACGGTTTCTTGCTCTCAGGAAGAGAAACCCAGTTTGGATCTGGTGGTCTTATTTTGGCTATTTTTGTGGCTTCTTCCACAGCTTCCAAAACTTTTTTTTCTTCAATACTTGAAACGCTAGAGAAACCTATGGCTTTTTTCACTACAGCTCTTACGCCAACGCCCGCTTTGATTCCGCTTGTTATCTTCGGCAAACCTTTCTTTTTAATCCAAGGTCCTGCAATTCGCACAAACGCTCCTTTAAGCCCTTTTACAGCTCCACTTCTCGAAGCGAATATGCCACCTACAAACTCAACAAGCACCTGATTTTCCATGTAGAGAAATATTTCTGCTTCATCCGCTCCTAGCCTTTGAGCTTGATTCACAGCTTTATTTCCTAATTCCAAAAGCTGATGCTCATCCATGGTTACGCCACGCCTCCGAAAAGAACATCTTTTGCTTTTATATGTGGGCCACCAGTGCCGACGAAAGCTCGCTGGTTCATTTTTCCACACCCTCCAAATGGAGTAGTAGATATTAGTAAGTCATTGCAGACGACATCAATGTTTTTGAGAAAATCAAGAATGTTTCCAGTCAAAGCCACATCCCTCAAGGGATATTTAAGCTCGCCATTTTCAACCCAATAACCTCGCACAGCCTTAAAGAGAAAAGTGCCAGTATCTTGAACTTGCCCACCTGCAGTATCTATCGCGTATATGCCTTTTTTAAGCTCGCTTAAAGCTTCCGCAGGCTTCCTGTCTCCGATATCAAAATATGTGTTTCTCATTCTTACAATTGGTTCAAACGAGTAATCTTGGCTTCTAGCATTTCCAGTAGGCTCCATCTTCAATGCTCTTGCGGTGAGCCTGCTTTGCAAATAGCGATTCAGCACGCCTTTCT
>Ga0315268_10004945_pt1 | contig 14361 bp, 16 predicted proteins | sample C1_top_MG_FD_204535 | JGI IMG/M metagenome (GOLD analysis project Ga0315268, IMG submission 204535) | Sediment microbial communities from Yellowstone Lake, YNP, Wyoming, USA - C1_top | ecosystem: Environmental > Aquatic > Freshwater > Lake > Sediment | place: USA: Wyoming | collected 2017-08-01
GAGTGACCGGCTTGATATTTGCACAAGCCGGCAGAAGATGGTTCAGAACCTGTTCTGCGGTCGGATGATGAGTTTGACCTTCTGGACCGATCTGCTTCCAGCCAGTTTTGTCCTTGAGCCATTTCCACGTTCGGCCGTGTTTGGTCGTCATGTAGATGATATAATCCGTGTTTTTCATCGTCTTTCTTCCTAGATTGACAGGGTCGTCCCTCCCCTATGGTCTTTTCCGAGAATCCGATGATTGGCAGTGCGGCCCGACGGCCGCACACTCGCTCCAAGCCAGACATTCTTTTTCTGATTTCAATCAGCTGGGTCGCAGCTTGATACTCACAAATCCCAGATGCTAGGTGACGGGGTATGCGCCCACGAATACAACTTGCCATCCTCAACTGCGAACTCATACGCTTCCTTTGCACCCCAGCCACCCTCAGACCACATCCATCCGATCTGGTAGAGATAGTCTTCGCTAAAACCCAAGTGGCTTATGCTTCCGCTATCATAGACCACTCTGAACATGCAAATTCTGTCCCCCTTGTTGAATTGTGCGCTGTCCGTATCGTCCGAGATGAAGAAACCCACGAATTCGGTCCTCGATCCTTGAACCATCATGTGTCCGTTGGAAAAACCAGAGGCTAGTTCCGGTGTCGCAGGAGCCGAGAACTGCGTGTAATTCATTCGTGCAAGGGATTCAGGGGCGATCGACCCGCCCTGGCCTCCACCTCCTATCTTGCTGGGATATAGTTCCAGGACTCTGAGTTCCATTGAGCTGTAGTTGTATCCAATTTGACCGAATATCGTACGGTTCCACTCCATCGTCCAAGTCAGACCCCAAGGTTGCAGCTCCAGCGGTGTATCCTCATTTGGGTATTCAGGGCCGAATATGCCCGAAGACACCAGTATGTATGACGCCATCAGGACTATCACGACCAGAAGAGCCCCTATTATGACGAGATATCGGCGCTTGGTAATCCCCGCAGAGTGGTTAGCAGGCGATTGTTCCCCAGAAGTCGTCACCCCAACATCCCCCGTATCACTGAACCGAATTGCGATAGCTGGTATATCAATCGTCCTGGTCGATTGGCAGGTCGTCTACGAGACTTGACCTTTCTACTCCGCCTTTCCTCTCCTATAGGCTTTTCCGAGACGAGGCACTGACTGACGCCAGTGGACAGCCCAAGGGGGCAAATCCCAAGTATGAGATAACTTGATTCTCCCTTCGCCTCGTGGTTCGAGGAGGAGGTGAGTAAGACGGCGAAGAGGATTATGCAAGTGAATTTCAAGTTCAAGGTAACAAAACCCGAGCTTGAGAAAGCCTTCCTACAGTTATCCCAACCCATTGCAAATGTCAAGGGGCTTCAGTGGAAGGTCTGGATCATAAACGAGGCTGAGAAATCAGCAGGTGGAATTTACCTCTTCAAGGATGATGCCTCAGCTCAGGCGTACCTGAAGGGAGAAATCGGTGCAGGGATAAAGAGCCATCCGGCCTTGAGTGATGTTGAAATAAGACTATCCGACGTAGTACCTGAACTCACGAAGATTACTCGTGGTCCAGTAGACTAGCTGTTAGACCGTGGCCAAAAGGGAGTCGGAGCGTTGTTCCCGCATTTGATATCACAATCCTAGCTGGAAGCAGCCCTCGGGGTTCTCTGCACCCCAGTTCGGGCACTTCATAACCATTTCCTCCACTCTCATGGCCTTTCCGTCCCTAGGGTCTTTTCCGAGAAGTGACTGGCGGGCGTGAAGGGATTCGAACCCTTGACCACTTGCTTAGGAGGCAAGTGCCATATCCTGACTAGGCCACACGCCCTTCTTCCTAGCTCTCACTACATGCTAGTGGATATATAAATGACGCGCGCAGGCGAACAATACAGCGCGAGCACTCAGCTCTTCCTGTCCTCTTCACTGAGCTCCTCGGGGGCCCGAACCTCATCTTTCTTGGGAGCCTCCTCGGCCTTCTCCTCTTTCTTCGGCTCGTCTTTCTTGGGCTCCTCTTTCTTCTCGGCCTCGGGCTCCTTTTTCTCTGGCTTCGCGTACTCCTCGATGAAGCTGATCTTCTCCGCGCCCAGAACATCTCTCAGGTCTGTCACGACCCTGTACTTGGTCAGAAGCCACTTCTGGTCGTACTTGCACGCGTCCGCTAGCTTGATCGTAAAGTCCTTCCCGTGGTGTTCAATCTCGAACCCGTCCGCGGTCCCATAGGTCATCTTGAGGAGGAGCTCGACGACCTCTTTCGGCTTTGTCGGCTTCTCAGTGATCTTGTACTTGTACTTCAGAGTCTTCCCTGCGAGCCTGTTGTTGAAGTCCAACCTCACACGACCAGCTGTGACCGCTGTGATCGTCGCGACCCTGTTTTTCACAGTGACCTCGAGGCCGACCCTGGGCTCAATCTCCTGCTTCACGAATTCCCTGACAGGGTGAAGCTCGACTAGCTTCGGGTCCCTCGGGCCAGCGCCTTTGTCGGCCGGTATGACGACCTCGTACTGCTTTCCTACCTCGGCCTTCAGCATGTGCTCGTCAAGGCCAGGGAACAGTCTGCCCTTGCCTACGATAAGCGGCTGAGCGCCGTAGACCATCTTCTCGTTAAAGATATCGTGCTCCTTGGCCAACGACTCGCTCGTAGTGTCGAAAAGATCGCTCGTGTCGTTGATCCATCCATCGAACTCCACGAGGACGACATCTCCCGCCTTGATCCCGGAGCTGGGCTCTTCAGGCACGTCCGTCTCGTGGTGCTTCTTCGCACCCTCCTTCTCTGTCATCAGGACTCACCGCTGCTGAGCGAATTGTGCGGATACATAGCCACCATTTAAAGCTTGCGCAAGCGGTCAGATGCGTGTTCCCAAGCATCTGGCTGGACCGCAAACAGAGCGGTTTTTGCGGGCTAGAGCGTGACTGTCCCTCTGCGAAAAGCTATAAGTGCGCGCCATCGTTACTCGGAATCTAGGTTCCAGCGCCACCGTAGCTCAGCTGGAAGAGCAGCTGACTTGTAATCAGCAGGTCGGGAGTTCAAATCTCCCCGGTGGCTCCATCCTGCTCGCCAGATCACTAACGACCCGGAAAAGAATATTATACCCCGTCGGTCGTTTCCTCGGCAACACTGGCAAGGTGGTGTCGCAGTTTGCAGGAGAGACGAATAGCGGTCATCCCGAGCGTCATGATCCAAGGTGCACTGGGCCCGAAGGAATACGGCGTGCTCCTGACGGACCAGCGGTCCATATTCGTGCTTACCCGGGCGACGAACGCGGCTGTCTGGGGAGCTCTTGGCGGGGCTGTGGGCGCCATGGTTGGCCATGCCGTCACCGATCCGCGGTATGTCGCGTATCTGGAAGCGGACCTGGCCGCTCTCTCCTCCGATGACAAGAACGTCTCGGTCCCTCACTCCTCCATCAGGAAGCTGGGACTCGAGAAGAAGCTGGGCGGATATCGCCTACAGATCGAATACTTGACCCCTGAGGGAAAGGCCAAAACGCTGAATGCTATCCTCACATTGCCCCCAGGCCATCTCAAGCAGAAGAAGAGCGAGGGAGTTAAATCCAAAGACGCCTTTAAGGACTACTCGAGAAGGGTTCGGGAGGCCTATGAGCATGCTCTTCCTCCCGAGATAGGTGCGCGTGCGGAGTGGAGAATTTGAACAAAGGTAAAGTGCTATTGGTTGTGGGCGTGGTCCTGGCTCTGATAGGCCTGGCCATGATCGTGTACGCCATATTGCCGGCCGAGCAGACTTCGTCTGAGACAATCCCGAATGGGGCTCAAAACGCCATTTACTGGAGTGTCGGTGGATTGATGAATGGCAACGTCTCTCTCAATTTCAGCGTCGACACAGGCACAGTGAATGTCTATGTCTTTGACAAGACCAATTACGACAACTTCGGCAATGGGGTCGCATTCGATGTTATCGCATATGCCCCCAATCTTACTGCCGGGGTTTTCTCCCTCGACCTGCCGGGTTCCGGGCAGTACTATCTAGTATTCGATCACGGAATCTATTCACAGAATATTGACCAGGTGGTCACGGTGAAGGTCAAGATCACGGGAACCTCGATAATGGCGCTCACAGTCGGGGTAGCGCTCCTTGTGGTCGGTGCAATCCTTGCCATAGTCGGAGTCATGATGCGCAGGAAGGAGCCGGCGGCCCAGAAGACGCAGGGGCCGACAGATGTCGTGATGGTAGGCCAGCAGACTCCGCCTCCGCCGCCGACCAAGTAGCGACCGTGACCGAAACGGAATCGCAGAGCCGGTAAGAACCTGGAAAGGGTTTCAGAGACCCCTCAGAGCAGGAGCACGGGCTTGCTCGGCCTGAGGGGGTATTTCTTGCACTTGAAGCAGTACCATTCGTTGTACTGAGTGATGAACTTCATCTCATCGCGGCAGACCGGACACTCCTTCTTCTCGGCCAGGGCAGGCGCGACCTCGGCCGTCAGGCTCTTGGGAGCGTATTCTTTGCACTCGTAGCAATAGAACCTGCTGTACTGCGCTATGAACTTGAGGGGCTTGCCACACTTCGCGCACATGGGGATGGCAGGTTTGGGAGTGATCTGGACGACAACGGTCTTTGGCTGCACCATCTTCTTTGCCTGGAGGGGGTACTTCTTGCACTTGTGGCAATAGTGCTCGTTGTACTTCTCGACATACTGAAGCTCTGAGCCACAGTCAGGGCATTTCTTCGTCTCCGTGGAAGGATCCTCAGTCTTTGCCGTCGCATCCTCCTTCGGCGCATACTTCCTGCAGCTGTAGCAATAGTGCCTGGAGTACTTTTCGATCCACTTGAGGGGATGGCCGCAGGTGGAACACATCTTGATCTCCTTTGCCTCAGGGACAGGGATGGCCTTTGCTTGGATGGGAGTCTCGGGCTTCGGCTCAACAGGTTTTTCGAAAACAATTGATTTGGCGGGTTCGTCAAGAAGAATCTCGGAATCGCCCCCTGCCTCGCTGTTGCCCTCTATAGACGAGATCTCGCACATGAGGCAATACATCCTCCCGTTCTTCATCTCCTGGAGTGGATTCCCGCACTTCCCGCAGACATTCTCCTGGACCTTCTCCTCTGGCTGCTCCAGAGCCTCGAGCTCCAAAGCGAGCCTGCTAGCGTGATCCTGCTCCGCCGCAGCCGTCTCAAGCTCGTCCTCGTGCTTCTCCTGCTCGCAGACGTGCTCCTCGTTGTCCTCGACATATGAGTTGCAGCTGTAGCAGTACCACTTCTCGACGTGCTCTATGAAGAACGGCTCCTCACCACACTTTGGGCACTTGGACGCTTCCATCGCTTTCAGCTCCGATACTGATATCGCAGTCCAACCCGAGCCATGACGATGACCCACGGTGTTCTGCTAGTCTTATGGAAACTACCGCCCGAGTGCGTATATGAACATGTTTTCCTGGTAATCAGGCATGATAACACACTGGTGGGCCCCGAAAAGGATAACTCCGTCTCCTGGACGAGAGTAGTTTACCTGTAGTCGACCGAAACAAACCATTGGGAGCCCATCGACCGAACCGGGAGTACGAGGAAGGGGTACACAGATGAAAAAGAGGGCTGGAAGAAGAAAGCATGTGATGCGGTCGGACTGCTCGGGCGGCGTCGAGGGCCTCCCGCTGCAGCTCCTGATCATGGTGGTCGTGGCTGGGCTAGGGCTGACGATACTCATGGGGTGGATGAACTCGATATCCGCGCCTCACTCGATAGGAGATGTCTATGCCAGCCCAGGGGAGATAATAGTCTACGACAAGGACAATGACGGGCTGTACAAGAACGACGGGGTCACGATCACGGTCATCGTGACGGACCAATCCGGCGACCGCCTCGAGGGGGCTACTGTGATCCTCGAGGGAGCGAATGTCAGGAACGCAGATGGGACCGCCGTCAGGGGCGTGACGGATTCGCAGGGCCAGGCAGTCTTCTCGATGCTGAAGGTCGAGCAGTTCGGCACGGGCCTAACCACGATAACCGTAACCGTGGCGAAGGGAGACTACGGCATTGACTCCACCTTCGAGATCCCCGTCATACCGAGCTGACCGAGATGCGAATACGCGAGGACCAGCGGGCCGTTGAGGCGCTCCCGCTGAGGATAATGATCATCGCGATTATCGCAGCGGTCTCGATAGTCCCGGCCGCCGATGCCCTCGAGAGCCTACGTCAGAGTGAGTTCCTCAAGCGGGCCGAGCATCAGCTGGATGTGATAACCTGGACGGCGGAAACGCTCGTGATGGAGGGGCCGGGAAGCGCGAGGACTTTGGCCCTGGATTTCGGCTCTGATGGGAGGGCCAGGCTCTCGCTCCTGGTCCTGGGAGACGCCCTTGGAGGGCCTGGGATGGCCAGGGTTATGCTGGCGCTTTCCACTGGCGCCAAGATGCTCAGCATAGCCGATGACCCACCCGTCTGGATGAGGGGGCAGGAAGGATCCGGCCTGATAATCCAAACGCCCGCATTCAATCTGAGGCTACAATGCATCCTGGATGGGAGCATGGACTGCGTGCTCGCACAGGTGGTCTAGTGGATTTCATAATCTCAAAGGTGGCCCTTTCGGTGTGCGCGCTCTTGACTGTCGCGGTGCTCTCGAATGTCTTCGACAGGGACAGGTTCGTTCCAACCGACGCTGAGGTCCGTAGGATTGTAAACGATCTATGCGAAACGATCGACTCTGCATATGTTGGCGGGGCAGAGAAATCGATCTCCTGGCTCGTGCCCAGGCTGCCTGATGGAAAAGATGTCGGCATTTGCCTCTCAGGAGGACTCGTTAGAGGGGACGTGGACGGACACTCCTTTGTCGCAAAACCCATCGCTCTCGTCCACACCTGGGCTTGGGACGAGGGGCGTCTGAACGGGTCTCTTATCAAGAACCTGGATAACTCATCTGAGGACATACATGCAGTCTCTGGAGAGGCATTTGTGATATCTTCGATGGTCGCATCGGTGGACAATGATCAGATGCTCTTGGTCTTTGTTCGAAAGGCCGCCTAGCTCTTCCGAGAGAACTGCTTCGTGAGACCCTTCACTGTCTCTGCGAAGACATCGACCTCTTCTTGGGTGTTGTAGACGTACACGGACGCTCGCGCACAACCATCCATCTTCCTGGCATGGAAGTAGGGATGGCAGCAATGCATGCCCGAGCGCATCATGATGTTCTTCGAGTTGTCCATTATCATCGCCACATCGTGCGATGTGAGCCCTGCGATGTTGAAGCTGAAAATGCCTCCTCGAAGGTTGGGATCGGAGGGTTTCAGGATGCTCACTCCCGATTCATCCACGAGCGCTCTCGTGATGCGCCTGTTGAGCGAGGTCTCGTGCGACCTGATCTCCTCAAGACCAAGCCGCTCCAGGTAATCCAACGCGGCGCCAGTGCCGACGATCCCAGCGTAGTTCTGCAACCCTGTCTCGAACCTCTCTGGAGCCGGCAGCAGCTTGTAGGACTCGTAGGTTGTGTCGGTGACGCCGTGCCCGCCATAGAGCAGGGGCTTGATCCTATCCCCCAGCTCCGCCCGACAGTAGAACATGCCCACGCCCGACGGACCCAGCATCTTGTGAGCAGATGCAGCGAGATAGTCGACCCCGAGCTCGCGAACATCTATCTTCTGGCTAGGAGCAGTCTGGGCCGCGTCGAACAACACCTTCGCCCCGTAGGAATGGGATATCTTCACGACCTCTCTTGCGGGAAGGGAATAGCCCGTCACGTTCGATGTCATGCACACCGCGACGAGCCCGACCTTCTTGGTCATCGCCTTCTCGAAGGCGTCCATGTCGAATGTGCCGTCAGGGGAAGAACGGACTATCTTGTGTTTGACCGCGAACAACTCGACCGCACGTAGTGTCGGGACATGTATTGAGTTGTGCTCGTAGTCCGTCGTGACGATTTCATCGCCCTTCTTTAGCCCCGATCCCAGGATGACAGTGTTCAGACCCTCGGTTGTGTTCTTGACAAAAGCTATCTCCGAGGGGCTCTCGGCTCCGAGGAAGTTGGCCGCTTTCGTTCTGACCTCGTCGCACTTCAGCGAGACCTCAGTCGCCAGCTTGTGCACGCTCCTGCCCGCGCACGCTGGGAAGGAGGTGTAGTACTCGGCAACGGCGTCCATGACTTGGCGAGGGCGTAGTGTCTGGCAGGCGCTATCGAAGTATATTGGAAGACTCCCCCCGATCTCCCTGCTGAGGACAGGAAAATCGGCCCTGATCCGTTTGACGTCCATGCTGAGCTCTGACTCCGATAGCCATCGACGCTAATAGCCTTTTCAGCTTACGGGCCAGAGCCGTGTGGGACTTCGGGAAACTATTAAAATGGTCCGCGGGCATCACCATCGTTTGTCATGACAGCCAGCCCTCAGAAGCGGATATACTTCGACCACAGCGCAACTACCCAGGTGCTCCCGGAGGTCTTCGAGGAGATGAAGCCCTTCTTCTTGGAGAAGTATGGCAACGCTTCTAGCATCCACTCCTTCGGGAGAGAGGCGAGGACTGCAATGGAGGGCGCGAGGAAGAGCGTTGCCTCCTTGCTTAACGCGGACCCCAAGGAGATCATATTCACGTCTGGCGGCACCGAATCCGACAACCTTGCCATCAAGGGAGTAGCGATGTACAAGGGCAGAATGAAAGGTCACATAATCACGAGCAAGATCGAGCACCACGCGATCCTTGAGCCCTGCGCGTACTTGAAGAGGTTCGGATTCGAAACCACTGAGGTCCCCGTCTCACGGGAGGGGATCGTCAGCCTCGAAGACGTCGAGAATGCCGTGAGAGACGACACGGTCCTGATAACGATCATGACTGCGAACAACGAGATGGGCGCCGTCCAACCGATACGTGAGATTGGAAAGATGGCAAGAGCCCACGGAATACCATTCCATACTGACGCCGTCCAGGCAGTCGGGAAGCTCCCAATAGACGTCAAGGCCGACAACACAGACCTATTGTCGATCTCGGCACATAAGTTCCACGGGCCAAAAGGCGTCGGCGCGCTCTATGTCAAGACCGGGACGAAGATCGAAGCCCAGATCCAGGGTGGAGGGCACGAGAGGGGCCTCAGGTCGTCCACTGAGAACGTCCCCGGCATAGTCGGCATGGGCAAGGCATCCGAAATAGCCAGGAGAGACTTCGACAAGACGACCGCGAAGATGAGGACTCTCAGGGACAAGATGATCAAGGCGGTACCCGAGCTCGTGCCCAGGTCATATGTCAACGGCCATCTGACCCAGCGCCTGGTCAACAACGCGAGCTTCAGGTTCGATTTCATCGAGGGGGAGGGGCTGATCCTGTCCTTGGACATGAAAGGTATAGCTGCATCTACTGGCTCTGCCTGCTCCACGGGCTCGCTGGAGCCATCCCATGTTCTGCTCGCATTGGGCCTGACACACGAGCAGGCCCACGGGAGCCTGAGAATCACGCTCGGACGGGAAAACACTGAAGAGGAGGTAGATTACTTCTTGAACGTGTTGCCCGATGTGGTGAAGAAGCTGAGGGAGATATCCCCCTTCAGTTCCGAGAGGCCCATGGGCGCTGGAGAAGGTGGTAGCTGTGTACAGTGAGAAGGTCATGCAGCACTTCGCAAACCCGCACAACGTCGGGGAGATCCCTGACGCAGATGGTGTCGGGAAGGTAGGAAACCCCCAATGCGGAGATGTCATGTGGTTGTACATAAAGGTCAAGGACAACATCATCACGGACATCAAGTTCAAGACCTTCGGCTGCGGAGCGGCGATAGCCACGAGCTCGATGATCACCGATCTAGCGAGAGGTAAGACACTGGAGGAGGCGAAGAAGATCTCAAGGCAGGATGTCGCGGACTCTCTGGACGGCCTCCCACCGGTCAAGATGCACTGCTCCAACCTCGCCGCAGACGCCCTGCGCGAGGCCATCAAAGACTATGAGGCGAAGCAGGTGGCCAAGGCATAGGCCTGAGTGGTGCGCGATCGTGCCAGGCTAGCATGCGCTATTCTTCGCGATTCGGCAATCTTCGGGCGTTCCAGGAAAAGTTCTAGTAGATAGTCCATCAATCCCAACCAGAGCGACATGGCGAACCTCCAAGTCGAGATCTGCGGGATGAAGCTCGCGAACCCGACCATGCTCGCCTCTGGTGTTCTAGACGAGACGGGAAGGTCGATGCTCGAAGTCGCCAAGGCCGGAGTAGGGGCGATCGTGACGAAGTCGATAGGGAGGGAGCCGAGGTCTGGACACCAGTCGCCTTGCGTCGTGGAGCTAGAATTCGGATTATTGAACGCGATGGGGCTGCCAAACCCTGGAATCGACCTGTTCGCGCAGGAGATCAAGGAGGCAAAGCAGGGAGGCGTGCCCATCATAGGGAGCGTGTTGGGCGGGAGCGAAGAAGAAATCGCCGAGGTCACACGTCTTATGTCTGGAACAGGAGTGGACGCGATTGAGCTGAACCTGAGTTGCCCACACGCCAAAGGGCTGGGTTCTGAGATCGGCTCAACACCTGAAAGGGTCGAGGCTGTTGTATCATCAGCAAGGAAGGTCTCCAAAGTTCCACTCCTCGCGAAGTTGACCCCGAACACTCCTTCGATCTCGTCCCTCGCGGCTGCTGCGGAGCGCGGAGGTGCAGATGGCATAGTCGCGATCAACACGCTAAAGGGCATGTCAATCTCGCCGCAAGCGGGAATGCCTATCCTTGGGAACAAGGTCGGAGGCCTGTCAGGCCCCGCAATCAGGCCAGTAGGTGTCAGATGTGTGTTCGAGATCTACGAGGCGGTGAAGATACCGGTTATCGGCGTCGGTGGAGTGACTTGCGCGGACGACGCTCTCGAATACATCATGGCCGGGGCGAGAGCTGTGCAGATAGGCACTGCGATCTGGAAAGATGGTCTATCCGTATTCAAGAAGACCTGCGACGGGCTCCAGGCGTTCATGGAGAACCGCGGATATGGCTCGGTAATGGAGATGGTGGGGGTGGCGCACGGTGCCCGGCGTTAAGATGTTCGCGATCAGCGAGCAGGTCGATGAGACCCCCACAATCAAGACAGTAAGACTGGACGGCGTGATGGACGCTGACCCGGGACAGTTCGTAATGGTCTGGGTTCCGGGAAAGGACGAGTTCCCGATGTCCCTCTCATACATGGGAGACAACTTCGGAATAACGTACCAGATCATCGGTGACGGGACGAAGGCATTAGCTGAAATGAAGTCCGGCGAGCTCATTGGCGTCCGCGGGCCTTATGGCAGAGGCTACTCGATGCTCGGCAGGAAGTACCTGATCGTTGGCGGCGGGGCGGGAATGGCCTCGATAGTCACGTTTGTTGAGTGGGCCTGCAAACGAAGGTCCTCAGTGGATCTCGTGATCGGTGCTAGGACAGGCATGGAACTCTTGTTCGAGAAGAGATGCGCCGCTGCTGGGGCGAGGGTCCACATCACAACGGACGATGGAAGCAAGGGTGAGAAAGGACTCGCGACGGATCTCGCGGAGAAGTTGCTCTTGAAATCCAAATACGAAACGATCTACGCCTGTGGTCCGGAGAAGATGTTGGCGAAGTTGACGACGATGGCAGAACAACGCAGAACGCCTTTCTTCGCCGCGCTAGAGCGTCTGATGAAATGCGGCATCGGGATCTGCGACTCTTGCGCGATCGACGGCAAGCACGTCTGCAGAGACGGCCCCGTGTTCTCGCTCGACGAACTCCGTGGATTCAAGGATCTAGGCGTGACCAAGCTTGATTCCGCTGGAAGAAGAGTCCAGGTTTGAGTGTGTCTCAGGACGAATCTCGACCTGAGGGTGTCATTTTCGACACAAGGCCGCACCTGATCCTGGGGGTCTATCAGGCTGCCGGAGGAGGAAAATACCAATCTGATAGCTGAAGCGAAACACTTTTGAATAGGATGAGACAAGCCATCAACCAAGAGGGATAAACCTGCCAGAGAAAGTGCGGAAGTGGAATCAGCGGTATGAGCAGATTGAAACTTCCTGCAGAGAGAGATACCGGTGCGCACCCTGCACATACCCGAACTGCCAAAGATCGGTCAGATTGTCCAAGACCGCGGTCAAGACTTTTGGGAAGGGATGAGCGGCCAAGACAAACTCGAATTTTCTAAACACCACACCACAAGAGGCTCGGGATCTTCCGAGCTCCAACCCCCTGGTTCTTCCGAGAAGGATCTTGTCAGGGGCAGTCTGGATTGGGGCTATCCTTGGATAGTGCCTGCCCGACGATTTGCCAGAACTCCTTGTCGGACACCCGTCCGTGCTCCTCACCTGCACGCTTGATCGCACGCACGATGTCGCATATTTGCTCCTGTGATGCCTTGACACCACGCTCGTCAAGCCTGCTCCGAACAATCGCGGTTCCGGAATGCTTGCCGAGTACGAGTCTCCTCCTGTTGCCGACCTCCTCAGGGTCGACGCATTCGTAGGTCATCGGACAGTTCAGGACAGCTGCGACATGTATGCCCGACTCGTGCGAGAACGCATTGGAGCCCACCCAAGGCTGATTTACGGGCAGAGGTATCTTAGCGGACCCAAAAACCAGCTTCGCGAGCTCGGTTAGACCCTCGGTCTTGATGCCAATGTCCCTCTTGTGAAGATGCTTCAGAGCCATGACAAACTGCTCAAGAGGCACATTCCCCGCCCGCTCGCCTATGCCACCCACAGTTGTGGCTATCGCTTCAGCTCCGGCAGATAGCGCGGACAAGGAGTTTGCGATACCCAATCCGAAGTCGTTGTGAAGGTGGACTGAAATCGGCGCTTTGGTGCCCTGGCGCACCCTTCGGACAATGAAATCAATGGCATCTGGGCCCGCACAGCCAATGGTATCCGTGATACCGATCCTAGCCGCACCTGCCTTCTCGCAGGCCGTATATATCTCGACCATGTAGTCAATGTCAGACCGAGTGCTGTCCTCTGTGCTGAGACTCGCTTTGAGACCATGCGCGCGAGCGTACTCCACTGAGGAGACCGCGCGAGACAGAACCTCCTCCCTGGTCATCTTAAGCTTGTATCGCAAATGGAGCTCGCTGGAGGCCACGAACAGCAGCACCATGTCGACGTCTGCGTCAACCGCAGCATCGATATCCGCGTTCAGTGTTCTGGCGAGACAGAGAATTTCGGCATCCAATCCAAGGCCGGAGATGCTCTTGACCGCCTGCTTCTCGGTATCCGACACCGCAGGAAAGCCAGCTTCGATCTGGTGCAGACCGATCTCGTCGAGCTTGCGGGCGATCTGCATCTTCTGCTCGGATGTGAAATGCACCCCAGGCATCTGCTCGCCATCTCTAAGAGTACTATCGTAGACGACTATCTTCTCAGGGAGGGTCACCTTGGAGCTGGCGTTGTAAGGGCTCACAGCACTGAACTTCACGCCGATGCAATCACAAGGCGACTATTTATGACGTCTCGTGAGCGCAAAGGGATGGCGTTCGCACTTGGCCAGCTGTGTCTGCTGAAAACAATAAATAGACAGTCCGGCATAGTTGCGTGGTCATGCCGGGGTGACAGAGTGGCCATGTGGCGGACTGCAGATCCGCATACAGGAGTTCAATTCTCCTCCCCGGCCCCAGTCTCGGCGATAGTTGCGGTGGCTAGATGAAGACTCCTTGCGAGCTAGTTGTTGGAAAGATAATGCCCGCACTCAGAGCATCAGTCGTGAGGGAGCTTCACAAGAAGTATCGCATGAAGCAGTCGGAAATCGCGAAGAAACTGGGCATCACACAAGCATCCGTCAGCCAGTACTTGAGCTCGGCCAGGGCGGGCGGCAACAAGATGGTCGAGAAGTTCCCAAAGATCAAATCATATGCGCATGAGATTACCAGCCGCATTGCTGCCGGTGAAAGCAAGTACGCCTGGTATGGCGTCCTGTGCACCGCATGCAAGGATATCAGGAGCGACGAAGAGTTCTGCAGGATGCACAGGATACAGTCCAACCTGGCTGGCTGTGACGTGTGCAAGAAATAGTGACGGCGCAACCGAATGGGGCGCAAGAGACAAATATAACGGCGTTATAGGGTCCGTAAAGGTGATTAGTATGGCGGCAAAGAAGCCCATGAACAACCTACTGGAGGCCGTGGGAAACACACCCCTGATAAGACTCAACCGCATAGTGCTTCCCGGGTCGGCAACAATCTACGCGAAGGTCGAATCCTTCAACCCCATGTGGTCAGTGAAAGATAGGATTGCCAAGGGCATGATTGAAGACGCCGAACACAGGGGACTGTTGCATCCTGATACCACGATAATCGAGCCAACGTCGGGCAACACTGGAATAGGCCTGGCAATGGTCTGCGCGGTCAAGGGGTACAAGCTCATCCTTACTATGCCAGAGACCATGACCGTCGAACGGAGGAAGATCATGGCGGCGCTGGGAGCACAGCTGGTCTTGACCCCGGGTCCTGAGGGCATGGGAGGAGCTGTGAGGAAGGCAGAGGCACTCGCGGCGTCGACACCG
>Ga0315268_10004946_pt1 | contig 14359 bp, 19 predicted proteins | sample C1_top_MG_FD_204535 | JGI IMG/M metagenome (GOLD analysis project Ga0315268, IMG submission 204535) | Sediment microbial communities from Yellowstone Lake, YNP, Wyoming, USA - C1_top | ecosystem: Environmental > Aquatic > Freshwater > Lake > Sediment | place: USA: Wyoming | collected 2017-08-01
CTAACTATATTCAATGTCACCCCCCTTATTGGAGTTCGCTAAGTAGTCTCGTCACCCTTTTCTTTATCTCTTCCCGTATCTTCCTGACCTGCTCCAGTGATTTCCCCTTCGGGTCTTCCAGCGCCCAATCCTCGGTCTCGATGAAGCTTGCCGGGCAGACGGCTCCCGCTTCGGCACCGCAACCCATGGTAATCATCTTGTCTGCGTTCTCCACCATCTCCACAGTAAGCGCTTTAGGTTCGTTGCCGCTGATGTCGATGCCAACTTCCCGCATTGCCTCAACGACCACTGGATTAACCCTATCAGCCGGCTGAGTCCCTGCCGATAAACCCCTCGCCTTTCCCTTTGCCATCTGGTTAAAGAAGGCTTCGGCCATCTGGCTACGGCCTGAATTGTGAACGCAAACAAAAAGCACTATCTTATGCAAGTGTATTCACCTTGAAATCCTTATCTTTCAGATACCACTCCATTAAATATCTAATGTTTCTTCATATGGCTGAACCAGCCATGATACTACTCTCATTGAAATAATCAACCTCCAGGACGTTTGCTTGTTTCAATTCTATCTCCGTCTTTGACCGCTCCGGGTCCCCCAAATTTTCTTTGGTATTCTTGGAATAACGCTACTGAATACTCATTCTCTGCGCTGGATGCTACATAATTGCATGTCTTAACTCTCTCGATCAATTCCGTCTTGATAGCCTTCGTATCAGTTAGCTTTAGGTCGGCAACTTCCTTGAGAATACTATCTAAGTTTGAGATGCCCACCCGAAAACCATCGGGCAGAGTCAGTTTCTTTATCATTCTTGCCGCGGCAGCTTCACAACATGGCTTTTGCTCTTGCATAGCATCCTCCTTATTGGCTGGCTCCTCCGCTCGGAATTAAATTGAGAGCCTGTTCCCCGGTCACCTCATTACCAGCACAGGCACCTTTGCGTGCCGGACGACGTCTTCCAGCGCCTCTCCAAGCAAAAGCCCCTTAATGTTTCCCCTGCCAGGACCAATTACAATTAAAGAGAGCTTCTCTTCGTCGGCTACTTTCAATATCGTATGAGCAGAAGTACCGGCCTCTATTATTACCTTGCCTCTCACGCCTTCCTTTTCCATCTCTTTAAGAATCGACTGTATTTCAATCCTTTCTTTCTCAAACTGGTCTGCGCGACACTGCTCTAAATTTCGTCCCGTCCAGGCACAGCCCCCAGTTCAACGATCCCCAGAGCAACCACCTCCTGTGTTCCGACCTGTTTGAACGTCTTCATATGCGCTGAGGCCGCGGCTGCACTTTCATAAGAATCTATTGGATACAATATTTTCCTGAACATGGCACCCCCTCCTCCGAAGGTTTTTACTTCATTCACAGTTCCTTCCTGTGCCCGCTCCGTCTTCCTTCTGTGCTTGCTCACACTCCCAACCTTCCGCTATTTTTCCTGTATAGTCTTCACGATAAGCTCTTTAGCCCTTTTTACCTCATTGTCAGAAATATACTCCATGACGCCCTTAATGTTTTCACCAATGTCTTCGTGAAGGGCTTTCTTTTTCATCCCGATGTCTCTAGTCAGCACGATGCTCTTGGTCAGCTTGAACCCGGCATTCTCTGCGGTCTTCCGACTGCACTCGAAAGGACAGCCGTCCACGGTGATAACCTTTTTCGCTGCTTTCGTCTTGCCTATTACCGGCTTCACCCCAAGAGGCAACGCGGCCAAGCAACCGATAGCCACTTTCTCCAACCCCAGTTCCTTGACCGCCTCCAGACAAGCCAGCGCGCTGGTTATCCCGGTGTTTGACAAGCCCCCGTAACAGGAAAATATCACGTTCTCGTGTGTTTTCATCCCCTCTTCCCAGTGTTTCTCTTCTGCCATTTTAGTTCTCCTTTCTTTTTTCAATGTTAATTAGCTTGTTAATTAGCTTTCTCCTGCCAGATATTCCAGCCTTTCCGTAAAAGAGACCTCCTTTCCTCTCGTATTCAGATGGAGTCTACCTTCTACCCCCTCGATTTCTCTTCCCCAAGTATTCGAGTCTCTACTTCACTCTTTATCTAGCCTAATTGTGCTACCAGCTTTAACCACAACATCCGCCCGACGGTATCATGCGAAGCTCGTCTCCATCTTTAACTGGTCTAGCCAACTCGTCAGGGTAAGAATAGTCTTCATTAACATAGATAATGAAGCGGTTGATTAACATCGCCCTTTCAAAGCCGGGGAACTGCTTGGCCAAATGGTCAAGGCACTCGCCAACCGTACTTCCGTTTGCTTCCACCACTTCTTTGTTATTGGCATAAGACTGGAAATAAGAAGGAATGTGTATCTTTATGCTCATCTCCTCCTCCTTGCTATTTGCACCGTCATGGTACAATCATCCCTTGGGCAATCTGTCGGCAATCCACTTCTTGATTTCTGTGACATCAGGAATTTTGCCCTCTGAGACTTTGACTCCATCTATGACGACAGCCGGAGTAAACATCACACCCCGTGACGCCATTAATCTCGGGTCCTTTATCGTGCTTACGGCTGCATCTTCACCATCCTTGAGGCCCAGTTCCCTCAGTGCTTTGCTAACATTATCCTTAGTGGCATGACACCTAGGGCATCCCGGTCCGCAAACCTCGATAATCATTTTTATGACACCTCCTTATTATTTCTTGGTTTCGTCTTTGACAGTCAACGACTGCCACTTGGTTTTATCATCAACCTCCGGCAGCCTCTATGATAATCTCATCTCCGCTCTTAACCGGTTTCTCAGGAGAGGAATACTCTCCATTAACGAAAACACTCAGAAAAGAACTCGCCTTGCCGTCTTTGAAAAATATCATCGTTTTAAAGCTGGGGAACCGACTCACCAAATGTTCAAGGCACTCGCTAACCGTACTTCCGTTTGCTTCCACCACTTCCCTGTTATTGGTATAAGACTGGAAATATGATGGGATGTGTATCTTTATGCTCATCTCTTCCTCCCTTTCATATTGTTAGTCCAGAATATATCCGGCTGCCCACCCTACTAGCGTTCCTAGAACCACAATTGTTGGCACATAAACCAGAGCTTTCTTCGCCCCGAATACTTTGGCGATAGCCAGCCAGTTAGGCAGGCTCAGCCCCGGTCCGGTTAGCAGCAGGGCTAGAGCTGCCCCCTTACCCATGCCCAACCCCATCATGGTATGCACAAACGGAGCTTCTGTCATGGTGGCAAAGTACATGATAGCGCCAAACAGAGTGGCTATGAATGACTGGCGCAGGCCTTCGCCACCGACCAAACTCTTAACCCACTCCGGAGGCAGAAGAGCCCCGACGATACCCACCACGAAAACCCCGGCTAGTAGCAGCGGGAAGATAATGCGCACAAACCACCACGTCTCCCTCATCCATGCTTTAATCCTGTCTACCTCTATGGCTCTCCAAACATAAGCGGCCACCACTACCAGTCCTATCGCCCAGACCACTACCTTCTGCCAGTAAGGCCCGTGGATCACAAGATAGTTCGGTGCCAGTAGCCAGGCTACCAGTAGCACAAGCAGGATTACGGCTTTCCGGCTCATCAGTGGACCTTTGCTCATCTGGATTGTGGAAACACGGATCTTCTCTTCCTTGTAAAAGACGTAGGCCATAACAGAGCCGACAATAAAAGACATGAGCAGGGCGCTTATCACCCTGGCGATAACCATCTGAGAACCGAGAATTGAGCCGGTATAAACCAAAGCCAGGATGTTGGCGGCTGGCGCTACCCAGAGCAGGATAAAAGCGGCACCAATGCCAGCACCGCCACGGTAGATGCCGCTGGACACTGGAATGACCGTACAGGAACATGCCGACACAAAGAAGCTGCCTCCAGCAGCAATGCCGAAGGAGGTAAGCTTCCGTGCGGCGGCACCAAGATAGCCGATAATAGTCTCCCGGCGCACAAACGTCACTATGCCGCCAGCCAGCAAAAACGCTGGGATAAGGCAGGTAAGTACGTGCAGCGCAATATACTCCTTCAGGGCGTTCAGACCACCAAACAAGACATCGACAATCATAGCTACTCCCTTCTTATCTTAGATGAGCGAACGAGATCTTAACCGGCGTGATGGGTCGTTCTTCACGGCCCCACTACACCCCGGCCCCAGCCGCTCAGCTTTCCTTAATCGCTCTCTATCTGCTTCTGCTACCTTATTACCCTCAAGTGCCTTTCTTACTCCACCAATGAGCTCCGGATAAAACTCCTTCGTTTCATCAATTGAATAGAAAGCCCACAACCCTTCTTTCCGCCGCCGGAGAAAGCCAGCGTCGTAAAGAGTAGTGAGAGTACGAGAGGCCTGGCTTTGCGAAATATCAAGTGCTTGCATCACCTCACAAACACAGCATTCTCGCTCAAGAAGCAGGTTAAGTACACGCACCCTCGTCTCATCAGATAGGGCTTTGGTTGCCCTGATTAGGTCCCGCATCATCAGCCACCTCCAAATGGTAATATGCACATATGTAGTTATAGTATATATGACCGTATGTTGTTTGTCAAGTCCAATCTGGGAGGATTTACGGTAAGCTGCCGCAGACCTACAGCCTTATCGGCTAATGCTGGGCTTCTTTAAGACGCTGCGTTTCCCATGCCAGAAACTCTCGACCAAGGTTAGCTGCCACCTGATAAAAAGTAATCTCGGAGGACTCAGCCACCCGGGAGAGGAACGCTGGTGACCATCTCAGAAGGTGGCCGCCGAGAAAGTCCTTCTCAATCTGAGCCAGCTCCCCAATACGAGTACTATTATCCGTATCCCTGAGCCGTTCCGAAATGAGATACGAAGCGAACTCGAACTCCGCAGCTATATGGTCGGGTATATCATGGTACTCCTGGGATATGCCCAGCCCGGCAGCTTCATAGAACCTTGCCACTTCAGCCGTGCTTCGCCCCCAGACGAGCCACTTCTTGTCCAGATACACCGAGCTATAGGGCGGAGCAACGACTTTGGGGTAGGCAGTGATGAAAAGACGTGTGTACTCTTTGTCCAGTTCGAGCAGGGCAGTCTCGCAGTCTGGATATTGCGCAAGCCAGCTGGTTATCCTGGCTACAGCTTCTTCAGCATCTAAACTGAGATAGCGCCAGGCTTGAAGGAACTCCTCCAGTCCGGCGCTATCAAACAGTTCCAGAAGGTCTATATCAGGATGAGAAAAGCACCGGGATAAGAAGCGGTAAACTACTGCCCGGGCAGTATCACACACTGTACTCTGCACCTTCCAGCCTCATCAACCTGTCACATCGGGCTATGCTTTCTCCACCCCAACACAGACATCACATGCTGGAGTACTCATGCTCGGGTCAAAGTTTATTCTTCCCCGGGCTTCTTCCACCGTCATCTCGGGGATGAGGTCGCCATCATTCGTGCCACAACCGACAGCAAAACGCAGGTCCTTGCTCCAGTGACCGTAGCCATGCTCGGTAGCTACGCAGTCCGACCTTATACCACGTGTGACATGCACCGGCATCTTGAGCCGGTGCCCGGTAGGCGATGTCACAAAGGCACAATCACCCTCCTTCAGTCCCAGTTGGGCGGCAGCATCGGGGTGCATGTGCAGGAAGTTGGACGGTTGGATTTCCATGAGTATCGGGTCGTTGCCCAGCTTTCCATGCCGCGCCCAGGGGTTCCGGGTAACTATAAAGTGGAAGGGGTACTGCGCCGACGGGTGAGCTTTCTTGTCATGCCAAGTGGGGAGAGGTTCATAGCCTTCCTTCTCCAGCGCGGAAGAATAGAACTCAATTTTCTTGGAGGGAGTAGCAAATTCCAAGTTGCTAGTTGGCTCCTTCCTGTCTTCCCAGATACCATCATGGCTCCTGAGGTAGTTCAGGGATATGCCAATATCATCAAGTTGCGCTTCCTCCAATCCTTTCCAGTCGACCTTGAACTCCGGCCTATGCATTGCCTCCAGAATACCGTTAACAATGCTACTCCATCCCTTCTCATCCCATAGCGTGCCTATGCCGTCCCGCAGTTCCACCTGGGGCCAGAGAGCCTGATACGAGCGAGTCTCAGCGCCCTCCGCTTCCAGGAAGTGAGTGTCGGGGACCAGGATATCGGCCAGCTGCGCCATCTCTGATGGCAGGATATCAACTACCACCATAAAATCAAGTTTAATCAGCGCTTTCATAACCAAGTCTGGATTGGGGAAAGAGAGCAGGTTGTACTGATTTACCAAGGCTACCTTTACTGGGTAGGGGTCTCCCTTTTCGATAGCAGACGTAAGTCCGTGGGCAAACGTGCCAAAGTTGCCGAGTCCCATCTTGTTGCTCAGTGGGAAAAGATGCATCCCATCAATCCGCCTTTTCTCCTTCATCTCCGGGTATTTCGCTGGAGCAAATTCGTCCATGGAGCGTACTTTGGGCTGGCGGGGGAAGAAGATTCCCCCTCGACGCTCAATGGAACCTATTAGTGCGCTCAAGACTATCTCGGCACGGGCAAGCTGGAATGAGTTGATGTAGTTAGGGCCGCCGGCATCGCGCTTGTGAGTAGGGATAACCGCTGGTTTGGTGGTAGCCAGCTCACGTGCTATGCGTGTAATATCACCTGCGGGGACACCAGATATCTGGGCCGCCCATTCCGGCGTATATTGCTTGACGTGTTCTGCGAGTTTGCCCAGTCCAGAAGTATACTTTTCAACATAGTCCTTGTCGTAAAGCCCCTCGCCGATGATGACATTTATAATTGCCAGGACAACCGCCAGGTCGGTGCCAGGCTTTATCGGTATCCACTCATCAGCCTTGGCAGCCGTGAAGGACATCCGCGGGTCAAAGACGACTATCTTCGCTCCATTATTCTTGGCGGCGAAGAACGGGTTGAGGAAGCAGAGCTTGGATTTCCCGGGCATATCCCAGCCAAAAGACAGGATATACTTGGCATTTTGCAAATCGACCGACCAGGGTCTGCCTTTGCCAGTGGTGGTCATCCACGCCAACTGATGGCTGGAATAGCAGGTGTCGACGTGATTGATGAGGTTAGGGGTGCCCAAAGCATTCTGGAGCCTCTTATCGGTTGTTTTAGGGCGGGTGAGTAACACAATGGACTGCGGTCCGTACTGCTCGATTGACTCGTTGAACTTCCGGGCAATCGTGGTAAAAGCTTCCTCCCATGATATCTTTACCCAGCCGGGATCTTCATCCTTGCCTTTCCTCGGGTTTGTCCTTTTCAACGGCCACTTTAAGCGGTCAGGGTCGTAGACATGCCTCATCGCTGAAGAGCCTTTGACACAAGCCTTGCCCCAGCTTCCCAGGCTGTCGGCGGGATTACCTTCAATCCACTTGATGCGTCCGTCTCTAACGTAAACCGTAGTTCCGCAAACACTGTCGCACACCCCGCAGGCGTGGTGGAAGACCCTATCCCAGACAATGGGCTTGCTCTTTACCGGTTCCCTGGCAAATGCTTTCAGGTCTCCATCCAAAATTGATGGGAATACAATCGCGCCTGCTGTGCCAGCTCCAGCGGCTTTCAGGAAATCTCTTCGGCTTATTTCCATGACGTTTCCTCCTTTAATAGTTTATAGAGTCATATGGCTCAGATTTTTCGCAGAGAATGATAGCATAAAGGAGAATAGGATTGCAAGTATGCACAATGATGCAATTTCAATAGGCAAAAAAATTACTTCTTCTTCTCTCTCACCTCTCGACCAACTACGTCCTGGAGCTTCTCTCTATCCTGGTGTACCGCCGGGTCATCGTTGAAGGAATCAGCCAGAACATCAAGTATTGCCCGGCAGTAGCGGTTGCTATTCTCTCTGTCAGCAACGTAGACCACACACTTTCCCTCGTGCCAGCGTTTGAGAAAACCAGCATCCATAAGTGCTTTCAGGTTTCTGGATACCTGTGATTGAGACATAGGGAAAATTTCCTGCATCTCGTAGACACAGATATCTTTCTCCAGCAGGAGCTTGAGCATCCTGATCCTGGTCTCATCTGAGATGGCCTTTGATAGTCTCACCAATTCTCGCATGTGCAACCTCTAATTGTATATTATCACATTCATGCATATGTTGCCTAGTCAGGAGTCAGAACAAGCAAAAGTGACAGTGCAATGAATAATGAGATATTCTATACTTAATTTAGTCAAATGATTGATTGGGTTGGATGACTAAATTGAAAACGGAGAGGAAGAATCATGATTAGAGTTGGGATATTTGGTGGCACGGGTTATATGGGAGGAGAAGTCCTGCGCATACTATTGGAACATCCACAAGCTAAAGTAGTCTGGGTAACTAGCAGAAGTGGAGGCAATATCGCGTTCTACCACCCCAATTTATATGGTACGGAGGTCAATCTAATTCATCCTGATGAAGCGACTCCTTGTGATGTGGTTTTTCTGGCTTTGCCGACAACTGAATCTATTCAAGTGGCGGCAAGTTTTCTGCGAAAGGGGTGCAAAGTCATCGATCTGGGAGCTGCATTTAGGCTGAAAGACCGAAAAATATGGGAAAGTACATATAATCAGAGACATCCTCATTGGGAACTTGTTGAGGAAGCAGTCTGCGGAATAATAGAGCTGCACCTAGAAGAGATTCAAACAGCACGACTCATAGCCAATTATGGATGTTTTTCCTCAGCCGCAATTCTTGGGTTGGCCCCTCTTGTAAAGGAGAAGCTTATAGATTTAAGAAACATCGTTGTTGATGGTTTGTCGGGTACAAGCGGAGTAGGCGCAGAGTTATCGCGAGCAGTACATCACCCCGAGATTGGCAACAACTTCGTGCCTTACAATGTCGTTAACCACCGGCATACCTACGAGATGGAACAGGAACTTTCGCTATTGGCAAACGAGAAGGCGACAGTTCATTTCACTCCCATCTACGTTCCGGTTATTCGTGGGATTCTAGATATTTGTCACACTCACTATTCAAATTCAATCACTAGAGAGGGAGTTCTAGCAATTTATAAGGATTTCTATCGCGATGAGCCTTTTGTCAAGATCTACGACCTGCCGAAAGAGGATAATGCATCATGGCAGTATAGACCATATCCGTGGGTGAGTTCTGTGGCAGGGACGAATTACTGCTTTGTCGGGCTTGACATCGATAAGGCCCGCAAGCGGATTGTCATTTTCAGTGTCCTAGACAATTTGGGCAAAGGAGGGGCACAGGCTGGTGTTGAGAACATGAACGTGATGTTCGGTTTAGATCGTAGAACAGGATTGTCAAAACTTGGGTTACATCCAAATTAAATAATGATGGAAGCGCGGGGTGGTTTCTTGGATGATACAGGAGAACTATTTATAGCTCGAAGAGCAGGGGTTACATACATTCGGTTGTAGTCTTTGAGCATGCGACGGGCACAGAAACGCGGCACCAGGGAGCTAACAGACTCTTTCATCATACGCACCCATGACTCCGGCACATCGGCGGTGTTCCGGTCATAGTAGAGAGGCACAATCTCCTCCTCCAGCAGGCGATGGACAGTCTCAGCGTCGGCATTGTCCTGTGCTTTTGGGTCAGCCATTGACAAACCACCACTAATTGCCCAGCCGTTCTTGTCATTGTAACCCTCATACCACCAACCGTCGAGAACGCTGAGGTGCAAAACACCATTCAGAGCTGCCTTCATGCCACTGGTGCCGCAAGCCTCCTGCAAGCGGCGCGGGTTGTTAAGCCACACGTCAACGCCTTGGACAAGGTAATGAGCTATATGGATATCATAGTCTTCAACAAAAGCTATTCTCCCCAGAAAGCGAGGGTCTAAAGCCCGCGCATATATATCATGAAGAAGTTGCTTGCCCTGACCGTCAGCAGGATGAGACTTGCCGGCGAATACTATCTGAACCGGATGAAGCCGGTCCAATAATATCTTTTCAAGCCGCGCCACATCTTGGAAAATTAACCCCGGACGCTTGTACTCGGTAAAACGGCGACAAAAACCAATCGTTAGGGCCTCAGGGTCAAGCAGGGCGCCCATGGCTACTACCTGCCCGGCCGTGAGTTGCCGTGCTGCCCAGACACGGCGAAGACGATCTTCTATGGCAGCTATCATTTTCCGTTTTAGTGCCTGGTGAATAGCCCAGAGCTCCCGTTCTGGAACCTTCCAGATTCTTTGCCAAATTTGTGCATCATCCTGCTTCTCCACCCAATCTTTGCCGATGTACTTTTCATACAAGGCCGCCAACTCCGGCGCAACCCAGGTAGAGACGTGAATTCCATTGGTCACATGAGAAATTGGCACCTCCTCTTCTTTTAGCTGAGGATAGAGGCCATGCCACATTTTGCGGGCAATTTGACAATGGAGCTGGCTCACCGCATTCGTCTTGCCCGCCAGTCTCAAGGACAGCGCCGCCATGCCAAAACAATCACTGCCGGAACTATCGTAGCTCCCTAAATTGAGGAAGTCTTTACGGCTGAGCCCCAAAGAATCTCGTAACCCACCCAGGTATTTCTCCACAAGATAACCAGGGAAAATGTCTTGACCAGCAAGGACGGGGGTATGAGTGGTAAACACTGTCCTTCGCCGTACTTCTTGAACCGCCTTGGCAAAAGGCATGCCACGAGCTACCATTTCTCTGGCCAACTCCAGCATCATGAAGGCACCATGCGGGTCATTAACATGCCATAGAGCCGGTTCAATACCTAACGCCCTCAGTACCAATACCCCGCCGATGCCTAGAATGATCTCCTGCTTTATCCGCATCTCCGGGTTAGCAATATAAAGACGGGCAGAGAATTCTCTGTCTTCGACGCCATTCTGCTCAAGGTTCGTATCCAGCAAATAGATGGTGCCGCAGCCAACCCTCACCTGCCACACAGCTATGGATAATAGTCTTCCTTCAAGCTGAAGCTGAGCTATAACCCTATCGCCATTGCAAGACAAGACTGGGGTAGCTACGGTGTCTTTGAGGTCAATTCCAGGGTAAACTTCTTCCTGCCACCCGTCAGCCCTAATCTGCTGATGGAAGTATCCCTGGGAAAACATGAATCCGACTCCGACAAGCGGTAAATGAAAACCAACAGCTTCCTTGCAAAAATCTCCTGCCAGAACCCCGAGCCCACCAGCGTAGATCGGCAGAGAGGTGTGCAAGGCAAATTCCGGCGAAAAATAGGCCACCGGACCAGCCGGAGATTCACCGGGGCTGATAGCTGTCCAAGTACCACAGGCTGAAACATCAGCATCAAAATCAGCCATTACTTTTTCATACAGCCCTAAGAATGACGGCATTCTGGCGACAGTCTGTAACCGGTCGGATGTAATCTGGCGTAATAACTTCACCGGATTATGACCGCTGGCTCTCCACAGTTCGTGGCTCAACATGCGGAAAAGCTCACGAGCCTCAGGATGCCAACTCCACCACAGATTATAGGCAAGAGCATCGAGCCTCTCTATACGGCGAGGCAACTTCTTGGAGAAGACTACGTCAGACATCTGCGCCTCCGAAAAGTTTGTTACAAATCTGACAGAGCATCATTCTTTTGGGAACCTGCAAACAAGCGTGGTCTCAGGCCAACCTTTTCGAGAGAATAGACATTCTGCTGGCTACCAACTTAGCCGCTTGGGCTTGGCTGGATGCTTTTTGCAGGTCCTTGGCCAGCCTTTCGTCTTTGATGACGTCTCGTACCCAGTTGGCGAAGTCATTTTTCTCTATATTGGCGTGAAAGGCATAAGTCTCATCGGTCATGGTGTTAAGGGCATCCCCAAGCTCTTTCATGCTGTGCAAGATACGGCCGTCATGACACCAGAATATGTACTCCTCGGGCACCTTAGGCAGGAATTTCTGCGCCTGCTCCTTTAATGTTCCAGCCATGTTCAATCACCTCCTTAAAATCAGGCTGTGTCTCCCACAGTCGAATAATTAACGTCCAGGATACCATTTATCTCGTCCTAGGCAAGTTGGATTATGGGCTATTTCAGGATGCCTTTGACAATGACATCAACGGCTTCGCTTTCATCCAGTCCTCTTGCCATCAGAGTCTCAACCTGCTTCTTATCTATGCTGCCTATTGCTGCCTCATGAGTTACCTTAGCTTTGTCATTAGTTACCGAGACAGTGGGTATCGCTATAGCTACTGCCTCCGTTCCGTTAACCAATTCGATGCAGTCAACATGCCCTCTGGCATACGGGGCATTCCCGTAGGTCTCTCCTTTTACCTCAGCTTTAGCCTTATCACCTAACACCAGGCGGCTTTTGGCCAGACCCCTGGCTCCGGCGCCATCCAGGTGGATTTTTTCCCAGACCTTGATGTCATCAACTCCCTTCCCATATGCCTTGACCACCAGTTCGGCTACGGCTTCTTCCTGGCAGAAGACCTCAAAATCGTAGTCTAGCTTACCAACACGTCCTTGGCTGATAGTCAGGCTGCTCTGGTAGACTCCTCTTTTCCCAACCTTAACCTTTGCCCTGGGAATAACCTCGATACCTCCATACTCCCCGTGGTAATGGGTTTCCTTGTAATCGAACCTGGCATTCTCTCCAATCTCTATGTCCGCATCCATTTTATGTATCACTTTAACGGCGTTGGGAAAGATGCAGTGAGCAACTACACTTACCTCACTGTTATCCCGTGCATTCACCTTCATGATAATCTCCTGTAGCCCTTCCTGGGGGAGCACGCCAAAACAGAGGTGGACCGGGTGAGGTATTTTAGCTCCTTTTTCTATCAGCAGGTTAACATTAACTCCGGTTTCCGTTTCCCTTGTTTCTATCTTGATTCCCGCTACTCCATTCTGACCCAGGACTTTATTTTCGTGAACCACCAGTCTGGCCGTTCCTTCACCCAATAAGGCGCTCCTGTCACCTCCGGCCTTCTGGTAAGCATCAACCACCCCTTCATATTCTTTTTCTATCGAATAGTTAATCATCGCTTGTTGCCTTCTTTTTCCGGCTCATTCACATGAGCGCAAGGCTGGCAGTTTTCCTTGAACCAGAGGTTCATTTGTCCCGGCTCGCCCGTTTTAAGTATCCTGCCGGCGCACATCACCGATACACGGTGGGCTATTTCTACTACCTTTTCATTATGTGTAATTAGCAGGACGGACGAGCCCTGCTGATTCATTTCTTCGATGGCATTTAATAGAGAGGGTAATGCCAGGATATCGATGCCGGAATCGGGCTCATCCAGTATAGCCAGCTTGGGACGCATGGCCAGGATAGAAGCCATCTCAATGCGTTTTCTCTCCCCGCCGCTCAGTGTATTATCAATGTCCCGGTCCAGATATTGTGCTGGCTCCAGTCCTACCACCGATAGGTAGTCTTCGACATGGTTGACTCCACGAGACTTACTGCTGAGCACCAAGTAGTCTCTAACGCTCAATCCCTCAATCCTGGCGGGCTCTTGCCAGGCGAGACTTATCCCCTTTTTCGCACGCTGGGAAACAGAAAGACCGGTAATGTCCTCACCTTCATAAATCATCTTGCCCGCACTGGGGATGTAGTTCCCTACTCCCATTATGAGGTAGGCAAGAGTCGTCTTCCCGGTCCCGTTCTTGCCTAATACCCCATGTATCTCACTCTCGTTTACATGCAGGCTCAGATCATTAATTATCGGTTTGCCGTTCAAACTCAAAAGGAGATTTTGTATTTCCAGCATCTCATCACCTTCTGCCTATCACGAGGTTATTCGGTTTTGGGGAGTCCCCTCGCTTTCAGCCGTTTAATTAATTCTTCCGCTTTCGCCTTCGCCTCCCTTTCTTTCTCATCCAGCGGCCCCACCCAGGGATTGATGACCCGCCAGGTTATTCTCTCGCTGAGAGGTGGTTCGGGATATGCTCCCGTGTCGTACAAAGAATAACTTTGAAAGTCCACGGGCTGTTCTTGGTAGCATGACCAGACCGCCTTCCTGATTACCTCCGGGTCGGCTTCAAACTGAAGGTCTATCAGGGAAAGCTGTTTCGGGAAGCGCTCTATCATCTCCATTGGCAGACTAAATAGAAATGGATGAGGAGTGGATGTCTCTATAATGCGTTTCTTTTCGTCCACACCATTTCGTATCAGGGCTTTCATGGCTTCCCCGGTCAGGTGCCCTTCAGATTCGGGACCGGCAAGAATCAGATAGCGTATGTTTGAATTCGACACAATGTTGCACATTATTTTCTCAAATCCGATATTTTCGGTCTACTTTACAGCTAAAGCACGGGTTAGCCTGAGGAAGTACTTCCAATCGCTCTGGCTCGATGGGCTGGCCACAGACATTACACAAGCCGTACGTTCCCAGTTCAAACCATCTCCCAGTTACTCAATCAAGTGCTTTTGCTCCGCACGGTGCCGAAGTACGTTAACGTCGGTAGCCACCTTCCTCTAGTCTCCCTGTTCAAATACTGCCAAGCGCTCCAATTACTTTCTGAACTCTTCTGGTATGTAGCTCCGTCCCGGGAGCTCAAACCACGGCTTTCAGTGACCTTCACCTGAAATAGCTGCTCTTACTTCACGTTCCAGGTGTTT
>Ga0315268_10004947_pt1 | contig 14356 bp, 18 predicted proteins | sample C1_top_MG_FD_204535 | JGI IMG/M metagenome (GOLD analysis project Ga0315268, IMG submission 204535) | Sediment microbial communities from Yellowstone Lake, YNP, Wyoming, USA - C1_top | ecosystem: Environmental > Aquatic > Freshwater > Lake > Sediment | place: USA: Wyoming | collected 2017-08-01
TAATATTTTCTACCTCAAGTGTGGCAGAAAAAATTAACATAGTCAAGATAATTTTGCGCTAATCTTTGTCTTTGGATTTGTTGGGCTGGCTTTTCTTAGTTTTTGGGGAAGGTGGGGCTTGGAGAAGCAGTCGTATCGTAAGCGACAGGTTGGAGGTTCGAGTCCTCCCACTGGCTCCAATACTATGAAGTATAGACCCGCATAAATTCTATCAAAACCTGATTCACCGTTTTTCCTTCCGCCTTCACTGCCTGCCTAAACTTCCTGACCAGATCCGCCGGCAGGGGGTTCACGAAGATCAGGTCCATGATCTGAAAAGGATCGGCGTTCAAGGCCTCGCACATTTTCTGAAACATCGGCACGGTCAGCCCCCTCCATCCCTTCTCCAGATCGTTTATGCCGTTCTGTCTGAGACCCGCGGCTTCGGATAACTCCGCCTGGGTCATCTTCTTTTCCTTCCTTATCCGCTTCAAGAGTTCCGGGTTGAAATAGATCTGCGGGCGGTAAGTCATTTCTCCTCCCTCTCCATAGGCACCACCCGTAAATTCTCCCCCGGGATCGCCGTCACCCGATCACCGGCAAGGAGGTTATGCCTTGAAGTAAAGGCTTTCGGGAGACAGAGATACAGGGACCCCTTTATACTAAGGAGTTTCCGCACAACTGGCTTCTCATTTGATTTTTTTTCGGCCATAAGTAATTCCCCCCGAACCTTGAGTTAATTGTGCTTATAGCATAGGGTTTTTCCGTTAGTCAAGATAAAAAAATATGTTGATATTTCAGAAAGGACAATCTATTGCTTTTATATGCCGGACAACCAGTTCCGTTTTAGGCTCACTCCTACGCAAGAAAAATATGCTCTCTCCGAGGCCGTCGTTAACATTATTTTTTCTAACACGGGGGAAGGAAAAACATTTGCTTCCGTGGCGGCTATGATGGCTCATGCGGTGCGCTGTGGCAAGCCGATAAGGTGTGCGATTGTCAGGGACACGCATGAAAATATTAAGACCAGCACCGCCCGCTCCATCATGGATGTTTTTGAAAACACCCCGAACTTCTACCGCTTCCGAGACAATTTCAAACAGCTTACCATCTTCAGCAATCCCGCGGTCCATGTGGACCTTTTTGGAATCGACGACCTAGGCTCCCTGTCAAAGCTCCAAGGCCCTGAGTACGCGCTCATCTGGTTGGAGGAGCCTGCGCCCATGGCGGACAAGGTGAACGCCGGTCTCGCAGAGGAGGTATTCAGTGCGGCATTGGTGAGGGCGACGCGGCAAAAGGGAACTGAGTCGCGTGTCCAGGTCTCGATGAACCCCGCCGATGAGGACCATTGGACCTATCGCCGGTTCATTGAAGATCCGATGATTGACCCCGAAACCCCCCTGATCACCAGGGCGGTTTTCCGAATCCCCCCCGGTGAGAACATCCACGTCTCCGAAACTTCCCGCCAAGCTGTCCGGGCGGCCTACCGTGACGACCCTGCCAGCTATTCCCGGTATGTCCTGGGGGAATTTGCCGCGGTCTATCGGGGCGTCCGGGTGACGCCGCAGTACAACCGCCGGCGCCACCTTGCCATGGACGCGAACGGCGAACGGATCCGTCTTACTCCGGCCGCCGGCCTCGTGGGGTTCGCCTTCTTCGATAGTTGGTCGAACCCCTCATGCACCCTGGGTCAGATCACGCAGTACAATCGCCTGATCTTTATCGACACGGTGAGGCTGGAGAGTTCGGACATTGGCGCCTTGCTGGACCTTCAGGTCGTGCCCCTGCTGGAAAGTCCCAAATGGAAGAACAAGTGTCGGGCGTGGCGGATCGGCGGGGACTGCACCATGATGAACATGGACCAGAGCAACCGGCTGATGTCGGCGTCCCGGGTCGTGGAGAAATATTTCCCGGGATCTAACTTCGAGCCGGGGCCCCGGGAATGGCGGGCGATTGAACAGCACGTTAAGCAAGTCCTGCGCCAGAGCGATTTTCGCGGGGAGCCCATGGTTTATCTTTCCGGTGATAACCGCCTGCTGGACAAGGGCTTGTCGGGTGGGTGGCATTACCCCACCAATAATTCAGGAGAGAAAACCGGGAAAGTTCCAGTGAAAGACGAGATCAGCCACCCTTGCGATGCCTGGGCAAATGCGACCTGTGTTCTCCTTCCTTCGAATATTTCCACGCGGCCTCGGCTTCCGCGGGCGGCCGCGGCCAAAAGACGAGCCAGGAGCTACGCGACCCCATGAAGAAGGAAACCTTCGGACATAAGGCCTGGGCAGAAGTTAAGTTCTTCGAAGGCAAGATGAACGGTGAGAAGGTGGGGCGTGAAGGCTTCCGCCACATGGTCACCGGCCAGGAGTGCATCCCGGAAAAGGGGTGGGACGGGGAGCCGCCTTGTGCAACCGGAGAGTTGGTGCGGCCCGCTTCCGATCAGTATCGGGAAAACTACGATCAGATTAATTGGGACCGATAAACGAGGACAATTTTAAAATTTGGGAGAACGCAAATGCCTAAAGGGAAGGACGCGGCGGAAAGCGTGGCTCAGAGGAAGGCGGCGGGCATGGCCCGGGCCATTCAGAAGGGCGAAATGAAGGCGGTGCCCGGGACTCCTTCGGCTAAGATGGCTGAAATGAAGCCGGGACAGCTAAAGGAATTTGCCCACTCGAAAGAAAAGGGTCTCCCGGAGCATAAAAAATCCAAGATGAAGCAGAAGCAGACGAATACCGGGGGCTTCAGCAAGAGAAATTTTTAGACTTTTTTGCATGTTTTGAAAAAAGTCTGGAACGGGTATCATTTTGGCATTTTTGGTATCGTAATTATATCAGGTAGTTATAGAGGTAATCATGGCCGACGACAATTTGTTCAAAAGAACTGTGGAAGGCGTCGTGGCTAAAATCCCCGGCAACCCCGCTCCAGCTATCAACAAAGCCCTGACCCCTGCGGCTCCTGCGGCTCCTGCGGCTCCTGTCAATCCAGCCACGGTAGCCCGGGATGAGGCGATAGCCCGCGGCGCGGCCGCATCTAAGGCGGCGCAACCGCCTCCGATGAATGTGGCCGTCCCTGGCTATAAGCAGACCCCATCGGGCGACCTTACGAAGAAGCCCTTCGGAGACTAGATTATGGCGGTCCAACTTCCAGAAGATCCCCGGCCTGAACTAATCAAGCGACGCCGGAAGATTGAGACTAAGCCCCCCGAGCCGTCCATGGACGAGAAGGAGAAGGCTGAGCGCGAGGAGGCGGCCAGGGCTTACTCCGGCGAGACTCCGGCCCACTTTGTCGGGTATCTTCAGGACATGATTAAGGTCTCCGTGGACGCCATGCGGGACATCAGGAAGGAACAGCAGGAATGTTGGGACGTCTATCTCGAAAAGAAGCCCACCAGTTTCAATCTTAAAGAGTCCTGGCAGAGTCAGGTCACGGTTCCCAAGCCTTTTTCTTCAGTCCAGTTTTTCCTCGCATTAGTGCGGAAAGCCTTCGATCCGCAATTTTTGAGCATTGAGAATGAACAAGACGAAGATTCAGCAAGGTTTTGGCAAAAATTGATGACTCTGCAATTATCCCGGGCCTTTTCCAACTTTCCTATAAATTTTACCGACGCAACCGGCATGGGGGCCGCCATTGGTCAGAGCATGGAAATGATCCCCTATTGGGTGCCGGGACGGGGTTTGGACTGGTTTTTGATCGAGCCGGCCAAAATTCACCGCGACCCGGACTCAATCAGCCGCCGGCCGCAGTCAGGCCTCTTTTGGATCCATGAGGAGTGGCTGGATTATTATGAACTGAAGCAGAAAGAGGGTAACGGACGCTACGTTAACGTCCCGGCCTTCGGGCCAGGGGGGACCTGGGGCAATCCCAAGGACTCCGACCTTTCCAAAGAACAACTGGCCCAACGTCGGGATATGCTTTGGCAACGGTCATCCTTCCGGAGCCTGATCCTCACCCAAGAATTTTGGGGCACGATCCTCTCTCCCCGCGGCGAGTTGCTCCTTCCGAACTCGACCTTTACCGTGGCCGGCGATCAGGTAATTGAGCCGCCCCGTGACAGTCCCTACCCCTCCCTGCGCTGGCCCGGGACCGGCTTCTCGCCCCTCCCACACCTTCTCAGGTTTGATGGGCGGTCCCTCCTGGAAGGCGTAAAAAGCCTGTGGTATTTCATGTGCAATTTAATGAGCCTGCACGCTGACGCCCTGAACTGGATCGTCAATCCGCCCATGGAAATCGATACACAAGCCCTGGATGATCAGTTGGACCTCGACGATTATCCCGGGAAGCTGTGGCAAACCAAGACGACTCAGCAGGGCCAGCAAGTAGTCAGGGTCATTGACCGCCGCTCCAACACCGGGGACATCCTGGCGAACCTCAACAAAGCCGATCAGATGTTCCAGGAAGGCGGGATGATGACCTATGCCGCCCAGGGGCTCCCGGGGTATCGGGCTGAAGTGACCGCCCGGGAAGCGGCCCAAAACCTTGAACAGTCCATGACCGTCGTCGGCCTCATGGGGGAAAATCTGGAGGACGGAGCTCTAGCGGCGATCATGGCCGCGGCCGAGACCATCGAAGTCAACATGACTTACGATGAGTTATTGAAGTTCATGGGCAAGGAGTGGGCCGATAAATACAGGGATACGGAGAATAAGACCACAGGTCTCCGGCTACCGAAATTAACTACCGGGGCTTTCCGCGTCTCGGGGATCTCCTCGGTGATGCGGTCCCAGGAAATTATTCAGGCAGTCCAGAACGTCCTGCTTCCCTGCTTTGACCCCGCCAAGATGGGGCAGATTTTTCTCCCCTACCTGGAGCCCTACAAACTCTTACGGTCCATTGAACGGCGCCTGAATCTTCAAGATGAGGGCATTATCGTGGACGAGAAGAAGGCCGGGGAGATCGCCAAGGCTCAGCAGGCGGCCCAGGATAAGAGCATCCAGGAGAAGCAGGCCAAGGAAGAAGCGGATCGGATTGCGGCAGAAAACAAGGCTCTTAAGGACGGCGCCCACGCCGATAAGCTCCACGCTGAAGGCGATGCGAATCGGGCCCAGGCAGGGCTTTATGGGGCGCAGGCGGAACAAGCTGGAGCCGAGACTGCCGCGGGAGCGGGAGAGGGTGCGCCGCCTACCCCGGCTCCTGAAGAAATGCCAGGAGGGTTACAGTAATGGCTACTCCTATGGGTCCGTCAGCGACTCGGAACCCTGCCCTTCCCAAGACGCCGGAGGAGAAACAAGCCTCGGTGCTGGAGAAGGCGGCGAAGATCCAATCTAAAGCCGACGACCTTTGGATAGATCTCCATAAGAACTCGGCCACGCTCAAGGAGATTCTGGTCGAGTATCAAAGGGAACTGGAAAGGATGGCCTCGGAAAATCCTATCTGCCAGAGCTTGCAACGGATTGTCAAGGTCATGAGATTCAAAATTGAACTGGCCCCGAGAATGGCTGAGATCGAGGCCCGTCGGCTGGCCGGGAAGAATTTGATGTCCATCGTCGATAACGAGCCCGCCCCGAAAGGGATACCGGGACTCGTAACTTAATAATGCGGCGGCCCGAAAGGATACCCCCCGCGGATTGGAGTAGGTCATGGCAGGCGAAGGCGAAGGCAAAGAAGTAAGAGTGATCCCCTCTGATGAAGAAGGTTCTCTTGGTTCGGTCCTAGAAGGGGCGAATCGACTTGAGTTAACCGGCCACCCTGCCATGGGCGAAGCCGGTGAGGGGGCTGGCGAAGGTGCAGGCGCCGGTGAAGAAGCTGGTGCCGGTGCCGAAGCCGCCGGAGCAGACGGCAAAAAACCCGTAGAGGAACCGGCCAAGGAGTTCAAGTATAAGACCCTGGAGGAAGCGCACAACGGGGTCTCCGAGGCCGAGCGGAAGATGCACGAGGCTACTACCGAGACCGCGAAGGAAGTTGCGGCCAGGAAAGCCTTGGAGCAGGAAAACGCAGACCTCAAACAGAGGTTGGAGGCCGCCGCAAAACCGCCTGAGAAGCCTGCTGTCGAAGCCCCGAAGCCCGTAACGCCGGCGGAACGTAAGGCCAAGATCAAGACCGCCTTACAAAAGATCGACGAACTGGATCCCAACGATCCTGAGTATGTCGATAAGATGGCCGAATGTTGGGCCGAAACCGGCGTGGGCGGGGCTGATGTCCCCATGCCCAATACCGATGAAATCAACCGACTCGTCGGAGAGCGCGTCAAAGAAGCAATGGCGGCTCAAAAGGCGACGGATGATGCGGAGAGGGCCGAGAAAGCAAAAGTAGAGACCCGGGATGACGCCGATAGGCTGGCAAAAGAAGCTGGCCTAGATATGGCCTCAGACTCCTTGGACTACAAGCGTTTTTGGGCCATGGCCCCCCTTGTGCCGGATGAAATCCGGACCAAACCACTGAAGGATCAGGTGGAGTGGGCTGTCGGGGAAGTGCAGAAGCTGAGAGGTCCCACCGCGGCGGAGCTTGCTGCGGCAGGGGCGGCCAACCAAAACAAGAATACCCCATTGGGGAAAGGGGGCCAGAAGGTCTCCCTCAAACCACAACCAGAACCAGAGGCGTCCCTTGGCGGAATGTTCGAGAAGCAGAAGGAGGCCAGGACGCTTTAACGGAGGCTTATTATGGCTGATGTAATGAACTGGACCTATGACGCGGCGGTGGGCATCTATAAGAACCACCAGCTTTCAAAGAAACTTTTGGAGGTCGCGGCCGGGGCTTGTGTCGTGGCACCTTTTGCTCACGACCACGGGATCGGGTTTAAGGCCAACGCCGGTGAAATGATCAACATCATGCACATCGAGCGTCTGCCGAACTCCGGTTCGTCCCGCCTGGATGAAGATACCCGGATCCCGATCCGGAAGCTGGCCTTCGGCAACCGCCAGATCAAGGTGGTTGAGTTCGGGGAAGGCGTGGAGTTCACAAACCTGATGGAACGGCTCTCCGTCTGGAAGCCTTCCGATAAGCTCCAGAAGGCCCTCAAGACCCAAATGGAGGAAGCCCTGGACAGCGAGACCGCCCTGGCCTTCATGGATCCCTTGGCGGCCATGCTCGTGTTCACCCCCACCAGCATCACCGGCGGGACCTGGGCCGTGGGCGGCACCCCCGGCGCCTTGGCGACCGTGGGCCTCACCTTCAACCACTGTGCCATGATGAGTGACTATTTGCGGGACACCATTCATTGTCCCCCTTACGAGGGCGACAACTACGTGGGTCTGTCCTGCAACAAGAACCTGCGGTCTCTCAAGGACGACAGGTACTGGCAGGAATGGCACAAATACCTGGGCAAAGGCGATTTCGTGTTCAAGGGCGAGATGGGCATGTCCGAACGGATCCGGTGGGTGGAAGTCAACCGGTCCATGGCCTTCTCGAACTTGGCCGGGAACTCCTCAGTCCTGGGTGAAGCCGTGGTTTTCGGTGACGAGGCCGTGGCCCGGATCGAGGCCGAGACCCCGCATCTGCGCCTGGATACCAACTACCAGAGCGACTTCGGCCGCACCCAGGCCGCCGCGTGGTATGGAATCCTTGGTTTCGGTGCCGTGTGGGATGTTCCCGACGACGGCAAGGCCAAGATCATCCGGCTCGACTCCCTGTAAAAAGGGAACGAAGTTTTCAGGAGGTAATACTCATGGCTTACGGGACTTATGACAAGTTTATTGGCGATCTGTCCAATGACGACAGTGCCCTGGCGACCGCTATCATTCTGGAGGCGGCGGTAGGGGCGAAACTCACAAAGACTGTGGTGGATCCCCTTTCGGTGACTCGATTCGGGTTCCGTCCCACCGTGGCTTTCAACTACGACACCCTGACCACAAAAGGGGTCTTGGGTCTTTACAAATACCTTCAGGGGTTGGTTTGTATGGACCTTCCCACCGCCCTCACCATGTGCAATCTCCTGGTGAGGACGATGAACGCTCACGCTGTCGATGACGACATCCATGCCGCCATCGACGATGTGAACTTCCCGGTGGACGAGGCGCCGGCGGTTAATCTGGCTTCCCTCTTGACCAAGGTGAATCTGCTCCAGACCGCGTATGCGGCGCATAACGTCGATGCGAATCTGGCGAGTGCCTGGGTTTTCCACAGGGCACAGGTAAATCACGCTCTGGCAAACGCCACCCCTTCCACCACCCTCGCTCTGGCTATCGCCAAGTTGAACGACATGGTGGCGAAGTACAACCTCCATGACCTGTCGGCGGTCACTCATTATTATGGGGACCGTCATTCGGCCATGCGGATCGAACTGGCGACGATCAATCTGGAAGAAGGCGATCAGGTTGGCGTGACCTACTACGTCAACGTGGACAACAAGGTGCAAAAGGCCGTTGGCCCTGCCTCCGGCGTTGCTTCCTTGGGTGTGGCAGACTTTCAGCCTGGGGATCAGGTGGTCATCGAGGTCAAGACCGCGGCTGTGGGTGGAACCGAAGTCGGGGACTTCCAGCCTTTATTCTGGTGGCACCCCCGGGCCGAGGCCCACTACACGATGGACATGGCGGTGGACCGCACCCCGGTTAAGACTCCGGTTAACGCCCCCTACTAAGGGGTGAACATGAGTATGGGGGGCCTTGGCTTCGCCGGGGCCCCATGAGGAGATAAATTATGGGTGACCTTGTTGCCAATGATGTATCGGTCGTTCTCCCCTCTGCGGCGGTTCTTTACCCCCCGATCCCTCTGATCATCGCGGCACCGGATCTTCATTTCGGAGACGGGAGTAAAACTTATCCGACGCACGGGATTCCTCTGCCGCCCATTAGTGCCTTCGGTTTAAAGAAGGCCCTTGGGCGTTTCTTCATCGAACAGCCGGCCAACGGCTACCTTTACGTTTTCGATCCTGACTACTACACCATCCGCATCTTTCAGGGGAATGGCGGAACCATCTCCGGGGCCACCTTTGTCGGGGATGCTCTGGCAACCCACGTCCATGACCTGCGGGTTATCGGCGGCGTAACCGCGGATGAAGCCCTTGGAGTTTTGGCCTCCGGCCCCACCTTGGGCAAGCTGGCGGCCACCAACCGGGTTATCGCCGGGGCGGACCAAGCCACTAAGGGCGGCGTGGTGCCGGTTAGCGCGGGCACTCCGGCTGGCACCATCACCGGGACCGTGACCATCGTGGCCGGCCCCCTGGGTGAACTCGGGCATGTGGCAGTGGCGGCAGTAGTTCTCCGGGTCATGGTTTTCGGAGAGTAACATCACATCACGTCACATCACGGAAAGGAACATAGCAATGGGACAAAACCTTTACCCCAAACGCTTTCCCAAGATTGAAGTGGAACAAAGCTGGCAGGAGGGCGTCCATCATATCGCCCTCCTGGTTTCCGGTGCGTACTGCCATATCTCCGGTCTGCCCATTAAGGACGAGAAGGAATTGAAGCAAGTCCTGAAGGGTGAGCAACTGGAGAAGGCCCTGCATTGGTTCCGGCATCGCCATGATGAGACTGAGGTCCAAGCTCGGCGCATTATCTTCGAGAAGGACGGGACTCCGGTCTTTGAGGATGACGGGACTCTCCCCACCCCCGGAGACATCATGAACTTCTTCGAGGCGGGGGATATGCAGAACGCCGCCCTCATCTGTCTGGCCCGGAAGATGGATGCCGTGATCGAGGCGGAGCGCATGGCGTCCGATACCAAGGCCGGCGGCGCGGCCGAGAAGATCCGCGGCAAGAAAGCGGGTGGGAAAAAAGACGACAAGGGCAGGTTCTCTAAGCAGGCTCCGCCTCAAGAGGCGGGGGCCGGGACTTAAATGGCGGAAGAAACGGAGTTCGTCAGGATTTGCCGGAACCCCCGGTGCCGGTTAGTAACCAAGCCGGATCCGCGGATCTACAGGGATGCGGATAACGTATGCCCCAAGTGTGGGACTCCCTATTCCCGCGAAATGAGAGGGGATGTCGATGAATCTGGCCCAATTACAAGATAGGCTTGGCGACGCCGTAAAGGACTCCAGCCTGCAAAAGCGGTTCAAGGATTTCATCAATGAGGGAATCCTTGCGCTGACGGACCAGTTCGACATTCCCTCCCTCCGGCTCCTGGAGCCCTGGCCCTTTTCCATTACCTCCGACAAATGGATCTTCCGGATGCCGGAGAACTTCCAGAAGCGGCTTTTCCGATGTGTAGCCGGGGACTACAAAGAAGTTCGCGTCACGCACCAGGGCAAGCCGCTCGTTTTTGCGGATTTGGATCAGGTGAACATTAAGCACGACATCGTTATGTCGCACGTGCAAATGGCGGCCGTCGCCCTGGACGGGATCACTCCCTACCTGGGTGTCTATCCCAAGGCCGCGGAAACCCTGGGCCTGTGGTATTATCGCAAGCCCCTTTACCTGGATAAAGCCGGGGACGTCTGCGACTGCATCCCGGAATCTTTTCATTCCGACGTCATCCTTCCGAGAGCGATCATCAAGTCATACGAGTACCTGCAGGACCAAGTGGAGACCTTCGATCCAAAAGCCCTTCAGTATTGGGAAGGTCAGCTTCTGGCGGGACTCAATGGCTCCGGGACCAAAACCGGCTTCTTAAAGTGGCTCCAGAAGAACTATAATCCACCCCGTCGGCATGGCGGCCGGAATCCAATAGGTCCGGGTCGAGGCTTCTACGGTGGCTAGCAAGCAATCAAGATCAGGCGGCTGGATCAACGGCGCCAAAACCGTCGCCGGGATCGGCTTCAAGGGCATGAGCAACTTGCCCGGGATGCCGGGATACCTGACGAACGATGCGCGCCAGATCATTCCCAAGGTGGTCGTCAACGCTGACGCTACCGACGGCGGCGTCCTGCAACGGCGGAAAGGCTATGCCCTGGACCTGTCTATGCCCGGACTCTGCAATGTTTGGGGCGGGACGGTTATGCTCGGGGTCTGCGACGGGGTTCTTTACCGTCTGGAAGGGCAGTCTGCGATCCCCCTGGGGGACGTAGGGGCCGGACTCATGAACTATCTAGAGCTCGGCACCCGTGTTTATCTGTCCACGAAGTTCTGGAACGGGATTCTGGACCTCCTTACCTTTAACCTGGACTCCTGGGGGCTTGCTCTCCCGGCGTTGCCGGACATCAGCTTCACTCAGGGCAACCTCCCCCCGGGTCGCTACAATATCTGCTACACCCGCACCGTCGGTAAAAGGTTAAGCGGGAACGGGCCCATAATTTCTGTGGCCTGGGACGGTGGCCCTCAAGGGATTCAGTTCAAGAACCTGGACGACAGCTATCAGGTTTGGGTCACTCAGGCCAACGGCCCCAAGTTATTCCTCGCTACCATGCAGGGGAATAAGTTCTTGGGTCCGGTTCCGAAGGTCAGTCCCCTCCCGAGCTTTATGGTGGCCCCGCCCCCTCCATTCGCCCATTTTTGGCAAGCCTTCGGGCGAATGTGGGGCGTATCTGGCAACAACCTGTGTTACAGCGAACCCTTTCAATACGAGTGGTTTAAGCCTAAAAACTTCATTCCCTTCCCGGAAGAATTGAACATGGTGGTTCCGGTCATGGAGGGGATCTTCGTCAATTCGCTTAACTCAACATGGTATCTGCCCGGATCGTCACCGGGGAAATTGGTCATGACTCGGGTAGGAGAGGGGGCTGTCCCTGGATCTTTGGCCTGGGCCCCTCTGGAATCCGGCCACTACACGATCAGCCGGCCCCATTCGCTCCCGCCATCCCCCTACTGGATGAGCCCAACCGGATTCATTGGGGCAAGCCATAGCGGTCATCTGGTGACGCTGACACAACCGCGTCTGAAGGTGGTCGCCAAAACTCAGGGGGCCAGCCTTTACGAGTTCAGGGATGGTATCCCGAAGATCATCACAACCTTGCGCGGCTCACCTTTAGCGGAGCCGGATGAAACCCTGAAGGAAATCTTTGCCACAGGCAGGATTTTCGTACCCGCCCCCCTGGAGGTCGTAGGAGAAGGGGGCGTGGACATCGGAGGAGAAATCTTATGAGTATTTATGTTCCCAATGTTGGCGAGAGGGAAATGCTGAAAAGCATCCTCAACGATCAAGCCGTCATCCTGGGCCTCTATTCCAACGTGGTCGTGCCGGATGGGAACACCATCATCGACACGCTGGTTGAAATGGCGACGGGGGGAGGGAGGGGCTATGCCCCGATTGCCCTGCCCAATGCCATTGTGGAGGACGCCGCGGCCGCCGGGAAGTGGTTCATTTCCAGCAACGCCGCGGGAAAGGCCCAGGCCCAACACGCAGTCGATCCCCAGGAGTGGGTTTTCGCCGCCGCGGATGTGGCTGACGGCAAGACCGTTTACGGCATTTTCGGCTATACCTGGGTGCTTCCCTTTGACACCGGCTTGGCGGCCGGGGCCCTGATTTATCCCGGTCAGGTCATCACCGGGGGTGGCGGAGCTACCGGCATTGTGACCGCCGTGGTGGTTGAAGCGGGATCCTGGGCCGGGGGAAACGCGTCCGGCTATTTCTGCATCAAGACCAAGACCGGCACCTTTAACGACAACGAACTGATCCATGTAACGGGGCCGACCAACGTCGCCACAGTGAATCTTGGCGTCCTGCCGGATGCCATCAAGAAGCTCCTTTTTGTGGACGCTTTCTCCGCGGGTTACGTCATCGACACCGTGGGCCAGAAAATCACCTATCTTCCGATCATCACCCTGGCCTCCGCTTAAGGGGTGGGGGAAATAAACAGGAGAAAAGATCATGGCTAAAGTCAACAACGAAGGCAAAAACGCAATCCTGGGGTACTGGTTGAAGGGGGATTCGAGGCCTACCTTCTATCTTTTCCTCTACACCAACAGCACCGAGCCGGCCGCGGCCGCCGTAATGACGGACATTACCGAGCCTTCTGGCTACGGCTATGCTCGGATCGCCATCACGGACGGCGATTGGACCGTGGCCACGCAGATTGCCACGAACTTGCAGAAAACTTTCTCCTGTTCGGGCGGGGCCTGGGGGAACTGCTACGGCTACGGCTACACCACGGCCCTGACCGGGACTGCCGGCAAGCTGATCGCGGTGGAGCAGTTCTCGGACGGTCCTTACAACGTCCCGGATGGGGGCGCGGTCAAGGTTACGCCTAAGTTCACCATGTAGGCGGTGACATGGACCTTCAGATCGTCCAGAAGTATCCGGAGAGCTATCGGCTTGACCACCCGAACTTTGGGAGCGTCCTGAAAACTGACTTCAAAAAGGCAAAAATCATTGAGGTTAAGAAACTTCAGGATGACCCTATGAAGATGGACGCTTTGGTCAAGGTGGAGGGGGTGGCTGATTACCTCCCCCTCTTTTTTCATCCCAAGAAGCAATATTGGGATAGTCCAGAAGGGGTGAAGGCCCAGGATTTCGACCCGGAACAGAAACTCTTTAAGCGGGCCTGGATGTCCTTTCGTGCTGGCGATGAAGTGGCGGTCATATACCAGGAGGGTGAGCCCGTGGCCGTAATCGGGTTTGCCGATGGCGTTCCAAGGGTGGGGGAAAACATTTTTAAGGTAGAGGTTTCTGAGGGGACTGTAAATGTTGATACCCACGATACCAATAAATTTGGAGAAAAAGGCCCCGATGGCTTGGGCCTGGGGCTTCTAAAGGAATGTAAGCCTATTTTTGCGGAAACTATTAATGATGCCCGATGGGAGGACCCGCCAGTAACAATCCACACCTCATCGGATTATACTTATTTTGTTCAGCAGACCCCTGGGGCGTATGACCCTGCCCCCCCACCTTTTCTACCACGTGAAATAGATACGGCATGGATATGGTGGGATTGTGTTTCCAGCGAAACCCATTACAAGGTAAAATATAGGGTTTGGTCTGAGCTTTATTATATACTGGTTCCCGTAGGGCCTTTGCTATTATGGGTGGCAATCGCCTTTGGCCATTATAGTAAAACGGTTGTATGGGAAACAACTACCGGAACAACTTCATTTCGGGGCACAGGATGGATTGGAGATGCCACCGGATGCGTCACAAGGACTATTGATTATTTTGGTGTGGAAGTCTTACATCCCGAATGTATTCCTTATTTGGAAGGTCTTATTGCCGGGTTGCCGAAACATTCTGAGGATAATTCCCCCGGTCCTTTCCCCCAAGACGCAAATAGGTCTTACGGCGAACTTAATTGGGTTTGGGCCGCACCCTATACGGATGAATTATATGAAAGGGCCAGAGCCGCAGGGCCTTACGATAACCGCCCAAAGGAATTCGTGATTCAGGTCCATCCAACAAAGATGGGGCCTTATTGGGCAAATAAGGGCGACCCCGAAGGGCTGTCTGTCGAAAATGCAACGAAACCTTTCAGTATTTTTTGTAGGCCCCACACCAAGGAAGAACTTCAAGAGGCTGGAATGTGGCCTTCTTAAAGGGAGTCAGGTATGGCGAACTATTATATTGACCCCACCAGCGGGAACGATGCCAACGATGGCGGCGGTTTTTTCAAGTTGGCCTTTGCTGCCGGCTCCGGGCCTCAACC
>Ga0315268_10004948_pt1 | contig 14356 bp, 19 predicted proteins | sample C1_top_MG_FD_204535 | JGI IMG/M metagenome (GOLD analysis project Ga0315268, IMG submission 204535) | Sediment microbial communities from Yellowstone Lake, YNP, Wyoming, USA - C1_top | ecosystem: Environmental > Aquatic > Freshwater > Lake > Sediment | place: USA: Wyoming | collected 2017-08-01
CAACGGACCAAAACGACTGGCAGGGCAGGCAAGGCTCTTGGAGTTAAGAAGAAAACGCTCATGCAGAGACCTGCTGCGACGGAGAGTAAGTAGTAAATGGGTGATCCTAAAAAGCAGAGAAAGAAGTATGACACGCCGCGGTTTCCATGGCGAACCGACATCATGCAAGAGGAACTCAAACTTCTAGGCCAGTATGGCTTGCGAAACAAACACGAGTTATGGCGACACGAAACCATGCTTTCAAAGTTCAGAGGCATAACGCGTTCACTGATAGGCGAGGCTGCCGGAGAGCGCAAGAAGATGGAAGATGAACTTCTGGCACGCTTGAAAAAGCTCGGTTTCCTCCAAGAAACAGCAGTTCTGGATGATATTTTGGACTTGACAATAGAAGACATTCTCGAACGCAGATTTCAGACAATCGTTTTCCGCAAGGGTCTATCCAAAACAATCCAGCAAGCTCGTCAACTGATAACTCACGGGCATGTGATGATAGGAAACCAGAGAGTCACGATTCCAGGCTACATCGTGACAAGACCTGAAGAAGGCAAAATAGCCTACACGACTCAAAGCTCTCTCGCAAACCCAAGCCATCCATTGCGCCAAACAATAGCAGTCGCACCAGCATCTGAAGTAGCGCCAGAAAGAGCATCAAGAGGAGAAGAACGATGAGTTCAAGCAAGAGAACCGAAAAATGGGCTGTCGTCCACATCTTCAGCTCCTATAACAACACGATAATCCACATAACCGACATTTCAGGAGCGGAAACAATAGCCCGAACCTCTGGCGGAATGGTCGTGAAAGCAGACAGAATGGAATCATCACCGTACGCAGCCATGCGCGCAGCTTCATTGGCATCTGACATGGCCAAAGACAAGGGAATAACTGCAATTCACATCAAAGTAAGGGCTCCAGGAGGAGCGGGACCAAGAACCCCAGGTCCAGGCGCACAGGCCGCAATCAGAGCATTGGCAAGGGCAGGCTTCAGGATAGAACGCATTGAAGAAGTCACGCCTATACCGCATGACGGTACGCGAAGACCAGGCGGTAGAAGAGGAAGAAGAGTCTAGTAGATTCGCACTCTCCTTCATCTAATAGAAAAATTGAAATAATGCTCCAATGTTTTATTGAGGGGCACAGTAGTCAGCATAGTATGTTATGGAGTGTCCATATAAGTGGAAATAAAGATGCTCGAAAAAGATGATTCACACGTCCGTCTACTCATCCAAGGAGCTGACGTTCCGTTCATGAACTCCTTGAGGAGACTCGTGACTTCCGAAGTTCCATCCATGGCCATTGATGAAGTCGTGATAATTGAAAATTCCTCCGTGCTGCAAGATGAAATCATAGCCCACAGGCTTGGACTTGTTCCTCTTAAAACTGATCTGGACAGTTACAATTTGCCTGAAGACTGCCCGTGTAAGAGCGAATTCGGATGCAACCTCTGCCGGGTGACACTTGCTCTTGACGTGGACGCAAAAGAAGGATCAAAAACAGTCTACTCAGGCAATCTGGCTTCCGAAAACCCAAACATTGTGCCTGTGAGCGACAGGATTCCTATAGTAAAACTGGCGAAGGAGCAGAGGATAAAGCTGGAAGCCTATGCAAGGCTTGGAAAAGGTAAAAACCATGCAAAATGGCAGCCAGTTTCAATGTGCACTTACAAGTATTTCCCGAAAATCGAGATCAGCAAACGCTGCGACGCCTGTGGAAAATGCGTGGAAATCTGTCCCAGAAGGGTATTGGCCAAAACAGATAACAAGGTTCAGGTTCGCGACTTGATGGCTTGCACGCTCTGCCAAGACTGCGTCGAAGCTTGCCCCCAGGATCCCACCCCAATAAAGGTCACAGCAGAAGAAAACGCCTTCATATTCAATCTGGAATCAACAAACGCACTTCCACCGGAAAGAATAATGGCAGAGGCGGTCAGAATCTTAGACAAACAGCTGAAAGAGCTCGAAAGCCAAATCAAGGTGAAGAAGAGTGAGGAAAGTTAAAGCAACCAACCCTGAACTCATAGAGCTTATCAGTTTCCTAAAAAAGCAAAGCCGAGAAAACAAGGCCGAAATCTGGCGAGACATCGCTGAGCGTCTAGCCAAACCGCGAAGACAAGGGATAGCACTGAACCTGAGCCGTCTGAACAGGTACACACAGAAAAACGATACCGTGGTGGTTCCAGGCAAAGTGCTGGCTACGGGTGAGTTGAGCCATCCAATAACGATAGCCGCGTTTGCTTTCTCCGGAAGGGCCAAGGAGAAGATAAACACTGCAAACGGCAAGTGCATCTCTTTTGCTGACCTCATCAAGAAAAACCCAGCTGGTTCAGACATCAAGATAATCGGGTGAAAAAATGATGGAGACAACAATCAAACCGTTCACAGTAGTAAATGCTGATGGACTCATCTTGGGCAGAATGGCGAGCAAAATCGCCAAACGCCTACTAAATGGCGAAGAAATAGTAATTGTTAACGCCGAAAAAGCCATTCTTTCTGGGAGAAAGAAAAGCAAAGTGATAGAAGCCAAAGTTTTTCTTGAAGTAGGCGGCGTCAACAGAGGCCCCTACCACTACAGACGGCCTGACAGAATAGTCAGGAAAACCGTGAAAGGTATGCTTCCAATTAGACAGCCCAAAGGCAAACAAGCCTACAGAAGATTGAGAGCCTTCATCGGGACGCCGGACGAGTTCAAGAACCAAAAACTTGAAACCGTGACGGAAGCCCAAGCCAAAAAGCTAACCTGCCCCTACTTTACTGTCGGTGAGTTTGCAAAAGAAATAGGATGGAATCAAGGTGAATGAAGATGCCAGCTAAGAAAGTTCTAGTCGTCAGCGGAAAAAGGAAGACAGCGATTTCTCGCGCCGTCGTTAGAACTGGAATCGGAAAAGTGCACGTAAACAGGACTCCGGTCGAAATTTATGAGCCTGAAATTGCCCGCGAAAAAATCATGGAGCCGCTTGTACAGGCCGGAGATGAGGTCTGGAAACAGCTAGATGTTGACGTAAAAGTCTCGGGTGGAGGTTACATGGGGCAAGCCGAAGCGGCAAGAATGGCGATTGCAAACGCCATATTGAAATGGACGAAAAGCGCACATCTGCGCACGGTTTTTGCTGAATATGACCGAACGATGATAGCTGGAGACGCTAGGAAAAAGGAGCCAAAGAAATTTGGAGGACCGGGAGCACGATCCAGAAACCAGAAGAGCTACCGGTAAGGAAGGCTTGATTAGATGATTATACCTGTCAGATGTTTCACCTGTGGCAAGTTGATCGGCGACAAGTGGGAAGAATTCGCAAGGAGAGTCAAGGCTGGAGAAAATGCCGGCGAAGTCTTGGACAGTCTGGGAGTAAAGCGTTATTGTTGCCGACGAATGCTGTTGTCGCATGTGGAAATCCTCGACGAGGTTTTACGTTTCTACGAAGAAGCAGAAAAACGAAAAGAGGCAAGAACCTACTACTAGAAAGGTCGAAAGGAGAGGGCCATGTCCACAGTCATTGAAGACATAATCGCAAGGAAAGTTTTCAACAGTCGAGGAGAGGAAACAATAGAAGTTGACGTCATCACAACCTCTGGTTTCGGAAGAGCATCCGCCCCTGCGGGAAAAAGCCGCGGAAAAACCGAAGTCATCTACTATCCGCAAGGCGGAGTGGAGCAAGCTATAAAGAAGGTTGAAGAGCTTGTGGCTCCAGAAATCGTGGGGTTGAACGCTGATTTTCAGGAAGAAATAGACAAAACATTGCACGAAATTGACGGATCAAAAGACTTCAGAACCATAGGAGGAAACACGGCCTTCGCCATTTCACTAGCCAACGCTGAGGCAGCCGCAAACTCGTCTGGACTTCTACTCTTCCAATACTTAGGCGGACACGTTGCCCACGAACTTCCATATCCCCTCGGAAACACAATAAGCGGCGGGCAACACACCCAAGGAAAATCCCCAGACATACAAGAGTTTCTGGTCCTTTCTTACGGAGCAGAGACCTTCTCAGAAGCGGCCACGGGCAACATCCAAGTCCACAAGCGAATCGGAGAAATTCTAGGAAAAAAGGACAGGCTTTTTGGTGGCGGAAAAAGCGATGAAGGAGCTTGGGTCGCCAACATTGGAGACGAAGAGGCCTTCGAAATTCTGGCCGACGCCTGCAAAGAGGTAGGCGACGAACTAGGTTTCGACTGCGGCATGGGCATCGATGTCGCGTCATCTTCGCTGTGGAATGGCAAAAGCAAGACCTACAACTATCAAAGGGAAAAGAAAAAGAGAGACTCAGGCGAACAGTTAGAATTCATTCTTGATCTTGTCAAAAAATATCACTTGACGTACGTTGAAGACCCATTCCACGAAGAGGATTTCAAGAGTTTTGCAGAACTCACCACGAAAGCCAAAGACTGTCTGATATCAGGGGATGACCTGTTTACGACAAACAGTGAACGACTCAGTCGCGGAATAAAGGCACATGCAGCCAACGCAATCATAATAAAAGCGAATCAAATAGGCACGCTTTCAGACGCTTGGGAGACCGTTGAAATGGCGAAGAAAAATGGGTACGTTCCCATAATGTCCCATCGCTCAGGCGACACCTGCGACTGGCACATAGCGCATTTGGCAGTGGCTTTCAAATGTCCAATGATTAAGACAGGAGTCGTTGAGGGTGCGCGCATCGCAAAAATAGACGAATTGATGAGAATCGAAGAGTTTCTCGGGGATAGAGCTAAAATGGCCGAGTTCAAAATGCTCTAGGGAGGAAAAAACTTGTCAGAAGATGAAGAAATCAAGGAAGAACCTGAGGAAGAGGAAATCAAGCAAGAAGTTAAAGAGGAAGAGGTGAGACCGGCAGAGGGATCTGAAGCGGCAGAAGAAACGCAAACACCAGCGGTGCCGGAAGAAGAGCTTTTGATGCCGCGAGACACTTTGCTGTCTGCTGGAATACATATTGGCACCAGAATGAAGACTGGGGACATGGAACAGTTCATATACCGTGTTAGGCCAGATGGATTATTTGTTTTGGACGTAAAGAAGACGGATGACCGCATCCGTGTCGTTGCCAAGTTTCTGGCGCGGTTTGAACCTGCAAAAATCGCTGCAGCCGCAGGCAGACTCTACGCACAGGAACCAGTCAGCAAATTCTGTGAAATAACCGGAGCAACCCCAGTAGTAGGCAGGTTCATTCCGGGGCTCTTATCCAATCCATTGTATCCTAATCGTATAGAACCCGAAGTGCTGATTGTATCTGACCCGAGAGCAGATATCCAAGCCGTAAAAGAAGCAGGTTCCGTGGGCATACCAGTCGTGGCCTTGTGTAGCACGGACAATGAGTTCGCTGGAGTAGATTTTGTCATTCCAACAAACAACAAGGGACGGAGAGCCTTAGCGGTAATCTATTGGCTCTTGGCTAGGCAAATACTGCGGGAGAGAGGCGAACTGTCATCGGACAAGGACTTGCCACTGACAATCGACGATTTCGAGGCCAAAATCGCAAGGGAGGAGGAGGAAACCTAACCGAATGGTGAAGGTTCGGCGTCCATGCCAAGCCGGAGCCTTCTACGAAGCCACACCAGAATCCCTCAAGAGTCAGATCAAGAACTGCTTTCTCAATGAACTTGGACCCAAGAAACTTCCAGAGACGACTAAGACTGGCCCGAGACGAGTAATAGGGCTAATCTGTCCACACGCGGGTTACATGTTTTCGGGTCCAGTGGCTGCTCACGCTTACTATAAGCTGGCTGCTGACGGCAAGCCAGACACAGTAGTTCTTTTCGGCCCCAACCACACAGGCTACGGTAGCGGTGTGGCAATTATGAACGAAGGTTCTTGGCGCACGCCTCTAGGCGATGTTGAAGTGGACAGTGAGATAGCCGATCAAGTTGTGCATGAATCACGCATCGTTGACGTGGATGCATCTGCACATGCTTATGAGCATTCAATTGAGGTTCAGCTTCCATTTCTGCAATATCTTTACGGTTCGGAATTCAAAATTGTACCCATCTGTTTCTTGATGCAGGATTTGACATCTGCCCGTGAAGTAGGACAGGCTATGGGCAAGGTCTTGGGCAATAGAAATACGGTCATGATTGCTTCTTCTGACATGACGCATTATGAACCGCAGGAAACTGCTGAAAGGAAAGACAGAAAAGCTCTTGAGGCGGTCGAAGCGATGGACGAAGCGCGGTTCTATTCAACCATCGAGGCTCAACACATCAGCACCTGCGGTTATGGTCCAATTGCAGCATTGATCACTGCTGCCAAGATTTTGGGAGCGAAAGAGGCAAAATTATTATGCTATAAGACTAGTGGAGATGTAATTGGCGACTACTCAAGCGTGGTGGGGTACGCCGCCATGTGTTTCACAAAATAGTGGTGTGTAATGGGGGTCGTTGCCTCAGCTCCCGCGAAAATCATACTTTTCGGGGAGCACTTCGTAGTCTATGGCGAACCAGCCATAGTTCTGGCCATAGACCGCAGAGCCTACGCCACTGTTGATCACCGTCAGGACAAGAATCTCCACATTCGATCTTTAAACTTGAGTTTTGCAGGTTGTTTCGAAGATGGGGTTTTTAAGATCGAACAAGGCGACGCGAAAGAAGCCAGATTGAAGTTTGAGCCTGTCAAGTTGGCTGTTGAAAAAGTCTTGGAAACCCACGGGAAAAAAGTTGGCCTGAACATTGAAATCAACTCTACGGTTCCTGTTGCTGCTGGTCTAGGGTCTTCAGCTGCCGTGGTGACTGCGGTGACGGCGGCGGTTGGCGCCTTGTTGAATGTCAAAATGTCGAAGGAAGATATTTTCCGCATAACCTACGAGGCTGAAAAGATTGTGCATGGTACGCCTTCTGGAGTGGACCCTGCGATCTCAACTTTCGGCGGAACGTTGCTGTTCCAAATGGACACGGGGTTCAAGCCTCTAGAGGTCAAAGCCGATATCCCGCTTGTCATCGGCGACACCGGGGTTGAAAGGTCTACACGTGTTCAAGTCGAGAAAGTGCGCGGCATAATGGACAACTACCCGCGAGTCGTTGAGCCAATGAAGAAAGCCGCTCGCGAAATTGTCTTGAGAGCTATAGATGCCTTCAAGGAAGATGACTTGAAAACGCTTGGAGAGCTAATGAACATCAACCATGCCTTGCTCTATGGAGTCGGAGTCTCTGACGAATCACTTGAATGGCTAGTCAACGCCGCTCGGAAGGCCGGCGCTCTAGGCGCGAAACTCACTGGTGCAGGCGGCGGTGGATGCATGATCGCATTAGCTAACACTGAAAAACTTGAAACCGTGCTAGACGCCATAATGAGGGCAGGCGGAAGACCATTCATGGCTAGGAAAACAGATGAAGGTGTCAGAATTGAGCGAACCTAGACCGACAATTCTGAAAATCGGCGGCTCAGTCATCACAGACAAGACAGGAGAACTAGCCGCCCGGACGCAAGAGATTGACCGTCTAGCCGGAGAAATACAAAAAGCGAACATTAAAAACCTGATAATTGTCCACGGGGGCGGAAGCTTCGGTCATCCATCGGCAGAGCGATACGCCATAAAGGACGGCTTGAAGGAAGACTCCCAGAAGATAGGGTTCTCCGAAACTCACCATGTGATGACCGTGCTGAACGGATTGTTCATGGATTCGCTCATCTGGCACAACGTTCCCGCCGTAAGCATAACGCCGTCCACGTGCATAATGACAGAGAACGGCAGAATCAAACACTTTGAAGATACATCGCTGAAGACCTTGATGAAAATGGATTTCATGCCAGTCCTTTACGGGGACGCGGTTCTAGACACAAAGTTAGGCTTTACAATACTGTCAGGCGACCAGCTGATTTCAGTTCTGGCCATGAGGTTCGACGCAGAACGCATAGTAGTCGGCGTCGACGTAGACGGATTGTACGAGGCCGACCCCAAAACGGAGAAGGCCGCAAAGATGTTCAAACACTTGACGTTGGAGGAGCTGAAAGAACTACAGAGGAAGATTGACAAGTCCACGGCTTGCGACGTCACTGGCGGCATGCTCGGCAAAGTCGTCGAACTCTTACCAGCCATAGCGCAGAAAATTCCGGTGACCATTGTAAATGCGACGAAGCCAAACCACATCCTCAGAGTTCTTGAAGGAGAAACAGTTGAAGGCACCACCATAGAGAAGGAATAGAGCTTGGCTGAAAAGACAAGAACAAGAAAGGCAGAACATATCAGAATCTCGTTGAATCAAAACGTCCAAGCTAGAAAAACAACCACTGGGTTCGAAGACGTGAACCTCATTCATCGAGCTTTACCCGAAATTGACAAGCAGAAAGTAGACTTGTCCACAACGGTTTTCGGTCACAAGTTTTCAGCGCCAATGATCGCCGGAGCCATAACAGGCGGCACACAAGAAGCGACAAAGATCAATGCGACCATAGCTGAAGCCGTGGAAAAGCTGGGCTTGGGCATGGGCGTGGGTAGCCAACGCGCAGCAATAGAAGACAGAACCCTTGAGAAAACGTTTGCAATAGCCAGAAAAAAGGCTCCAACAGCCTTCCTAATCGCGAACCTCGGCGGCGTGCAACTCGTGAACGGCTACGGCCTGAAAGAATTGAGGAAAGCCTTGGAAATGATAGAGGCGGACGCCATAGCGATTCATTTGAACGCTTTGCAAGAGACGGCTCAACCAGAAGGTCAAACAAACTTCAAAGGAGTTCTTGAAAAGATAGGTGAAATTGCTGAAGAATTGGACAAGCCAGTCATCGCAAAGGAGACAGGTGCGGGCATTGCAAGCGAAGAGGCGAAGAAGCTTCAAGCCGCGGGTGTAGAAGGTATAGACGTGAGCGGCGCAGGCGGCACAAGCTGGGCGGCGGTCGAGTATTACCGGGCCAAAAGACGTGGCAACAAATCGCAATGCATACTGGGCGACGTTTTCTGGGATTGGGGCATCCCTACAGCCGCAAGCGTCGTTGAAGTCTGCCAGTCGGTCAAGATTCCTGTCATCGCCTCTGGGGGAATCCGCGACGGCGTAGATGTAGCTAAAGCCTTAGCGCTGGGAGCAAGCTTGACGGGCCTTTCCCAACCGATTCTGCAAGCGGCGGTCAAGGGAGTAGGAGAAACATGCAGTTCGCTCGAACTTATCATGAACGAACTGAGAAACGCCATGTTCCTCGTGGGGGCCAGTTCCATTCAGAAACTGCATGAGGCTCCTAGCGTCATAAGCGGCAAGACCTCTGAGTGGCTGAAACTGAGAGGGTTCACCGTGGAAGCATATGCGCGCAGAGGGAGAGACTAACCATTGGACATCGAGAGTTATCTTGAGAAGAGAGCCCCTGTGATAGACAAGGCCATCGAGAAATACGTCCCGAGGACTTTGTCAAAGAACTCTGCACTTTTCAAGGTCAGCAAGCCACGTTACGCGTACAACTTGGAAACGCTTAACAAGGCCATAGCCGCGCCGATCTGGGAGTTTCTTGACCGGGGAGGAAAGCGGTGGCGCCCAACCCTTTTTCTGCTGATCTGCGAGGCTCTGGGCAGGAACCCTGAAAATTTGATTGATTTTGCGATAATTCCCGAAGTCATACATAATGGGACTTTAATGGTGGATGACATAGAAGATGCCTCCGAATATCGAAGAGGGAAACTGTGCACCTACAAGATCTACGGATTGGACATAGCCATTAATGCTGGAAATGCTATGTACTATCTACCGCTTTTGTCTCTGATAGAAAACAAAGAGAAGCTTTCAGCGCAAAAACTTACGAAAGTCTACGAAGTTTACGTTCAGGAGATGGTCAACCTGAGCCTTGGTCAAGCGATGGACATTGCGTGGCATCGCGGGCTAGCAAGCGCTGACGAAATCAATGAAAAGGATTATCTGCAGATGTGTGCCTACAAGACGGGAACTCTGGCAAGAATGGCTGCCCGAATTGCGGCTGTTCTGAGTGATGCAGACGAAGAGCTTGTTGAAAAACTTGGGCACTTCGCGGAAAGCATAGGCGTGGCCTTTCAAATGCAGGACGATATTTTGGACTTGACAAGTGCTGAATTCACGGAGAAGAAAGGCGGACGCGGGCAAGACATAACAGAAGGAAAGCGAAGCCTTATGGTCATCCACACTTTGAAAGTGGCGGCCGACAAGGATAGGAAACGGCTCATCAAGATTCTTAACCTGCATACTTCAGATCAGAAACTCAGAGATGAAGCCATTGCGATAATGCAGAAGTACGGTTCAATAGAATACGTGAGGCAATCTGCGCAGAAAATGGTCAAGGATAGCTGGGATGAGGTTCAAAAGCTGTTGTTCGCTTCAGCCGCAAAGGAAAAATTAAAAGCCTTCGCCGAGTTCTTGATTGGAAGAAAAGTCTAGATGTACCGAGTGAGAAGACATTGGCACTTGAAGATGACGTTGAGCTGAGAGAATTTGTTCGAAAAATTGCTTTGCTGAATGCAATCAGACATGATGGCAAAGCACAGGCTGGCCCGGTTGTCGGAAAAGTACTGGGTGAAAAGGCCCAATACCGAACTAGAGCTAAAGAACTATCCGCCCTTATCAACGCGGTCATTAAGGAGGTTAACGGTCTTCATATAGCTGAACAAACACGCATTGTCGAGGAAAAATGGCCTGAAGCTCTCTTGAAGGAGAAAGTGGAAGAAGCGAAGCATCTTCCGCCTTTGCCCAACGCCGCGAATTATTCACAGATCGTGACGCGTTTTTCGCCTAATCCTGACTGTGTTTTGCACTTGGGTTCAGCCAGAGCCATCGTCTTATCCCATGAATACGCACGAATATACAAAGGCAAGTTCGTGTTGCGTTTTGAAGACACTGATCCGAAGACCAAGAGACCCGTCTTGGAGTTCTACGATCGCATCAGAGAGGATTTAGTGTGGCTTGAAAGCAAGCCTGATGAAGAATACATTCAAAGCGACAGAATCCCGATCTACTACGAGCATGCCGAGAAACTACTCAAGGACGGAAATGCCTTTGTTTGCACGTGCCCGCCTGACCAGTTCCGAAAGAAGATACAGGCCAATCAACCTTGCCAATGTCGCGATTGCCCGCCGGAAGAGCATCTTGCAAGATGGCAACGGATGCTTGAAGGGAACTACAAGGAAGGCGAGGCAGTGGTCCGTGTTAAAACCGATTTGAACCATCCGAATCCAGCAGTTCGAGACTGGCCTGCGATGCGGGTTATTGACGTTGAGAAGTATCCGCATCCGAGAGTCGGAAGCAAATATTACGCTTGGCCATTGTACAACCTCGCGTGCGGTGTGGATGATCACTTGTTGGGAATAACTCACATCATCCGCGGAAAAGAGCACCTGACAAATCAGGTTAGGCAGGAATTTATGTATCATCATTTGGGTTGGAAGTATCCTGAGACAATACACTACGGTAGGCTAAAGATTACTGGGGCCTCGTTAAGCAAGTCAAAAATTGTGCAGGGAATGAAGGAAGGGCTATACAAAGGTTGGGATGATCCGCGTCTGGCAACTTTTGCGGCATTGCGAAGGCGGGGAATTACTCCTGACGCAATCAAGAAGATGATAATTGACATTGGACCCAAAACCTCAGACGTCATCCTGAGCTGGGAGAACCTGTATGCGTACAATCGCAAAGTCTTGGATCCAACGGCTGATCGCTACTTTTTCGTTCAGAACCCGATAGAAATGACGGTGAAGCAGATCCCGAAACCGTTCACTGCAGAGCTTCATTTGCATCCAGACCATCCCGAGAGAGGCTTCAAACAGTACACAATCAAGCCAGAAGGAGAAAAGTGCTCCGCGGCTTTCTGGGTGTCACGAAAAGATGCAGACAGTTCAAAGGTCGGCTCAATGCTCCGCCTCATGGAATTGTTCAACATAAAGATTGAAAATGCAAACCTCTATTCTGCCGAAGCCACTTTTGCCAGTGAATCCTATGAAGAAGCAAAGAATGCTAAGGCGCAACTGATTCATTGGGTCCCCGTGGGCAAGGACATGCCCTGTAGAGTCATCATGCCGGACGCAACAACTGCGGAGGGAGTTGCGGAGAGTATCTGCAAACGGTTAAAGCCTAATGATGTCATACAGTTTGAACGGTTCGGTTTCGTTAGAATAGACCGAGTCAACACAGAACTGACAGCTTACTATGCTCAGAAGTGACGGATGGGAAAGGACATGCGACAGCAAGAAAGAATAATCGTTTGGCCAGCCTATTTTGATTCAGGAAAAACTAGAGACGGAGGAAGGCGAGTTTCAAGGAATCTGGCCGTTCCTTCTCCCAGAATCCTAGAGGTTAAGGAAGCCGCTGAAAAACTAGGGTTGGCCAACGAGCTTGTGGCTGATGCCGGTTATCCTAAGACGCCTTGGCTGAAAACTGGTATGCTTCTTGTCAAGAAGAAAGGGCCAAAGAACCAAACAGTTGCGATGATTGCAAAACAACTATTGAAGATGCGTAGCTCGGCGCCAATGAAGTAGGAAGACTTTAACTCTTTCCTTCCCCAGTCAAAACAGCGTTTAGCACTCCGTGTTGCCCAGGGCGTGAAGTCACTCGAGCTTGACCCAAAGGAGTTTCTATCAATGCCCCTTTGGTTATTACGCCTCTGCGGTCATAGTCAATGTTTGCGGGGTTTTTGACAACTCGCACAATTTCGGTCTTTTCTGTTTTTCCCGTCTTTGGGTCGGTCACGCATACTTGCTTTTCGCTCAGAATCTTAAGTTTAAGGTTTCCGCCTCTTCCTCTGGCAACCTTTGCTTTTCTTTCGCCCATAAGGGTTTCTGCCGCGAATGTGCCTTGCTCATATTTCCTTTTCTTCCTGTAAGCTCGTCCTCTGCCTCCAGACGCCTTTGATTTGTGCATGTCACCGTGCCACACCGACATTTTTCATTTCTTCCTTGCTGTCAAATTTGGGTGTTCACTATGACCATTATTTTGGATATAAACCTATCCGTTCTCAGTTTGAGGGCTTTCTTGTTTCGGAAAGTCTTCGAAAACATGTTTCAACTCTCTCTTCATTGCCGTTGTGTCTTGGCTTAAACCGAAGTAATCTGCAAAGTATTCTGTGGTCCTTAGAACCATTGAACGTCCGCTTCTCTCACTGGCGATCAGACCCATTTCCTTAAGCACTTTGATATGACCGTAGGCATGGTGACCTCGCACGTCAATGACCCTTTTCTGAGAAATCGGTTGCCTATAGGCTATGTAGGAAAGTGTTTTCAATGGACCTATCGAAAGTAGCGGACGATTAACGAATCTCTTTACAAGAGGTGTGAAATCAGTCTTCAGCTGCAACACATATCTTTCATCTTTCAATTCCAAAACTTCAAGGGACGTGTTCCGCCTTACATATTCCTGCATGAGCGCCTTTGCAATCTTCTTGGTTTTGTTCTTTGAGCGCGTTTTCAAGACTGAGCATAATTCATTCAAGTCTAGCGGATGTCCAGCAACATACAGTGCAGCCTCCATTAGGATCAAGTCATCGTGCTCTTTGTCCACTACTCGCTTCTGCTGTGCAGCCGCATTGACCTCTTGTTTTTCAGCCTTTTCCAAAGCTCAAATCCCTCAACCGTATGTATGTCGGCAACAGAATTTAAAATTAAGGCGTTGCGATGTTGAATCGAACTCACGTCAACTGCGTATTGCTGGAATGCCCAAGTTGTGCGGAATGTAAAATCGTTTCAGAATAACCTGATGCCTCTGATATCATAAAAAAAGTAGAACCCGCACCAGTTATGGGCCTATAGACTAGGCGAGTTTAACTCAAGACGGCGGTGGTGGTTGAAGGTGCCCAGTGGTCACAGTGTATGCAAAGTACAGCCAAGCAATTGCAAACAAGAAAGCAAAGATTGCGAAAAGCCATCTCAGCCACTTGTTCTCTGTGTGAGTAGCTGGAACTGAAAGTATCAAAGCAGCCGCTGGCGCCAAATAGAGCAGTGCACTCAAAGTAGGGTCTTTTGTGAGCTTGTAGTTCAGTATTGAGTATGCGTCAACGATTAAGTATAGACCTGCTGGAAGGGCAATGTAGGAAGCTGCCTGCAACCCGCGACCAAGTAGGAATGCTATCGCAACTGCCAGAAGCACTAGACCTCCGAGTACAGCGACGCCGCCGAAAAGCACGTTGTAGACGCCGCCTGCTATGGAATAAGGCCATTGAAAACCAATAGCGAGGCCGGTTATGAAAAGGTAGAATCCTGTTAGTCCTATGCCGATTCCTAGTCCGGTGCTCACGTTCTTTCCTTTTTCTTCGATGGAGTCTGAAGACCCCTTGTATGGAATTCTCAGTGCAGCGACTCCGAGCATTATCCCGCTTGCAACGATGCTCCACATCATGCTGTCCAAATAGTCAAATGACATAACCAAAGTTCAAGTCATCCTCCATATCATATTTATCTTTTTTATCAGATAATTGCTATATATAAAACTTTCCGAACGACTCTCTG
>Ga0315268_10004949_pt1 | contig 14354 bp, 11 predicted proteins | sample C1_top_MG_FD_204535 | JGI IMG/M metagenome (GOLD analysis project Ga0315268, IMG submission 204535) | Sediment microbial communities from Yellowstone Lake, YNP, Wyoming, USA - C1_top | ecosystem: Environmental > Aquatic > Freshwater > Lake > Sediment | place: USA: Wyoming | collected 2017-08-01
TCCGCGATGGCCGGGGCCGGCAGGCCGAGCGACTTGCGCAGGACGTCGTACGCCTCGGCGATGAGCTGCATGTCGCCATATTCGATGCCGTTGTGCACCATCTTGACGAAGTGGCCGGCGCCGTCCGGTCCGACCAGCGTGACACAGGGGCCGGCCTCGGTGCGCGCGGCGATCGCCTCCAGCACGGGGCGCAGGCGGGGCCAGGCGGCGGCCGGACCGCCCGGCATGAGCGACGGGCCGTGGCGCGCCCCCTCCTCGCCGCCCGACACGCCGCAGCCAAAGTAGGCCAGGCCGGCCGCGGCCAGGTCGGCGGCGCGGCGGCGGGTGTCTTCGAACCACGAGTTGCCGCCGTCAAGAATGATGTCGTCCGGCGCGAGCAGCGGGCGCAGTTGCGCCAGCACCGCGTCGACCGCCGCGCCGGCGTTGATCATGATCAGCAGCCGCCGGGGGCGCGCCACGGCGCCGACGATCTCCGGCAGCGAGCGGGTGCCGAGCAGTTGCGCCTCCGGGTGCGCCGCCAGGAGGCCGTCCACCCGCCAGGCGGTGTGGTTCCAGACCGCCACGCGCAGGCCGTGATCGGCCAGGTTGAGGGCGAGGTTCGACCCCATCACCCCCACGCCGAGCACGCCGAAATCGGCGGCGGCGCCGCTGCCGGGAACGTCGGTCACGGGTCCGTCCTCTCCGGCGCGGCGTCGGCCAGCCGGGCCGCGGCCGCCGCGTCCAGGATCCAGGTGCCGCGCCGCGCGAGCTGCGCGGGACAGAGCGCGGGGTGCCAGGGGCCGCACAGGGCGTCGGCCACCGCCTCGGCCTTGGCGGCGCCGGTGGCCAGCACGAGCAGGTCGCCGGCGGCCGCGAGGCGGACCGGCGTCAGGGTGACGCGCCCGGGCGGCAGGGCCGGCACCTCCACCGCCACGTAGCCGCGGCGCGTCTCGCCGAGCGCGGGCGAGCCGGGAAAGAGCGAGGCGGTGTGGCCGTCCGCGCCGATGCCGAGCACGACGATGTCGAACTGCGGCGGCGCCGCCGCGTCGTAGTCGGCGGCCGCCGCGGCCGGATCGGACCGCTCGGCCTCGAGGCGGTGTAGGCGGGGCCGGGCCGCCGCCCCGTCGCCCAGCAGCGGCGCGAACGCCTCGCACACCATGCGGAAGTTGCTGGCCGCGGCGGTGGGGGGAACGGCCCGTTCGTCGCCGAACCAGAGGTCGATTCGCGGCCACGGCACGCTCTCCGCGAGCGGCAGCGCGGCCAGCAGCGCGTAGGCGGGGCGCGGCGTTTCGCCGCCCGCGAGGGCGATCGAGCAGGCCCCGCGCGAGAAGGCGGTCAGCGCGGCGCGGGCCGCCAGCCAGCGCGCCGCCAGGCGGGTGGCCGCCGCCGGCCCGGCCGCCACGATGCGCGCGCCGCCGCTCATGTCAGCGACTTCCAGCGGCGCCCCTCGGCCGCCGGCAGGTCGCGGGCCGCCGCCGGCCCGTCGCCGCCCGGCTCGTACTCCGGCGGGGCGTCGGTGGCCTCGTCCCAGGCGCGCAGGACCGGATCGATGAAGGACCAGGCCTGCTCCACCTCGTCGCGGCGGGCGAACAGGGTGGCGTCGCCGCGCAACGCGTCGAGCAGCAGGCGTTCGTAGGCCTCGGGGGCGGGGCGGGCGAAGGCGCCGGCATAGTCGAAGTCCATCGTGACGTCCGCGATGGCCAGTTCGTCGCCCGGCGCCTTGGTCACGAAGTGGAGGCCGATCCCCTCGTCGGGCTGGATGCGCAGGCAGAGCACGTTCGGCTGCACGAGCTGGCAGACGTCGTCGCGGCCGAACAGGCAGGTGGGGATGCTCTGGAAGTGGATCGACACCTCCGTCAGCCGGCGACGCAGCCGCTTGCCGGCGCGCAGGTAGAACGGCACCCCCTGCCAGCGCCAGTTGTCGAGCGTCACGGCGAGCGCGGCGTAGGTCGGCGTGCGCGAATCCGGCGCCACGCCCGGTTCGTCGCGGTAGCCCCGGTACTGGCCGCGCACCGCGCGCGCGGCGATGTCCGGCGCGTTCCACGGATGCAGCGCGCGCAGGACCTTGGCCTTCTCGTCGCGGATCTCGTCGGGGTGGAAGGAGACCGGCTGCTCCATAGCGATCAGCGCGAGCACCTGCAGCAGGTGGTTCTGCACGACGTCCCGCAGCACGCCGGCGCGGTCGTAGAACGCGCCCCGGCCCTCGACGCCGATCGTCTCGGCCGCCGTGATCTGCACGTGGTCGATGTACTTGCGGTTCCAGAGCGGCTCGAAGATCGAATTGCCGAAGCGGAAGACGAGGATGTTCTGGACCGTCTCCTTGCCGAGGTAGTGGTCGATGCGCCAGACCTGGTCCTCGGCCAGCGCCTCGCCGGCCAGGCGGTTCAGCTCGCGGGCCGAGGCGAGGTCGCGGCCGAACGGCTTCTCCACGATGACGCGGGTCCAGGGGCGGCCCGGCGAGGCGGTCACCAGGCCCGCCCCGCGCAGCCCGTTCAGGATGGCGGGGACCGCGTCGGGCGGGACGGCGCAGTAGTAGAGACGATTGCCGGACGTGCCGCGCGCGGCGTCGACCTGATCCAGCTTCAGGCGCAGCCGGGCGTAGGTGGCCGGGTCGTCCAGGTCGCCGGCGACCGTGGTCAGGGCGGGGGCGAAGGCGTTCCACTCGTCGGCCGCCAGTGGCGCGGCGCCGCCGGCCGCCTCGAGCGCCTCGCGCAGGGCGGCGCGCAGTTCGTCGTCGCTGCCGATCGACCGGCTCACCCCCACCACGGCGAAGGCGCGGGGCAGGGCGCGCTCGCGCGCGAGCGCGAAGAGGGCGGGGATCAGCTTGCGGCGCGTCAGGTCTCCCGTGGCGCCGAAGATGACCATGGCGCACGGATCCGCCGCGCGGGGGATCAGGTACGGCTCCCCCGGCGGCAGGCTCGTGCGCAGGCGGATGCCCCCCTCAGCCATGGTCGTACACGCTCAGCGCCTTGATGTTGACGAACTCCCGCAGCCCCTCGCGCGACAGCTCGCGGCCGAGGCCGCTCCGCTTGATGCCGCCGAACGGCAGGCGCGGGTCGGACTTGACGATGCTGTTGACGAAGACGGCGCCCGCCTCGAGGCGGCTCGCCACCCGCTCGCCGCGCGCGAGGTCGCGGGTCCAGACGCTCGCGCCGAGGCCGAAGTCGGTGGCGTTGGCGAGGGCGATCGCCGCCGCCTCGTCCGGCACGACCAGCACCGGCGCGACCGGTCCGAACAGCTCCTCGCGCGCCGCCCGCATGGCCGGCGTCACGCCGGACAGGACGGTGGGGGCGTAGTAGAAGCCGGGCCGGTCGAGGACCTGGCCGCCGGTGACGAGGCGGGCCCCCGCCGCGAGGCTGTCGGCCACCTGCTCCGCGATCTCCGCGCGGGCGGCCGCGCTGACCAGCGGGCCGATCCGCGTCGACTCGTCGAACGGGTCGCCCACGACCAGCTGCGCGGCCAGCTCGCCCAGGCGCGTCGTGAACGGCGCCGCCAGCGGCGCCACGACGATGAAGCGCTTGGCCGCGATGCAGCTCTGGCCGGCGTTCAGGAAACGGCCCCGCACCGCCTCGCGCGCGGTGAATTCAACGTCGGCGTCGTCCAGGACGATGAACGGGTCGGAGCCGCCCAGCTCCAGCACGACCTTCTTCAGCGCCCGGCCGGCCGTTTCGGCGATGTGCACGCCGGCCTCCGTGCTGCCGGTGAGCGAGACGCCGGCGATCAGCTCGCCGGCGACCAGTTCGGCCACCGTCGCGTGGTCCGCGAAGACGGAGCGGAAGACATCGGCGGGGAAGTCGGCCTCGCCGAAGGCCGCCTCGATCGCGCGGGCGCAGCCCGGCACGTTGGCGGCGTGCTTGAGGAGGCCGCCGTTGCCGGCGAGCAGCGCCGGCACGGCGAAGCGGAAGGCCTGCCAGAAGGGGAAGTTCCACGGCATGATCGCCAGGATGACGCCGAGCGGCTCGCAGACGACGCGGTGCCGCCGCCCGTCGGCGGCGACCTCCTCCTCGCGCAGCCACAGCTCCGCGTTGGCGGCGCAGACCTCGCACAGCCAGGCGCACTTCTCCACCTCGGCGCGCGCCTCGACGATCGGCTTGCCCATCTCCAGCGTGATCAGCCGGGCGTGCGCCGCCAGCCGGGCGCGCAGGGTTGCGGCCAGGCGGACCAGCAGGTTGGCCCGTTCGGGCAGGGGAACGTCGCGCCAGGCGCGCTGCGCCGCGCGCACGCGCGCCGCGAGGTCCACGACCTCCGCCGGCGCCATGGTCTCGTAGGCGCCGCTCGTCTCGCCCGTGGCGGGATTGACAGTCTCGATACGCACGCCGGCATGCTAACACGACCGGCGCCGGACGGCCACGCCGACCGGCGCCGGTCCGCTCAGGCCTCGCCGCCGCAGGCGCAGCGGCCGAAGCCGCAGCCGGCGTAGTGCACGCGGACCGCCGGCACCCGGAGCAGGCGCTCCATGGCGTCGTCGTCCTCCATGGCGCGGCCGAGGAGGTCGAGCCAGAAGTTGACGCTGTTGGTGGCGCCGGCGGCATCGGCCGGCACGAGCGCCGCCTCGATCGCGGAAAGGTCGCACCCCACCTCGCAGCTGGAGAAGCAGCCGGAGGAGATCTTGACCCGCGCCGCTTCGAGCTGGCCGGCCAGGGCGGCCGGCAGCGCGGCGCCGCGGGTGCGCAGTTCGTCCGCCCAGGCGGCGAGCACGGCCCAGCGCAGGCCGTACCGCTTCAGGACTGCGATTTCGACGCGGATCTGCGCGTCGCGCGTCTGCTTTTCCGACATCTCCGCCCCCTCCCGTTCATGGCGGCCTGGATCAACGTCGGCGAGGTTGCGTACCATCAGTCTACTCCAGCCGGAGGGCGGAAGGCAACCGGGAGCGCTCCGGATTCGGCAACGGCAACCGGTGGATGGAGTTGCCTTTCGAGCGAGCGGATGCGGGCCGGCCGGGCGGGTCAGGCCAGGCGGCGCAGGACGGGCCAGCGTCCCCAGGCGAAGCCGGCGAACAGCAGCAGCAGCGCGGCGCCGCCCGCCACGGCGGCCGGTGCGCCCCAGCGGTGGGCGGCGAAGCCGGAGGCGAGGGCGCCGATCGGCATGCTGCCGAAGAACACCATGGTGTAGATGCTCATCACGCGGCCGCGCAGGGCGTCGGGCAGGCGGGTCTGCAGGAGGGCCAGCGTGGTGTTCACGATCACCATGAAGCTCCAGCCGACCGCCACCAGCGCGGCCAGGGCGGCCGGCAGCCAGCGCAGCGCCGCGAACAGCAGCAGGGTGACCGGCAGCAGCACGGTGCCCAGCGTGAGCAGGCGGCCGCGGAAGTGGCGTCGCCCGAGCGCCGCGATCATCAGGGCGCCGACCATCGCGCCGGCGCCGCGCGCCGACAGCAGGATGCCGTTCAGCCGGACGTCGCCGTGCAGGATGTTGACCGACCAGGCCGGCATCAGCGTGACCAGTCCGACCGCGACCACGCTCACCACGCCGACCGTGGCCACGAGCGCGCGCGCCGTGGCGTCGCTCCCCATGTAGGCGAAGCCCTGCCGCAGGTCGGCCAGGACCGACGCGTGCGGCTGCGGCGGGCGCGCCCCGTGCAGCCGCATCATCAGCAGGCCGCCGATGACCGCCAGGAAGGAGATGCCGTTGACCGTGAAGCACCACGCCGGGCCGACCCAGGCGTACACCACCCCGCCGATGGCCGGCCCGACGACCGTGGCGGCGTTGAACATGGTGGAGTTGAGGGCGATCGCGTTGGTGAGGTCCTCGCGCGCCACCAGGTCGACCACGAGCACCTGCCGGGCCGGCGCGTCGAAGGCGTTCACCACGCCGCCGCAGAGGGCCAGCACCAGGATGTGCCACGGCCGCACCGCGCCGGCGAACACCAGCGCGGCCAGCACGAGCGCGAGCAGCATCATCAACGTCTGGGTGGCGATGATCATCCGCCGCCGCGACACGCGGTCGGCGATCACCCCGCCGTAGAGCGCGAACAGCCAGGCCGGCAGCCCCGCCGCGAAGCCGACGTAGCCGAGGTACGCCTGCGAATGCGTGAGTTGGTAGACGAGGAAGCCCTGCGCGGCGCTCTGCATCCACATCCCGGTGAGCGAGATGAACTGGCCGCCGAACCACAGTTGGTAATCGCGGTGGCGCAGCGCGGCGAAGGTGTCGCGCAGGCTGGACGGCGGCCGTGTCGCGGGGGTGGACATGCCTCTATAGATAGGCCGATACGGCGGGGAGGGACAGCGGATCCTGCGGCCGGCGACCGCCGCTGGCGGCAGGAGCGGGACATGGGGTACTGTCGCGGCATGACCTCCCGCGCCACAGCAGCGGCCGGCGCCGGCCCGCTGACCCGCTCGCTGCCCCCCGGCACCTGCGTGCTCCGCCTCGACGCGCGCAGCGGGCCGGGCGGCTGGCTCGTCTGCCGCGCCCCGCGCGGCACGGCGGTGGCGCGGACCGCCGCCGAGGTGCCCGACCTGCTGCGGGAGGTGGCGGCGCAGACGGCCCGCGGGCGGGTGGCGGCCGGCTTCGTGGCCTACGAGGCGGCCCCGGCGTTCGACGCCGCGCTGGCGGTCCACCGGCCCCGCGCCGACGAAACGGCGGCCGCCGCGCCGGCGCTGCCGCCCGCCGCCTGGTTCGGCTTCTACGAGTCGGTCCGGCCGGCCGCGCGGCCGCCGGGAGCGGGGCGGGCGGCGGCCTGGCGCGCGCAGCCGTGGCGTCCCACCCTGTCGGCCCGCGCCCACGCGGCGGCGGTGGCCCGCGTGAAGGAGCGCATCGCCGCCGGCGACACCTACCAGGTCAACCTGACGCTGCGGCTGCGGTCGCACCTGCGGGGCGACCCGTGGGCGTTCTTCCTCGCCCTGCAGCGCCGGCAGCGGTCCGGCTGCAGCGCCTTCATCGACACGGGGGAGGACGTGGTGGCGTCGGCGTCGCCCGAGCTGTTCTTCCGGCTCGACGGCGAGCGGATCGTGACGCGGCCGATGAAGGGGACCTCGCCGCGCGGGCGCGATGCGGCGGACGACCGCCGGCTCGCCGCGCGCCTGCGCGCCTCGGCGAAGGAGCGCGCCGAGAACGTCATGATCGTCGACATGATGCGCAACGACCTCGGGCGCGTGGCGCGCCTCGGCAGCGTCGTCGTGGAGCGGCTGCTGGCGGTGGAGCGCTATCCGACCGTGCTGCAGATGACCTCCACCGTGACGGCGCGCACCGCCGCGCCGCTGCCCGAGCTGTTCGCCGCGCTCTTTCCCTGCGCCTCGGTCACCGGCGCCCCGAAGCCGAGCACCATGGGCATCATCGCGCAGCTCGAGACCGAGCCGCGCGGCATCTACACCGGCGCCGTCGGCTGCGTCCTGCCGGGGCGCCGCGCGCAGTTCAACGTGGCCATCCGCACGGTCCACATCGCCGCCGCCACCGGCGCCGCCGAGTACGGCGTCGGCGGGGGGATCGTCTGGGATTCCACCGCGGCCGCCGAGTACGCGGAGTGCCTGGCGAAGGCGGCCGTGCTCGGCTTCCCCTGACCGGGCGCCACCCGCCGCTCGCGCGCCGCACCGGCCTCCGCTGAGCCGCTGCCGATTCAATATTTTCGCCAACTCATTATATATCAATGTCTTAAATATATCATAGTTATCGGATTGACTTTCTCCGGTATGTGGCGCCACAATCCCCGCTTCAGGGGGAACGATTGTCGTTATCAGAACACCGCCCCGGCTCGGTCGGCGCCGCCCTGAAGACGCCCCGCTGCCGCCGCAAGCCCGTCGATACGCCGGAACACAACGATGGAGGGAAACCATGTCGCGCCAGATTTTCGGGGCCAGCCCCGCCACGGTTCTGTTTTCGCTCGCGGTCCTCGTGACCGCCGCCTCGCCATTGCTCGCCGCCGACCCGGTCGTCCAGGGGGACGTCACGGCCGGCGGCGCCCCCGGGGTCATCCAGGCCCCGGTCGCCGTCCAGGCCTCGCCGGCCGCGCCCGCGCCCGCGCCGCGCGGCGCGCCGGCGCCGGTCCGCGCCCTCTCGCCCGATGACGAGGCCCTGCGGCAGATCCTCAGCGAGGGCCAGGCCCGCGTGGCCGCGCTGATTGCCGACGGCCAGGGGGTCGACGGCGACCGGCAGCAGCGGATCCAGCGGGAGATCGTGAAGGTCAAGACGGAGACGCGCGTGCGCTTCCTGCAGGCCAGGCTGGAACTGGCCCGCCGCGACGGCGACGAGCAGGAGATGGCGGCGGCGCAGCGCGCGCTGGAGCTGACGCTCGATCCGCCGGCGCCGACGCCGGTGCCCGTCGACCGCGCGGCGAACGACCTGAAGGCGCGGGAGGTCACGCGATGACCCGCAGCGCACCCCTGTACGCGGCGCTGGCGGTGATCGCCTGGGCGATCCCGGCCGGCGCGATGATGATCAAGGTGCCGCTCGGCGACCTGACCGGGCAGTCCGCCAGCGTGCTGCGCGGCCGCGTCGTCGCGACGCGCGCCGCCTGGACCCCCGACAACCGCACCATCGAGACCGCCGTCACCATCGCCATCGACGAAGCCTGGAAGGGGACCGTGCCGGCCGACCGCGCCGTCAGGCTGCGGGTCGCGGGCGGCGAGGTCGGGGAAGTGGGCGTGATGGTGGAGCACGCCCCGCTGTTCGCCACCGGCGAGGACGTCGTCGTCTTCCTCGAGCGGCAGCCGGACGGAGCCCTGCGGGTCAGCGCCGACGAGCAGGGCAAGTACACCGTCGCCGGCGAGTGGATCATCGGCTACGAGCAGAGGCCGGTGAAGCTGTCCGAGTTCCGCGCCGAGGTCGGGCGCTTCACGCCGGCCGAGGGGAGGTGAGCGCCGTGACACAGCAGCGCATCCTGAACCGCGTCGTGGGTCGCGGCACGCTCGCCGTCGCCAGCGGGCTCCTGGCGGCCGTGTGCCTCGTCGGGTCGGCCGCGGCCCAGCCCAGCCTCAGCAGCGTCGTGCCGAGCCGGACCCCCGCCAACACCGGGGCGACCGTGACCGTCTTCGGCTCGGGCATCGGCAACGGCTCGGACCTAGTGCAGTTCCCCGGGCCGGTCAACGTGGCGCCGACCGGGTGGGGCGCCGGATTCGTGACCGTGCCGGTGCCGGCCACCTGGAGCGGGCCGATCTACGTGCGCAACGGCGTGACCGGCCTCTGGAGCAGCAACTCCCTCGCCCTGGACATCTCCTACAGCTGGGCCCGCAACCAGTGGGCCGGCGCGGCGTTCACCTGGTTCCTGCAGCAGAACGGCTCGCCCGGCAACACCGTCAACGATACGCGCGACGCGCTGATCAACGGCTACAACGCCTGGTCCTGCGCGTCGAACCTCGGCATCACCTACGGCGGCACCACCGCCACGCTGCCGAACAACCAGGCCGATGGCGTCAACGTCCAGGGCTGGGTGAACAGCGGGTGGAGCGCGAGCACCATCGCCCTGACCAGCTGGGTCTACATCATCGCCACCGGCAACATCCGCGAGTTCGACATCGCCTACAATTCGCAGCACTTCACCTGGAGCGCCGCCGGCGCGGCCGGCAGCATGGACGTCGGCAACATCGGCACGCACGAAGAGGGGCACTCGGTCGGCTTCCTCGACCTGTACGGCGGCGCCGATGCCAACGACACCATGTACGGCTACGGCGCCAACGGAGAGGTGATCCGGCGCACGCTCAACCTCGACGACGTGGAGGGCGCCGAGTTCGTCTATCCGCGGACCGGCCGGCCCAACCTCGCGGCGTCCACGCCGGGGGGCTGGTACCTGCCGGTCGTGCCGCGCGCCGCCGCCGACGCCGGCTCCGGCTACGCGCCGGCCCCGGCCCTGCTCAACGGCAACGCCACCAGCTACGTGAGCATCAACGAGCACAACTGGGGGCTCGACTGCGCCGCGCCGGCCAGCACGCTCCAGCTGTGGGTCGACGACTCCGGTCCCGCCTGGTACCTGTGGTGGAACGGCGTGGTGGGGGCGGGCGGCGACGTGTCGTGGTTCAACGCCGGCACCTACGTTCCCGGCGGCCGCCACACGCTGGAGGCGCGGTACGACACCGACGCCTCGATCGTGGAGTCGAACGAGGGCGACAACGTCTACCGCGCCCAGTACGTGTGGAGCCCGTTCGGGCTGGCGGACCAGGTGGCGTGGTACCGCAACGCGCCGCCCGACCGCGGCGTGTTCTCCGCCGCCAACTGCGACGGCCTGCAGTTCACCGGCAACTGGTGGGGCGCCGTGGGCGTGATCCCGTCGACCGCCGGCGACGACTACGACCTCCAGCTGTTCGGCGACTACGCCAACGCCACCACCGGCTTCTCCACGGTGCTGGCGTCTTCAGCCTCCGGCGGGCAGTACACCGATTTCGTGCTGGTCAACGGCAATGCCGTCGGCTACGGCCAGACCCGGCAGGCCGGGGTGGACCGCTACGCCGCCGGCGCCGGCGGCAGCTACCTGGTCCAGCAGTCGAACCAGGTCGGCGCCACGCTCTATCCCGGGACGACGTACGCCGCGGAGGTGTCGAGCGGCAGCGTGCCGGTGGGGGCCTACGATGTTCTGAAGGTGCACGAGGTCTACCTCGGCGACACCGCCAACTCGTACCGGTTCACCCTGGACGGCGCCGGGGCCGCCGATCTGGACTTCGGCCTCTACGCCGCCGGCGCGTCGTACTACGGCAAGTTCGACGCGGTCGCCTCGTCGTGGGGCGTCGGCGCGGGCGGCGACGAATTCTTCACCTACCAGCCGCCGGCCACCGGCTACTATGCGGTGGTGGTCTTCAAGAAGACCAACGCCGACATCGGCCAGTCCGGCAGCTACGAGCTGCGCGTCGGCCGGGCGCTCGCCAACCTGTACGCCGGGACCACGCCGGGCGGCTGGTCGTGGCCGGTCGTGCCGCGCGACCTGGCGGACGCCAACTTCGGCTACGCGCCGGCCAGCGCCACGCTGCCGGGCAACGCCTGGGGCACCTGGCTCAACTACTCCATCCACCAGCAGGGGCCCGGGACCATGCCGGCCTGGGGCAGCAACGTCTACCTGGACGAGGACGAGTTCGTGGCCTGGGCCAGCGTCGGCGCCGACAACGCGCCGACCATCTACGAGGCCCACAACATCGGCCAGGTCTTCATGCGGGGCGGTCGCCACTCGCTCACGCACGTGCTCGATCCGGGCAACGCCGTGCCCGAGTCGAACGAATACGACAACGAGTGGCGGGGACAGTGGATCTGGAGCCCGCTGGAGCTGGCGAAGGAGGTGCCGGTCGTGCGGTACGCGCCGCCCAACCCCGGCTACTTCAGCGAGCCCAACGCCGACGGCGCGCACTTCGCGCACACGTCGGGTTACGCCTGGGTGACGGCCGTGGCGCCGCGCAATCCGGGCGACGACTACGATATGTACCTGTACGACGACTACAGCGGCGCGTCCGCCGGGTTCAGCAACCGCCGGGCGACCTCCACCTACGGCGGCAACTCCACCGACTTCGCGGTCGGGCAGTACCAGTCGGCGGCCAGTGTCTACCCGGCCGCCGTGCGCTACTACCCCGGCGGCGGCGCCGGGGACTTCGCGATGGACCAGTCCGACGCGTCGCTGCGCAACCTGTCCTACTCCGGCAGCTACGTGGACGTGCTGCTGGCGGCCGACCGGCTGGCGGACGTGTACGAGGTCTACCTGAATCAGAACCAGCTTACCCGCGTCAAGCTGACGCGCACCGACGGCGCGTCCGACCTGGCGTGCAACATCTATCCCGCGACGTCGGGCGGCATCTACGGCCGGCCCGACGCGCTCGCCTTCTCCAGCCCGGCCACGCCCGACCACGACCTGTTCGTGTTCGACCCGCCGGCCGCCGGCTGGTATCCGCTGGTGGTCTTCCGCGAGACCGGCACCGGCGCCGACACGCCGGCCACCTACACGCTCGAGGTGGGCGCGCCCGCGCCGACCGACGTGAGCGACGGGCCGGATCCCGTGCCGACGACCCTCGCGTTCCAGGGGGTCTTCCCCAATCCCGCCCTCGATCGCACGACCTTCTCCTTCTCCCTGCCGGTCCAGGGGCGGGTGAGCCTGGAGGTGTACGACCTGCGCGGCCGCCGCGTGGCCGTCCTGGAGGACGGCGAGCTGGCACCGGGCAGTCACCAGATCGTCTGGAACGGCCGTGACACGGCCGGCGGCGCGGTGGCGTCGGGCGTGTACCAGGCCCGTCTGCGGGCCCAGGGACGCGTCCTGACGCAGCGCGTCAACATCATCCGCTGAGCGCCGGCGCGGTCCGGCGGGGCGCGGCGCGAAGCCGCGGCCCGTCGGCCGTCCGGTGATCGGCGGCGCCAGGTGAAGGCCCGGGGGCGCAGGCTTCCGGGCCTTCGCGCGCCGGGCGCCGGAGGCGTGGCTGGTATCGCCGGGCGGCGCGGGCTACCTTGGACCGTCGCGCCGGCGCGTTGCCGGCCGCGGGGGGAAGGGGCTGGCCGGTGGGCGAACTGTTCTCGCTGGGCTGCGCGGTCATCTGGGCCCTGGCGATGATCATGCTCAAGAAGTCGGTGGATTCGGTTTCGCCGTTCGCGCTGAACCTGTACCGCGTCGTGGTGTCGTCGGTGCTGTTCGCCGTGACGCTGGCGGTCATGGGCACGGCGCCGTGGGGCGTGGCGCCGCGGCGCGACTGCCTGATCCTCGTCGCCAGCGGCATCATCGGCATCGCCCTGTCCGACACCCTGTTCCACGTCGCGCTGGACCGCCTGGGGGCGGGGCTGACGGCGATCGTGGACTGCCTCTACTCGCCGTTCGTCGTGCTGCTCGCCTTCCTCTGGCTGGACGAGCGGCTGACGGCGCTGCAGCTGGCCGGCATGGTGCTGGTCATCGCGGGGCTGCTGCTCGCCTCGGGGCACGCGCCGCCGCCCGGCGCCACCCGCCGGCAGCTGGCGGTCGGCTTCATCTGCGGGGCGCTGGCCATGCTGACGGTGGCGATCGGCATCGTCATCGCCAAGCCGGCCCTCGAGCGGACGCCGGTCATCTGGGCCACCGCCATGCGGCAGTTCGGGGCGCTGGCCGTGCTGGCGCCGGTGGCCGTGATCTCGCGGAACCGCCGCATCCACCTGGGCGTTCTGCGTCCCGGGCGCGCCTGGCGCCACCTGCTGCCGGCCGCGGTGCTCGGCTCCTACCTCGCGCTGATCCTCTGGATCGCCGGCATGAAGTTCACCCGCGCCGGCGCGGCGGCGATCCTCAACCAGACGAGCACCATCTTCGTGCTGATCCTCGCCGCCTTCCTGCTGCGCGAGCCGTTCACCCGGCGCAAGGTCGCCGCCAGCCTGCTCGCCTTCGGCGGCATCGCCCTGGTCACGATCGGCTGAGCGCGGCAGAGGCGTCAGGGGCGGGCCGGCGCGCGCGACGCGCGGACCGCGTCCGCGGTGTAGATCGCCAGCGCCGTCCAGATGCAGGCGAACGCCACCCGGTGCGCCGGCGTGAACCGCTCGCCGAACACCGTCACCGCCAGCAGGAACTGCAGCGACGGCGACAGGTACTGCAGGAAGCCGAGCGTGGCGAGCCGCAGGCGGCGCGCCGCGTTGGCGAACCAGAGCAGCGGCAGCGCCGTGATCGGGCCGGCCGCCACCAGCAGCAGGTCGAGCCGCGAGCTCCGGTGCAGGAACGCCAGCTGCCCCGCCGCGTGCGCCCGCACGAGGAACAGCGCCGCCGCCGGCAGCAGCAGCAGCGTTTCGAAGGCGAGGCCGGTCAGCGCGTCGGCCCGCACCGTCTTGCGCAGCAGCCCGTACAGGCCGAAGCTCGTGGCCAGCACCAGCGCCACGACCGGCACCTCGCCGAAGCTCACCCCCAGCCAGGCCACCCCCACGGCCGCCAGCAGCACGCTCCAGCGCTGCGCCGCGCGCAGCCGCTCGCCGAGGAACAGGAAGCCGAGCAGGACGTTCACCAGCGGATTGATGTAGTAGCCGAGGCTCGCCTGCAGCACGTGGCCGGTCGTGACCGCCACGATGAAGACGTACCAGTTGACCGCGATGAGCACCGTCGAGGCGGCCAGCGTGAGCAGCGTGCGCCGGTGGCGGACGGCCGCCGCGAGGTCGCGCAGCCGCCCGCGCGCCGCCAGCAGCAGGAGCAGCAGCAGCGCCGACCAGATGATCCGGTGCGCCAGCACCTCGAGCGGCGTCACCGACTGCACGGCCCGGAAGTAGAGGGCGATGAACCCCCACCAGCCGTAGGCCAGGACGCCGTAGAGGATGCCGCGGCGGGTCTCGTGGGCGGGGGTCAACGGGCGGCCCCGCCGGCGGAGGTCCGCGGCCGTCGCCACGGGAAGAACGCCGGCACGTCGCGCCGGTACTGCGCATAGACGCTGCCGAACTCCGCGATCAGCTTGCGCTCCTCGAGCCAGACGCCGACCAGGAAGTAGAGCAGGAACACGCCGCGGTACGTCGCGCCGACATCGGTCACGTCCCGCGCGAACAGC
>Ga0315268_10004950_pt1 | contig 14353 bp, 9 predicted proteins | sample C1_top_MG_FD_204535 | JGI IMG/M metagenome (GOLD analysis project Ga0315268, IMG submission 204535) | Sediment microbial communities from Yellowstone Lake, YNP, Wyoming, USA - C1_top | ecosystem: Environmental > Aquatic > Freshwater > Lake > Sediment | place: USA: Wyoming | collected 2017-08-01
GCGCCTGCCGCATCGTCAATATAAAGGTGGGCCGGGTGGGCGGGTTCAGCGAAGCCCTGCGCGTGCACGACGTCTGCCGCGCCCACAATCTGCCGGTCTGGTGTGGCGGCATGCTGGAAAGCGGCGTCGGCCGCGCCCACAATATCGCCTTGTCCACTCTGCCCAACTTCCGGCTGCCGGGCGACGTCTCGGCCTCCAAGCGCTACTGGAAGGAAGACATCATTGAACCCGAAGTGGAAGTCTCGGCCGACGGCCTGATTGCCATCTCCGACCAGCCCGGCACCGGCTATCGCATCCGCGAAGACCTGCTCGCGAAGCTGACGGTACGAAAGGAAACAGTCCGCGCCGGCTCCGCCTGCGCCTGAGGCTGGAAGCTGGCCGTTGCCAATCACTAAATCACAAATCACCAAATCACAAATGAAAAGGGCGCAGCCGCCGCGCCCGGTAACAACTTTATCCCTTCTTCAATTTGCCTTCTTCTCCGCCATCGCCTGGTCGCACTTCTTCAGCAGTTCGACGGCTTGCGCCGCGCTCATGTCCGGCACCTGGCGGTAGTCGCTGGTGGTTTCATCCTGCCGGATTTTGATGGTCTTGAACAGCAGCACCTTCCCGGTGAAGTTCAGCACCATGTGGGTAGGCGCCCAGTCGCCGTTGGCGACCGGCCGCTGCTCGACCGCAAACTGTCCGCCGCTGTCCAGGTGTCCCAGAATGCCCCAGCCGAAACTGACGTCCCGGAACAGGTTGGCCTCGATTTTGGCCAGCCGGTACTCCGGCACCGCAATCCACATGCTTCCTTGCATGCCCTTGTAGACCATCAGTTCGCGCGATGGCGGGCTGAAATTCGGATTGGGTCTGAAGGTCAGCATCACCAACTCGCCCCAGGGGGCGCGTTGCTCCGTGCCGGCGTACCGATAGACGAAAGCCTCGGGCAGCGCCTTCACCATCTTGCGGGTGCGCGCGTCGTCGTCCTTTTGTTCCTTCTGTTTGGCCGCCATCGCCGACGGATCCTTGACCAGGCGTTCCAGGCGCTTGTCTTCTTTTTGCCGCTGCTCGGGCGTCAGCGCTCTGCCGTTGAGGGCCACCAGCCGCCCGATCACCCCGGAGCTGGTGCCGATCATTTCCTTGGTCTCGGTACGTTCCGGCATTTTCTTGGTCAGGCGAAACCGGTAATGCGTGTTGTTGCCGGCCGGCCTCATTTCGTTGTCAATCGCCTTGCGCACCAGGTCGGCAGGGTTGGACGGCAGCTCAGGTTTAGCCGGTTGGCCGGCAAATGCCAGCCCCGCCAGCAGCAAACCAGCGAGCAGAATGGCGCCCTTGTTCGATGTCATGGCAAGTTCGCTTTTCAGTGTCTCTAGCAGTTTAGACGAGCAGGCGCGCTTCTTAGTTGCACAACCCGGATTGTGGCGCATCTCACAATCCGCTGCCAGGCAGAGCGCAGAAAAAAGACCAGCGTTGGAGCGCTGGTCTGCGAAGGAGGATGTGTGTACAGGCTGAAAAATATCGGCCCGCTCGGAAAAGGCAGTCCCATTGGTGTCAAGTCGAGTCGAAGGATGTAGCCGCTGTTCCCCTGGTTTTCGGCTCCATCCCTCAGCAACGACAGTTCCGAGCGGACCGACACCAGGTTAGTAGCAAGGTACTGGCCAAATTGGCCACGCGTTAACCCCGCTCAGGATTACAAGATCATTGATTCGGCAGGGCTTACAATTAAACAACTCGCGCCAGCTCCGGCCCGGGCGGCGCTGATGGTTGGGGTACTACTTAGTAACCGTCGCGGTGCCACGCCTGTGTACGCCGATGCCTGCCCCAAGGGAATCCTCTCCCGGATGCGTCTATTCTACAAACCCGGACGTCCAGCAACTCACCTATCGCCAGGCGCGTTAAAATCCTGATTGCCGCCTGCACCGCTAGTTGAGTATAGTCACCATCAGACTCTCGATTCACACTCGCTCCCAGGCTTGGGTGAGCTGTGGTACAGGCAGCAGGGAGGTTTGCGCATGTGGAAGCGGAAAGAAGACGAGCGTCCGGCAACGCCGCCCGCGCCGGCAACGCCCGCTCCAGTGTTCACGCCTAAGGAGGTCCGTACCATGGACACGCCGAAATCGCTCGAGGAATTTCGTACCGAAGTAGCCCACATCGGCAAGTCCGTTCTGGTGAAAGGCGAGCTTTCCGGCAGCGAGGACCTTTACCTGGACGGCGAAGTGGAGGGCACGGTGGAACTGCGCGGACACAGCTTGACCATCGGTCCGCACGGGCGAGTCCGCGCCCAGACTCAGGCCCGCGACGTCGTTGTCCACGGGAAGATCGACGGCAACATTCGCGCCGATCGCATCGAGCTGAAAAAAACCGCCGTGGTGGCGGGCGACATCCTGACCCAGCGCATCGTTATTGAAGACGGCGCGTTTTTTAAGGGCTCCATCGACATCCAGCGCGACGCCGCCAAGCCTGAGCCGGCGAAAGTCGAACCCAAACCCGTGACGGCGGCCATCGGCGCTGGACTTTCTGCGGGCGCTGCCTCCGTCGGCCAGGGCTCGCTGCTGGAGCCTAAGAGATAATGGCGCGGGGCGCATTGCGCAGACCGCGGCGGCGGCGCACAATGGCTTTGAAGGCCTTTGCTCATGGGTTCGGTTGCAAATCTGTTGAAGCTGTTTCGCGGCGCCGGCGCTGAGCACACTCCCGACGGGCCGCGCCGCTCCGCCGCGCGCATCAGCCGCCGCTCCAGCGGCCTGAACGAGTTCACCCGCTCCATCGCCGGCCGCGAGGGACTCTGCATCCTCGATTTGGGCTCGACCTCGCCCGCCAACATTTCCCGCCTCACCGGCCTCGGGCACAAGGTCTACACCGAGGACGTGCTGCACTCGTCCTACGACCGCTCTCTGGTCGTTGCCTGCGATGACGGCAAGACCACCACCATCGACGGCCCCCGCTTCCTGTCCGAGAACCTGGCCCACCGCGGCAGGATCTTCGACGCCGTGCTGGCCTGGGACGTCCCTGACTATCTGCCCGAGCCGCTGGTCAAGCCGGTCATCGAACGCCTCTGTGCGACCATGAAGCCTGGCGGCGTGCTCCTGGGCTTCTTCCACACCCGCGACGCCGGCCCCGACGCGCCCCATTACCGCTACCACATCGCCGGCAACGACATGCTCGAGCTGCAGCCCACGGCCTCCGGCCAGAACGGCGCCCCCCAGTTCCGCTTGCAGCGCGTCTTCAACAACCGCCACATCGAAAACCTGTTCCGCGAATTCGCCTCGCTGAAATTCTTCCTCGCCCGCGACAACGTCCGCGAAGTCCTGGTTGTGCGGTAGTTGTAGGACACACCGTTGCGGGCCCGCGCTTCTGCGCTTATAAATGACTGTCATCCTGAGCGAGGCGGCGCCTCTTTTGCGCTGCCGAGTCGAAGGACCTCTACTCTTCCAAACTCACGCTGCTGGTGAACCCTTTTCAGCCGAAAACTGAAACTCCTGATTTCCACGCAATCGCGCCCATGCGGTAGAGGTAGTGCTCCTCAATCTCCACCGCCGCCGCGTTCGTCTTCCGCAGCATCGCCATCATCTCTCCACGCGTGTAGGCGCGCCGCACCGAGACGATGCCGTCGTGCCATGCCATATGGCTGCGGAACAGCGGAAAACCAGCATAGACCAGCGCCAGATGCAGGGGATCGCGCCGCAGGTCGTTGATCAGCACCGCCACCCGGCACACCCGCAGCGCCTGATTGACGAAGGTAACGATTTCCTCCGCTTCCAGGTGATGGGCCAGCAGGGCGCAGGCAACCAGGTCGAAGCTGCCGTCGCGGAAGGGAAGCGCCAGGGCGTTGCCGGCCACGCAGCGCACGCCATTGCGAGGCAGGTGCGACGCCGCCCGGTCCAGCAGCGTCACCTCGATCCGCCGGCCCCGGTGCTGCATCCGCCCCGAGACACCGAGCGGCACATCGCCCGGCCCGGCGCCCACATCCAGCAGGCTCAGCTCATGGCGCCCGCTGCGCTCCGCCACCTGTTCCACCAGGCGCGCGGTCGTGCTGGTTCCGCCAAACCAGCGGTTCACCCGGCCGATGTCGCGCAGGCTCTGCTCGATTTCGGCCGGCGTCCCCGCATCGGTGTCCAGCAGTTCGGGCATCACCACGCGGCGCATGATTTTATGGATTCGACAAACCTGAAGGGAGTTACACGGTCAAATTACAAATTACCAATTACAAATTGCAAATTAAACCGTCTCCAGCTCTTCCTCCAGCAACTGCTTGTTGTACAGATCAGTGTAATAGCCGTTCAGGGCCAGCAATTCCTCGTGCGTGCCCAACTCGACGATGCCCCCCTCGAACAGCACCGCGATGCGGTCGGCGTTGCGCACCGTGGACACGCGATGGGAGATGAAAATGGTGGTGCGTCCGCCCATCACCTCCCTGAGATGATTGAGGATTTTTTCTTCCGTGTAGGTGTCCACGCTGGAAAGCGCGTCGTCGAGCACCAGGATGCGGGGCTCGCGGATCAGCGCGCGGGCAATCGCGGTGCGCTGCTTCTGCCCGCCGGACAAGGTGATGCCGCGCTCGCCCACCATGGTGTCGTACTTCTCAGGGAAGCTCTCGATGTCGGCCGCGATACTGGCTCCCTGGGCGGCGCGGCGCACCGCTTCCTCGCTGGCGTCCTCGGCGCCGAAGGCGATGTTTTCGCGCACCGTGTCGCTGAACAGGAATGTCTCCTGCGGCACGAACCCAACGTTTTTGCGCAGCCACGCCAGCGGGAACTCGCGGATCGGCCGTCCGTCCAGCAGCACCGTGCCTTCCGGCGCGTCGTAGATGCGCGGAATCAGGCTGACCAGGGTTGATTTTCCCGAGCCCGTCGGCCCCACGATGGCCAGGCTGCTGCCCGCCGGGATGGTGAGATTGATGTCCTTCAGCACCAGGTTTCCGTTGTAGCTGAAGTTCAGGCGCCGGAACTCCAGTTCGCCCGCGATGCTGGCGTAGGTGCCCCGTCCCAGCCCGGTTTTGGCTCCTCCCACGCTCTCGTCCGCGATTTCCGGCTTCTGCTCGAACAGCTCCTGAATGCGCGTCATCGACGCCGTGCCGCGCTGGAATAGATTGATCACCCATCCCAGCGAGATCACCGGCCAGGTGAGCTGCACCATGTAAGTGTTGAAAGCCACGAAGTCGCCCAGCGACATGCGCCCCTGCAGCACCTCGCGCCCGCCCAGCCACAGCACCAGCACCACCGCCATGCCCAGCAGCAGTTCCAGGGTCGGCCACAGCATGCCCATCAGCCGCACCAGCCTCAGGCTGCGGTTGATGTACTCGGTATTGGCGCTCTCGAAATTGCGGATCTCAGCATCTTCCTGCGCGAAGGCACGAATGATGCGCGCTCCGGAGAAGTTCTCCTGCGCCCGCGCCGAGATGTCGGAAAACATCGCCTGGATGCGCTCGAAGCGCTCGTGGATGCGCCGCCCGAAATACTGCACCACGATGCTGACCACCGGCAGCGGGGCGAACGCGTACAGGGTCAGGCGCGGGCTGATGGCGGTCATGAAGGCCAGCGCGCCCACGGTGAACACCAGGGTGTTGGCCGAGTACATGATGGCCGGCCCCAGCAGCATGCGCACCGCGTTCAGGTCGTTGGTGGAGCGCGCCATGATGTCGCCGGTGCGCGTGCGCTGGTAGAAGGAATAGGAAAGTTCCTCCAGGTGCCGGAACAGGTCGTTGCGCAGGTCGAACTCGATGTCGCGCGAGATGCCGATCACGATCCAGCGCGTCAGGAAGCGGAAGATGCCCTTGGCTACCGTGATGGCGATCAGTATCAGCGCCCAATGCACCAGCTTCTGGTGCGTGATGCCGGCCCGCAGGTCGTCGAACGCGCGCCCGATTACCAGCGGGAATAGAATCCAGACGCCGTTGTCCAGGAACACCGACAGGGTGCCGAAAAAATATCCCCGGCGGTACTTCTTCAGGTACGGAAACAGAGGTCGGAGGCGCTTGAACATGGACGCTATTTAGATGTGATTGTATCAGCGCAGGCTGCGGGTTGCGGGATGCGAGACCAACTTAGCCGGCAAACTGAAATCAGGGCAGCCGAAATTCGACCAACAAATTGAAATCCTAAGAGGGCGTCATCCTGAAGAGGCGTCATCCTGAAGAGGTGTCATCCTGACCTCGTGTGCGCGCTTTTCGCACACGAGGTCAGGATCTATGCTTTTCGCCGGCTGCCCCGCAAGAACGGGAGAACCGACAACCCTTCACCACCCCAGCTTCCGCGTCACCAGTGACACATAGCTGTGATACTGGGCCACCACGTCGTCCGGCATCTTCGGGGCAGGGAAGCCCGGCGCCTCCGGCAATCCGATGGAAATAGCCGACACCTGCAACGTCAGCGGCCCAGGCGCGGCGAGCAGCGTTAACTCGATGCCCTCTTCCGGCGGGGCCGCGTAGGTGAACACCAGTTTTCCGGGGCGCTCGATCCGCTCCGTCACGCCGTCGAGCTTGATCGCCGAAACCGCCGCGCCTTCCGACCGGATCCGCAGCATCTGCGCGGCGCGGCCCGGCTGCACGCGCAGTTTCAGCGTGCGGCTGCCCGCGACGGCCTCATCAGTCAGGACCTTGACCTCCGGCGCCGGCCAGGGCAGCAGCGGCGCATCCGCAGCCAGCAACGGAATTCCGGGCGCCAGCGCGGGCTGTGCTCCCCGCCGAGGATTCTTGCCCAGGAATTTCTCCGTCCACGCGTCCGGACGCGCATCCGTGCTTACCCACTGCGCCCGCTGGTGGTCGGCGTCGATCACGTACAGCAGCGAGTCGCGCCGCGGATGCTGCGGGCTGAACCTGGCCTCCTGCTCGCCAACGGAGAAGCAAGCGGCGGCTGCAACGATGAGAATCGCGGCCGCCATCCACTCCCGCCGCGTCTGGATGGCCAGCACCAGCGGCGCCGCTGCCAGTGCAGCGAGCCACACAGCTAGACCGGCCGCCAGCACGGATATCGGCCCCAGGCTGAGCCCGACCAGGAACAGCCACGCCATGGGCGCCAGCAGAAAGATCACCGGCATCGCGCCCACCACCGCGACTGCAAGCCACAGCGGTTTCCCGGACGAGAGGGGTGCTCCAGACGAGCCGCTATTGCTCGTCGGCGACTCAGAGCTCGTCTGGGAATCAGAAAACAGGGGTGCCCCAGACGAGCCGGTTTTGCTCGTCTGGGCGTCCACCACAAACAACAGCACGGCTGCCGTGACCACCGCCGCTGCCGTCGGCCAGGCCACCAGGTATCCGCCGGCCGGCAGCGCCCGCGACCCCAGCACCACGACAATTGCCGCCATTCCCGCGGAACCTACCGCCAGATTCCGCCATCCAAACTTGGCTTGCAACAGGGCATAGACGAATGTCACCAGCGCCGCGCTGGCCAGCGCGGCTGCCAGCAGCAAATACCTGTTGCTGGGTGTGCCGCCCAGTTGCATACGTCCGGCAATCGCGGAGTTGATGACGCGCCACGCGCCCCATGCCACCAGCAGGCTGCCAACGCCCGCCGCCAGCAGCGCCATCATCGCCGCCGCCACTTTCCCCACGCTCACCTTTCCCGATTGCCACGCCGCGACCAGCAAGACGAAGAATCCCACCAGCACAGCGGCGGCAATCTTGTCCGACCACGCCGCGGGATAGGTCACCATCTTCCCGGAGATGTTGAAGAACACGGCATCCGGCGTGCGCGGCGCCGGCAACTGGGCGTTCCCGAAATGCCGCGCCAGCGCCAGCGCGTAACCTCCGCTCTGCTGCAAGGTGCGCGCGCTCAGCCGCGCCGGCGAGTCGGTGCGCATGTGATAGTTCTCGAACCCGGAGATGAAGGCAAAATTCAGCCCCGGTAGGCCGGCTCTTTTCGTGACCGTCAGGTCGGTGTCGTTGGGCAGGCGCTTGTAGATGGAGTACAGCAGCGACGAGCCAACCATCTGCGGCGCCACCCGGGCCGCTTCGCGAACCAAGGAGCCGTTGTCGTTGCTGGTTTCGAACATCAGCACCGGCCCCTCGGTCCCGCGCGATTCGAAGTTCAGCACCAGGCCCACGTCCTTGGCCCACGGATGCTGCCGGACAAATGCCGCCGCCCCCAGCAGCCCGGCCTCCTCGCCGTCGGTGATGAGCACGATCAGGTCGTTGCGCAACTGCGGCGCGGCGCGCAGCGCGCGCACCGTCTCCAGGATGGTGGCCACGCCGGAGCCGTCGTCGGCCGCCCCGGGCGCGTTTTCCGCCGAATCGTAGTGCGCCATCAGCAGCAGCGGATGGGTAGCGGCGGAATTCATTCCGCCGACGTTGCCGGACCCGGGAAACCGCGCCAGCACGTTCTGCACCGAGCCGGCGAACACATTGTTAGCGTGCGAGGTGACGCCGACCGCCTTCTCCAGCTCGGGATTGCCGCCCAGCGCCGCCAGTTGCGCCGCCACGTAGTCGCGCGCCGCATGGTGCGCCGGCGTGCCCACATAATGCGGCGCGCGCGCCAGTTCGCGGACGTGCGCCATGGCGCGTTCGGCGGAAAATTCAACCGCGCTTGCCGAAGCCGGTCGCGGCCGCGGCGGGTCCCACTGGTGCATCGCCATCCAGGCCAGAAACGCCGTGACCAGCAGCAGCAGCACCGTCCGCGCCGCCGTCCCCGACACTTGCTCCGTGCCGCGCTCGGCAGTGGTTGTCGCTGCAGTACCGGAAGAAGAAGCAGCAGTAGCCATCTGTGTCCTGAACCACGGACTACGGACTACAAGCTACGTGGGAATTTTCAAAATCATGTACCCGCCGGCCAGGGCGAACAGCAGGTCGGGCGACCACGCGGCCAGCGCCGGCGGCAACTGGCTGGTGTTGCCCATGGCCTCAAACAACCCGGAGGCCACGAAGTACGCCACGGCGATCAATACCGCCGTGGCCACGCCCGCCAGCGCCCCGCGCTTTCCCGTGCGCAGCGCGAACGGGATCGCCAGCACCGCCATGACGAAGGTGATCAGCGGGAACGCGAACTTCTTCTGCAACTGCACCCGCAGCCGCACCACGTCGAACCCGCTCTGTTGCAGGTCGTGGATGTAGTTCTTCAGCTCCTGGTAATTCATCTCCGACGACTGCTTCACTTCCTTTTTGAAGTACGTCGGCGGCTCGTCCAACTCCGCGAACGTGTCCACCTCGAAGGGCTGATAGCTCTCGATGGCCGAGCCGCGGAAGGTCCGCTCCCAGCCCTGCTCGAACACCCACTTGTGCAGCGTGTCCGACCAGTGCGCCCGGGAGGCGTAAATGCGCTTGGTCAGCGCGAACGTCTTGGGATCGAACTCGAAAACCGAGATGCTGCCGAAGCGGTTGTTATCCGGGTCGAAGAACTCGTAGTAATAAATCATGGTCTGCTGCCCGAAAATCCATTTGCGGTCGGGACGCAGGTAGGTCTGCGCCGGCTTGCCCTTGATCTGGTTGCGCAGCGCGTCCTGCCGCTTGTTGGCGTGCGGCAGGTAGAACTGGTCGAAGAAGAACAGCCCGGTCGCCAGCACCGCGGCTACCATCAGCACCGGCATAATTACGCGGTAGATGCTGATCCCGGTGGCCTTCATCGCCGTGATCTCGTTCGACTTCTGCATCAGCCCGAAGGTCACCAGCACGGCCAGCAGCACGCTGATGTGCGCCATGTTGTAGATGAAGTACGGCGTCACGTTCACCAGGTACTCGCCCACCAGCACCAGCGGCACCCGGTTGCGCACAATGTCGCCCAACAGCTCGAAAAATGTGAAGACCAGCAGCAGCATGAGGAACGTGCTCAGGATCATGCCCAGGTAGACGAAGAAATCGCGCAGGATGTAATCGTCCAGGATCAGCGGGAAGCGCGCGCTGAACATGCGCCGCCGTCCGGCCGCGCGCTCAAACGCGCTGCCCTCCCCCCGGATCGCCGCCGGCAGACGGAACTTCAGCCGCCGCTGCAGTCCTTGCCAGGTCTGCCGGACGGAGATGATTTCGATCGGCATCCGCTCCGAGCGCCACAGCAGGACCAGCCCGCCCACGAAGAACACGATGTTGCCCAGCCACACCCCGAGTCCCGCCGGCATCTTGCCCTGGCGAGCCATCGACATCCCCGCCAGCGACAGGAAGTAGTACAAAAACACCAGCGCGATGGTCAGCACGAACCCCGTGCTCTTGCCGCCTTTCTTGGCCGAAAGCCCCAGCGGGATGCCGACCAGTGCCAGCACCAGGCAGGCGGTGGGCAGCGCCAGCCGGCGGTGGAACTCGACCGCGAAGGCGCGCGACTGGGCGCCCCAGACGAGCCGGTGTTGCTCGTCTGGGTTAGGCCCGTTCTGGCGGATGCGCGCCAGCAGCTCGCGAGTGGACATCTCCGCCGCCGGCGCCACCTCGCGTGCCTGGTTCTGCACCGCCGGAAGCTGGATGGGGATGTCGGTCTCGCTGAACGTCGATATCCCGTACTGCTCCGGCGCCCGCGGCACCGTCTCGTGCGACGACCCGTTCTTCAGGTGCAGCCGCAGCTTGTCCGGGCCCTCGGCCACCACCATCCCCGACTGCGCCAGCGTGATCTTGGGCGCCGACGGGTTGCTGATGTCGGCCAGGAACACCCCTTTCCACAGCGCCGCGCCCTGCATCGTGGTGGCGTCCTGCACGTACAAAACCAGGTTTTTGAAATCTTCGTAGAAGACGCGCGGCTGCACTTCAAACGACACCTGGCTGCTCTTCAGCCGGTTTTGCAGACGCGCCAGCGCCGCCGCCGACCGCGGCGCCACGTACAGGTTGTTGGTCAGCGCCAGCACCCACGCCACCGCCACGAACATGGCGATGACGCGCACGAACATCCCCGGCCCGATGCCGCTGGCGCGCATGGCGGTCACTTCGCTGTCGGCCGCCAGCCGGCTCAGCCCGATCAGGATGCCCACCAGCACGCCCATGGGAATGGTGACCGTCAGCGCCGTGGGCAAGGTGAGGAAGAAGATCTCGGCCACGCTGGGCAGCGGCGCCGAGTTGCGCACCACCAGCTCCAGCAGCTTGGCCAGGTCCCGCATGAAAATGACGAAGGTGAACACCGCCGCGCCAATCAGCGCGTGCTGTAGCACCTCGCTCAGTATGTAGCGGGTAAAAATGCGCATCGTTGTCTTGGGCCGCCGGATGCCGCGGATGCAGCCATTGTGTCACCCTGAGCGCAGCCGCGGCAAGGAGCGTGTGGGACTGTGTGGCACGCGTCCCCGACCCGTGAAGATGAGGGTGCCCCACATCTGCCCGCATTTGGCAGATGTGGGCAAAGGACGATCTGGAGCGCGCTCGCCCTCGAGCGCAGGAAGCGCTGCCTGAGCGCCGGGCTTCAGCCCTGTCATACAAGCAACCCTAAGTTTGTCATTTCCATCGCCGCGTAGCAATTGGGAGACGTTCTAAAAACGGACTTCCGCAGAATTCAGCCAATGCGGCCTTCTGTTCCACGTCCGTCGAAAATGCTACAGTAGGTCAGCTTTCTCCCATGACCACGAGCACGGCAACACGTCCGTATCACTGTGCCGGCGCTGCCGCTCACGACCCATTCCTGCCACCCCAATTGCGCAATCTAGGGGATCCGCAAACCGATCTCCCCCGCATTGCAAGGGACCCGAACCTCACGGCATTGATTGATTCCATCGTCCCGCGGATTCCGACCGTTCACGATCTCCACCGGGCCGATGCCCGCCGGCGTCTTGGCGAAGTTGCATCCGAGTCCGTGCACTTAGTTGTTACGTCGCCACCATACTGGACATTAAAGGAATACCGCCAGTCGGAAGGTCAACTCGGATTCATTGCCGATTACGAGAAGTTCCTCTCCGAACTCGACAAGGTCTGGCAGGAATGTCGGCGGGTGCTCGTTCCCGGTGGTCGCCTGATCGTGGTTGTCGGTGACGTTTGCTTGTCACGCCGAAGCAATGGCGGGCGGCATATGGTTGTGCCGCTGCATGCTTCCATTCAAGAGCATTGTCGTGCCATCGGATTCGATAATCTCGCCCCGATCTTCTGGTACAAGATCGCTAACGCCAGGCATGAGGTTGAGAATGGTTCCTCAGGATTTCTGGGTAAACCCTATGAACCCAATGCGGTCGTAAAGAACGACGTCGAATACATTCTCATGCAGCGCAAGTATGGCGCGTACCGGAAACCCGCCGTTAGCACTCGGATACTGAGCGTCATCTCCGCCGCCAACCATCAAAAGTGGTTCCAGCAGATTTGGTCCGATGTCACGGGAGCTTCTACCAGAGACCATCCCGCGCCGTTTCCGCTTGAACTGGCTACTCGCCTGGTCAGAATGTTCAGCTTTGTTGGCGACACTGTCCTTGACCCATTTCTTGGTACCGGGACCACAAGCCTCGCCTCCGCTCTCACCGGCCGCAATAGCATTGGCATTGAAGTGGACGAGCACTATTTTGAAATGGCCCTCTCGCGACTCGCGAACGGCACGGACCGCCTGTTCGGAGCCGTTCAGGTCAACACCCACATACGTGGGAAATCGTCCTCCTCCAGTCGGCGGAAGCAGTCCACGCACTAATCAGCGCCGCGTACCGAAGCGCTTCGCATATGAACTGCAAAGCGTTTTCAAAAATGTCTCGTAGTGTATGGGACTGCCCGGTTGTGGCGAAAGTCCATCTCTTACGAGCTTCGCGGGGTTCTTTCCATCGTAGTTCACGACTATCACGGCCACGGCTTCCGGTTGATCATTGGGATCATCCGCCGACGAGCGGAGGGGAATGTCGGCAAAAATCTTTACCGTGTCCTTCACCACTTTTTGCATGTCAAATCGAGGGCGGACAAGGCCCTTCGCAAATGCATCGGGATTCTCATAAACGGGGCAGCAATTGACGATCACAATGGCGGCGGCAATGCAATCCGGGCGGTGATTATGAACGTGATTGCAGTAAGCGATCAGGTCGCCGTAGCGGTTCCATCTCGCCTTTCCATGCGCCGTCATTATCGTTTTGTTCTCGACGGCAGCACGAACCGAGCCCGCCCCCAAGCTCTTTTCAGCGAATATCAAATCAATGTTTCGCGACGCGACCCGCGTACGAACATCAGCGTTCTTGATCGGCTTGATTTCTTCCGAGTCTAGATCGATTGCTAATGCGCGGCACGACCGCTGGAGATCGGCGATGACAAAATCGCTGAGCGCGTTCGAGTTCGCCTGCGATCTCGGGTTGAACCCGAGATGCGCGTTCATCCATTCGATGTATGCTTGCGGTGCTAGCAAATTGCGACAATCTTAAGCTTCTTCTCTCAACCTGATGTTTACTAATCGGTGGACTTGTTCCACCGCATCGACGGAGAAGCTCATCAGCAAGAACTGACAACCGGCGAACGGAACACGCCCTCTCCCAAAACCGGAACCCCAACTCAAAAATTCCGCTGTTTTCTCCTGCTCGTCACAGACATCTCTCTTCCAACCGGCTATCCTGACCATGCGCCCAATGCGCCGAAGTGGTTGTGTGTCCGACAGCCGCCCGTTAGCTCTTTGACAACAAGCACCGTGCGCCGACAGTCCCAAACGTTGCTTCGTCGGTACACATCGCGCCTCTCGGGTAACCCCGGGTTACCCGTCGGTATCCCCAGGGTATTCCCTGCGTAAGTTGCTCATTCCACATATGGGGTAGGGGAGGGGGGTCTGCAACACCAGAAGCCGCGAGTTAATAACCGTCCAGTCACCCCTTCCGTGCTCGTAAAGCCGAACCCGGCACGGGTCGTTCTGTAAGGGTTACCGCTGCGTCACGCTGAACCGACAACGGCAAAGAGCGGTCGAAAACGCCCGGCTTTGAAAGGGCACGGCTTCCAGCCGTGCCGTTCGCAGCAAGGAGAAAGTGGCCTTTAGGCCCTGAGGGATTTTCCCTCAGCGGCTAGAGCCTGCTGTGCATGGAGTCCCTCCGGCACGCCTGAAGGCGTGCCGCTTCAAACAGAAATCGCACACAGCTACTGTGGAATGGCTCCAATCGCCAACGTGCCACGGCCAACCCGCCTTTCGCCTCAGCCGCTCGTTGTGTTTTACTGTTACGGCTCTCCCGATGAGCGGCCCGGCGACTGACGACTAACGACCGGCGACCAAATGGCCCTGCGCGTTGCGATCCTCTGGCACATGCACCAGCCCTTCTACAAGGATCTGGTCAGCGGACAATACCGTCTGCCCTGGGTCCGCATGCATGCGCTCAAGGACTACTACGGCATGGTCAAGCTGATGGACGAGTTCCCCAACGTCCACACCACGTTCAACCTTGTCCCGTCGCTGATCGCGCAAATCGAGGATTACGTCTCCGGCGCCGCCCGCGATCCCTTTCTCGACGTTGCCGCCAAGCCCGCCGCGGACCTCAGCGAAGACGAGCGCCGCTTCGCCCTGGATTATCTGTTCCACGCGAATCCGGTGCAGATGATCGGCCGCTA
>Ga0315268_10004951_pt1 | contig 14351 bp, 14 predicted proteins | sample C1_top_MG_FD_204535 | JGI IMG/M metagenome (GOLD analysis project Ga0315268, IMG submission 204535) | Sediment microbial communities from Yellowstone Lake, YNP, Wyoming, USA - C1_top | ecosystem: Environmental > Aquatic > Freshwater > Lake > Sediment | place: USA: Wyoming | collected 2017-08-01
CACCCGCCTGCCTTCCGCTGCGCATCCGCCTACCCCCAGATCCCTCTCCAAAGTCCCTCAACCCCATTCATCCACTTACCCACATGACCTGTCCTTACTCTTACCCTTAGAATCGCTGCGCAAACCCCAATCGCAGGGGACTATCTTTTTTGGCTGTGATACGTTATAATAAGTGCACAGGATAGTATCGGCACGCCGGGGGCGCAATAAGGCGGCTCGAGCCTGTCTCCCGGCGATCACTGAGGAGCTATCAGGTGCACGACGACGAAGAAACGCTGGTGCGTCTGGCCCAGCAATACGACCCCCAGGCCTTCGGCCAGTTGTACGAGCGTTACGTCGCTAAAATCTATCGCTACATCGCCTTCCGGGTGGGCGGTGGGCCGGATGCTGAGGACCTGACGGCGGAGGTGTTCCTCAAGGCCATGGAGGCCATAGACTCCTACCGCTGGCAAGGGGTGCCTTTCTCCTCCTGGCTCTTGCGCATCGCCCACAACTGGATGGTAGATTACCTGCGTCGCAAGAAGCGTCACGGCGAGGTGGCTCTGGAGGATTACCATCGTCCTCCGGACAAGGATATGGCGCTCTTGATTGACCAGGCCATGACGCGGCAGGAGGTTCTGACCGCGGTGGCCAAGCTCACGGAAGCGCAACAGCAAGTCGTGGCCTTGCGCTTTGCCGCTGGGTGCTCCATCCGGGAAGCTGCCGCCATCATGGGCAAGACGGAAGGGGCCGTCAAGTCCCTGCAGCACAACGCCTTATTCACTCTGCGCCGCCTCCTGGCCGATTACCAGAGAGCCCAAAGCGAAGAGTCACATGAAAGCACCTCTGAAAGTGTCTCTGGACGAAATCCTGAATAATTGCCTGGATCGCTTGCTGGCTCAGAAAGCCAGCCTGGCGGAATGCCTGGCCGCCTACCCGGAGCAGCGGGCCGCACTGGAGCCTTTGCTGCAAGTGGCCACCCTGACTGCGGCGGCGGTTCCTCAGGACCCTTCGCCGGCCTTCGTCTCGGCGACTAGGTCACGGCTGCTGACCGCCCTGGCGCAAAAGCGAGCGGCACGGCAGCGGCCACGGCTCATACTGCGCCCGCTGGCCCTGCGATTGGCCGCCGCCCTGGTGGCCCTGCTCCTGGTGCTGACGAGCTGCCTGGTAGTCTCCGCCGATAGCCTGCCCGATAGCCCCTTGTACCCGGTGAAGCTGGCCGCCGAGCAAGTCCAGATCTGGCTGGCACCGGACGCCGAGGCCAGGGCGCAGCTTCATCTCCAGTTTGTCCAGCGACGCTTCCAGGAGGCCCAGGACCTGCTCCAGCAGGGCAAGTCACTGCAACAGCCGGTACTACAGACTTTGAACAACGAGGCGGAGCAGGCCCGGGCGGAGATCAACCAACTGCGCGCCGAGCAGGCCCAACTCTTGCGCCAACGCTACGCTGATCTGCTGGCTGCCCAGCGCGCGGCTCTGACCCAGCTCCAGGCCTCCGCCCCAGCGGAGATGCAGGCCAACCTGGGAGAAACTATAGGTATCCTCGATCAGGTGCAGCAGCAGGTGCGCCAGGACATCCTGGCCGGCGGCCCGCCGACGCCCACCCCGTCGAACCCGGCCATCCCGCCCTCGCCCTCGGCCACGACGGGACAGCCCTCACCGCCGACAAACCCACCTACCGAGCCGGCCAAACCCACAGTGCCAGCCACGCCGGTGCCCGTAAGCCCGACAGTCCCGCGCCCAGCGCCTCCGGAGAATACACCCACGCCGACGCCCACGCCCGTTCCACTGACGGTCCTGCCGACGGCCACGCCTCTCCCTGTGGTCACGCCCACACAGCCGGGGTCGCCGTTGCCCACGCCGCACCGGGTGCCTGGCCAGACGCCCACGCGGCCGTCCACACCCACGGCGGTGCCGCCGTCCCCGCGCCCGCCCACGCCAACGATGACGCCCACCCCGCCATCCTCGCCCTTGCCCTCGCCGACGCCATTGTCAGGGAATCAGTAATCAGGGAATCAGGCAAGCGGGATATATGAAAACCTCCCGCAGGTCTCAAACCTGCGGGAGGTTCTATGTTCAGTCAGCATCCGTAGGGCAGGTTGGCGGCGGTGACAGCAGGACCGTTGTTCCAATAAATTCCGCCCATCTTAAGATGGCCCCGGTTGTGCCAGACGCCACGCCGCCTACCTGCCGTAGTAGGACTCATTTGAGCAGCTTGATCAGCGCCTCGGCCACTCGTGGCGGGTCGTGACGCAGCGAGTCTTGCTTCTGCCAGAGGGCCCGCTTGCCCGCGCTGGGCTCCAGAAAATCGCCCACGATGGGCCATACGCCCAGTTCGTTGATGCGGGCTAACTCGTCGGCGGCGGGTTCCAGCAGGTACACCCCATCGGCGGCGTACTGCTCACGGATAGCTGCCGGCGGAACCCCCGTGTTCACCAGCACGTAGTCCAGGCCGCCGCCACCCAGGTGCTTCATGACCTCCTGCACGTGCTGCGAGAGGGTCATCCCATCCGTCTGCCCCGGCTGGGTTGTAATGTTGCAAACGTAGACCCGCACGGCAGGCGATTTCTGAATCGCCTCGGCGATGCCTTTGACCAGCAGGCAGGCGATGACTGTGGTGTACAAACTCCCCGGGCCGATGGTGATGAGATCAGCGTCACACAGGGCTTGCGTACACTCGGTAGAGGTTTCGATGAAATCGTGCTTGAGGAAGACGCGCTTGATGGGTGGCTTGTTCAGGGCACGCACGTTGAACTCTTCCTCCACGATCCGGCCATCGGCCAGTTCGGCGCAGAGGTGCGTATTATAGAGAGTGACCGGCAACACTCGACCGCGGAGCTGCAGGAGGCGGCTGGACTCCTGCACCGCCCGCTCGAAGCTGCCCGTCATCTGGGTGAGGGCAGCAATGAACAGGTTGCCGAAAGCCATGCCGTCCAGATCGGGTGACTTTTCCGTCTCAAAGCGATGCTGGAAGAGATTACGCAGCACGGCATCGCCCTCCGAGAGGGCAACCAGGGCACTGCGAATGTCCCCCGGTGCCGGCACGCCGACGGCCACGCGGATCTTGCCCGTGCTGCGGCCAGAGTCGGTGACGGCGATGATGCCGGTGATGTTGTCCGTGTAGGGCCGCAGCCCCTTCATCACCTGCGGCGCCCCGCACCCCCCACCGATGCACACGGCCTTGAAGTCTCTCTTCACCTGCCCCATCTCCTCTGTCAGGTTGGACGTATTATACCCCAATCGTCTTGCCGTGTCCAGTTAGCCTTGCGAAGGTTCCGGAACCTTCGCAAGGTTTTCCAGCCGCAGCACGTGCACCCCCTCCACGGCGTACGTCTCCAGTGCTACCCTCGCAGCCGCGGGCGCCTCGCCACGCCGCCACAGCGCCAGGGCCAGCGTGTTCTCCCCGTGCAGGTCCAGCAGCCCCTCCGGCAAATACAAGACCCGTTCCGGACAGCCGCTCCAGTCCCTGGCCACCAGCACCCCGTTCAGATAGACGTGGACGATGTCGGCCAGGTGCTCCAGGCGCAGGCCGATGGGCGCCCAGGCATCCAGTGGCAGGTCCAGGGCGAACTTCGTGCGTAGCCAGGCCACGTCCGACGTCGGCGCTTGCGCTATGTCGGTGATCGCCGACCAGGCCGCATCATCGCCGGTGATGGACGCATAGCCTTCGGCCTCGCCGGTGAGGCCGCCGCGGGCGCGCCAACTGATGGGTATGTCGGCTTCAGCGGCGATAAGTCCCCGCGGCCGGCGGGCATCGTCGTTGAAGTCCTTGGTGTGGCCCACACTCTCCACCAGCACGGCCAGGACGTTACACCCCGGCCGCAACAACTGCGCTGGCAGCGGCACGACGATGGATTCAACCTCTTCCGGCTCGTGCTCGGCGGCGGCAGAGTCCGCAGCGATGTTATCCAGCCGGACCACAAAGACCCCGTTGAGGTAGACTGCCGCATGGTGGCGGATGGCCAGGCGAATCTCGGTGAGTGGGCCCGCAAACTCGCCACGATACCAGATGAAGCCTGCGGTGACGCCCAGGCTGTCCATGTCCAGCGGCTGGCCGGGGGCGATTTCAATCCAGTCGTCGTCAGCGAAGGACGGCGCAATCTCCGGGCAGGCAGCAGCCGCGCGCCAGGGCCCTAGCGCCGGCAAGGCCACCGGCGGCGGGGCGGGCAGGGCGAAGTCGAGGCGGCCAGCAGTGGGGACGGTCAGCGGTTGGCCATCCAGGCTGGCCGACCCAAGCGGCCGCAGGGCGTAGACCTGCACCGGCGTGGCGATGTCGCTGTGCAGGAGCAGTTCCTGGGTAGTGCCGCGTCGCCGAGTCTCGCCCACGTAGCTCGGGCCGACGATGAGTTGGTCGTCTACCAGCCAGGCCCGGCTGGCGTCCGGCAGGAAGATAGCCCGCACGGTCTGGCCAGCGCTTTGGAAGACCAGCTCGCGCCGCCCATCGCCATCGTAGCTCGTCGCTAACGTCTCCAGGCTATCTGGCAATCGCCAGGCTACATCTGAAGCGCCATCACGCCCTGACTTGCCATCACGCCCTGACTTGCCATCACGCCCTGACTTGCCATCACGCCCACCATTTCGAGAAGTAAGGCGTGATGGCAAGTCACCACCGTTTCGGGAAGTAAGGCGTGATGGCGCTTCATCGCCCGGCCCGGTGAAGACCAACAACCGCTGATCGCCGTGTTTGATATTGGCAAAAAGCGGGGCCGTGGCGTAGAGCATGGTCAGATCGCCCAATGGAACGTGCAACGGCACCACGCTCATGCGGGCGTGCTCCAGGGTGATTGGCGGGGTGGTGGTGCCGGCAAAGCTCAGCGTGGTTGTCCGACGCTCGCCGGTGAGGTTGCACAGGAAGGCCAGGCGTGCCTCGCCGCTTTTTCGGCAGCGGTACAGAATCGCCGGGTCGCTGGCGGTGACGTCGTCCGCCGGATCGCTCTGGGCAAAAAGCGGTTCCAGGGCGGCAATCTGGTGGGCAATGGTTTTGGCGGCGTGGTAGCGGGCGGAAATCTGCCCGGTCTCGTGCACGGGAGCGCCGTAGTCGTAGGAGGTGCGCACGGCCGGGCAGCCGACGTGGTCCCAGTTGGTGCCGCCTACGGCCATGTAGTGGTTGTACAGGGTAGCGCCCTGGGCGATGACCATCCAGGTGACGATCTCCAGGCTCTCCGGCCCCAGCATCTGGCGGATGGCCTGAAAGCTGGGGCCATCCCAGGGGGCAAACCAGCCGCCTGCCAGCTCGGGGAAGAACAAAGGCGATTGACTGCCGGCCGCCGCCAATAGGCTACGCAGAGACTCTTCCAGGCCGGTGAGGCGCAGGAACAGATCGGGCACGGCGCGCCAGTCAGCGGTGAAGTCGGTGATGGGATAGTAGTCCACGCCGTAGATGTCTACCACGTCCGCCCAGCAGCCGGCGGCCCAAAGATCGTTGTGGAAGATGGGCACCGTCACGCCCAGCTCCCGCAGCCAGTTGTAGAGCGTCTGCATGTAGCCTGGCTCCAGGTCCTCGGTGGCGTACTCGTTCTCGATCTGGGCCAGGATGAGGTTGGGGCGGCGGGCAAAGTGCGGCACGATCTGCTCGTACCACTGGCGAGCGTACTTCAGGTACTCTGGCGAGTCGGCGTGCCGGCCGGCCTGGCGACAGCGCAGGACGATGTCGTGGCGATTGAGGAGCCAGGCGGGATGGCCGCCGCCATCCACCTCGGCGCAGATGTAGGGGCCGGGCCGGGCGATGACGTACAGCCCCACCTGCTCGATGAGGTCCAGCAGGTAGTCCACGTTCCGCACACCGGAGAAGTCGTAGACGCCGGGGGCGGGGGAATGATAGCCCCACCAGAAGTAGAGGTCTACGGCGTTGTAGCCAGCCCGCTTTAGCCTGAGCAGGCGATCGCGCCACAGGCCGGGCGAGGGCAGACGGAAGTAGTGGAAGGTGCCGCTGCGCAGAAACAGGCGTCGCCCGTCCACGATCAGGCTGTAGCGATCAAAGGTGACGTGCATAGCTTACCCCCTTGTGAGATGCTAACAGATCAACTTGCTTTCCAAAGTTTATCGCTCGCCGGTCGGTGGCTAACAGATTCAGGATTGGGTTTACGACCATCCACTGGCACAGGTCGCGGCAGCCCAGGTTAGCTAACCTCCAACACTCTGTCGGTATGGGCCTTGTTACTTTTCCCTTGTCTACCTGTTTACTTGTCTACTTTTTTACTTGTCTACTTCTATCCTACCGCCTCCTCCACCCACGCCAGCATGCCGTCCAGAATCGCCAGCACCTGCGCCACCTCGTCTGGCTGGATGGTGAGAGGCGGGAGGAGCTGGTTTACGGCGGGATCGTTATTGGCGTAGATGGTGAGGAGGCCGTGGCGGAAGCCGGCCAGGGTAAACAGCGGCCCCAAAGCGGCGTCGGCCAGCTTCAGGCCCATCATCAGCCCGCGCTGGCGCACCTCCACCAGCACGGCAGGGTGCTTCTGCTGCAAGCGCCCCAGCCCCTCCTGGAAAAGCCCGGCCATGCGGCGCACGTGGGGCAAAAACTCCGGCTCTTCCAGGATGTTCAGGACCTCCAGGGCGGCGTAGCAGCCCACCTCCGCCCCGCCGAAGGTGGAGACGTGGATGAAGGGATTATCGTGCAGAATACGATCCAGGGGATCGCGGTAGATGGTGGCCGACATCGGATAGATGCCGCCGGAGAGTCCCTTGGCCGTGACGATGATGTCCGGGATCACGCCATAGGTGTCTATGCCCCAGACCTGGCCGCAGCGCCCCAGGCCGGTCTGCACCTCGTCCATGATCATCACCGCCCCCCAGCGATCGCATAGGCGGCGCACCCCGGCGAAGAAGTCTTCCGGCGGCAGGACGATGCCCGCCGTGGCTGGGATGGTTTCAAAGAGCACGGCCGCCGTGTCCTCGCCCATGGCCGCCTCCAGTGCCTCCAGATCGCCAAAGGGCACCTGGACGAAGCCTGGTGGCTGCGGGCCGAAGGGCTGGCGATACTGGGCGTCGCCGGTGGCCAGGGCCAGGCCGGTGTGCCCGTGGTAGCCGCCCAGGGCCGAGATCACCGTGGGTCGGCCAGTGTGACCGCGGGCCAGCTTGATGGCCAGGTCTATAGCCTCCCCGCCCCCCACGCCGAAGACCACGCGCTGCAGATCGCCAGGGCAGAGAGCGACCAGCCGCTCGGCCAGAAGGGCGCGATGCTCACTGATGAAGTGGTGGTTGCCGATGTCCAGCTCGTGCAGGGCCCGCTGCAGGGCGGCGATGATGCGGGGGTTGTGGTGACCCAGGTTGAAGACGCCACCGTTGCAGTGGCAGTCAATGAGGCGCTGCTGCCCGCTGACGTCCCAGACGTAGACGCCTTCCCGCCGGCCGAAAATGAAATCCAATCCCACCCCGGCGAAGAATTCCGCCTTGCCGCTGGAGACGTGGCGGGCGAAGCGGGCGATGATCTGCTCTTTGCTGGCCTGGCCGATGAGGGACATGGGGGCCTCCTCAAGAGGGGAATCAGGGAATCAGTGATCAGGGAATCAGGATATTAGGGAGACCAGATTCCCTGATTTCCTGATCCCTGATTTCCTATCGTTGGATTCTCTCCGGTAGTATGTACGGATACTCCCGGCGCAGGATGTTTCGCCGGATGAAACGATCTACTTTGCGCATGGACAGGTACAGGGACCAGATCAGGGCATCTTCTTTGTAGTAGGAGCTGACTTCTTTCTCGTCCAGGGGCGGGATGCCCAGATCGGCAGCCTCGCCGCTAAAGAAATCGTTGACCACCGCGATGACGTCGGGGATAAGGTCTGGGCGCTGCTCCTTGTAGAAGTTGGCCGCCAGGTCTACGGCCACCAGGTGAAAATCGTAATAGCGATTGACCACGTCCTTGAGGAAGAGCAGGCGCAGTATCCACACCAGGAAGGAGGGGGCGCTGCGTAGGAAGAGTTCCGTGTCCAGTTGCTCCACGCCCTGCACACGGAAGAGCGGGGTGCTGGTGTCTACGTAGGAGAGAGAAGCAGCGGCCAGACGAGGGTTCTGGGGGTCGAAATCGTCAATAGACCAGTTGGAGATTTGGCCGTCAATGGCCACCTGCAGGCGATCCTGCCGCCGATTGAAATCCCAGACTTTGCGCAATTCCTGGAGGATACGCCGTACCAACATGGAGACCAGCGGGCTGGGCAACTGGTGGATCGCCTTGTGCCCCAGAGAGGCAGCCGGCAACTGCTGCTGGATGATGTAGAAGATGGGCCGGCCAGCCTGGTTGAGGAAGGAGGCATAGCCGTGGGCGGGCAGGTGCAGGCCAATCTCCTCTTCCAGGAGGCGATTGTACTCCGCGTAGGCGGCGCGATACTTTTCTACCTCTGGCTGGTTGTAGAAAAGGGGCAGGCGCTTGAAGGCCATACCCTGCAGGCCCTCTGCCTGGATGGCAAAGACGGTGCTAATCTCCCCGTAGCCGAGGATGGTGGCCGGAATCCGGCTGCGCTCCGGGTGCTGAGGGTCCAGGCCACACTCGAACTCCTGGAGCAGGTCAATGTTCACCGGGGGAAGGGATGTCTGACTCAAAGTGCTGCTCCTTGTCATCAGAACAGGGCGGCGGGCGCCGCGCCCGCCCTACGGCTGCGGGCCAAGGAATTATGGGCGAGGCATTATCCAGAATATCCGACGTGTTCCTCACGCCTGCGCAACGAGGATGCAGGGGAGTTGAAACGACCTCGCCGGAATGCCTCGCCCCTACGTACGAACCCACACGCAGGCAACCGTTGCGACTACGATTGTTGCGAGGTGGCCCTTGCCTCCTTGTCTACTTTTCCCTTGTCTACTTGTCTACTCCGCCTCGCCTCAAACAGCAGGATGCTGGCGGCTACGGCGGCGTTCAGGGAATCCACGCCCTCGGCCAGGGGAATGGAGACGGTGGCGGTGGCCAGTGCCCACGCCTCCGGCCCGCAGCCGTGCGCCTCGCTGCCGATGATGAGGGCCGTGGGCTGGCTCCAGGCGATCTGATCGTACGGCGTGCCCCCGCGCGCCTCGGCCAGGAGCACCTGACGGCCAGCGACCAGCCGGGCGATCGGCGACCAGGGCTGATCGGGAAGCAGGGCCAGGTGGAAGTGTGCCCCCATGCCAGCACGCACCGCCTTGGGGTTGTACGGGTCGACCGTGCCTGGCGTGGTGACTACCGCACCGGCGCCCGCGGCCCAGGCCGAGCGCAGGATCGTCCCCAGGTTGCCGGGGTCCTGCAAGCCATCAAGCACCAGGACAAGGGGCATGGTGCCAATTTCCGCTGGCGCGGCGGGCACAGGTATCACCGCCACAATGCCCTGGGGTGTGACGGTGTCGGCGGCGGCTTTAAGGGCGCGCTCACTGGCCAGCCAACGCTCGCCGGGCAGGGCTTCCAGACGCGCCAAAAGCGCCTGGCCACGCGGCGTGCCGGTCAAATCGGGGCTGTAAAGCACCAGGCGGGGTGCGATCCCCGCCTGCAGCGCCTCCTCGACCAGGCGTACCCCTTCGATGACCAGGCACTGCTCCTGGCGGCGGACCTTGCCCTCCTGGAGAGAGCGCACGTAGCGGATCCTGGCGTTAGCCGTGCTCGTGATCATCGCCTCACCTGGGGACAAGAAAAGCGGTAGGGCTGGCCTTCCAGTCCTCCGCTTCCTTGGGCCGCTGTCCATGTGCCGCCGGCCCATCGGCCTGTGCGGGGATTTAGCCACAGAAAAACACAGAAATCCACAGAAAAATCATGTGAACCGGCACGTGAATCCCAATTCTGTGTCCTTCTGTGTGGTTCTGTGGCTACCGGGTGCGGCAACAACTCTAGTGCCTCGACCCTACGCCTGTGCCTTGGCGCTCTCCACGATTTTGTTGAAGGCCATGGGATCATTCACGGCCATCTCGGCCAGGACTTTGCGATCCAGCTCGATGCCTGCCTTCTTCAAGCCCACCATGAGTGAGCTGTAGGTCATGCCGGCCAGGCGCGCCGCGGCGTTGATACGCGTGATCCACAGCCGGCGGAAGTCCCGCTTGCGGTTCCGGCGATCGCGATAGGCGTAGGCCAGGGACTTCAGCATGGACTCGTGGGCGCGCCGGTAGAGGGTGCTCTTGGTTCCCTTGTGACCTTCGGTGAGGTTGAGGACTTTCTTGTGACGCTTGTGGGCGGGAACGCCCCGCTTAACCCTGGGCAACGTATTCCTCCATTACTAATTTGAGATTGCAGATTGCAGATTTTAGAGTATGTCTGCAAATTCAAGGAAGATATGGCTCGACGACTCAAGTTGGCTTTGAGGCAAGCGGTGGCAACGGATAAACACGGATAAACGAATGATAACTGGAGACTGATTCGTTTATCCGTGGTCTTATTCGTTGACGCCGGAGCATGTGCCAGAATCTCTAGCCTGCGGCCATTTTTCAGACACGCCCTTAGAGTTGCCCAAAATCTGTAATCTAAAATCTGAAATCTGCAATCGCAATTACTTGCTGTAGGGCAACAGTCTCTTGATGCGCTTTTGATCGACGCGGTCAACCGGCAGCATCTCGTCATACATGCGCTTCACGCGGGCGGTCTTGCGGCGTCGCAGGTGGCTCTTGCCGCCTTTGGTGCGCATCAGCTTGCCGCTGCCGGTGATAGAGAAGCGTTTGGCCGCGGTCTTGTTGGTCTTGAGTTTGGGCAAAGAAATAGACTCCTTTCTTGGTTTTTGGTCCTTAGTCCTTCGTCCTTCGTCGTTCGTCTACGGCGTGCTCTTCGCGCCGGTGGATGAGTTTGCCGCTGGTGAGCCCGGCGGGGGCGCTGGCAAGCTAAGTCTGGATTGCTGACATTTGCTTAGACATAGATGCGGGGGACAAACTCGACGCCACTCCCTGTTGTCACTTGTAGACGCTCAGGCGCAAGAGCTGGATCGTAGCCGATAGAGACCAGCATACCCACGTTGACCAGCGTACTCGTCGCGCCCGTATCGAGCGCCAGCCGCAGAATAGCGTTTCCCGAAGGCCCTGCCACCTCTGTCCAAACGATGATCAGCCCTTGCTGCGGGTCAAAGGGAAAACTCATAGCACAATAGCCGTATCTTTGGGAATCTTCCCTGTATAAAGCATGGCAAAACGTTTGGGGCGCAACTCCACAGCTTTGCGATAGACCTCGTCCCGATCCTTGCTGTGGTATCGCACCTTGCCACCTTGCACTTCCAGAGATTTATTTGTCTGGGGATCTTCGAGCAGTATCCATTCCGCTTCAAACTGTGCTTCAATTTCGGCGAGGGTCAGTACATCATCCATAACTTTTTGTCCCTCCAGATGCAAACACTTTTGTATCGGACAAAAGACAAATGACGAAGGCAGGGTTTTGGTCCTTAGTCCGTGGTTCTTAGTCCGTGGTTCTTAGTCCGTGGTCCTTAGTCCGTCGTCCGTCGTCCGTCGTCGTTCGTCTAGGGCGTGCTCTTCGCGCCGGTGGATGAGCTTGCCGCTGGTGAGCCCGGCGGGGGCGCTGGTGGCTTCGCCGGTGCCTGGCCGGAAGGTGCCTGGCCGGGGGGTCGGGCGGCAGCAGGCTTGCGCTGGATGGGGCTCAGGATCATGGTCATCTCTTTCCCCTCCACGATCGGCGGGCGTTCAATCGTGGCCACATCTTTGAGGGCGTTGGCCACCCGTTCCAGGATGGCTCGCCCCTGCTCCATGTGATCCCTCTCCCGACCCTTGAACAGGACCTGGAGCTTGACCTTATCGCCATCCTCCAGGAACTCCTGGACGCGCTTGGTCTTGAAATCAATGTCGTGGTCGCGAATCTTGGGACGGAAGCGCATCCCCTTGAGTTTGGTGGTTTTCTGAACCTTTCGGGCCTCCCGCGCCTTTCTCGTCTGATCGTACTTGAACTTGCTGTAGTCCATGATCCGGCAGACTGGCGGCGTAGCCAGGGGCGCGACTTCTACCAGGTCCAGACCCGCTTGCTGGGCTGTACGCAGAGCCTCAGCCAGGGGAACCACCCCCAACTGCTCGTTGGCGGAGCCGATCAGGCGCACCTCTCGCGCCCGAATCCGCTCATTGATGCGGTGCTCTCTACTGATCTGTCCTTCACCTCACAGCGCTAAAATATGAAGACCGACACTAAATATACCATACTTGCCTAAAGAAGTCAAATGGTTTTTGCCTCTTGTGCGGGGATGTGGTATAATACGAGTAGACAAGGGACAAGTAGACAAGGCAAAAGTAAACAAGGAGACAAGGGGCAAGGAGACAACTGGTATGCTCGATCGTTTAGCCGAAATTGAAAAACGCTACGACGAACTGACCCATTTGATGGCCCAGCCGGAGGTGGCCACCAATCCAGAGCAACTGGCCAAATACGCCCGAGAGCAGATTGACCTGGAGCCACTGGTCAGCACCTACCGCCAATATCGCACCGTAGAACGCGAACTGGCCGAGGCCGAGGCGCTCCTGGACGAGGAAAGCGATGAGGCCATGCGCCGGCTGGCGCGCGAGGAGATGGAAACCCTCAAGGATCGCCGCCAGCAGCTTGCTGAGGCAATCAAGCGCCTGCTCCTGCCCAAAGACCCCAACGACGAGCGCAACGTCATCGTGGAGATCCGCGCTGCCGCGGGGGGCGATGAGGCTGGCCTCTTCGCCGCCGACCTGTTTCGCATGTACAGTCGCTACGCCCAGTCCAAGGGCTGGGCGGTGGACGTCATTGACGCCAACCAGAGTGGTATCGGCGGGTTCAAGGAGATCATCTTCGAGATCAAGGGGCGCGGCGCCTACTCTCGCCTCAAATACGAGAGTGGCGCCCACCGCGTGCAGCGCGTCCCCGTCACCGAAGCCAGCGGGCGCATCCACACCTCCACGGCCACCGTGGCCGTGCTGCCCGAAGTGGAAGACGTGGACGTGCACGTCAATCCCGACGACCTCAAGATTGACATCTACCACGCCTCCAGCCACGGCGGCCAGAACGTGCAAAAGGTGGCCACGGCCGTACGCATCACGCACCTGCCCACCGGCATAGTCGTGGCCTGCCAGGACGAGCGCAGCCAACTGCAGAATAAGCTACGCGCCCTGGCCGTGCTGCGCGCCCGCCTGTACGATATGGAGCAGCAGAAGATCATCAGCGAGCGCGCCGAGAGCCGGCGGGCTCAGGTCGGCACCGGCGATCGTTCGGAGAAGATCCGCACCTACAACTTCCCGCAGAATCGCGTCACCGACCATCGCGTGGACCTCACCATCCACAACCTGCCGGCCGTTCTGGAAGGCGATCTAGACACCATCATTGACGCCGTAGCTACTGCCGATCAGGCCGCCAAGCTGCAGGCGGCTGGGGCCGGCCCATGAGCGAGTCGGCGCGCCCCACCGGCGAGTCTGCGGGCACCGCCCTGGCCCGCGCCACGGCGATCCTGGCCTCGCTGGCCAACGACGAGGCCCGCCTGGAGGCGGAGGTGCTGCTGCGTCACGTCCTGGGCCTGACCCGTGCCCAGCTCTACACCCAGCTCGATCGCCCGCTCCTGCCCGACCAGGCAGCCGCCTACGACGCCCTCCTGCAGCGCCGCCTGGCCCACGAGCCCGTGGCCTACCTCACTGGCCACCGCGAGTTCTTCGGCCTGGACTTTTTGGTCAACCGCCGCGTGCTCATCCCCCGGCCGGAGACGGAGCTCCTGGTGGAGCTTGGCCTCAGCGAAGCTCGCCGCCTGGCGCATCTCGCCCCGGCCGGCCTGGTCATCGCCGACGTGGGCACCGGCTCCGGCTGCGTGGCCGTCAGCCTGGCCGTGCATCTGCCAACGGCGCGCGTCTACGCCCTTGACGCCTCGGTACAGACTCTGGCCGTAGCCGCCGAGAACTGCCGGCGGCACGGCGTCGCCGGGCGGGTGATCTTCCTGCCGGGCGACCTGCTGGAGCCCCTGCTGGAGCCGGTAAACATCATCGTGGCCAACCTGCCCTACATTCCGCGCCCCGAACTGGCGACCCTGCCCCCGGAAATTCGCCTCCACGAGCCGTTGGCCGCCCTGGACGGCGGCGAGGATGGGCTGGCGGCCATCCGTCGCCTCCTGGCCGAGGCCCCGGCGCATTTGTTGCCCGGCGGTGTCGTTTTGCTGGAGATCGGCCAGGGGCAGGGGCAGGCGGTGGCGGCGCTGGCCCGGCAGCACTTCTCTGCGGCGGCCATCGCCGTGCACGGCGACAGCGGTGGGCGGGAGAGGGTAGTGACGATTCGGTAGTAGCAAGTACACAAGTACACAAGTACACAAGTAGCCAGGGCCTGGCCCACCTGCTACCTCCTACTTGTCTACTTATCCCTTGTCTACTTGTCTACTTCAGGTAATGTTCAGAGCCGAGAAGCGTCTCTGAAAAGTCTTTTCCGGGTTTGACCTTCCCTGGCAGATGAGGTATGATAAGCTCCATCACGCCCAGGGGAGGTGAGTAACATTAACGTTCAGGTT
>Ga0315268_10004952_pt1 | contig 14351 bp, 16 predicted proteins | sample C1_top_MG_FD_204535 | JGI IMG/M metagenome (GOLD analysis project Ga0315268, IMG submission 204535) | Sediment microbial communities from Yellowstone Lake, YNP, Wyoming, USA - C1_top | ecosystem: Environmental > Aquatic > Freshwater > Lake > Sediment | place: USA: Wyoming | collected 2017-08-01
CTTCCTCGAAATCCAGCCCGCGCCCCAGATGGGCCGAGCGCGCATCGCCGGGATGGCGCAAAAAAACTTCACGCCCGTGCGCGCGGCTATGACGCAGCGCATCGGCTTGTTCGATCAACGCAACAACTTCCTCCGCAGAGAGCAGCGATGCATCGGTAGTTGCTGCGATTGGCGCGATTTGTCTGTGGGACAACCAGGTCAACATATTATTCGCCACGGAGTACACGGAGGACACGGAGTTTTTTATGCAATATGCTTTCCTCCGTGTATTCCGTGGTACAAAAGATTGCTTTGCATTAAGGCGCGGGCACGCTATCCAGCAACTTGCCGATTACGCTATCTAGCGACATTTTCTCCACGCGCGCACTCACGGTAGGGATTAAACGATGGCGCAGGCAGTCGGGCGCGATGTCGAGGATGTCGTCCGGGCTGACATAGTCGCGGCCGCGCAGATAGGCCAGCGCTGCTGCTGCGTGGGCGATGGCGAGCGTGGCGCGCGGGCTGGCGCCGACGGCGATGAAGCGCGCGATATCGGGTGCGATCTTCTCCAGCTTGCGTGTCGCCGCCACGATGGACACGATGTATTGCTCCAGCTCCGGCGCGAGATGCAGATGGTTGACTTCACCGCGCGCTTTTAACACCAGCGCCGCGTCAATGACCGGCGCAGCCGGCGCGGCGGCTGCCTGTTTTAGCCGCGCGCGTTCGCGCTTTAAGACTTCCAATTCCTCGGCCTCCGATGGGTAATCCAAGGTGATGTGCAGCAAGAAGCGATCGAGCTGCGCTTCCGGCAAGGGATAGGTGCCGGCTTGCTCCAGCGGATTTTGCGTCGCCATCACCATGAACAGCGGCGGCAGTGCGCGCGTCACGCCGCCGACGGTGATCTGCCGCTCCTGCATCGCTTCCAGCAGCGCCGATTGCACCTTGGCCGGGGCGCGGTTGATCTCATCCGCGAGCACGATTTCATGGAACAGCGGGCCTTGCGCGAAATCGAAGCTGCCTTCGTTCGGGTTGTAGATATCGGTGCCGGTGAGATCGCCCGGCAGCAGATCGGGGGTGAATTGCACGCGCTGGAAGCTGGCATGCACCGCATCCGCCAAGGCCTTGACCGCGGTGGTCTTGGCCAGGCCGGGCAAACCTTCCACCAGCACATGCCCACCCGCCAGCAGCGTGACCACCAGCCGGTCGAGCAGTTTGGTTTGACCGACGATGGTTTGGGCGAGTGATTCGCGCAAGGCGGCGATGGCGGATTGGGTAGTCATGTCAGGCTTTCTGATAGTGATGGGCGAGTGTACCTCATGGCGCGCTCATGATGGTTTACCGGTCTTGGCTGGGGGATGGCAGGCGCACGCTTCGCCATGCGCCGCCGCGACCAGCTCCTGCAGAATGCCGCACTCGCGCGTGGTATGGCTGGCGTTGCACTGGCCGCGTAGCGCAGTGAGATGGTGTTCCAGTGCGCGCATGCTGTCGAGCCGCGCGCGCACTCGTGCGAGTTGGGCATCGATCAGGCGGTCGATGGCTTCGCAGCCGGTCTCCGGCCGCGCCATGAAATCGAGCAGCTGTTTGATTTCCGCCAGCGGCATATCCAGCGCGCGGCAGTGGCGGATAAAGGCAAGCCGTTCCAGGTGGAGCGGGCCATAGCTGCGATAGCCATTCGCTTGGCGCGCGGGCGCGGGCAGCAGCCCCGTTCGCTCGTAGTAGCGGATGGTGTCGGCGTTTACTCCGGCGGCTTGCCCGAGTTCGCTGATGCGCATGGCGTTCTCCCGTAAGAATTTTCGATCATATTGGCTTGACCTTGGAGCGGCTGCAAGGTTTCTACTGGCGACAGTATCTTGGTTCACCTTGAGGAGACGAATATGGCGGGTGGTTGTTGCGAAGGCCATTGCGCGCTTGGCGAAAATGTCAGCCCGCGCTTTCGGCGCGTGCTGTGGATCGCGCTGTGGGTCAATGCCGCGATGTTCTGCGTCGAACTGGCGGGCGGCTTCTCCTCGCGTTCGGTGTCGCTGCTCGCGGACTCGGCGGATTTTCTCGGCGATGCGGCCAACTACGGTTTGTCGCTGGCGGTGTTTGCGCATGGTCTGGCGTGGCGCTCGCGCGCTGCGCTGTTGAAGGGGCTCACCATGGGCGCATTTGGCGTATTCGTGCTGAGCAAGACAGCGTGGCAAATCCATCTCGGCGTGCTCCCCGAGCCCGCCACCATGGGCGCCATCGCGGTGTTGGCCTTGATCGCTAATGCGAGTGTCGCGCTGATGCTGTATGCGTACCGCAATGGCGACGCCAACATGCGCTCGGTCTGGCTGTGCAGCCGCAACGACGCCATCGGCAACGTCGCGGTCATGCTCGCCGCTGCCGGCGTGTTCGCCATCGGGCAGGCGTGGCCCGATTTGATCGTGGCCGGGATCATGGGCACGCTCGCGCTCACATCCGGCGTGTCGGTGGTGCGGCAGGCGCGGCGGGAACTGGCGGCGATCGCGCATTAGCGGACGGTCGAGCGCCGCGGCGGCTTCAACCGGCATGTTGCGTTTTGGATGAATGGGCGCGTGCCCCGTGCAGCGGTTCTCCCGCTGCGATTAGCAGCGCCCCCCAGGGTAGGGCGTTCGGCAAAAGGCGTTCCGCGATCACGGCTGCGGACCCGCCGCCCGGTACGAAAATGGCGCTGGACAGACTGAGGTTCGTGACCGGCAGTCCGCTAAAAAAATCGCGCACCTCGTCCGCCGTGTGCCAGTGCGCCCCCCGATAGGCGCCCTGCTCATGTTTTTGCCGATAGAGCAGGCTGGCTCGATTCAACCAGCCGATGGCGAAGCGCCGCCGCGCCACGCGCACGATCTCCGCGACGGCCTGGCGCTCTTCGGGGATAAAACACAGGGCGGCGATGGACACCACGCAGTCGAAGCTATTGCCGGCGAATGGCAGTTGGCGCGCGTCGCCGTCGACCCAGTGGATGTCCAGGCCGGAATGCGCGCGGGCATGGGCCAGCCACTCGGGATTCGGATCGAGCCCCGTGGCGAGCAGTCCGCCGGCCGCGAAGCGCCGGGTAAACCAGCCGGTGCCGCAACCGACGTCGAGCAGCGTCTCGCCCGGAATGGCGGCGAGCTTACGCCGCGCGAGCGCATATTCTGTCTCGCCGATCCAGGCGCCGCGCGGCGTGTGGTACCACGCTTCATAGGTGCTCGGATCATTCATAAGGATCGGACACTTTCTCCATTAACGTGAAACTCGCGAAACGAGTCTGCGAACCCGCATATAGCGCTAACGCCTACAGGTTCACGATCTCATCCGCAGCGGTCATCAACCCGCTCAGCGCCTTCATGGAACTTTTATGGACGCCGGGGAGCAAGTATCCCTCATCCCAGCTCAGCTTGCGCAGCGTCGCGCCGCATACCTGCACATTCAGGCCGACATCGAGTAATTCATAAAACAAGGCACGGCACGGATTGTCTTCGGCCAGTTTCGGATCGGCCAGCCGCGCGCCGTCTTCCACCAGGAACAGCGTCACGCTCTTGTCGTCCGCCAGCAGCGCACCCGCCAAGCGAATCGCGGTCAGCGCCCGCTGGTCGGGCGCATCCGGCGCGGCATGCAGAATAATCAGTGCTTTCACCACGGCATTTTCTCTTTTAGAAAAAATTTTATAAATATCGAAGATAAAACAGAAACACTTGTTCGAACAGCATTTTTACCCGAATCAGTTTTTTCGACCGTCGCGGGAAGAGGTTCCAGAACGGCGGCTTGTCATCTTCAGACATGTGCATCCACAGGGCGTCATTTTCCATATCCAATATGCACGATAGTTCATGCCGATAACGGCTCGCCGGAACTTTACCCGTTAACGCGGCTTGCATGTTTTGCGCCGCCGCTTTGGCGCGCAGTTGCGCCATATGGGCCTGATGCGGGACCCACGGCGGGGGTTTTTCATGATTGGCGCAGTCTCCCGCCGCAAACACCGCATCTAATCCTTTGACCTGTCCGTATCGATCGACGTCAATGTGACCGCCAATGGAAACCGGGAGACAAGACGGCTGCGCGAATGCCGGTCCGGTCATTTCCGGTGAATAGAGCACTACATCCGCTTTGCGGAAGCTTCCATCCTGATCGATCATTCCGCCCTCGACGAATTGAGCGGGCGCATAGCCGTCATCGAGGATCATCCCGCGCTCTAAAAGCCGATCGGTGAGCGCCCCTTTTTCTCCCGGGCTTCTATCTGGCGAAAAGAAATGCATCTCGAACCGGTCGCGGACGCCTCTTTTTCTCAGTGCATAGTCTAGGAGGCAGGCACATTCATACATCGGCCCGGTACGGCCGGCGACAAAACCATCGCGCTTGTTGATCTTGAATCCGATGTAGACGATTCCGCTATTCATCGACTCAATCTTGCTGATAAAACGATCCATGTCATCGGGTCCATAACAGGGAGAATACGTGTGGTCTTTCGTTCCGGGGATATCGTCTTTCCTATAGGCCGGGCCGATCCCGATAAATAGCGCATCATTTTTGTATGTGCCTTTATCGGTGATCACGGTTCTTCCGCCGTCCTGTATACCGATAACCCTGCCCTCGATAAAAGCAATATTTCTCCGCCGCAAGAAGGGGCGAATATCGACCGTGATGCCTGCCTTATTCCTTTTTTTGGTCAGAAATTCCGGAATCGCCGGGAAGTAGATGAATGCCCCATTTCCGATCAGGGTGATGTCATAGCGGGCATGTATGCGACGAAAGAAATAGGCGAGAAACGGAAAAATAGGGCTGCCGAGGAAGTACATAATGAAAAACAGAGACGCGAAACCATTGCCCGCGACTATGATCTTTTTTTTCATGAGAAACTCCTTTTTGTGTCTGCCGGCTGTTTCCCATGTGAAAAGGCCGGCTTATTGCGCTTAGGCGGGGTTCAGGCGCGGGTGCGTTTCCTCGCCCCACAGCCAGACGATAATACCCGACAGCAACATGGCAATGGCGACGAACCAGAACCCGGCGTTCATATTGCCGCTCACATGTGCTACGCCGCCCAGCAGCAGCGCGCCGATGCCGTAGCCGGTGTCGCGCCAGAAGCGATAGATGCCGATGGCGCTCCCACGCCAGTTGGGGTGTGCGATGTCGGCCACTGCCGCGGAGAGATTCGGGTAAAGCAATGCCATGCCGAAGCCGGTCACCGCCGCCGAGAGCGACCACCATGCGGCGCCATGGCCGAGCAAGGTCATGCCCACGCCCGCGCCGCACAGCCACATGCCCCACACAATCGGTTTTTGGCGGCCGATGTGATCGGAGAGCTTGCCGGTGAACAACTGCGAGCCACCCCACACGAAGCCGTATATGCCCACCACCCAGCCGATTTGGGTGAGACTCATGCCCTGCTGGTGGAAGAACAGCGGATAGAACACCCAGATCAGCGCATCCACGAATTTTTCCACCAAGCCGGCTTGGCTGATGACGGCCATGCGCCTATCGCGCCACGACATGAGCGTGAACACTTCCCAGGTCGAGGGATTATCGGAGATGTTTTTCGGAAACCGCGGCTTCGGGCCGGTGCTCTTGCCCGCAGCGTGGTGCGCGCCTTCGGCCTTGGCCCAGGGCAGGGTTTCCTTGACCCACAGCGCGGTGAGCACCAGCGCGCTCAGCGTCACTACCGCGCCGAACATGAACAATCCCAGCCGCGGCCCAAAGGCGGTGGCCAGGTAGCCGGTGAGAATGCCGGCGATGGCCACGCCCACATAGCCGGCAAACTCGTTGAGGCCGATGGTGAGACCGCGCTGGTCGGCGCGGGTGATATCCAGCTGGGCGGTTTGCGTCATCGACCAAGTGAAACCCTGGTTCACGCCCAGCAGCACCGTCGCCGCGACGATCCAGTTCCAGCTTGGCGCGAAATAAATCATGAGCGGAATCGGCAGCGCGATGGCCCAGCCCAAGAGCAGCACCGTCTTGCGCCCATAGTGCTCGGACAGCCGTCCCGCGACGAAATTGAGCGCGCCCTTGACGAAGCCGAAAGCGACCACGAACGCCATCAGCAGCATGAACGAGCCTTTCGGCACGCCGAATTCGGATTCGGCCAGCGCCGGGATCACGGTGCGCATCATGCCCAGCGTCAACCCCACCAGGAACACCTGGAACAATTGGTGTAAGAACTGGTTCAGATTGTCGCTGATGCCGCGCAGGTATTCCCGTTCGCCGGTGGTGAAAGTGGCGTTCATGCCGCGATATTCGCCGCCACCATCCGCTCCATTTCCGCGGGGCGCGGCGGAATCTCGCTGGTGAGGTAATTCACGAACTCATCCTTGTTGGTGAGATGCAGACCGGGATTGAAACGCTTCTCGAAACCGATAGTGGATGAAGGTTTGCCGGAAATGCCGGCGCCGCATACGCTGCCCGCTTGATGGCCGGGGAAAATTTCAGTTTCGTCCGGCAAGCTCAGCAGCTTGGCATGGAGCGAGTCGAACAACATGCCGGCCATGGCTTTCTCGCGTCCGGCCAGATCGGGGCGGCCGGTGCTGCCGACGAACAAGGTGTCCCCGGTGATGACGAACCACGGTTGTTCGCCGCGGCGCTTGTCGGCCACCAGCAGGCAGATACTGTCCAGCGTATGGCCCGGCGTATGCAGCACTCTGATGGACACGTTGCCCGCCTCGATCACATCGTTGTCGTGTAATGGGTGGAAAGGGAATTGCACTACATCCTCATCGCTTGCGTGCAGGCAATAGTCGGCGCCGGCCAGCTTGGCCAGCACGCGCCCGCCGGAATAATGGTCGGCATGCACATGAGTGTCGATGACATGGGTGATTTTGACGTTCGCCTTCGCTGCTTCCTCGATGAACCATTCTTCGTCGCCCGCCACCACGTCCACCGCCACGGCCTTACCCAGCGAGCCGCAGCCAAAAAAATAGGAAAGGGAAGATTCTTTTGTCGCAAGCTGTTTAAAAAACATGGTTACTCCGATCTCGTGCCATGGGCACAGTTCAAGTATTCAAATAATTACTTGAATAAGTCTAACTGGGGTGGCGGCGGGTGTCAAGGCTGGGCTCGCCTACTTGCACCATTCCGTTTTCCGGAATAGGATGGCCTGGTGATCAAGTCCTTCCGCTGTCGTGATACACAGTCCCTGTTTGAAGATACGGCGGTCACCCGATTTCGGTCTATAGAAAGACCGGCACGGCGGAAGCTGCTTTACCTCCATCAAGCGGGCGCGTTGGGCGACCTCAAGTCGCCCCCTGGCAATCGGCTTGAGTCGCTCAAGCGTGATCGTGCGGGACAGCACAGCATTCGCATAAACGATCAGTGGCGAATCTGTTTTGCCTGGCGCGATGGACAAGTGTATGACGTTGAAATTGTGGATTACCATTAAAGGGAACAACCATGGCTGCCAAGAAACTCGATCCGATTCACCCTGGCGAAATCTTGTTCGAGGATTTTATGAAGCCGCTCGCCATAAGCATCAACGGCCTGGCCCGTGACCTGGATGTTCCGCCTGCCCGGATTTCAGATATTGTCCATGGCAAGCGCGGCATCACGGCCGACACCGCCCTGAGGTTGGCAAAGTACTTCAATACGACCCCTGGCGTGTGGCTCGGGCTACAAAGTGAATTCGAAATCCGCGTGGCGCAGCGCACAGTCTGGCCGCAAATCGAGTCCCGTGTTCGCGTCCGCGCTGCGTAAGGGTGGCCTTATGCAAAACAAAATAACGAGCCTGCGAGAATTGTGTGTGCATAAATCGAGTCTGAACATCCTGTTCAAATTTCGATAGAGGCTTTGACTCACATGCCGGCTGGGAAAACCGCGCAGCGCTAATCCCCTTCTTTAACCGGCAAGCGCTCCGCTTTCCATTCTGGGTAGCCTTCCTCCAGGCGGCGCGCGCGATAGCCTTTCTTGCGCAGTTGTTCGACTGCTTCCGCGGCGAATAGGCAATACGGCCCGCGGCAATAGGCGACGATTTCCTGTTTCTTGGGCAACTTGGATAGCAGGCGTGGCAGCTTGTCTACTGGCACATTGAGCGCGCCTTCGATGTGGCCGGCTTGAAACTCCTCCGCCGGGCGCACATCGAGCACGATCGCTTTCCCGGTGCGTACCAGCTTCAGCAACTCTTCGCGTTTCACCGGCGTCATCTCGTCGCGCTTGTCGAAATGGTCGCGCACGATACGCTCGACTTCGGCGGATTGGCGCTCCGCCACATGGCGTATGCCCGCGAGCACCGCTGGAATCTGGTCGTCGCTTAAGCGGTAGATGACTTGCAAACCTTCCTTGCGCGAGATCACCAGCCCCGCGTCGCGCAGGGTTTGCAGATGGTGCGAGGTATTCGCGATCGACATGCCGGTGGCGTGCGCCAACGCGTCCACGCCGCGCTCGCCTTGCGCCAGGGTTTCCATCAACTCCAGCCGCCCAGGGCTGGCCATGGCTTTGGCGACCCGCGCGAAATGTTCATACAAGCGTTTTTTGGGAGAGAGTGGATTGGCCATGCAAATATTCAAACAAATATTTGAACGCTTGGCAAACCCATTATATTTAGGTGTAACTATATCAACAAATATGTAATAATAATTACATTATGCAATGGCTGTTGCTGATCATGAGCTTACCCACCCGCAATGCCACCGGGCGCATGCGGGTGTGGCGCGCGCTCAAACAGGCGGGGTGCGGGTCGCTGCGTGATGGCGTGTTTTTGTTGCCTGCGCGCAGCGAGACGCGGGCCTTCTTCGATGCGCAGGCGGCTGAGATTGCCGCCATGGGCGGTGAGGCGCAAGTGCTGGCGCTGGATGCGGCGGATAGCGCGCAGGAAAACGCTTTCCGTGCCTTATTCGATCGCAGCGCCGAATATGCAGCGCTCAAGGCCGAGATCGACGGCTTGCGCGGCAAGCTTAAACGGAGTGCGGCGGCGGCGCTGGCGCGCGAATGGGCGCAGGCACAAAAAACCTTCGCCACGCTGGGCGCGATCGATTATTTCCCCGGCCCTGCGCGCGATCAGGTCAAAGCGCTAGGGGAAGAGTTGTCGCAGCAGATCGAAGCCAAGCTGAACCCCGGCGAGCCGCATGCCGTTGCCGGAAAAATCAAACGCCTCGACCGAACCCGCTATCAGGGCCGCACTTGGGCCACGCGCAAGCGCCTGTGGGTAGACCGCATGGCGAGCGCCTGGCTGATTCTGCGTTTTATCGATTCGCAGGCGAGGTTCAAATGGCTGGCGAAACCGGCGGATTGCCCCAAGCGCGCGCTGGGTTTCGATTTCGACGGCGCAACTTTCACGCATGTTGGCAACCGCGTCACGTTTGAAGTGCTCGCCGCGAGTTTTGGCTTGGAAGATGACGTGGCGCTCGCGCGCATCGGCGGCATCGTGCATTTCCTCGACGCTGGCGGCGTGCCGGTGGCCGAAGCGGCGGGGCTGGAGGCGGTGCTAAAGGGTTTACGCGCGCAAGCTACGAACGACGATGCGCTGCTGGCGGCGGTGATGCCGGTGTTCGATGGCTTGTATGCGGTGTTTAATGAACAAATCGATTGACCGCGAAGGGTGCAAAGGAAGCCCAAGTTTAGATTTTCCTTTGCGTCCTTCGCGGTGAAAAATTTGATTTTTGGAAGACAAACATGACGGAAGACAAACGCGCAGCGCCCGCGCCGGTGACCCTGGGCACGGCATTCAAGTATTGGCTGAAGCTCGGCTTCATCAGCTTCGGCGGCCCCGCCGGGCAGATTTCGATCATGCATCAAGAACTGGTGGAGAAGCGGCACTGGATTTCCGAACAGCGGTTTCTGCATGCGTTGAATTACTGCATGTTGCTGCCGGGGCCGGAGGCGCAACAGCTTGCCACTTACATCGGCTGGCTGATGCATGGCGTGTGGGGCGGCATTCTGGCGGGCGGACTGTTTGTGTTGCCCTCGCTATTTATTCTGATCGCGTTGACGTGGATTTATCTGGCCTTCGGCGATGTGCCGGCGGTGGCGGGGATTTTGTATGGCATCAAGCCGGCGGTGGTGGCGATCGTGGTGTTCGCCGCTTATCGCATCGGCACACGCGCCATTAAAAGCGGTGCGCTATTCGCGCTGGCGGCAACGGCGTTCGTGGCGATTTTCGCCTTCGATGTGCCCTTTCCGTGGATCGTGCTGGGCGCGGCCATCATCGGTTATTTCGGTGGCCAAATTGCGCCGGATAAATTCAAAATTGGCGGCGGCCACGGCACATCCCAAAAAGAGTATGGCCCGGCCTTAATCGACGACGATACGCCCACGCCTGAACATGCGCGTTTCAAGTGGTCTCGGGCCATGTGGTTCGCGTTGATTGGACTCGCGCTGTGGGGCGCCATGATAGGCGCGTTGGCACTGCGCTTCGGCTGGGACGGCGCGCTCACGCAAATGGGCTGGTTTTTCACCAAAGCTGCGTTGCTTACCTTCGGCGGCGCGTATGCGGTGTTGCCCTATGTGTACCAAGGCGGCGTCGAGCATTACGCTTGGCTCAGCGGGGCGCAAATGGTGGACGGCCTGGCGCTGGGCGAGACCACGCCCGGGCCGCTGATTATGGTGGTGGCTTTCGTCGGCTTTGTCGGCGGCTGGACCAAAGAAATATTTGGCCATGCCAATTTGGCCTTAGCCGGCATGGCGGGCGCAAGTGTCGCCACGATTTTCACTTTTCTGCCGTCGTTCCTGTTTATTTTGGTGGGTGCGCCGGTGGTGGAGCGCACGCGCCACGAGATTGCTTTTACCGCGCCGCTCACCGGGATTACCGCCGCGGTGGTAGGGGTCATTCTCAATTTGGCGGTATTTTTTGCTTGGCATGTGTTGTGGCCAACGGGCGTGAAGGCGAATCCCTTTATGGGGCGCTTCGAGTGGTTTTCGGCGCTGGTGGCCATTGCCGCGTTTGTCGCGCTGTGGCGCTTCAAAATCGGCATCATGTCTGTCATTGGCGCGTGCGCCGCGGCGGGATTGGCGTGGGTGTTTGTGTTGCAGCCATTTTTAGGAGGATAAACCATGAAATGGATTACGCGTGAACGTCCCAAGATCGACCGCATTGCTTGCCCCTGGCTGATCGCGCGCTTTATCGACGATGCGCCGGAGTTTTTGTTCGCGCCCGCCGATCTGGTGCGTGCCATGGCGCTGGAAAGCGGCGCGATTCCTTATGATATTCCCGGCGTGGAAATGAGCCATGTTGGCGAATATTGCAGCTTCGATGCATTTCTCAAGAAATATGATCTCACCGATCCCGCGCTGGCACGCTTGGCAGAAATCGTGCGCGCGGCGGATACCGGTAAGCTCGATGCGAGCCCACAGGCGCACGGTTTGCTGGCGATTTCCTTGGGGCTCTCCCAAAATTTTACGGATGACCACGAGATGCTCGAGCACGGCATGGTGATGTATGACGCGCTGTATAGCTGGTGCCGGGGCTTGCAAGGAGAAACGCACGGCTGGCCGCCAGCGCATTGAACTCACCCCGCGGACCAAGGCGAGTCGTTCAGCCACGGCAGGAGTTTGTCGGCGGGCAGGGGTTTACTCATGAAGTAGCCTTGAGATACGTCGCATCCCAGAATGGTAAGGGTGTCCCAGGTGCCCTGGCTCTCAACCCCTTCGGCCGTGACGTGGAGGCCCAGGTTGTGCGCGAGATCGATGGTGGAGCGCACGATGACGGCATCGTTTTCATTTTCTTCCATATCCATCACAAAAGACTTATCGATCTTGAGTTCGTCTACGGGCAATCGCTTCAGGTAGGCGAGAGAAGAATACCCGGTGCCGAAATCGTCGATGGCGATGGCGATACCCATGCGATCCAGTTCCTGGAGAATGACCAGGCTGTCGCTCGGATTGGACATGACCGCGCTTTCGGTAATTTCCAGTGTCAGCATGCCGGCATTGCCGCCGCTGTCACGTAACAAATCCTTGATGAGGGCAGGCAGTTCGGTGTCGTGCAGGCTGCGCGCCGAGAGGTTCACCGCTACCGTGAGCGGATAGCCCGCCTCGCGCAATGCGGCAGTTTGGCGGATAGCCGTTTTCAGCACCCATTGGTCGAGCGGGCCGATGAGCCCGGACACCTCGGCGAGCGGGATGAATTGGTCCGGCGGCAGGAATCCGCGTTGCGGGTGATTCCAGCGTACCAAAGCCTCCACACCGATTACTTGTTTGAGTTGATGGTTGATCTTGGGCTGATAGTGCAGGCAGAGCTGACCGGTTTGAATCGCGTCGCGCAGTTCGCTCGTAAGCGAGAGCCTGCTTCTGGAAGCGATGTTTTCCTGGTCGGGCGAGTAGATGGCGTAGCCCTTGCCCGCGCGTTTGGCGACATACATCGCAATATCGGCTTTGCGGATCAAAGTGCTTGCATCTTCGGCGTGTTCGGGAAAGAACGATATTCCCAGGCTGCCCGAGATATCCACGCTTTGTCCGGACAGGCTGAAGGGCGCGTTCAGTGCGGCGAGCAGTTTTTTGGCCACTGTCGGCGCGGCCAAATTCCCCACTTCGTGCAAGATGACGACGTATTCGTCCCCGCCCAGGCGGGCCACGGTGTCTTCCATTCGGACGGCCTGTTTCAAGCGCCGCCCCACCTCGCATAGCAACGCGTCGCCATCCTCGTGGCCGAGGGTATCGTTGACATCCTTAAAACGATCCAGGTCCATGAGCACGACGGCGAAGCCGGTATTGGCCCGGAGTGAATAAGCAATTTCTTGGGAGAGGCGATCATGCAGCAGGGCGCGATTGGGCAGGTGGGTGAGCGGATCGTACAGCGCTTGAGTAGCGAGCTGTTCCGCCTGATGGCCTACGCGACGGCTCACATAGGCCGCGATGCCCAAGCCCACGGCTAACGTAGCTAAACCCAAGACGAGCATCAACTCGCGCGCCTGGATAAAGGATGCTTGTGCGTTCTGTACGGCGGCGGCGGTTTGATCCTCTTGCAGCTTGATGAGCAGGTTCACCTGCTCGGCGATCTCGCGCTGTCTGGGCATCGCGTTCTGGCGGATCTGATGGCGGATCGTCTCGAACATGGCGCTGGTGTCGTGGCTGAATGCCATTTCCACGGCGTCCTGAACTTGCGGCTGGGCGGCACGCGTCAATTCCCGAATCGTGGCGAGGATTCGCTTTTCGTTTTCGGTGAGGGGCAGTTTTTCCAGATGCTCGCGCGCCGCGGTGTAGCGGGAGCCATAGGCGTTGAAGCGCTGGTATTCGTCATCCTTGTCGAACGGGTCGGTCAAGATGAACAAGGCATACATGCTCAGCGCACGCTCGCGCAAGGCGGTCTGCATCTCCGTGGCGAGCGTGGTTTTGACGTTGTTGTTTTCGACGATTTGCTTCAGGCGGCGATTGGCATCGACCACGTACTTCAAGCCGCTGGCGGTGAGGCTTGCCATCAGCACGAGCACGATGACAAAGCCCGTTACGATAGGAGCTCCAACACCAGGGGGGTATTGTGTGCGCTGCTTCATAGTAGGGGCCGCGTTTCCGGCAAAATGCCGCGCCCGCTCTTGGGAGACAGGCGGGTTCTTCAGTTAACGGTAAGGGAATGGCATTCTTGAGCCGCCATTCTGGCAGTCTGCGCGCCGTATAGCGAGTGCCGGGGCTTGCAAGGAGGGCGCACGGCTGGCCGCCGGGTAAACGGCGGTCAGTGTGCTGGCAGCAAGGCCTCGATTTGTTTCATCGTATCGGGGGCATCCCATTCGGTCGAGCCGATCAGGGAGTAGCGTACCTTGCCGTTCGCGTCCAGCACGAAACTGGTCGGGAAAACGAAGACCTTCCAGGCTTTAAGCGCCGCGCCGTTTTTATCCCTGAGAATGGTGAAGTCGAGTTTCGGATCCTGCATCGCGCTCAAAAACGTATCGATATCCGCCTTGGATTCCGCCATATTGACCGCGAGAACCGCGAACGGCTTGCCGGCCATGCGCAGTTTCAAGCGCTGGATCGAGGGCATTTCGGCGCGGCACGGCGGGCACCAGGTGGCCCAAAAATTCACCAGCACCACTTTGCCTTTGTACGCCGCGAGCGTGTGGGACTTCCCGTTTAAATCCTGGAGCGCGAGCGGGGTGGGCGCCGCATACGGAGCAACAATCTGGAGTGTTTTGGCTTGCGCGGCGCTTGGCGCAAAGGTCAACAAGAATACGATCGCGGCGATACCCTTCATGGCGCTTTCCTTTTTTTCCGTGGCAAGTGGCCGATGCTTTCACTGATTAAGGCAGCGAGTTGGGTGCCGAGTTCCCGCTCGCGCGGCAGCGCATCGTCGCGAAAGTAGAAGCGATCGCGCATTCCCGGCAGGATTTTAATGGCTACATCACTGCCGCCTTGTTCGAGCGTGATTTTCATTTCATCCAGATACCAGTACCAAGGCGATAAATTGCCTTGCAGAATGAAAATGGGCAGCCGCGTCCGGGAGGCGACGGGAAGATAACTCGGCACCTCGCCCGGCTCGGGGTGATCCG
>Ga0315268_10004953_pt1 | contig 14350 bp, 14 predicted proteins | sample C1_top_MG_FD_204535 | JGI IMG/M metagenome (GOLD analysis project Ga0315268, IMG submission 204535) | Sediment microbial communities from Yellowstone Lake, YNP, Wyoming, USA - C1_top | ecosystem: Environmental > Aquatic > Freshwater > Lake > Sediment | place: USA: Wyoming | collected 2017-08-01
AGCATATGCACGATGTGCCAGCCAAACTGGGTTCGGATCGGTTCACTGATCTCGTTTTCATTGAGTGCGGCCGCGGTCTTCGCGAATTCGGGTACGAAGGTGTCGAGCGTGGTCCAGCCCAGATCACCGCCCTCGACGGCTGAGCCTGAGTCGGTGGAGCTGGCCTTGGCCAGCACCGCGAAATCTGCTCCCGCCAGAATCTGCGCGCGCATCTCCCCCAGCTTCTGTTTCACGGTGGCATCGTCCTGCACCTCGTTGGTGGTGAGCAGGATGTGCCGCAGGTGCACCTGCTTGATGATCTGGGCGCCGGTGCCGCGGCGCATTTCATTGAGCCGTACCACATGAAATCCGCTGCCGGTCTGCAGCACGGCGCTTACCTCACCGGCCTGCATGCGCGGCACCACGTCGGCAAGAAAGGTCGGCAGCGCCGGGCCCTTGAGCCAGCCCAGAGCGCCGCCTTCCAGTGCCGTCTGGCTGTCGGAAAAGCTGATTGCCAGCTGATCAAAGGCCTCGCCCTTGGTGGCCCGCGCCGCGATGTCATCGGCTTTGGCGCGCGCGCTGGCCAATTGCTCTGGCGTTGCATCCTGTGCCACGGCGATCAGAACATGCGAGACGTTGTATTCGTTGGCTGCCGTTGCGGTGTTTTTCTGGCGCTCCATATACTGATCAAGCTCGCGCGGCGAGATGGCGATGCGCTGCACGACATCACGCGAGCGCAGCATCTGTCGCTGAATCTCGCGCCGCAGGTTGGCGCGATAGTCGGCATATACCAGACCTTCCGCGCCGAGCATCTCGGGCAATTTGTCGAAGGCCACCTTGTTGCGCTTGGCGATATCCTCAAGCGCCGCATTGACCTGCTCATCGGAAACAATGATGCCCGCCTTGTCGGCGCGCTGCGCCTGGATGGTCTCCACCACCAGGCGCTCCAGCACCTGCTCGCGCACCACCTGCTCGGCGGGCAGCTGTACCTTCTGGGCGCGCAGGCGCTGCGTGACTTCATTCACCTGGCTGCTGAGTTCACTGTCGAGCACCACGCCGTCATTGACCACGGCAACCACCCGATCGAGCAGCTCGCCGCGGCTCGCCTTGGCGCGCGTCACGACGGCCTCAGCGGCAAGGGCGTTGGCGGCGCTCAGGAACAGTATCAGCGGCAGGGTGGCACGGACTGGGAGATTCATAATTTCTTTAGTGCTCAACGGTTTGTGGAGGCCGGGGAGTATCCCTGAATCGCCCCCTGCAGGAAAGAGTCAGCCCCCGATCCGACACTGGAAAGGCCTTTGAGTTCCAGTTGCACGAACCAGCTGGATTGGCGTGAACCATCACGGGCACTGATTGAATCACGCGCCAGGAGCCTCAATCCCCAGCAACTGCCGTGGAATTGAAAGCCGGCAAAGTTCTCGATCGCATGCTGGTCCCGGAAGGAGTAAACGCGGCGGCCATAGACATCCCAGCGTCGCGCCACCGGCCATGCCACCGAGGCGTCCATCTGCTCGACGTTGTCGCGGGTGTAGCGGTAACCCAGATTGACGACCCGCTCGCTCGCCGCGCCCGGCGGGCCGGCCGGGCGATATTGCAGGTTCAGCTGTGCCTTCTCGGTCTGGGCCAGGGTCGGGTTCCAGGCCAGATCGTAACGCAGGTTCCAGTTGCGATAGGCCGTCAGCTCGAGAGCGGCGATCAGATCGGAGCGTCGGCTGGTGTCCAGGCTCTCGTCCAGCAGCGTGACTCGTGCCTGCGAAAAGTGCCGGGTCTGAGCGATGGTAGCGCTCAGGAAGCGCCGCCCACTGTCGGCTTCCAGCAGGCGGACGGTGACACCGAGCGTCAGGTCATTGGCATCGCCCACGCGATCGAGCCCCACAAAGCGGTTGGCGCGAAATAGCGAAACCAGGTTCGGATCCGGGACCCCGGAGTCGAATAGCGGCAGTCCGCTCTGGTCGCGGAACGGCACATAGACGTAATACAGACGCGGTTCCAGCGTGATGAGGCGCGCCGCCCCCCGCCCCGCGAGGCGCTCGAAGCGCAGCGCGCTATCGAACGTGATCACCGGCACAGAGCGATTCAGGCTGGTGCCGCCCGCCGAGCCGTCGCTCAGCAGGTAGGGGCTCAACCGATAGCTGGTGAAATCCCAGCCCGCGCGTGGCCGCAGATAGAAACCCGGCCGCGCGAAATCGAAACTCAGGCCTGGCTGCACATGAGCACGCCAGCCGCGCACCGAGTCGCGACGCTGAAAGTCGACCAGCTCGGAATCGAAATAACTGCCAGCTCCGGAGCTGCCAAGCCAGCGCGCACTGGCCGTCAGGCGCGGCAATTGTGCGTAGGGGCGCTCACTTTCGGGGAGCTGATCCGTATTCAGCAGCGTCTGAAACTGCAGCAGCTGCGCGCCCAGGCGCCAGGTGTCATCGCGAAATCCAAGCAGCAGATCACGACGCAGAAAAACCGTGCTCGAGGCCTGCGGGCCATTGGCGAAATCTTCGAAATAGTGTGAATCGCTGACGTTTTCGGCGTGCACCAGGGCGCGCCACTGGCGCGGCAGGCGGGCGGCAATGTTGATGCGCTCCCAGGAGCGATCGGTGCGCACGACTTCATCGACCGGCCGATAGTTGTGATCGTTCGGCAGGTAACTGAGCAGCAGCGTGCTGCTGAAGGATGGTTCTAACAGTCGGTATTCGCTGTTCAGCTGAACACCGCGCAGGGTCATGATCCGCGGTGTCAGCGTCAGGTCCTGATTTGCCGCGATGTTCCAGTACCACGGTACCGCCAGCGTGGCGCCACTGCTGCCGGAACTGCCGATGACCGGGAACAGAAAGCCGCTCTGCCGCGCACTGCTGAGCGGAAAGGAAATCCACGGCAGATAGGCCAGCGTGACACCCTTGAATACCACGTGCGCGCCGTGACCGACGCCACGCAGTGTTTTGGTATTCAGGTTAATGCGCCGCGCGTGCAACTCCCAGTCCGCGCTTCCCGGCGGGCAGGTGGTATAGATCACATTCCTGAGCTCAACGCCCTCAGCACCGCGCATCGCGATACTGTCGGCCTGGCCGCGACCCGGGTGTTCCTGCAGTTCAAATTGCACGTGGCTGAAGGAAGCGTTGCCGTCCGCAAAGTTGCCGGCGTCGCCCAGCAGGTGCAGATTGCCATCCGTATAGCTCACCTTGCCGGTCAGGCGATAATCACGGGTCGCGGCGTTGTAGCGCAGATGTTTGCCGTGCAGCTCGTGGGGGCCGAAGCTGAAGGTTATCTCGCCACCCAGATCAAAATTTCCATCAGCGTCGGTGTCCAGAAAAGCGTCCGGACCTTCGGCCGAGAAATTGACCCCCTCGGCCAATGAGGGCAGCGCTGGCGGCGCCGGAATGGCTGGCAGCGGCGCGGCGCTGGCAGCTTCGCTGTCGGTTGGCAGCAGCGTGGTGCACGCGGGCGTTGCCGCCTGCACGGCGGCAGCCAGCACCGGCAGCAGCAGGATAAGACTCAACAGGGGCGGGCAGCGCGGTGGGGCAATCATCTCGCCGGTCATTATAATGATTGCCGGAATCTCTACACGACAGGCGGACTATGAGCGCTGGCGACGCACGCATCGAGGAAATTCGGGACTGGCTTGGCACTTTGGGCTGGCCGCGCGATTGCCGCCTCGAGCCGGCCTCGGCAGATGCCAGCTTTCGCCGTTATCTTCGTGTCTGGCGCACGGATGGCGCCACCCGCGTGGTGATGGACGCGCCACCCGAAAAAGAAGACACGGGACCGTATTTACGCGTCGCGAAGCTGCTGAACGCCTGCGGAGTGCACGTACCGGAGATCGAAGCCGTCGACACCCGGCGTGGCCTGCTGCTGCTCGAGGATCTCGGTCGCGAGCCCATGCTGGCCAGCTTGCAGGGCGGCGGCGATGCCGATCAGCTTTATGGCGCGGCGCTGCAGGCACTGGCGCGCATCCAGTTGCACGGCGGCGCGGGCGCCGCCAGCCTGCCACGCTACGATCGCGCGGAACTCGAGCGCGAGATGCAGCTGCTGCCCGCTTGGTATTGCACTCACCACCTGCAGCTGGAGCCCAGCGCAGAAGACACCGAAGTGCTGGCACAGAGTTTCGATTTTCTGGTCCGCGAGGCTCTGGCTCAACCCGTGGTGTTGGTGCATAAAGACTATCATTCACGCAATCTCATGATCACGGCAAGCCGCAGTCCGGGCATCATCGACTTTCAGGACGCGCTGGCGGGTCCCATCGGCTACGATCTGGTGTCGCTGCTGAAAGACTGCTACATCCGCTGGCCGCGCGCGCGCGTGGAGCACTGGCTCGATAGCTACCGTCAGCGACTGCTGGCCGCAGGCGCGCCGGCGGGCGCGGACGGCGCGCAGTTCCTGCGCTGGTTCGACATGTGCGGTCTGCAGCGCCACATCAAGGTGCTCGGCATCTTCGCACGCCTGTTTTATCGTGATGCCAAGCCCGGTTACCTGGCAGATCTGCCCCTGACCCTGGATTACGTGCTCGACACCGCCGCCCGTTATCCCGAGTTGCGCCGTTTTTACAGCTGGGCGCGAGCGCGGCTGGAACCTGGACTGGCCGCCGCCAACGAGCGCGCGCTCGGTGGCCTGCGCGCATGAAGGCCATGATTCTGGCGGCCGGGCGTGGCGAGCGCCTGCGTCCCCTGACTGATCACACACCCAAGCCGCTGCTGGCAGTGCGTGGCAAAGCGCTGATCGTCTGGCACCTCGAAGCCCTGGCGCGTGCTGGCGTGCGTGAGGTGATCATCAATCTGGCCTGGCTGGGCGCGCAGATTCGCGCCGCGCTGGGTAGCGGTGAGCGTTGCGGATTGACAGTGCGTTACAGTCAGGAACCAGACGGTGCACTGGAGGTCGGCGGTGGCATCTGTCAGGCCTTGCCGCTGCTGGGCGCTGAACCCTTCATCGTCGTCAATGGCGATACCTACACCGATTTTGACTTCGCTGATCTCAGGATCGCGGCGCGTTCACTCGCGCACCTGGTGCTGGTACCCAATCCGCTGCAGCACCCGCACGGCGATTTTTCATTGCTGCACGGAGACGTGCTTGAAGAAGGCGCCGAGCGTTTTACCTACTCCGGCATCGGCATTTATCGCCCGGAATTTTTCGCGGCATGCGCCCCGGGCAGATTTCCCTTGCTGCCGTGGCTGCGCCAGGCCAGCGCCGCCCGGCGCCTGCAGGGTGAGGTGTTTCGCGGCCGCTGGGAGGACGTGGGCACCCTTGATCGACTCGCGGCGCTCAACGACGCGCCAGCCTGAGCTGGCGCTTCGCCCTGGCGTATCATTGCCCCCATGTCCGAGATCAAAGGCATACCGGTAGTCGCCGAAGCGGCGCGTAGCGGCGAAAAGTACCGCACCGCGCAGGGTTTTGCGGCCATCAAGGACGGCGTGCGCGCTCGCATTGCGGCGGGCGCCACCACGCCGGGCGCTGTCACGCCAGTGACGCCTACAGCGCCGACGGGCAAACCGCGTTGGCTCAAGGCGCCGCTGGCTGCTGGCGCCGGCTTTGATTTCGTGCGCAGCACAGTGCGTGAACATCGACTCGCCACGGTGTGCGAAGAGGCCAAGTGCCCCAACATCGGCGAGTGCTGGAACGCTGGTACTGCCACCATCATGGTGATGGGTTCGGTGTGTACGCGTGCCTGCCGCTTTTGCGCCGTCGATACCGGTAACCCGCGGGGCTGGCTTGATGCCGAAGAGCCGCGCAACGTGGCCGCGAGTGTCGCGCTCATGAAGCTCAGGTACGTGGTGCTGACCTCGGTTGATCGCGACGATCTGCCCGATGGCGGCGCTGCGCACTACGCGGCCTGTGTGCGCGCCATCAAACAGCAGTGCGCGGGCGTGGCCGTGGAAGCGCTCACCCCTGATTTCTGCGGCGTGCTGCGCGATGTGGAGACGGTGGTTGATTCCGGGCTCGAGGTGTTCGCGCAGAACATCGAGACGGTGCGCCGCCTCACGCACCCGGTGCGCGATGCGCGCGCGGGCTATGAGCAGACGCTGGCGGTGTTGGCCCATGCCAAAAAGCATCGCCCTGAGGTGCTCACCAAGAGCAGCCTGATGCTGGGCCTGGGCGAGAGTGCCGAGGAGATCGCCGAATGCATGGACGATCTGCGCGCTGCCGGTGTCGATATTCTCACGCTCGGGCAATACCTGCGCCCGACCGTGCATCATCTGGCGGTCGAGCAGTTCGTGACTCCCGAACAGTTCGCGCGTTACCGCGAGTGGGGCCTGGCGCGCGGCTTTCGCGAATGCGTGTCCGGGCCGCTGGTGCGCTCGAGCTATCGCGCCGAGCAGGCACTGGCCGGCAATAATGTCGGGCTGCACGACGGCGTCGCCGGGCGCTAGCGGTGATCATTAAGTGGCTGGGGCGCGTGCCTTACGAGCCCATCTGGCGCGCGATGCAGCAATTCACCGAGGCGCGCGACGCCGGGACCCGCGATGAACTCTGGCTGCTCGAACACGAGCCGGTCTACACCCTGGGTATGAACGCCGACCCCGCGCACGTGCTCAACGCGGGCGACATACCGGTCGTGCGCATCGATCGCGGCGGGCAGGTGACCTATCACGGCCCCGGCCAGCTGCTGGTCTATCCCCTGGTCGATCTGCGCCGCGCGCACCTGGGGGTGCGCGATCTGGTCACGGCACTGGAAGGCGCGGTCATCGAGCTGGCGGCTGGTCACGGCATTCGCGCCGAATGCCGCGCGAGCGCTCCGGGCGTGTACGTCGCTGGGCGCAAGCTGGCCAGCGTGGGGCTGCGCGTACGGCGTGGTGGCAGTTATCACGGACTGGCGCTGAACGTGAACATGAACCTGGAGCCCTTTGAGCGCATCAATCCCTGCGGTTATGCAGGACTTGAAATGACGCAGCTCGCGGCGCTCGGTGGCCCGGCGGATGCGCAGCGCGTCGGCCTTGAGCTGGCGCCGTTACTGTTGGCCAGAGTGGCTGCACATGAGCGCCTGGCGGCTGCACCTACAGAATCATCACCACGCCCGGGGTGTCCCTGAGCTCGGCGAATAGCGCGGCGATCTGAGCCTCATCGCGCGCTTCAATCAGGTAGGTGACGGCGCAATAATTCTGGTGGCGTGAAGCCCGCTCGCTGATATCGCCAGCGCCCAACGCTCCGGCGTGTCGTATGACGATGGTGTCAAGCTGTTCGCGCAAGTTAGCGGTAGCGCGAATCATCACCTTGATGGGGTATCGACACGGGAACTGCAGCAGCTTCTGGTCACTCATGACAACAGGATAGCCTCAGGCGCCGGGCGCGTGCATGGCGAGCTGCGACAGCGTCATTCAGCAGCTTGCCGTGATTGGCGCCGATCGACTATTTGCGCTATTCTCTCCTGCGGCGGCGTCAGATTTCAATAATTTAAAGTCCGTTACGCTATTACCCGTTACGCCATCACACAGGAGTCTCCATGAAACATTCGGTGAAATGTCTGCTTGCGATTGTGTCGTTGTGCACTGCCTTGGCTACTGCGAATCCCGTCTATGCAGCCGATAAAGCCGTGACCAGCGACATGCAGATACTCAAGGAAAAACTCAAGGCCGACAAGAAACTGCTCGTCGCCACCAATCTGGCATTGACAGATGCGGAAGCGAAAGGCTTCTGGCCGGTGTACGATTCCTATCAGAAGGATCTCGGCGCGATCAACAAGCGCATCGGCGCTGCAATTGAGCAGTATGCCAAGGAGTACAATGCTGGAGTCGTCGCCGACGACGTCGCGGCCAAGTTGATCAACGAGACGGTCGCCATCGAAGGATCGGAAGCTCAGCTGCGCAAGACCTACGCGGCCAAAGTACTTGCAGTGCTGCCCGGCTGGAAAGCGGCTCGTTACCTGCAGATCGAGGGCAAGATTCGCGCGCTGATTCGCTATGAATTAGCCGCGGAAATCCCGCTGGTCGAATAAGCAAACCCCTGCGCGCCCGCTGGCACAGTCTTGCCAGCGGGCGCGGCGGGTTCGATCAATAAGCCCGGCTAATAAGCTGGACGCCAGCTGAAGCCGAGCTTGATCTGATCGACATACGGCGCACCCTGGCTGCCGAAGTCGACCCAATGACGCTCAACTGCCAGGCGCACCGAGCCGTAATCCGTCACATCCCAGCGCACGCCGGCGCCTACATCGTAGGCAAAGCCGTCGACTTTCCTGGTGTTCTGCGTTGTGCCGCAGATGTAGCCAAACCACGGATCATAGTAGCAACCCGTAACCGGCCGCCCGTTCGGGATATTGGTATTGATGGCGCTGTATCCAATTCCACCGACCAGGAATGGCGTAATCGGCCTCTCCATGAAGTTGTACTGCGCACTCAGCCGCGGCGTAAACGACTGCAGCGAGCCGTTGGCATTGGCGGTGGATCCGGTCTCCGTCACAATCTTCGCCTTGTAACCAACGTTGGCCCAGTCGAGGGCCCCCTGCAATTGCAGATGTTCACTGAAGTTATAGGCGACGTAGAACGAGAGGCCGAAATCGGTGTCCAGATCAACGGTAGTGCCACCTTTGAATTCAAGAGTCGCGGCATTCTGATAGACCGTATCGAGTCCCACTTCCCAGCTGTGATCCCGGTAACCATAGTTTTGCGCGCTCACGGATGCCGACAGCAGCAGGCCCGCTATGACTATCGGCATTCGTCTGCTAAACGCATTTCTCATGACAACTCCTGGTTTGCTCAAAAAGCCAATTAAGTAATCTGCTATAGACAGCCGATCATGCTATGAATATTTCACCGAACCTTCAAGCATGCCGCGCCTACGGCCGAAACTGCAGCGCCAGCGTAAACACAGGACTGCGCTCCGATTCGAAACGCGCTTCGCTGCCGCCACTGGACACCGTCAGGCCGCGAAAGCCTGCAATGCCCGCACCGGCCGACAGCCACAGCGAACCGTACAATCGATGTGCGGCACTGGCGGTCAGATTCCAGGAACCAAAAGTCTGCACGCTCTCATAGTTCTCGCCGCGCTTTACCCACGAGGAACCACCCGGCGCGATCGCCAGCTGCAGCAGCCATTGCGGTCTGGGGGCATAAGTAATCGTGGGCCATGGAATGACCAGGGCCACTGACAGTTGGCGTCGCGGCAGCCACTGCACGCCCAGGTACGGATACAGGCTGTGACGGCCAAAACTGTCCTCGTAAACAGCGCCGTACAGCAGCTGGAATTTATCGCTATACCAGTGCAGGCCAACGATGCCGCCGTAGCCGCTGGTCGACCAGCTCTGTCCGGCTTGCCTTTCCTGGCTGAAAATGGGCGCAATGAATGCGCCCACGGTTTCGAGTTTGCCAAACTGATGCAACCAGGCAGCGACTGGCGTCACTCTCAAGATGCGTTGATCGCGATACGGGCCCACGGCCACGTCGATGCGATCCGAAGCGATATCGCCGCCTACTATGAACATGTCACGTTTGGACACATAGACGGGCAGCACGGCGCCCGCGCTCAAAGTATTCTCCGTGGCTTCGGCCGCCGGCTGCACGCCCCTGTCATCCCTGAATGTCGCGGCGGGATAGTGGCTGTCCTGCAGCCAGCCAACCGGGAAGAATGGAACGTCCGACGTCGTTCTGGCAAAACTGAATTCGCTCTGCTTGACGGCTTCCAGAATGTCGTTGATGCCAGCGCTGGCCGGCAGCGGTGCCAGTACGCAGGCGATCAGGTATGCAGACGCCCGCCCACGCCACATTTGCGCCCTGGTACGAACAGATTCATGGCTTCGATACATGGCTATTGTTCACGACGGGCTGCCATTTTGCGCATAATATCAGCACTGCTGCGGCCCGCTTAGGTAGACGAGCAGTGCTGCGAGAGTGGGTGTAATCTGTGTCGCAACGCTTTCTGGAGGTGTCGACGTGAATAAGAATAGCTGGGTGTGGGCTCTACCCTTGATCTCGGTCGCGACCTTATCCATGGGCTACGCGGGCCAGGCCCGGGCCGCAGCTGACGTCATTGCGGTCGCGGAGCCAGCCAATGGTCTCCTGACTGACCGCTTCATGATCTCACTCGGCACTTTCATGCTGAACACCAGTACCAAGGTCGAGCTCAACGGCAGCGCAGGCAACCTGGGCACCGAGATCGACACGAAGAAAGACCTGGGATTGCGCGATGCGGACCGCTTCCGGGTGGATGGAACCTGGCGATTCAAAGAGCGCCACAAGATCCGGTTCGAGTTTTTTGATATCAATCATGGTGCCACCAAGACGCTCAGCCGGGATATCACGATCAACGATACCGTCTACCCGACCAGCGTTTCAGTTACTACAAAGTTGTCGACGACGGTCACGGCGTTGTCCTACGAGTATGCCTTCCTGCAACGGGACAATTACGAGATCACCGGATCGGCTGGCCTGCATGCCATCAAGTTCGGCTTCAATGTGTCCGGCGTTGGCAGCGTGAACGGGCAAACCGCCCAGGCGCGCACCGAAGCTTCGAGCGTCACTGCGCCGCTGCCGGTATTCGGCCTGCGGGGATTGTGGCAGTTCAGCCCGAAATGGTATCTCGATGGCCAGGTGCAATACTTTGCGATCAAGATCGATAAGATTGACGGTCGGGTGACAAATGCGCAGCTCGGGGTGACCCGGATGTTTGGCGATCATTTCGGTGTCGGCGCCGGCTGGAATGAGTTCACCACCAGAGTGGGCGTCGAGAAAGACAGATTTAATGGCAGCCTGAAATGGCGCTACTCTGGCGCACAGATCTTTGTGACGGCCTCGTTCTGAGCAGGATGGAAGCGGGCCACTCACGGACGCTTCCGGCACGTTAGCAGTGGCCACCCGCATCGGCAGCCTGCGCAGGGCTGTGGTTGCAACGCTGATCTGCCTGGTGGCCACCCCGGCGCCTGCAGCGCCGAAGACTGATGTCGTCGTGCTCCGCAATGGCAACCAGATTACCGGTGAGATCAAGGAGCTCTCCTACGGCCAGCTGATGTTGAAGACCGACGACATGGGCACGGTCTATGTCGAGTGGGACAAGATCGTCTCGTTACAGACCACGCAGCTGCTGCAGGTCGAGCTCGCGGACGGGCGACGCTTCTTCGGCGCCGCACCTGTGTTCGCCTCGACACCTGCGACGATACGACTGCTGAGCGGCAAAGCTGGCGAGACGCCGGTTGCCGTAGAGTTGTCGACGTCAGAGGTCGTGCGGATGGCTACAACATTCGCGGAGGAACGTTGGTACCAACGCCTCGACGGTTCCGTCAGTGCCGGCTACAGCTATACGCAAACGAACAGCCTGCAGGTGTTCAGCTTCGCGGGTGAGGTGGGCTCGCGCACCAACAAGCGAAAATGGAACATCGCAATCGACAACCAGACGACCACCCAGGCCACCGCTGCGGCCAGCGAGCGCGCGTCCCTGGAGGCGACGCTGGAGCGCTTCATGCTGAACCGCTATTACCGTGAGGGCGCGATCCAGTTCAGCCGCAATCAGGAACTCGGTCTCAAGCTGCGCAGCCTGGTCGGCGCGACTTATGGTCGTTATCTGCTGCAACGGCCAGGCCGTGAGTGGCGGGCCGGCGGCGGGCTGGCTGCATCGGCCGAAGACTCAACCGATGGCAGCCACCGCAAGAGTCTCGAGGCGCAGCTCAATTCGAGCCTGCGGGTGTTCCGCTTCGATTCTCCAAAGGTCGATGTGACCGCCGGTGTGACGTTACTGCCGAGCCTCAGCGACTGGGGCCGCGTGCGCGGCGAGCTTAACGTCAATGCTCGCTACGAGCTGATTCACGACCTGTTCTTCGAACTTACACTCAACGACAGCTACGACAACACGCCCTCGACGGGTTCCCAGACCAATGACTGGAACGTCGTGACCTCGATCGGCTACTCGTTCTGAGGCCGCTGCATCTTTAGAACTTCACGGTGTATTTCTTCGCCTCCAGGCAGGAACTGAAGGCCTTCTTGAACGCCTCGATCTGCTGAGCCGAGGCCTGGGTTGCCGCCTGGGTCTGGCTGGCCGCCGATTGCGCCGCCTGCTGCTTCGCGCCGCGTGCCCTGGATCGCCCGGCGATCAGGCCGGCTGTCGCACCGATGGCCGCGCCCTGGCCGGCGTCACCGGCAATCGCGCCGACGACGACGCCGGCGGTGGCCCCACGTACAGCCCCTTTGGCACCCGCACCCTGCGTGGCCTGTGCGGTCTGCTGCTGCTGCTGGGCGGCCTGCTGCTGCGCCTGCTCGGCCTGCTTGCTGGCCTGGAACGGGTCGCTGCCCGTATTCTGCACGCCCCAGTTATAGCACTCGGTCTCGTCCTTCGATTGCTGGCTGGCAGACTGCCCGGCGCCCGGGAAGGCATAGACGCTCAGGGTGGCTGCCAGCGTTTTCTGTCCCGTCGGCGCGCTGACTGGTGGCGCGGCCGGTGGCGGGTCAGCGCGAACTGCGGAAATCGCGGTGGCCGCAATGAGGAGGGCAAGAACTGATGAGATTCGCATGGGCATTTCCTGGGTGCGGGCCACGTGGCCAATGCATTATTATCCATGCCAGAGAGCGGATGCTGCAAGCAAACCCCTCATTTGTTACCCAAGGAGAATTAAATGCGAGCCATTGTGCAACGGTCTGTGTCTGTGTTCCTGGCGCTGGGCGCCGTGAGCAGCGTTCAGGCGGCGGATTGGCAGCACACGCTCACCCCCTACCTGTGGGGCTCCTCCATGTCAGGCAAGACGGCGATCGGGCCGGTAGCTGCCGACGTGGACGTCAGTTTTGGTGACATCCTGAAGAATCTCAAAATGGGCGGCATGCTGAGCTATCGCGGCGAGAACGATCGCTGGGCGATCCTGGGTGATGCGATCTACATGAACCTTGGAGCGAGAAAGACCACAACCGCGGGGCCGATCCAGCTCGATACCACGGTAGGCATGCAGCAGACTGCCCTCGAGGGCGACGTCGGCTATCGATTGACGGCGCGAACGCTGGCCTTCGTTGGCCTGCGCTACAACGACCTCAATGCCGATCTCAAACTCGTCCGCTCCGGCCCCGGTGCGGGCGCGTCGCAGGCTGCAGGTATCAGTCAGTCCTGGGTCGATCCTGTCATCGGTGCCATCAGTGAAATCCCGCTGGCCGAGCGCTGGTCACTGGGCCTGCGCGGCGACATCGGCGGATTCGGTGTCGGTTCAACTTTCGCCTGGCAGGCAATGGTTACCGTACGCTGGCAGATGAAGGACAGCATCCGTGTGATCGGCGGCTACCGTTACATGAACATGGATTACGAAAACGGCAGCGGCGCCAGATTGTTCAAATATGACATGTCGATGTCCGGGCCAGGTCTTGGCGCAGCGTTCACGTTCTGATCGCCGCATGGGCCGTGCGCCGATCTAGTCAAACCACACGTACTGCCAGCCAATCCCGATCGACCTGAAATCGCCGCCAATGCGCGTGACCGCGCCATCGCTATAGCTGAGCTTGACGGACAGCCCTTTCATCACCGGCACTGACAGGGTGGCGCCCAGCCGCACGTTGTCTTGCCGGCCCGCATTCTGTTTTCCGTCGAGACTGACTGCGCCACCGCTGTAGTGCGTCGCGTCCACGGCCGCCCACAGACCAGGCCGGAAGGTGTAGCTGACGTGGGCCTGAAAGGCCACGATGGGGTCCTGCGAGCGCCGCTGTCCGCCGAAGAAATTGCTGTTTTGCTCGAACAGCCAGATACCTGCGTAGCCTTCCAGCTGCCAGCGACCCGCCGGGACCGACAGGCCCAGCTCCGGTTTGAAAGCCCAGCGATTGGTGCCGATGTTGATGAGCTTGGCCGGATTGTACTGACCGAGCGGTGCGATGACGACGACGCTTGCGCCCAGCGTCGCGCGTCGCTTGCTGGCTGCAAAAGCACGCCGGTCCAGCGCGGGTCCACCTATCAACAGCGTGCTGAAGCGCAGGCGCGGATCGGCGAGCCCCGAACGGCTGATTGACCGCGCCTGTTCGCCCACTTTGCCGGTCACGTCGCCCCAGGCATAGGGCAACGCCAACGCGACGCTCGACTGCCGGCCCGCAAGAGCAAACACGCGACCGACGCCGAGGGCTGCCTGGTCAACATTGGCGTGTACATCCGAAATCGCGGAATTCGAGTCGAAGACAATGTCACCGCTGGTATTGCCGTAGGCCGCGATCACTATATTTGCGCCAATCGGGCTGGCCGCGTAGGAACGTGGATCGAGTTCCTGCCCCACCGCAGCGATTGGCGCCGCCACCAGCGCAAGCAGCAGTGCGATCTGGTTGAGGCAGGTAGCTGTTCTCACTTATTGCGCCGGGATGGTGATCAAGGGCAGCTTGTCGGGTCCGCCGGTGTCGGCCAGCGTAAAGAAAAACATCACTGCGGTGAGTGCGCGTTTCGTCAGCCGATCGCCGTCGGCGATCCAGAACCAGTAATCACGGTAATGCACGGCGGCATACGCAGCCTGAGGTTT
>Ga0315268_10004954_pt1 | contig 14350 bp, 12 predicted proteins | sample C1_top_MG_FD_204535 | JGI IMG/M metagenome (GOLD analysis project Ga0315268, IMG submission 204535) | Sediment microbial communities from Yellowstone Lake, YNP, Wyoming, USA - C1_top | ecosystem: Environmental > Aquatic > Freshwater > Lake > Sediment | place: USA: Wyoming | collected 2017-08-01
CGTGCCGCAGGTGCAGCACGTCGCGCTTGAGCCGCACGTCTGCCTGACGTATTGGGACGAGGACGACCGGCTGGTGATCCGCTCGTCCACGCAGGTGCCGTTCCACGTCCGGCGGATTCTCGCGCCGGTGCTGGGCCTGCCGGAAAAACGCATCCGTGTGATCAAACCCCGCATCGGCGGCGGCTTTGGCGGCAAGCAGGAAATCTTGATTGAAGACATCTGCGCGCATCTGACGCTGGTAACCGGCCAGCCTGTGCGACTGGAATACACCCGCGAAGAGGAATTCATCACCGCGCGCAGCCGCCATCCGCAGATCCTGCGCTTCAAGACCGGCGTGCGCCGCGATGGGACGATCACAGCCATGACGCTGAGCCTGCTGGCGACGACCGGCGCGTATGGCTCGCACGCGCTGACGGTGCAGGGCAACACCGGCTCCAAGGCATTGGCGTTGTATCGCTGTTCCAATCTGCGCTTCGAAATGGACGTGGTCTACACCAATCGTCCACCGGCCGGCGCGATGCGCGGTTACGGCGCGCCGCAAGGGCTGTTCGCGCTCGAAGTCCACATGGACGAGATCGCCGCCGAACTGGGCCTCGACCCGATCGAGTTCCGGCGGCGCAACTGGGTGCAGGTGGACGACGTATTCGCATTGGCCGAGGCGTTGGGCGAGGGGCGCAAGGGCTTTCCCAACCCGCTGCGTTCAACCGGCCTGGCGGAATGTGTCGAGCGTGGCGCAAAGTTGATCGGCTGGGAACGACGGCGCGATCCAGATTGGCGCAGCGTGCCCGGTAAGCCGCACATCAGGCGCGGCCTGGGGATGGCGGCGCTGATTCACGGCAGCGGCATCCCCGGCATTGACATGGGCGGCGCGTATCTCAAAATGAACGACGACGGATCGTTCAATCTGATGTTCGGCGCGACTGACCTGGGCACGGGTGCCGACACAGTGCTGGCGCAGATCGCTGCCGAGGTGTTGGGCTGCCGCGTGGAAGACATCATCGTCTATGCCGCCGATACCGACCTGACGCCCTTCGACAAGGGCGCGTATGCGTCGTCCACAACGTTTGTCTCTGGCGGCGCGGTGAAAAAGGCCGCCGAAAAAGTGGCGGCTATGATCAAGGATGTGGCCGGATGGATGCTAGAGTGCGATCCCAAGGCGTTGCGGCTGGCCGACGGGCGCGCCATCATGCCCGAGGGCGAAAGTGTCACGCTGCGCCAGGTGGCGCTTGAATCGCTGCACGTGCGCGACCAGCACCAGATCCAAGCTGCCGAGTCGCACATGTCGCTGATGTACGCGCCGCCGTTCGCCGCGCAGTTCGCCGAAGTCGAAGTGGACACGCAGACCGGTCAGGTGCGCGTGAACAAGCTCGTGTTCGGGATTGACTGTGGGCAACCCATCAATCCGAGCGGAGTTGAGGGGCAGATTGACGGCGGGCTGGCAATGTCATTGGGCTATGCCCTGTGCGAAGAGATGCAGTTTGACCAGGCCGGCCGGCTGCTCAACGGCAACCTGCGCGACTATCACATCTTCCGCGCCGACGAGATGCCCGTCGTCGAGCGATTCATCGTCCCCACGCGCGACCCGTCCGGCCCGTTCGGGGCCAAGGCCGCCGCCGAAATTCCCGCCGATGGCGTCGCCCCGGCGGTGGTCAACGCGATCTATGACGCAACCGGCGTGCGGCTGCGCGAGATTCCGGCCACGCCGGAGCGCGTGTGGCGCGCGTTGAGACGCCACGAGAGGTGAGTACCCGTTGGCAGGGACGACTCGATCAGATTCTAGAACGGAGGTTGTGATGACAGCAGTAAAAGCGGTAATTCGATCCGGAGCCTATCATGACTCTGCTATCTTGATGCAACTGCAAAATTCTCTGGCAAAATTGCCTGGTGTCCTAAACACGGGCGTGGTCATGGGGACTGAGGCTAACAAGGCTCTCTTGGCTCAGAGCGACTTGCTTCCGCTAGAAACAAAAGCCGCCCAGGCTGATGATTTGATCATCGTGGTCAGGGCCCAAGACGAAGCGGCGGCCACAGCAGCCCTGGCAAAGATAGACGACCTGCTGGTTCGCAAACCAGTTGCCGCGGGACAGGGTTATCGCCCCAAGAGCCTGGAATCAGCAGCAGGAATGTTACCCGAAGCCCACTGGGTACTTGTCTCCGTTCCAGGTCGCTTTGCCGCTGGCGTGAGCCGCGAAGCGTTACGCCTGGGCAAGCACGTCTTTCTCTTCAGTGACAATGTTTCACTGGAGGACGAGATTGCGCTCAAAGGAATGGCTGCCGAGAAAGGCCTGTTTGTGATGGGCCCCGACTGTGGCACGGCGATCATCAACGGCATTGGGCTAGGTTTTGCCAACGGTGTGCGCCAGGGGCCTATCGGCCTGGTTGCAGCGGCGGGCACCGGCTTGCAGCAGGTCAGCTCCCGCATCCACCAATTGGGCGGCGGTCTGACGCATGCGATTGGCACCGGCGGGCGCGATCTGTCAGAGTCTGTGGGGGCCATAACAACCCGGCAGGGGCTGGATTTTTTCAGGCGTGACCCCGACACAAAAGTCATCGTGCTAGTGTCCAAACCGCCTGCGCCCAGTGTAGCCGAGGATTTGTTGCGGTCTGCACGCCAGATTGGAAAGCCAGTCGTCATTGACTTCATTGGTTACCACCCTCCGGCTCAAAAAATGGGCAATTTGCATTTTGTGCAGACCCTGGACGAAGCCGCCGAATTAGCGGTGAAGCTGGTCGCCGAGCCGCCGCTTGAAAAGGCCGCCAACCTGAATCTCCGCGGATTTGCTATGAGCCAGCGCTACCTGCGCGGCCTTTTCTCCGGCGGCACCCTGGCGTACGAAGCCTTGCTTCTGCTTCAAGCCTACCTGCCAGCAGTTTATTCAAATACACCCCTGAAAAAGGGGCAAAACAAGCTGGCAAACTCATTGGTCAGCCAGGAACACACTGTCATTGATCTGGGCGAGGATGAATTTACGGTGGGCCGGCCGCACCCGATGCTGGACAACACGCTGCGTATCCAGCGACTGCGGCAGGAAGCTCAAGACCCTGAAGTGGCAGTCATTCTCCTCGATGTGGTGCTGGGATACGGCGCTCACTCTAACCCTGCCGGCGAGCTGGCCCCGGCCATTAAGGAAGCTATTGGCAAGGCAAAAGAGACTGGCCGCCGCCTTGAAGTAGTCGCCGTGGTTGTGGGAACCGATGCGGATCCCCAAGATGTCGCGGAGCAAATCGAGGTGCTTCAGGGGGCCGGGGCCATGGTACATCCCAGCAACACTACCGTGGTGCGTTATGCTGGTGAGCTGGCCCAGGCACTGTCTCAAGTCGCCGAGGAAGCCCACGGAGAACCTTTCCCACCTGTTGACCTAGGCATTATGAAACAGCCCCTGGCGGCCATCAATGTTGGCTTGGAATCGTTTGTTGAAAGCCTCAAGGCTCAAAACGCCGCTGCCATCCATGTGGATTGGCAGCCGCCGGCAAGTGGCAACGAAAAACTAATGGACATTCTGGCCCGAATGAAAAGCAAGTAGCCGATGAACAAAGCTCTCTGCTGTAACTTTGACAACTTTCTGCGAGCGATGGCCGACGAGACGCGCCAGCGCATCCTCACGCTTCTGCAGGAACGCGAGATGAGTGTGACCGAGCTGAACGAGCATTTTGCCATCACCCAGCCGACGCTCTCGCATCACCTGGCCATCCTGCGCCGCGCCAAGCTGGTCAGCCTGCGCTACGAGGGGCGGCAGACGTTCTACCGCCTCAACTCAGCCTGCGGGGTTGAAGGTTGCCTTGAGATCTTGTCGCGATTCAACATTCCGGTGGTTCAAAGAGATGACCACACTCTGACAGACAGGAACGAGGCAACTGAGGCAACCAACGAGGTCGGTGCGGGCTGATGTTCTGTGAAGGCTGGAAGGAGGAACTGTGACAATACTTACCGAGACGGCCCTGGAAAAAGCACATGCTATACTGGGAAGTGAATGTAGCCCTATCGGCTTGATGGCCTCGCCAGAAGGCTATCCGCACGTGTGGGCGCGCGATAGTGTGATCACGTCGCTAGGCGCGACGCAAAGCGTCTCGCCCGGCCACGAGAACTGTTTGCGCGTCTCGCTGGCGACACTCGCGGGACAGCAATCGGAGTTGGGCGCGATTCCGAATAACGTGAGCGTGGCGACCGGGCGGCTGGATCACACCAACGCCGGCTCGGTGGACTCGAATCTGTGGTACATCCTGGGCCACTATATCCAACACCGCGCCTCTGGCGATGTCGAGTTCTTGCGAGAGTATTGGCCGTCGCTCGACCGCGCGTTGCTGTGGCTGCGCTATCAGGACTCGAACGGCTGCGGACTCTTGGAAGTCCACGAGGCGGCGGACTGGGCCGACTTGCTGGCGAATCGCTTCAATATCCTTTACGACAATGCGCTGTGGTATGCCGCGCTGCGCGCGATGGCGGATATGGCGCGGCTCGTCGGCGCATTGAATGGCCCGGACTATGGCGCGATAGCGCGCGACGTGCGGCACAAAATGCGCCTCGTGTTGTGGGTGGGGCCGGAGACCGAAGGCGAATGGGGGCCGAGTTGTCCCGGTCATACGGAGTGGAAGTATACACTCAGCCAGGTAGACCCTGTGTTGGTCAAGCGGCCTTTCTTTTTGCCTTACGTGGCCTTTCGGGATTTCGGCGATTACTGCGATGTGTTCGGCAATCTGCTGACCATCTTGTTCGGCATCGCCAATCCTGCGCAAGAGAAACGCATCCTCGACTATGTGCATCAAGTTGGAATCGCCGAACCTTACCCGGTGCGAGTGCTGCACCCGGTCATTCATCCTGGGAACAAGGACTGGCGGGAATACTATCGTAACAACAATCTGAATCTGCCGGAGCAGTATCACAACGGCGGCATCTGGCCGTTCGTCGGCGGATTCTACGTGGCGGCGCTGGTCAAAGCCGGGCGATGCGAGCTAGCGGCTCAGGTTTTGGAAAAGCTGGCCGAGGTCAACCGGCAGGGCGTTGATGCAGAGTGGGAGTTCAACGAGTGGTGTCACGGCGCGACGGGACGCCCGATGGGCTACCCGCATCAAGCCTGGTCGGCGGGCATGTACGTGTTCGCGTACCGTTGCGTGCAAGAGGGCCGCGTGCCCATTTTTGATGAAACGTGGGGCGAATGACGAATGACGAGTGACGAACGAGTAGCCCCAGCAACCAGCACCGAGCAACCATCTTCCCTACGGTCGAGGGCAGGCAAGGAGCGAGTATGAACGAAGCGATCATGGCACTTGTGCAATCTCTCGAAGCCAAACAACCGGCGACGCTGGCAACGGTCATTGAGGTCAAAGGCGCGTCGCCGGCGCAAGTCGGGGCCAAGCTGCTGCTGCGCGCCGATGACACGACAGTGGGCACCGTCGGCGGCGGCAAGCTGGAAGAAGTGATCCTGGCCGAATGCCGCAAGGCCCACGCCGAGGGTCAGCCGCGCATCGCGCATTACGCCCTGGCGGAAACCGGTGCAGAAGCCATTGGGACGCTATGTGGCGGCGACGTGCGCGTTTTCATCGAGCCATACAACCCGCCGCCCAAGCTGGTGATTGTCGGTGGGGGACACGTCGGGCGTCCGCTCAAGGTGATGGGCGAGACGGTTGGCTTTGAGGTGATTGTGGTGGATGTCGAGCCAGGTCGCGCTACCGTGCCGGAGATAGACGCGGTGGCGTTGAACGAGGATTCCTACGTCGTGCTGATCACCACGGATCACGTTTCTGACGAAGCTGCGCTGCGGAAGGTCATCACTTCTCCCACACATTACATCGGCATGATCGGCAGCCGCGCCAAGTGCCAGACCATTGTGGAACACCTGGCGGCTGACGGTATCACCGAAGTGCAACTGTCGCGTGTGTACGCGCCTATCGGCCTGGACCTGGGCGGGCCGACGCCGCAAGAGATCGCGCTGGCGATATTGGCCGAAATCGTCGCCGTGCGACGCGGCGGAAGCGGTCAGATGCGGTCACATTTCGCCTAGACCTTGCCTCCCCCATCGCATAACACACCGATTTCCCTGGCGGATGTTTTTGCCAGGGAGACTGGCAAGTCTTGTCATGCTGAGGCCCGAGGGGCCGAAGCATCTCAGCCTTACATGACTGAGATTCTTCGCCGCTTCGCGGCTCAGAATGACAGCCGAATAATTGCCAGTTTCGTGTGGCTGAGGGAAATCGGTGTGACAAGACATGGAGAACAAAGTAATGCAGAAACACTCCTTCGCGGTAGCAACAGCCGTCACGGTAGTACTCTGGCTGTTGTTGCCACTTTCCGCTGCGCCTGTCCTGGCGGCGACGAGCACGCCACGCCCCGCAAAAGAGTGCCACGTGTGCCAGGAAGAGGTCGCGCCGCTGTTCACGCCCACGCCGACCTCGCCAACGCCAACCACTCAGCTGGTGACTGTCTACCTTTTCTGGGGCGATGGCTGCCCGCACTGCGCCGCCGAAAAACCGTTCCTGGAGAGGCTGACTCAGCAGTCCCCCAACGTCGAGGTGCGGGCGTTTGAGGTGTGGAACTCTCCGGAAAACCGTGGCCTCTTTTACAAGGTGGCGGTGTCACTGGGGTTTGAGCCGCGCGCCGTGCCCACGACCATTATCGGCGAGCGTTACTGGGTGGGCTACAATGATCAAATCGGGCGAGAGATAGAAGCCGCCGTGGCGGCCTGTGCGGCTTCCGCTTGCCGTGATGCCGGGCAGGGTATTATGCCGGGCAAGGTGTCGGTCGCGACTCCCACATCTGCGCCCAGCGCCACGCCGACGCCCAGGCCCGTGGTGCACGCGGTGTTGTTTTGGATGGACGGCTGTCCGCACTGCCACGAGGTCATCAACAATGTACTCCCGCCGCTCCAGCAAAAGTACGGAGACAAGCTAAGCATTCACTTGATCGAAGTCAAGTCTCAACAAGACATTGACCAGTTGTATCAGCTTGGGGCGGCGCTCAACGTTCCCAAGCAAAATGTCGGCGTGCCGTTCCTCGTCATCGGGGACAAGGTACTGGTCGGCTCGGCGCAGATTCCGGCTGAACTGCCCGCTCTGATCGAAAAGCACATGGCCGCGGGCGGCGTGGACTATCCCAACTTGCCGGGGCTGGCTGATTTGCTGCAGATGACCACGCCCCAACCCACTGCGGCTCAACCGCAAGTCAGCGCCACAACCACGGCCGCTCCGGCGGCGGTGGCGCAGTCCAGCCGCGACGCCCCGCCGCCTGCCTCATTCGCGGCGCGACCCGTGTCGGAGGGCTTTGAGTTGGCGATAGGGATCATGGCTGGCATGGTAGTTGCGCTGGTCTATGCGGGCGCGACATTTGGACGGGCGTGGCAAACTGGCCGCGCGCCGCGAGTTATCCTGCCCGCCTGGACGGACGCGCTCACGCCTGTGCTGACTATCATCGGCCTGGGCGTGGCCGGTTACCTGGCCTATGTGGAGACGCAGGCTGTGCCCGCCGCTTGCGGGCCGGTGGGCGATTGCAATGCAGTCCAGGCCAGCCTTTACGCCAAACTGTTTGGCGTGCTGCCAGTGGGCTTGCTGGGTGTGGCCGGTTATGCGGCGATTCTGGCGGCCTGGCTGCGGGGCCGCTTGCGCTCAGATCGCCTGGCCGATTACGCCCCGCTGAGCGTGCTGGGCATGACGGTGTTCGGCGTGTTGTTTTCGTTATATCTCACTTACCTGGAGCCGTTCGTCATCAAGGCCGTATGCGTGTGGTGTCTGACCTCAGCCGTCATCATGACGCTGCTGATGCTGTTGTCCATCGGCCCGGCGGTGCAGTCAATTGAACGTGAGTGATCGCTGTCTGCTGGCTATCTTTGCTCACCCCGACGACGAAGCCTATCGCCCGGGCGGGACGCTGGCGCTGCTAACCCGGCGCGGCGCGCGCGTCCACCTGCTCACGGCCACGCGCGGCCAAGCCGGCTCGGCTCGTGCGGCGAACCGCTGTTGTGTCGCCCCGACGAATTACCCATCGTCACGCCGATTGTCATTCCGTGCACCCCCTAATCCTGCCGCGGTCAGCCTCTGTAAATCGTCGGAAAACCTCCATCGCTTTCCCATGCCGTCTTCACAAGTTCTCCACATTTGCCTGGTAAACTACATTCAGAAGTTGCCCTGGGACAACGGTCCAAGTGAGCGCCGATTTCCGGCGTTCGAAGCAGGTCAAAGAACTGGACATGATCCGGCCGGCTATGAAGGACGGTGTGGAGATCGGCCTGACATTCTCGCAGGAGCCACAGCCCAAATCCCACACGATCTTTATCTTTTCTTCATCAAGCCTTGATGCGGTTTGGAATACAATAACAACAGACGCGCGACCTATCGCTGGATAAGCGAGGGTCACGCAGTCAGGCAAAATGGAGGCTCAAATGACCCTTAATTGGAAAACTATCGGAGGGTTCGTTGTCGCGGCCCTGGTTGTGGCGCTTGTGATCGTTGTGGCGCTGGGCTGGGCCAGCTATAACACTATGATTGGCTACACCTCGCACGGGATGATGGGCCGGTGGACGCCGGGCTACAGTCTCGCCAATCCACTGTGGTGGTTGGGCCGGTTGGTCGTGCCGCTGGGTATCCTGGTGCTGATAGTGGTCGCCGTCGTCTTGGCCGTGCGAGCGACCTCGAAGCCCGCCGCGCCGGTCAAGCAAGAGCCGATGTGCTACCAATGTGGACAGTTGGTTGTGGCCGATTGGAAATCGTGCCCGTACTGCGGCGTCGAGTTGGCTGTCACATCAGGACCGATATGCCCCAAATGCGGCAAGTCGGTTCAGGCCAACTGGAACTATTGCCCGTCTTGCAACGCCGAGCTGCCATAGACGCGACGAGATATTAGGCCACAGAAGCGTGACCTATAGTCTGAACTGGAGGAAGCGCGATGGCGACCATACTCGTGGTCGGAGATGAACACTGGAGCGCCAGGCATTACCAGGCGGCGCTATCTGAGGCAGGTTTCAACATAGTCTCCATCGAGATGCGCCAGGCTCAGAACGCCGTGGAGCGCTATCGGCCAGCGTTGGTGGTCATTCTCCTGGCGGGCTGCAAGGCGAACGACCTTGATGTGTGTCGCGCGCTGTTCGACGCCGGCGACGCGCCTATCGTGGCCATCGGATTCTCCCAGGACGTTGAATGTCGCCTGGCGGCGCTCGAGGCGGGCGTGGACGACTATCTCGCCCCGCCGTTCAACCCGCGCGAACTCGTCGCCCGGGTGCAGGCTATCCTGAGGCGTACACAACCTGCATCGACGTGGCTGGGGAACTTTCCCATTAGCTTACTGGAGGCAAAGCTATGAACCGAGTATCTCGTAATCCCACGCTGAAAAGCGCGAGCAGCCCACCGCGTTCGCGTGCGGGCAAAGCTATGAATCGAGTATTTCGTAATCTCGTGCTGGTGCTGCTCATTGGACTGCTAGTAGGTGGCGGCGCCTGGTACTATTACAACCGTTACCTGCCAGCGAAAAAACCGTTGGCGCCAACGTTGCAGACGGCGCAAGTCCGCATGGGCGACATTACCATCGCCGCATCCGGGTCGGGCAACCTGGTCCCGACAGCCGAGTTGGACCTGGGCTTTCGAACGAGCGGCACTCTAAGCCAGGTCACGGTGCAAGTGGGCGATGTCGTCAAGGCAGGCGATATGCTGGCCCGCCTCGATGATACCGCCGCTCAGCTTCAGGTAGCCCAGGCGCAACTTGGCCTGGAAACTGCGCAGGCCAGGCTCGACGCGATCGAGTCCAGCACGCCCGGCGTGGCCGATGCCAACCGGTTGACCTCGGCGAGCGTCGGCCTGAGCCAGGCCAAGACGGCTTTGGCCGATGCGCAGGCGAGCTACGCCACAGCCTTCGATCCGGCTCGCGATTGGGAGCTGAACATTTCGAAACTGGCCGACAAACTGGAAGCCGAGCGCGACGCCACAGTGCGCGCGCTGCAAAAAGCGCAAGACGCGCTGACAGTGGCCAGGTCGCAATACGCGCTCACAGCCTCGTCAGTGGCGAGCGACCTGCGCACCGCCCAACTATCGGTGGATCAGGCGCGGGTGTCGCTCGAATCGGCCCAGTTGACGTTAAGCAACACCGTGTTGATCGCGCCTATCGGCGGCATGGTCACCGACCTCAAGGCTGACGTGGGCGAGTCCGTGAGCGCCGCGCCCATCCTCACGCTGATGAACGTCCAGTCCTGGATGCAAATTGCGATTGACGAGACCGACTTGAGCAAGGTGGCGCTCGGCTACCCGGTGGACGTGATCTTTGACGCGCTGCCCGATCAGACGTTTCAGGGGACGATTGTGCAAGTCAGCCCAGAGGTCGTCATGGTCAACGGCGTTTCGACCTTGTACGTCGTGGCCGAACTCAAGAACCCCTCGCCGTTGTTAAAAGTCGGGATGGCCGGCAGCGCCAAGGTCACGGCGGCTTCGGTGAAGCAAGTGCTCACCGTGCCCATCGAAGCAGTGCGCGAGGTAGGCGCAGGTCAGTATGCCGTGTTCGTCGTGAACGAAGCGCAGCAATTGACATTGCGTCCCGTCGAGATCGGGTTGAAGGGCTCCTCGTTCGTCGAAATCAAGAGCGGCTTGCAGTTGGGCGAGACCGTGAGCACCGGCACGGTTGCCACTCAGTAGGGAGAGCCATGAAAACCCAGACGATATCCTCTCCTCTCCTTCAGTGGAACGCTCAGCCTGATCCGCTCGTTCGAGTCGAGCGCCTGGTCAAGGTTTACGACACGGGCGAAGCGCCGCTGCGCGCCCTGGACGGCGTGAGCCTCGACATCTGGCGCGGTGAATTCGTCGCGATCATGGGACATTCGGGGTCGGGGAAATCTACGCTGATGAATGTGCTGGGCGCGCTGGATCGTCCGACCGAAGGGCGCTATCTCTTGGAAGGCGAAGACGTGGGCGAGATGGACATGGAAGAACTCGCCGACCTCCGCAATCGGCGGATCGGGTTCGTCTTTCAGAGTTTCAATCTGCTCCCGCGCCTGACCGCGCTGCAGAACGTGATGCTGCCCATCCGCTATCGCGTCGAAAATCGAATGAGCGCGCAAGAGCGCGAAGAGCTCTCCATCGCCGCGCTGGAATCGGTCGGCCTGGGAGAGCGTCTCCATCATCGCCCCAATCAACTTTCGGGCGGGCAGCAGCAGCGCGTCGCCATCGCCCGCGCGTTGGTCAACCAACCCTCGCTCCTCTTGGCGGACGAGCCGACGGGCAATCTGGACAGCAAATCGAGCAAAGAGATCATGGGAATTTTACAAAGGTTGAATCGGCAGGGCGTCACCATCGTCATGGTGACACACGAGCCGGATATTGCCAGTTACGCGGGACGCATCATCCACATGAAAGACGGCCAGGTTTTTTCCGACGGGCAGAATGGCAGCCAGCGAGATGCCGACCGCATTCCGGTTACGCAACAGGAGATCACCGTATGACTCTCATCGAAACGTTCAGCCTGGCGTGGGAGGGTCTCGTCCTGAACAAGCTGCGCTCTTTCCTGACGACGCTCGGCGTCATCATCGGCGTCGCCGCCGTCATCCTGATGATTGCCGTCAGCGCGGGCGCGGAGGCCGCCATCGCCGACCAGATCAACGCGCTCGGCGCGAACCTGATCATCATTACGGCGGCGCGCGGGGTGCCCGGTCGTCCGCCGACGCTGGTCTACGACGATGCGTTGGCGATTGCTCAAGCGGTCAAGGGCATCGCGGGGGTCGCGGCAGAACAAAGCCTGGCCGACCAGTTGATCAAGTGGGGCAACGTCAGCTTCACCACGCCGGCTTTGAGCACGACGCCCGATTTCCCCCTGGTGCGCGAAGCGCCAGTGAGCGCGGGGCGCTTTTTCACGCAAGCCGACCTGGACCGCAAGAACAAGGTGATCGTCCTCGGCTCCAAGGTCGCTCAAGACCTCTTTGGCGACGCCAGCCCCGTGGATCAGGAAGTTGTGTTCGGCGCGACGCGCATGACGGTGATCGGCGTGATGGCGCCCAAAGGCAAGGTGGCCGACACAGACTATGATGACCGCGTTTACATTCCCTTGACGGTGCTGTATCAACGATTTCTCTCGAACATTCAGATGAAGGACCGCGTCCGCACGATTTACGTCCAGGCCGCCAGTAGCGAAACGATGGACAGTGCGATCGGTCGAATCAAGGCGATTTTGGCGCAACAGCATGGCGTGACGCTCAGTAATCCCGATTTCATCGTGCAGACCCAGGAAGACATCATTCAGACCCAGCAGGCCACCACGGAGACTTTTCGCACGCTGCTGGCCTGGGTCGCGGCGGTCTCACTGCTCGTGGGCGGCATCGGCATCATGAACATCATGCTCGTCTCGGTGACCGAGCGGACGCGCGAGATTGGCGTACGCGTGTCCATTGGAGCGCGTCCCAATGATGTCCGGCGGCAGTTCCTGTTAGAGGCGTTGATCCTGTCGCTGTTCGGCGGCGTGGTCGGAGTGATCGGGGGTGTTGGCGGCGCGTGGTCGTTCAATGAGATGGGGGCGATGCGCACCGTCCTGGTACCCTGGTCGTTGGGACTGGCGTTCGCGGCCTCGGCCGTCGTCGGCATCTTCTTTGGCTATTTTCCCGCGAACAAGGCAGCCGCCTTGGATCCGATCGAGGCACTGAGACATGAATAGAAAAAATCATAGGAGGATTTCGATGAATCGTCAGCACACTTTACTCGTACTCACCATCCTGTTGGGACTGGTGGGGGGATTGACGGCTTGCGGCGGCAACGCCACACCGGCCGCCGCGCCTCCGGTCTCTGGTTTGGATACCAGTTACCCCAATGCACTGAACGCGCGCACCCAGCTCTTGCTGGGTACTGTTCGATTGGAGGAAGGGAACGGTCCCGTTTTGAGCAAAGAGCAAGCCGCCAGGCTGCTCCCGTTGTGGCAGATGTCCAGGTCGCTTATGGCGAGCGGTACAGCATCCCAGGCCGAGATAGACGCCGTCACCAATCAAATCCTGGCGGCGATGACGGCGGAGCAGATCCAGGCGATCAATGCGATGCGCCTCGGCCAAGTGGATATGCAGGCGTTCAATCAGTCGCTGGGAGTCGCCGCGCCGAACGGCGCTCCAAGCGGCGGCGCACCAGGCCAGGGGCAAACGCTTAGCCCCGCCGAGCGCGCAACGCGCCAGGCGCAATTCGGCGGGACGAGCGGCAACACCGCGAGCGTTGATTACCTGATCGGAATCCTGCAGACAAAAGCAAGCCAATAGGCGGCCGCCACCGGCAACGAAACCACAAGTTCCTGATGGCTTCTTCATCAAGCCTTAATGGGCTGTATGGTAGACTGAAAGTGCAGAGCGGGCAAGACCCGCCTGACAACACAAAATGGAGGTAAGTCAAATGTTCAAAAGACTAGTCGCTGTAATCGGGACGGTGATGGCTGTCAGCCTGGTGGGGTTGTTCGTGGTTGGCTCTGCCTTTGCGCAAGGGCCGACGCCCCCGCCGACCACGACGCCACAGACGCCCTGGGGGCACGCTTGGGGCCGCGTATGCGACGGAGCTAGCGTCGTGTCCGATGCCATCTCCAAGTTGCTCGGCATGACGCCGGAGCAGATCTATGCTGAACGGCAGGCCGGCAAGACGCTGTCTGACCTGGCCAAGGCCAAGGGCATCTCGGATCAGCAACTGATTGACGCGATCACGGCAGGCCGCCAGGAGGTGATTGACCAGGCCGTGAAGGACGGGCGCATCACTCAGGCGCAGGCTGACTGGCTGCTCTCCAAGATGAAGGCGATGGCGCCCTTTATGCTGACCAACCCCTTCGGGCCTGGCGGCGCGGGCGGCATGGGCATGCGCGGCGGGCATGGCCGCTGGGGTGGCGCGGCTCCGTGGGCAGCCCCGCAGTCGCCGACGCAGTAGGAGAACGGTAGGCTCGCTGGCGGCGGGCTGCCCTGACCCAAGTCAGACGCTTGCCGCCAGCGGCGCTTGACCCACAAACCAGAGAGCGGGGTCATCCCCGCTCTCTGCTTGTACCCGTGCAGAGCAATATCAGAACCGAGGCGGTAAACCGTGTGGGAGAAAGTTGCGATGGCGAATGCCAAAATCCTGGTGGTAGATGACGACGAGAAAATCGTTGACCTGGTCACGCTGTACCTCAAGAAGGACGGCTACCAGGTTCTGTCAGCCGGGGACGGTCAGCAGGCGCTCGACCTGGCGCGTCGCAGACGGCCCGACCTGGTTATCTTGGATTTGTCGTTGCCGGAGATGGATGGAATGGACGTATGCTACATCTTGCGCGCCGAGGCCAGGGTGCCCATCATCATGCTGACGGCGCGCGCATCCGAAGACGACAGGCTGGCCGGGCTGGAACTGGGCGCCGACGATTACGTGACCAAGCCGTTCAGCCCACGCGAACTGGTGGCGC
>Ga0315268_10004955_pt1 | contig 14350 bp, 13 predicted proteins | sample C1_top_MG_FD_204535 | JGI IMG/M metagenome (GOLD analysis project Ga0315268, IMG submission 204535) | Sediment microbial communities from Yellowstone Lake, YNP, Wyoming, USA - C1_top | ecosystem: Environmental > Aquatic > Freshwater > Lake > Sediment | place: USA: Wyoming | collected 2017-08-01
GCCTGGTCCCACCGCCGCACGCTGGCCTTGGGCGCCGGGCTGTTCGCCGTCGGCTACGGCGCGCACGCCTTCGCCAGCCGCGGCTGGCACGTCGCGGCCGCGACGGCGGTCTGGACGTTCGGCGAGATGATCTTTCTCCCCGGGCTGACGGCCTACGTCGCGGACATCTCCCCCGATCTGCGGCGCGGCGAGTACATGGGCCTGTACAGCATGTCGTTCAGCTTCGCGTTCATGCTGGGGCCGTGGGGCGGGCTGCTGCTGCTGGACCGCGCGGGGCCCGCCGTCCTGTGGTCGGCGGCGTTCGCCGTCGGCGCGTTCGCGGCCTTCCTGTTCTCCCGGCTTCCCCTTGCGAACGCGGCCGAAAATCGATAGAATGTCCGACTTAATGAGGAAAGGAGCCCTGCTCATCATTTCCGCCCCCTCGGGCGCCGGCAAGACCACCATCTGCCGCAAGCTCCTGGCGCGCCGCAAGGACCTGCGCTACTCGATCTCAGCCACGACGCGCGTCCCGCGGCCCGGCGAGAAGAACGGCAAGCACTATTTTTTCCTCACGCGCGAGGAGTTCAAGCGCAAGATCTCGCGCGGCGAGTTCCTGGAGTGGGCCATGGTCCACGACGAGTACTACGGCACCCCGCGCCATTTCGTCGACGACGTGATCAAGACCGGCGACAACGTGATCATGGCCATCGACGTGCAGGGCGCGATGTCCATCCGGCGCAAGCATCCGGCCGCGATCCTGGTCTTCGTCCTGCCGCCGTCGCTGGACGCGCTGAAGTCGCGCCTGGCCCAGCGCCGCGACCCGGCCGAGAGCGTGACCAAGCGCCTGGCCAACTCGCGCGGCGAGCTGGCCGCCGCCAAGGACTACGACTACGTGGTCGTCAACGACGATTTGGAGAAAGCCGTGTCGCAGATTTCCAGCATCCTGACGGCCGAGACGCTCCGCACGTCGCGCCTCGACCCGTCGCATCTCGTTCCCGCGCTCGCCTAAGGAGAAAGCACCCATGACGAAGAAGGAAGCCGCCAAGACCGCCCCCGAAGCCGTCCGCAAGACCACCGAGGAGCTCATCCTCAATTTCGGCAAGGGCAAGTACTCCGCCATTCCGATGGCCGCCCTCTGGGCCAAGGAACTGAAGAAGCGCGAGGAGAACCGGCACCTGACGCCGGCCGAGCTGTTGGACCTGGCCCTGCGCGAGGTTCTCGGCGGAGAAGTGGATTGGAAGGACCTGAAGAAGGTCGCCGCCGCCTCGGAGCCCGAAGCCGCGGCCGACAAGAAGGCCGAGTAAGGCCATGGCCAAGCCGGTCCGCCGCGTCGCGCTCGGGATCACCGGGAGCATCGCGGCGTTCAAGGCGCCGGCGCTGGTGCGGGCGCTGGTCAAGAAGGGCGTCGAGGTCCGCTGCGTGCTGACGCCCAACGGCGCGCATTTCGCCGCGCCGCTGGCCTTGGCGGCGCTGTCCCGGAACCCGGTCGCGCAGGCGCTGCACGATCCGTCGCTGTGGGAGATGGCGCACCTGAACCTGGCGGGCTGGGCGGACTTGGTCCTGATCGCGCCCGCGACCGCCGACTTCATCGCGCGCCTGGCGCAGGGACGCGCCGAGGGGCTGCTGGACGCGCTCGTGCTCTCGACGCGCGCGCGCGTCGCGGTGTGCCCGGCCATGGACGCCGAGATGTGGGACCATCCCGCGACGCGGGCCAACGTGAAGACCATCGCCGGCTACGGGTACAAGGTGTGGGGCCCGGCGAAAGGCGAGCTGGCCAGCGGCAAGGTCGGCTTCGGGCGCATGCTCGAGCCCGACGAGATCGTCCGCCTCGCCTTGACGCCTTGACGAACTCCGCCCTGAGCGGCCGCCGCGTCCTGATCACCTCCGGCCCGACGCGGGAATACCTGGATCCCGTGCGCTTCCTGACCAACGCCTCCTCCGGCGCGATGGGCTTCGCGCTGGCGGCCGCGGCCCGCGCGCTGGGCGCGCGCGTGACGGTGGTCAGCGGTCCCGTCTCCCTTCCCGCGCCGCGCGGCGTGACGGTGGTTCCCGTCGTCAGCGCGCGCGAGATGCGCCGCGAGACGCTGAAGCGCTCGCGCGCCGCCGCCGTCGTCATCGGCGCCGCGGCCGTGTCGGACTGGCGCTTCGCCGCCGCGTCCCGCCACAAGATCAAGCGCCGTCCCGGGACGCTGCGCTTGACCGTGGTTCCCAATCCCGATATCATCAAGGACGCCGCGTCGCGCCGCCGGCCGGGCCAGGTGTTCGTGGGCTTCGCTCTGGAGACGCGGCGGGCCGTGGCGCACGCCCGCGCCAAGCTCGCCGGCAAGGGCTTGGACCTGGTCGTCGCCAACGGCCCCGGCAGCCTGGCGTCGGACCGCGCGCGGGTGACCTTGGTGTCGCGCGGCGGCGTTCGTCCGATTCCGGCAGGCCCGAAGGCGCGCGTCGCGCGCGCGATCGTCGCGGAGGCGGTGAAACTCCTTGAGCTCTGAACTCGACGCCCTGAAGGACATGACCCGCGCGCTGCGGCGCCGCGTGGAGCTGTCGGATTCCTCCGACTGGCTCCCCGCGTGGGTCGACGCGTCCGCGGCCGCGAAGACTCCCGCCCCCGCGCTCCGGGCGGTTCCCGCGCCGTCGCCCGCCAAGCCCGCGGCGCGCCGCAAGAAGGCCGAGGTGTTCGCCGAGCTCACCGAGCGGATCAAGGCCTGCCGGGCCTGCCCGCTCGGCGCGCAGCGGATCCAAGCCGTGCCCGGCGTCGGCAGCCACGACGCCCAGGTGCTGTTCGTGGGCGAGGGCCCCGGCTTCGACGAGGACCACAAGGGCGAGCCCTTCATCGGCCGTTCGGGCAAGCTGCTCGACAAGATCATGGAGTCGATCGGCCTGTCCCGCGCGACCGTCTACATCGCCAACATCGTCAAGTGCCACCCGATGACCGACCCGAGCGACCCGGAGAAGCACGGCAACGACCGCCCGCCGTCGCCCGAGGAGATCTCCGCCTGCCGCGGCTGGCTGGACACCCAGATCCGCACGATCGCGCCGCGCTTCATCGTGACCTTGGGCGCGGTGCCCGCGCGCGTGCTTCTGGGCGACAACACCCCCATCAGTAAGATCCGCGGCGTCTGGCGCGAGTACGACCCGGGCGCGGGCGCGCCGAAGGTGCGCCTGCTGCCGACGTTCCATCCCGCCGCGCTGCTGCGCAACCCGGATCTGAAGCGCGACGTCTGGACCGACATGAAGAATCTGCGCGAGGAGCTTTCCAAGCCATGAGCAAACCACAGCGCCGCGCCGAGAAGCCCGACCGGGACGTGCTCGACAACCTGGGCGATTTGATCGGCGGCCAGATCAAGAAGGGCATGTCCAAGCTCGAGGAGATGATGGCCGAGTCGAAGAAGGAGGGCCGCGAGGCCGAGTCCGAGGACGACGGTCGGTTCCTGGACTACGTGAAGGTCTTTCTCGACGACAAGAACATCGGTTCCGTGACGCCGTCGAGCAAGTACCTCGTCGAGCGCCTAGTCAAGTCGGCGGATCTCTCGGACGCGAAGATCGTCGTCGAATACGGTCCGGCGCGCGGCGTGGTCACGCGGCACATCCTCAAGAAGATGCGGCCCGACGCGAAGCTGGTCGCGGTCGAGTTCAACGAGAAGTTCTACGCCGACCTCACGAAGATCGTCAAGGACCCGCGCCTGATTCCCGTACGCGGCGACGTGCGCGAGATCGACAAGATTCTCGCCGGGCTGGGGATTCCGCACGCGGACTGCGTCGTTTCCGGCGTCCCGTTCTCCCTGTTCACCGGCCGGGACCGGCACGTGATCCTGACGAAGACCTCGGACCTGCTGAAGGCCGGCGGACGCTTCGTCGCGTTCGGCTACACGACGCACCTGATCCCGATGCTCAAGGACTACTTCTCGGACGTCGACATCCAGTTCGAGGTGCGCAACATTCCCCCGAGCTTCATCTTCACGGCGCTGAAGTAGCCCCGTGCGAATCGCCGAGGTCGCGTTCCCGGTTCCCCTCCCCAAGGGGTTCCATTACCGGGTGCCCGACGGCATGCGCGTGGCGCCCGGCGACCGCGTGCGCGCGCCGTTCGGCCCGCGCGTCGCGTCCGGCACGGTGCTGTCGGTGTTCGACGGCGAGCCGACGCGGCCGCTGAAGTTCCTCGAGCGGACCATCGACGCCTCTCCGGCCCTGTCCGAGGAAGGCGTGGCGTGCGCGCGCTGGATGTCGCGCCGCTTCGGCGCCTCGATCGGCGAGTGCGTGAAGGCCTTGATTCCGGCCTACGTGAAGTCGCTCGACGAGCCCGCGCCGGTCTCCGCCGCGCCCCCGCGCGCGGACGCGCCGCCGGCCTTCGAATTGACGCCTGGCCAGGCGCAGGCCTTGGAGCGGCTCGACGTCCTTCTGGCGGCGCGCCAAGCCGCGCGCGTGGTGCTGTTCGGCGTGCCGGCGTCGGGCAAGACCGAGGTCTACCTGCGCCTGATCCGCCGCGCGATCCAAGGCGGCGGGCAGGCCCTGTTCCTGCTTCCCGAGATCTCCCTGACGCGCCCGTTCTTCGACGAGTTCTCCGCCGGCCTGGGCGTGCCGGTGGCGCTGTGGCACAGCGGGCTGACGCCGCGCGAGCGGCGCCTGACCTGGCTGGCGGTCCGGCGCGGGGACATCAAGGTCGTGGTCGGGGCGCGCTCGGCCTGCCTGCTGCCGTTCCAGGACCTGCGCTTGGCCGTGCTGGACGAGGAGCAGGACGAGTCGTTCAAGCAGGACGGCTCGGCGCCGTTCTACCACGCGCGCGACACGGCTCTGGAGCGCGCGAAGGCCTTCGGCGCGCTGGCCGTCCTGGGCTCGGCGACTCCGTCCTTGGAGGCGTGGGATCTGGCGCGCCGCGGCGAGGCGGAGCTCCTGCGCATGCCCGACCGCGTCTCGCGCCACGAGAAGCCGAGCGTGCGCGTGATCGCGCTGCCGGGCTTCGGCGAGGTGCTCTCCGAGGAGCTGGTCGCGAAGATGAAGGACCGTCTCGCCAAGAAGGAGCAGATCATACTGCTGGTCAACCGGCGCGGCTTCTCGACCTTGACCATGTGCCACAAGTGCCGCTGGATCGACCGCTGCGCGGACTGCGGCGTCGCCAAGATCCAGCACGAGGGCCCGCCCGCCGCCGACGGCCGCCCGACGTGGCTCCTGATCTGCCATCACTGCGGCAAGACCTGGCCGCCGCCGGCGAAGTGCGGCAACTGCGGCGAGGGCTCGGTGCGCGTGTCGGGCGTGGGCACGCAGAAGGTCGCGGCCGAGGTGAAGCGCCGCCTCCCCGGCGCGCGCGTCCTGCGCATGGACCGCGACACGGTCTCCAAGGAGAGCAAGGCCGAGCAAAGCGTGTACGACCGCTTCCGCGCGCGCCAGGCCGACGTGCTGGTGGGCACCAAGCTGGTCGCCAAGAGCTTCCACTTCCCCGACGTGACCTTGGTCGGCGTGGTGGACGCGGACACCATGCTGCACATGCCCGACTTCCGCTCGGCGGAGCGCACCCTGCAGATGCTCGTGCAGGTCGCCGGCCGCTCCGGCCGCGCCGACAAGCCCGGCGAGGTCGTGCTGCAGACCTTGTCTCCCGATCACGAGGCCATCCAGGGCGCCGCCGCCGGCGACTACGCGGCCTGGGCCGACGGCGAGCTGATCGCGCGGCGCGAGCTGCGCTACCCGCCCTCGGCCTCGCTGCTGCGCGCGGTGCTGGCCGGCAAGGACGAGGCGCGCGTGATCGCGGCCGCGCAGGCCCTCGCCGTTTTGCTGGCGGACTCGCTCGGCCTGGAGGCCGAGGTCGTGGGCCCCGCGCCCGCGCTCCTGCGCGAGGTGCGCGGCAAGTTCCGCCACCACCTGCTGGTCAAGCTCCCCCCGGAGCGGGTGGAAGCCGCCCTGGCCGCCGCCCGCGCCAAGCCCCAGCCGTCCGGCGTGCGCCTGACGCTCGACGTCGATCCCTACGACATGTTCTAAATGGTCGACTCCGATCGGGAAGAATCTTTAGGGCTTGGTTTTGGGTGAGGTGCCCCTGCCCAAAAATGAACGCCGCATGCATTTGTTCGGTCGTTGGAATTCAAGCGTAAGCTCGTGCGTCCGGACGCAGTAGCTTACGCGAAGAGTTCGCATACCTGGCGTCGTTCAACGCTGCACGACTCATGCTGAGCTGAGCCCCGAAGCGTCGCGGCTCACTAGAAGCGCTTGCCGGGCGCGATGGACTTCAGCAGGTCGGCCGTGCGCTTCTCGTCCGGATCGAGGGCGAGCTGCGCTCTCAGCGGGTCCGCCGGACGGTCCCCCCGCGCCCGCCGGATCAGCGCGAGCTCCTCGCGCAGCGCGGCGGCCGCCTCTTCCCGGCGGCCGAGTTTGAGGAGGCTGAGCGCGAGGTTGTAGCGCGCGACGGCATGATCGGGTTCGAGCCGGATCGCGGCGCGATAATACTCGGCCGCCTCCTCGTGGCGCCCGGCGTTCTCCAGGAGGTTCGCCAAGGCGTTCCGCGCGCCGCCGTCGGCGGGATCGATGGCGGCGGCCTCGCGGAGCAAACGCTCGGCCTCGTCCGGTCTGTTTTCCCGGAGCCGGAGCTGGGAGAGCATCGTGCGCGCCACGGCGTGGCGCGGATCGGCCGCGGCCATCGCGCCCCAGAACCGGTCGGAGTCGAGCCAGTCGCCCTGCAGGCTCCAGGCGGACGCCGCGAGCGCGGCGATCAGCGCGGCCGCCGCCGCCCCCGCCGCGCGCGGCCGCGCTCCGGCGAAGGCGCGCCGCGCGCCCTCGGCCGCGAGGCCGGCGAAGCCGAGCATCGACAGGTAGGTGTAGCGGTCCGCCATCAGGTGGTTCCCGATCTTCAGGAATCCGGCGGACGGAGCCAGGATCAGCAGGTAGGCGCCCCACGCCGCCGCGAAGGCCGGCGCCCGGCGGCGCAGACGCCACGCCAGCGCGGTGAGGAGCAGGACCAGGATAGCCGCGAGCAGGAAGCGCGGCTCGCCCCGATCGAACGGACGGGGCATCGGATAAAGGCCCATCAGGCCGGCGGGCCACAGCGTCTTGACGACGCCGTGCGCGTAGTTCCAGGCCGCGATCGCGAGCCGGTCCGCGCCGCCCAGCCGCGCCCAGCTCCACGCCGCGCCGACGCGCGCCTGGCTCGACGCGCTGACGGCGCCGTCGGCCGCGGAGAGCAGGAGCATCGGGGCCAGCCGGACGGTCTCGCGGCGGGCGCCGCGCCAGGGCCGGCCGCTCAGGCGCAGGACGTCGAGCAGGCCGAGCGCCAGCGGCACGGGCATGCAGACCGCCTTGGACCCCAGCGCGAGGGCGTGAAGCAGCAGGGCGCGGCCGTCCCGCCCGTCGATCCACGCGAGCGCCGTCGCGAGCGCGAACGAGGCGCTCAAGACGTCGCTGCGTTCGCTGGCCCAGGCGACGGATTCGACGCGCAGCGGGTGCGCCGCGAAGAAAAGCGCCCCGAAAGCCGCGGCCGCGCGCCGCGCCGCCGTGCCGGCGGCGCCGTTTTTCTCCATCAGGCGGTCGAACAGCGCGAAGGCCAGGCCCGCGTTCAGCGCGTGAAGCAGGACGTTGGTCAGGTGGTAGCCGGCCGGATTGAGTCCCCAGACCGAGTAATCCAGGGCGTAGGTGAGCCACGTGACCGGGTACCAGAGAATCCAGTTCCGTCCGAACATCCACGCGATGTTTTCCGCGGTAAAGCCGTGGAAGTGCGGGTTGTTGACGAGGAACGCCTGGTCGTCGAAATTCAGGAAGCCCGCGGCGAGCGAACGGGAGAACACCAGCGCGGTCAGCGCGGCCGCGGCCCAGAACCAGACGGCGCGAGACGCCCCTGCGGGCTTGGATGTCGGCATTTTCTGCGGCCGCCGGAGCCGAAAGCGGCGGAGGTCAAGTATACACTTCTGGGGAGGTGGACTCGCGAGCGGGAAGGTTGGTAATATCCGGTCAGAGTGGATATCCCCGCCCAGGTCGCGTTGCTGAAGCGCGGCTGCGTCTCGCTCGTCAGCGAGGCGGAGCTGGCCAAGAAGCTGTCCTCCGGGCGCGTCCTGCGCGTCAAGCTGGGCGTCGATCCGACCTCCGCCGACCTCCATCTCGGCCACTCCGTGGTGCTCACGCGCCTGCGCCGCTTCCAGGACCTGGGCCACACGGCGGTCCTGATCATCGGCGACTTCACGGCGCAGGTGGGCGACCCGTCGGGGCGCGACGCGACGCGGCCCACCTTGACGGCCGCCGAGGTTCAGTCCAACGCGAAAACCTATCAGGAGCAGGCGTTCAAGATCCTGGACAAATCCAAGACCGAACTGCGCTTCAACTCCGAGTGGCTGACGCCCTTCATGCGCGACTCGCTCCTCGACACGCTGAAGCGGCACACGGTCCAGCAGCTGCTGGCGCGCGAGGACTTCAAGAAGCGCGTGGCGGAGAACTCGCCGCTGACCTTGCTCGAGATGCTCTACCCCCTCCTGCAGGGTTTCGACTCCGTGGCGGTCAGGGCCGACGTCGAGCTGGGCGGCAACGACCAGCTGACGAACCTGCTGATGGGCCGCAAGATGCAGGTCGACGCGGGCCAGGAAGCCCAGGTCGCGATGACCGAGCAGCTGCTCGTGGGCCTGGACGGCGTCAAGAAGATGTCCAAGTCCTACGGCAACTCGATCGGCGTGAGCGACGCCCCCAACGAGATGTTCGGCAAGGCCATGAAGATCTCCGACGAGCTGATGCTCTCGTACTACGAACTGCTGACCGACGAGAGCCTGGACGCCGTCAAGGCCGAGCACCCGATGAAGGCGAAGAAGGCGCTGGCGCGCACCTTGGTCGCGCGCTTCCACGGCGCGGCCGCGGGCGACTCGGCGCTGGCCTATTTCGAGAGTACTTTCTCCAAGAAGGAGATCCCGTCCGATCTCAGCGTCGTGAAGGCCCCGTCGGGAAAGACCCTCAGCGAGATCATCGCGCTCGCGGGCGGCGCCAAGTCGCGCTCCGAGGCTCGCCGGCTCATCTCGCAGGGCGGCGTGCAGATCGACGGGGTCAAGCGCACGGACGATTCTCCGGTCTCGGCGCCGCCGGCGTTCACCTTGAAGATGGGCAAGCACCAGTTCGTCAAGATCGAGCTGACCGCATGAGGCTGATTCTCGCCGCCGCGCTTTTCGCCGCGCTCGCGCCGAAGCCGTTCGCTCAGGAGCCCGCCGCGGAGCGCTGGGACGCGCGCTTGGCCTCCGTCTCGGGCGAGGTCGTCGTGCATCCGGCCGACGGCGGCGACGAGGCGGGCGGCGAGGCGGACATGCCTCTGGACGAAGGCGACCGCATCACGACCGGCGCGGGCGCCTACGCCGACGTGTCGCTGGACGGCGGCAGCCTGATCCATCTCGGTGAGAACTCCGACTTCACGCTCGAGAAGACCGAGAAGAACGAGTCCGCGTTCTCGCTCGCTCTCGGCTCGCTGATCGCGAAGATCCAGAAGCTGGGATCCCAGCGCCTGCTGGTTCATACGCCCACGGCGGTTTGCGCGGTGCGCGGCACGGAGTTCGGCGTGGACGCTTCGGCCGACGCGCAGACCCACGTCGGCGTGTTCGACGAGGGCCGCGTGGAGGTCACCAACGCCGCGGGCGCGCAGACGCTTGAACCGAACCAGGAGACCTCGGTCGCCAAGGACCGCGCGCCGCTGAAGCCGTTCGCGCTGAAGCGCTTCGCGGCGCGGCGCGCGTTCATGCAGGGTCACCGCCGGCGCCTGGCCGCGCTCCAGAAGCGCTGGAAGTCCCTGCCGCCCGAGCAGCGCCGCGCGCGCCGCCAGCAGATCCTGCAGAAGATGCGCCGCCTGCGCGGCGAGATGCGCCAGAAGCGCCAGCAGATGCGCGAGCAGAGGCGCGAGGCCGCCGAAGAGCGCCGCCGCCGCAACGGCCGGCGCAGGCCCGGGCTGAAATGAGCGTCGCCGCGATGACGGCCCCGTCCGCGCCGGCCGCCGACCCGACCACGTTGTCGGGCATCCCGGTCAAGCGCGAGTACGGCCCCGGCGACCTGGCCGGACGCGACCTGCTCGCCGACGTCGGCCGCCCCGGCCAGTTTCCGTACACGCGCGGCCTCAAGGGCAGCGGCTACCGCGTCAATCCGTGGACGATGCGCATGTTCGCGGGCCACAAGACCGCCAAGGACACCAACGAGCGCTTCAAGTACCTGCTGGAGCACGGCGAAACGGGCCTGTCCACGGCCTTCGACCTGCCCACCTTGATGGGCCTGGACTCCGACGACCCGCGCTCGCTGGGCGAGGTCGGCCGCGAGGGCGTGGCCGTCGACAGCCTGGCGGACATGGAGACCTTGTTCTCCGGCATCGAGATCGGAAAGGTCTCGACGTCGATGACGATCAACCTGCCCGCGCCGGTGATCTTCGCGATGTACCTGGCGGTCGCGCGCAAGCAGGGCGTGCCGTTCAAGCGCATCCGCGGCACGTGCCAGACGGACATTCTCAAGGAGTACATCGCGCAGAACGAGTACCTGTACCCGCCGGAGCCGTCGATGCGGCTGGTGCTGGACCTGATCGAGTTCTGCGTCAAGGAAGTCCCCCGCTTCTATCCCATTTCGATCTCGGGCTACCACATCCGGGAAGCCGGCGCCGACGCGGTGCAGGAGCTGGCGTTCACGCTCGGCGACGGGCGCGACTACGTGGAGCGCCTGGTCAAGCGCGGCCTGAACGTGGACGACTTCGCCAGCCAGCTCTCGTTCTTCTTCGACGTGCACAACAATTTCTTCGAGGAGATCGCCAAGCTCCGCGCCGCGCGCTCGATCTGGGCCAAGATGATGCGCGACGAGTTCGGCGCCAAGAAGGAGATCTCCTGGATGCTGCCCATGCACTGCCAGACCGCGGGCGTGAGCCTGACGGCCCAGCAGCCGCTGAACAACCTGGCGCGCGTGGCCTACCAGGCGATGGCCGGAGTCCTGGGCGGGACGCAGAGCCTGCACACCAACTCCTTCGACGAGGCCCTGGCCCTGCCCACCGACGAGGCCGTGATGCTGGCCCTGCGCACCCAGCAGCTGCTCGCTCTCGAGACCGGCGTCACCGACACGCCGGACCCGTTCGGCGGCTCGTTTTTCCTGGAGACCCTCACCAAGGACGTGGAGGCGCGCGCGACCGCGCTGATGACCCGCATCCGCGAGCTGGGCGGCGTGGTGCCGGCGCTCGAGAAGGGCTTCTTCCACCGCGAGATCGCCGAGACCGCCTATCGCCACGAGACCGACCTGCCGGCGGGGCGGCGGCGGATCGTCGGCGTGAACGTCCACGAAAGCGAGCACGTGAGCCCGCCGATCCTGAAGATCGACCCGGCCGTCGAGAAGGGCCAGGTGCGGCGCCTCAAGACGCTGCGCCGGGAGCGCGACAACGGCCGCGTGGTCGCCGCGCTCGCGCGCCTGCGCGCCGAGGCCAAGGGCCCGGCGAACCTGATGCCCGCCATCCTGGAGGCGGTCGAGGCCTACGCCACCGTCGGCGAGGTCACCAACGCGCTCAAGGACGTGTTCGGCGAGTACCCGGTGTTCGGCGGATGATCCTCTCATGAACATCGCCGTCGTCGCCGAGGAGCCGCGCTTCCGCGACCAGCTGCGCGCGCTGCTCGAGGGCCAGGGGCACCGCATCCAGCTTGTGCCCGCGCTCGGCTCGGCGCTGGAGGCGATCGCGACCGGGCGGCCCAGCCTGCTGGTCGTCGCGCACTCCTCCGACGCGGCCGTGCCCGCGTTCCTGCGCCGCCTGCGCGAGAATCCCGACCTGCGCCGCCTGCCCGTGCTGTGCGTGGACCCGAAGTCCGGCACGACCGAGGGCGTCGCCCTGCTCGACGCCGGGGCCGACGACGTGATCCACCGCCCGTTCCAGCCGCCGGTGTTCCTGGCGCGCGTGCGCACCTTGCTGCGCCGCGTGGTCTGGGCCGGCGAGGCGCCGGAGGAGACCGTCACCGTCCTGGTCGGCGGGCCCGTCGAACTGCGCCTCGTCTCGCGCCAGGCCCTGGTCTCGGATCGCGTCGTGGAGCTCACGCGCCTGGAGTTCGACCTGCTGTCCCAGCTGATGCGCCATCAAGACCGGGCTTTCAAGCGCGAGGAGCTTCTGGCCGCGGTGTGGAACTACCCGGACGGCGTCGAGACGCGCACGCTCGACAAGCACGTGGAGTCCCTGCGCCGCAAGCTCGGCCCGGCCGCGCCCCTGCTCCAGACCGTGCACGGCGTCGGCTACCGCTTCTCCCCCGTTCCCGCCAAAGCCTAGACGCGCGGAGCTATTTCAGCGGAAACTGGGCGGACACTTCGCGGTATACCGCCGTCGAGACTTTGTCGATCGCCGCCGCCAGGGTGTTCCAGTCCGAGCCTCGGGTCATGACGCACAGAAGATACGGATGTCCCGGGTAATAGACGATGCCGCAGTCGTGCAGCTGCTTCGTCCGGCCGTCGTCCATGAGGCGCTCCCCATACTTATGGGCGACCGGGACCGCCGCGGGCAGCGAGGCGGTGATGCCCGAGCGGAACTCCGACCGGCCGAGCGCGTCGAGAATGCGCTCGGAGTAGACGGGGTTCAAGTACGACGCGTTGTAGAGAATGCGGAAGATCGCGGCGTAGTCCTTGACGCGCAGGCGGTCGGGGATGCCGTCGTCCGTGATGACGCCGAGCATGTCGTACAATTGATGCATGCCCTGCAGTCCGAAGCGCTGATTCAGGAGGTAGGTGGCGACGTTGTCGGAGCGCCGCGCGATTGCCTCCGCCATCTCCCGCACGGTGTGCGTCGAGCCGGCGACGAGCGCGGAGCTCGGGGAGAAATATTGGCCGTTCGGGAGATCGCCGCCCGGAGGGACCGTCAGCGCCTCGTCGAGGAGGGCGGGGTTGCTTTCGGCCTCATGGTAAACCGAGACCATGAGGGGCACTTTGAGAAGGCTGGCCGGAAGGAACTCCTCCTTCTCGTTGATTCCGAACGTCGGTCCGTTGTTCAGGTCCCGGTAGTAGATCGAGACGTGCGACGCGTGCTTCCCCAGCAGCAGGTCATCCGCCAGTTTTTGCAGGGCTTCCCGGAACGAACGGATCTCGCGCTGCTCGCCGAACGCCTCGCAGTCGAGAAGCGGATTGACCCAGCGGTAGGCTTTGGACGGGGCCGCGCGGCTCATGATCATCGGGGACCGGCTCGACGGGGCCGCGCAGCCGAGAATTCCGCACATCCCCGTCGCTCCCAAAATAACGACAGCCCGAGCCCTAAGCGCGCTCAACATTGGCCTGAAGTCTACTAAACAAACGTAGACGCACGAATTCTCCGCGAATTTCAATTCCCCCCGGCTTCGCCGTTCGCCGCTGAACGGACGGCCGCGCATCTGTTAGACTTATACCTAATGATCATAAAACAAATACTTTGCGCCGCGTCGCTGCTTCTGCTCGCGGCGCCCGCGCTCGCGCTGATGCAGCCGCAGCGGATCAATTTTCAGGGCAAGCTGATCAACCCCTCGACGAACAACCCCCAGGCCGGCCCCGTCGGCCTGACGTTCAACATCTACAACGTCCCGACGGGCGGAAGCTCGCTGTACACCGAAACTCAAAACAGCGTCCCGCTGAACAACGGCGTTTTCTCGGTGGAGATCGGCACGGTCACGGGCCTGAGCCGGGAGCTTTTCCTCGGCGCGTCGGTCTACCTCGGCGTGACCGTCGTCGGCGACGCCGGCGGCGAGATGCTCCCCCGCCAGAACCTGGTCATGAGCGCCTACGCGTTCTCCGCGAGCCAGCTGTCGGACAACACGGACGTGCGCTTGATCGCAGGCGCGATCTACTCGACGTTCACCTCGGCCGGCAACTTCGCCGTCCCGGCCGGCGTCTCCGGAAGCTCCGGCTCCTTCACGAACGGCGTCACCGCCTCGAGCGGCACGTTTTTCGCGTCCGGCCCGGCGCAGTATTCGATCACGACGTCCTCGGGCATCAACATGAATCTCGGGACGCTGGACTTGACGGGCTCCGACGGGATCAACGCCCAGGGCACCGGAATCGTCGCGTCGACGGGCGTGTTCACCGGGAGCGGGGCGGCGGTGTACAGCATCACGACGACGTCGGGCATCCTGGTCAACAGCGGCACTCTCGACGTGAACGGCAGCGGCGGCATCACGAACTTGTACGGCCTCACGTCGGCCACGGGCGCGTTCTCGAGCTGGGTCACGGCCTCGAGCGCGACACTGAGCGCGACGGGCTCGGGCACGGGCTACGGCCTGACCGTCTCGTCGGGCATTTCCATGATGAACGGCACGCTCGACGTCAACGGCGGCGGCGGCATCACGAACAGCTACGGACTCGTGACGTCGACCCTCGTCTTCACGAACTCGGCGACGGATCCCGTGGCCGCGACGAAGGGCATGTTCTATTTCAACTCCTCGAGCAGCACGCTCAAGATGTACAACGGCGCGAGCTG
>Ga0315268_10004956_pt1 | contig 14346 bp, 17 predicted proteins | sample C1_top_MG_FD_204535 | JGI IMG/M metagenome (GOLD analysis project Ga0315268, IMG submission 204535) | Sediment microbial communities from Yellowstone Lake, YNP, Wyoming, USA - C1_top | ecosystem: Environmental > Aquatic > Freshwater > Lake > Sediment | place: USA: Wyoming | collected 2017-08-01
ACCTCTATCTTTTCTTTCGGTTTGACGTCCTTGTCCTCGAAGTACTCGCAAATGGCATGGTTCTCGTAGTAGACGGCCTCGTGAATCTGGCAAAAACGCGTGTTTTTCGCCCTGTAAATGGTCTCCGGCTTTTCCACGAAAAACCGACACTGGGCGCAGGTGTATTTCTTCATGGTCCCATTCGGATTCCATCTATAAAAAGGTTTCTAAGATACTCTCAAATGCAAATCATTTAATCTCAGCGGAGCATCATGATGTGAGGAGGACTCAACACAAGATTTTTAAGAGGCGGACTCCAGTGTGAACCTCATGAACGAGAAGATAGAGCATTTGAGGAGGGATTTTGCAATACTCGCCCACAATTATCAGCGCCCCGAGGTGCAGGACACGGCAGACTTCGTTGCAGACTCACTCGATTTGGCGGCGTATGCCATGCAGACTGACAGAGAACACATACTCATGGCGGGGGTGACTTTCATGGCGGAGACTGCGGCAATACTCTCAGGAAAAAAAGTGTATATGCCTGACCCCTCTTCCTCCTGCCCAATGGCATCCATGTGCACGCGGGACATGGTCATCGCCGCAAAGAGGAATCATCCCGATGCAGGAGTCGTCATGTACATAAACACCACCGCGGAGACGAAGACTGTGGCGGATGTGATATGCACCTCCGCCAATGCGGTAAAAATCGTGGAGTCGATGGATTCCGAGGAAATCATCTTTGTCCCGGATGCCAACCTCGCCTCCTATGTGTCGCGATTCAGCACAAAAACGATTATCCCCATTCCTGCAAATGGTCACTGCGCCACCCATCACATGCTCACCGCAGAAGAAATACATCTAAGAAGGAAAGAGCATACTGGAGCGGAAGTGCTCGTGCATCCAGAGTGCAGGGGCGAGGTCATAGATGTGGCAGACTTCGCAATGGGTACCAGTGGCATGGTGAAGCATGTTCGGGAATCTGAGAGCGAATCATTCATCATTGGGACCGAGGTCGGACTGCTCCACAGGTTGAAGAAGGAGAATCCTGCGAAAGCATTCATACCCGCCTCAGACTTTCTCGTCTGCCCCAGCATGAAGATGCACACCCTCGAAAAGATTGCCCTTCAGATGAAAATGAAAGAAAATGTCGTCCATGTTCCCGAAAAAATTGCAGAACAGGCACGAAAGCCGCTTCTCGCTATGCTTGGGATGTGAGGAACATCCCACCTGCCTCAATCCAGAAAAATGTATTCTTTCTTGAAACCTAAATAATCTCCATGCTCATGTCAAGCCAGGGGCAGTTCACAAGCTTGCTCGTGGAGATGACATCCACACCCGTTCGAGCGTACTCCTCTATTCTTTCAATGTCGATGCCCGATGCCTCCACTATCACCCTTCTCCTCAACCCGCGCGCGTCAAGGTTCTCGATTATCCTTCTTGTGTCCTCAGGCGACATATTGTCGAGCATTATTATGTCTGCCCCCTGCCGAGCCGCTCTGAGTGCATCACTCTCTTTTCCAACCTCTATCTCGATTTTTTTTGTGAAACTCTCTTTCTTCGCCTTCGTCAGTGCTTCCGTGATGCCTAACAATTTCAGGTGATTGTTCTTTATGAGTATGGAGTCATACAGACCGAATCGATGGGTATCCCCCCCTCCCACCGCAACGGCTTTCTTCTGGAAATAGGCAAAGCCGGGAGTCGTCTTTCGCGTCGAGGCAACCCTCACGTTATGCTTCGAACATGTGCCCTGCAATCTATGCGTCTGCGTGGCAATACCGCTCATCTGCATGAGCACATTGAGTATTGTTCTCTCGGCTGAGAGGATGTCCCTCGCGTTGCCCTCAAATTCAAGAACAATGTCTCTCTTTCGGATTGAGGCGCCATCCTTCTTCGATTTCCGTATTTTCATTCCCAAATAGTCAAGCAGTGCAGCTACCTCTTCTATTCCGGCGAGGATTCCCCCCCCCTTCGCAATGACGCGTGCCTTCACTTTTTTCTTGCCGACCATCGTTGAGGTGACATCCCACATGCCCACATCACTCCTCAGGAATTCCATCATCATTTCAGCGATAACCTGTCTCATGGTATACCTTGGCGTTCCATATTTAAGGATTGGGGTGCAAGCGATTTGGTTCGCACCCGAGAGTGACCCATCAGTGGCAAGTGAGCATTTCTCCTGTGAGAAGGTAATGGTTGATGGCTTTCTCCCAGTCCGCGAGGTCATGCGAGAAGATGTGCGAGAGGGACAGCTCGTTGAGGCGGATTCCCAGCTCAGACAGTCCAATATAAGTGTAGGTGATGTCCGCGAATGTTCGTCTCAGAATTTCCCCCGCTACACATTTGATTGTGATGAACCACACCCTCTCGGAGGTGAATACAGTATATTCCAGGAAATGATTGAGAGGCTCGTATCGGGATACAATCCATGTGTAATGGTCTTCGTGGGGGGGATGACCATCTGTTATGAAAATAGTGTGTGCCTTCATCTCGTCCCTTTCTGAAAATATCATCCGTGGCTCCCAGCCAGAAGCCCATTCCTTTTCTTTGAGGGGTCCGAAAAGCGGGAACACAGCCTCGATGGGACCATCGAGTGTGATTCGTGCCATGCGAGATATCATTTTTGCCTTGTCCATAGGGACTCACCTTATGTCGCAACCAGAAGAGCGCATATAAGCCTTTAGTTTATGGTAAAAATGAATTATATCGCATTGATGCAAACATTGAAAAACTTATCCCAAGATGAGATGCATGTTTGTGCCAGAAGAGGCATGGCTCACCCTCGAAAACAAGTATGGAACGCCAAAGAATGTCTCACTTGTTGAGGAGATGCAGGACGGCGAGTGGGCGTTGCTCAGGCATTCCATGAGAGACGGACGGAAGCACGATGTTACAGTCTTCATTCTCAAAGAGGAGGGGATTGTAGTCATAAAGAAACATATGCATCCCAAAGGCGTCTGGAGGGCACCCTCTGGAGGCGTGCACCGCGGCGAGGGTACAGAGGAGGGCATAAAGAGGGAGATGAGAGAGGAAACTGGATGCACCATCACGCTTATGAGGTACATTTTGAGGATTGATATCACCTTCACCCATAGGGGTGAGAAGGTAGAGTGGACCTCCCACGTCTTCTCCGCCTCCTGTCTTGAAGATAGATTCAAACCCACAGACACCTATGAAATCAAATCCGTCCGCCTCGCCAGTCCGGATGAGTTGAGAGGGAGCATAAGGAAGGCACTCCTCGCATCGGGGCTCGGCGGCCTCATCTACAGGGCAAAACTCACTGACCTCGCGTTGCAGGAGCTGGGGCTGTAAGGAGTCAAGATGAAAAAGATTTTATAGTAGTAGACCGAGTGATACCATGCAGTATGAGATTTCCGGAAGCCCCCATTGCCTTAAACTCTCGTTATTCGAGGAGAACGTCTTCACGAGAGACGGAAGGGTCATCTACAAGACAGAAAGAATCGAGGTAACAGCAGAGGGGATTGGAGGAAGCGGGGAAGCAGGGATTGAGTCGTGTGGGAGAATAAAGGTCTTGAAGCTTGCGGAAGGGGACTCCGTCTTCGTGTGCGTGGACTCCTGGCTCGCCTGTGAATCCGCAATCACAAAACAGCAGTCTTCAGGGAACCTCGTGCAGTTCAGCGGTCCCGGCATGCTCTTCATAGAAGCCAACGGCGATTTCTTCGACTTCCTGCTTGAAGAGGGTGAGAGGCTTGAGATACACAGGGGGAACCTTGTCGCCGTCGACCCCACTGTGACTTTTGAGGAGAAGGAGGACTTCGTTCTTGTCACGGGTCCCGGCGCGGTCATGGTGCAGACCAGCAGGAAAGAGCGGGCAAAAGAAAAGAAAGAGGAATTCGAAGGGCTATTCGGAAACATGTTTGGATAGTCCAAGAAATTCATTTCACAAGATCTGCAATGTCTGGCCATCTGAGTATCTCGGGGAAATTCTTTTTGAGCGTGGCAAAGAATGCCTTTTCCTTCTCTCCCTTCACACTCTCCCTCGTGAGGCGGGACGGTCTCACAATAAAACTCGGAAAGGTTTTCTTCTTGAGAAAGGAAAGGTAAGCCTCTGTGCCTGAAATCTTTACCACACCGCAGGCGATTATTCCCTCACCCGCACAAATTGCATCTCTGTCGTGAGTCCCCTTGAGTCCCCTGTACCATACCTCACCGCTCTGGTCTTCGAGGAGGAGTGAGTAAGAACGCATGATGGTGATTTCCTTCTTGCGGCGTGTCAAAAGCCGGCGCGATATCCATCCTACTATGTCATCGAGGAACAAGGGGGGACATGATGACCAGGAGACCTTTTGCACCATTCCCCTCACTATAACGATATTGCCGAAGTCGGAGGAACCTATCTTTCCCATCTCTCGTATATGCGACATCATTCAAGCACCATAGTCATGCGCGTGAGCAGTTCAAGGAATTTTGTGGGATTCCTCAGAATGGGAGCGGAACCCTTTTTCTCAATGCGCACCACATAGAAGATGTCCCTGCCCTCCCTGTAGGAAGCCTCATATGGATAGTCAAGAACCATGGCTCCCACAGAGAAGGGGTAGTTGGGTATCTCATCGGAGTATGCCAGTATGGCGCAAAAGACAGGGTCACAGGAGCGCAGTAGGGTCTGAATTTCAGGGGTTGCATCGAGACTTTTCCTCAAGGAATCATCGTGCAGCGAGTGTCTCTTTTCCGCAACCTGCGCGCCTGCCGCGGGCTGAAAGCGCGGTTCGCCTCTCCCGAGGATTTTTCCCTTGAAGCGAAGCTCGCATGTCTTCGCCTGCGCCCTCCAGTATTCCTCGGCGCTGCGCCCGCAACTCTTTTCTGCCTGGAGCATTATGTAGTATTCAAAAGAGGTCCCGAAAAGGGACATCGCCGCCTTCGTGCGGGACAAAGACACGGTGAGGTTGTCAGCCCAGGCAACCCTGTATCGTTTGGAGGCATCGCCCGCCCACTCGCCTCTCAATGGGAGATCTGATTCCAGTTTTGAGAAAAACGTCTTGGCATCGTCTGCGAGGGAAAGCATGGGAGTAGTGAGAGGGAGCATGTATATAAGGGTTATGAATAAGGGAGGCGAAGGCTATTGTGCAATGGCCCAAATGGATTCAAATTTTCCTACTCTCTGCCCAAAGCACTATTCTTTATAAGATCATTATTGAATAGATTCGCGTCATTCTACTGAACAAGTGTGTATCACCACATCGGGAGTCTCTTTTCCCATCCTCAAACCTGCATTGCTCAGAACTAAATAAAAAGATCCATTGCTATCTCGTCATAGAATTTGTCATGTATCTTGAGTTCCTTGCGTAACGTACAAACCTTTTTGAACCCAAATTTCTCGTATAACCTGACTGCGTCAACCTGTGCAGGATTCACCATGAGGTTAATTTTCACAATGGATTCATTGTCCTTAATCTTTCTCAATGCGTTTTCAATCAACGCACTCGCGACACCGCAACCCCTATATTTCTTTTTCACGTATACCCCGAATATGTGTGCGATGTGCCTGGTTTTCCTATTCGTTTGGAAGAAATACACAGCCATTCCCACTATGGTTTTTTCATCTTCTGCAAAGAGCACGTTTTTCATGCGCTTCTTCCAATCGGTGTGGGTCAATTTTTTCTCCTCTTCGTATGATGAGCCAAACGCAATCGGATCACTTCTCAGTGCCTCTAATCTGAGTTCTTTATATTCTTTCCATCGGCTCTGTGGAAGCTTTCGAATAGTAATATTTCGCATGCAGGCAAATGTCGATATTTACTATATATTGCTTTGGGAGGTGGCATGGATTTTATTGGATATGACTCATTCATTTATCGTTCAGATGTCATTCTCGGGGGAGGGGACATGCGTCGTGTCGTATCTTCATCATTCCGGATGACTTGACATTCTCACAGATTTTTGGATAAATCACGTCTATTGGATTTCAATATTCTCTTTTCGCTTGTACAGTCTTCACAGAGCATCCTATCATTAAAATTATACGATTAATTCGCTTCGATATTGCTGAAATGCCAAAAAATGAAAGATTTTGACTTCTCTGTCATACTTGAAGCCATGAGACCAAAAAGAGAAAGCTTTATAAGCGGCTTTCTTCGATTGAGACAGAACATGTATACGAGGTACGAGAAGGCAAGGATAGTGGGAGCGCGCGCATTGCAGATTTCCCTGGGGGCACCCGTGCTCATTGAGACTTCACAGACTGACGTGATAAAGATTGCCATGGATGAACTCAAGGCGGGTGCCATCCCCATGACGGTCGTGAGGAAGGAGCACATCTTCGCCTGATTCCTTGAATGCTTCTTATAAGAAATACTTTTTTTCAGTCTCTCAATAAACCTTAAATATGAGGGAGGGGAGGAGTGGCATGGGCGTAAAACTCACAGACATAGTGCAAGGTGTACCCATAGAACTGAAATCAATGGCAGGAAGGGTCATCGCCATCGACGCACTCAATACCCTCTACCAGTTTCTCGCCATCATTCGCCAGCCAGACGGGGAACTCCTCCGTGACTCCCAGGGGAGAATCACCTCGCACCTTTCTGGCCTCTTCTACAGGACGATCAATCTCCTGGAAGAAGGCGTCAGACCGGTGTATGTCTTTGATGGAAAACCGCCCGAGCTCAAGGGAAGAACACTTCATCGCAGGGAAGAGGTGAAGAGGGAAGCACGCGCAGAGTACAGGCAAGCAGTGTCTGAAGGAAGGGAGGGGGATGCGAAGAAGTTTGCAGGAAGAAGTATATATATAAATGAAGAGATGCTCACCCAGTCAAAGACGCTTCTCTCCTTCATGGGTATTCCCTCAGTGCAGGCGCCAAGCGAGGGAGAAGCCCAGGCGTCGCACATGGCTGCCCGCGGCGACTGCTACGCTGCGGGTTCCCAGGATTTCGACTCACTCCTCTTCGGTGCCCCCCGTCTCCTGCGCAACATCACCATAAGCGGGAGAAGAAAGCTTCCCGGCAGGAATGTGTACACGGAGGTTCAACCGGAACTCATAGTTCTTGAAGATGTGTTGCGAGAACACAAGATAACGCGCGAGCAACTTGTGGAGGTGGGCATTCTTTGCGGCACGGACTTCAACGAGGGTGTCTCGGGCATCGGACCGAAGAAGGCGCTCAAGATAGTCTCGGAAGGAAAATTCCCCAACTATCGTATGGAAGAATACAAAGAAGTATTCCTCACCCCTCCCGTCACCGATGACTTCAGAATGCACTTTGAAAACCCCAACCCAGAAAAGGTGACCGAATTTCTGTGCGAGGAGCATGAATTCTCCGAAAGCAGGGTGGAGAAGGCACTCCAGAGGCTTGCCTTTTCAGCCGAGGGAAAAAGGCAGACCTCTCTGGATTCGTTTCTATAGTATCCTGTCCACCGATTTGGGTCTGATAGACACCGTCACCACGTAGTTGTTTTCCCTTATTTGGATATTCTTTATACCCACATTTTTCATTTTGACAACAGCGAGTGAGAATTGATTGAGTTCGCCTGCGGTATCAAATTCGAAGACGAGCAGGTTCTCGGGTGCCATTTCTCCCTCTTCCGTGGTTGAAGCTTGGAGCTCATCTATGGTTCTGATTGCACCCTCTACCAAATCGACTGTACCCCCCTCTTCTTTCTCTATCCTCGTTACGACTCGCAAGAGTTTCTCCTTGGTAATAGGTTTTTCAAGCAAGTCATAGGCACCCTCGGCAATGCTCTCTTTCACAATCCTCTCAGATTTATCGAAGGCGGTGACGAGCACAATCTTTGTGAGGGGATTCATCTTGAGCATTATCTTAATTGTCTCGAGTCCGTCCATCTTGGGCATGTTCATGTCGAGGAGGACGAGGTCGGGAGGTCTCTCCTTGAATGAGACGAGCGCCTCGTATCCGTCCTCCGCGAGGATGATGTTGAAAAATTCCATTTCGGTGAGCATGGTTTGTATCACCTCGCGGACGCTTGCGGAATCATCGGCAATGAGCACGGTCTTGGAGTACCGGGACTTTACCATGCGGCTATTTCATACAAGCGCTTATAAGCCTTATTCTGCACATTCCCACTCGTACTCAGAAAGAATCGTTTCAGCTTTTCCTCGGGCAATGCAGGTGAGTGCATAGAGATATTCTCCGGGTGGCACACGGATTTTAACCCTTCTCACCTGCCAGGTCTCCTCCACTATTTCCGTTTCCATACGCAAAGTGTAATCCTGCCTTTATATTTAGCTTTCCCGCGTCGGTGTCTCGAAATATTTATTAATGCAGCAATGGAGGACTCTCATGAGAATGAGAGATGTCGCACTCCTCCTGGTTATACTTTTCGGGTTCATCTCTTCTGCGCGACCACTCTTTCTTTTTGATTTTCCTCTCTCATGGGATGTGTGGTATCACATTGCTATTGCCCAGAATTTTTCTTCCGGCAACTTTTTTTGGGACAATTCCTTCTTTGCTCCCGAGGGAAGACCCCACACCTATCCCCCCCTCTTCCACATACTGCTCTCTCTTTTATCGAGAATAGGCGGATTTTCCCCCCTCATGATGGCAAGAATTCTTCCCCCGATTCTTTTTTCCTCAAGCCTTCTCACCTTCTTCCTACTCTCAAGAAGGCTCTTGGGAGACAAGAGTGCCCTCGCAGCGACACTTTTTTCTTCCGTGACGCCCATCATTCTTGATAAGGGGCTTGCACCTCTACCCGAAACCCTCTCCTTCCCCTTCCTCTTTGCGGGGCTCATGTATTTCTATGAGGGAAAAATGCGTTCTGTCCTTTTCTTTCTCCTCGCCTTTCTCACCCATGGCCTCACCTTCATCGTGTGCGTCGCCACAGTAGTGCTTTTTTCTTTCCTCATGTTCTGCTCCGAGAAGGATACCTCCCGCCTGATGTTTTCCATCAAGGTGTGCATCGTTCTCCTCGTTGTCACATCCCCCTACTTTCTCTATACGTATTTCTCAAAGACTACTCTTCCTTATGGGGGGAGGCATCTCCTCTCCTTCTATCCCACAAAGCTCGGTTTTGTCCCACTCGTATTGACCTGCCTGAGTCTTCCCTTCCTCAGGAGGAGTGGAGAACACATATTGATAGTTTCCTTTCTCGCCGCAACCTTCCTCCTTTCTTTCAACCCCTTCCTCCTCCCTGCGCGGTTCATCGAATACACGGCATGGCCCGCCGCCATGCTTTCAGGCATTGCGACGAATGAAATCCTTTCGAAAGAGAAGGGGAGGGGGGCAATCATCCTATGCATCATCTTTCTTTTTGGATTCTTTCAGTCCCACACCTATACGGAGAAATTCAAACCTGAGGTTGACCATACAGAGTACCTCTCACTCCTCTTTTTGGCTCACACCTCTCTTTCAGGCAATGTGATGTCAGACTGGCATGAGGCACCACTCATCGCAGCCATATCGGGGCGACCCGTCTTTTGGGGCGGATACGAGCTCACCGCGCCGCGCCTTCATGAGAGAAAGGAGGATTACACCTTAATGGAAACGACGTGGGACTCATCCCTCCTCAAAAAGTATGGAATCCGTTATTTCTTCTTCGAGGGCAAGGAAAAGGAAATTCCACTCGATAAAATATATTGCTCCTCTCATTCCCTCTTCATCGTTCCACCGAAAGCTTAATAAGGTTTCTTTTTGCGACATCGTGGATGATACCGGAGTTCTTGAGGAAGTACTTCATCGACCCCATACTACATGAGGAAGGATACAACATTGTAAATACCACCGCCTACGCCCTCCTCTTCGTTGTGATAGGGTTTTTATGTTATCGGGGACTCAAGAGGCGCAACATAAAGATTGATTCTGTTTTTCTGCGCGCCGTCGCGCCCTATGTGCTTGTGGGCGGAGTATTTCGTGCCATGCAGGACATGAACCTCCCCGCACAATATTTAGGCGACAACTTCCTCCAGTATCTTTTCGTCACCCCCCTCATCTATTTTTTTGTCATGGTCATCTGCGTCTGCTCCCTGTTTGCCTCCCTCGCGCTCATGCGCGAGTCGTACTGGAGGGCAACTGCAGGGACCGCGGTGGTCATCTCCCTTTTTGGATTCCTCCTCCTCTGCCTGAATGCGAGAAAGGTCGAGTATGGTGCCCTCTTTTTAATCCCTGCAGGGCTTGTCCTTTCCACCGCATTCATGTACTACCTCGCCAAAAGAGTCTCCTGGGATTTCATCACCAGAAATCTCTGGGTCGTCGCGGGGCAGATGTTGGATGCCTCTGCGACTTCCTTCGGCCTCTACTCCTATGGATATGTGGAACAGCATGTCATACCAGGGTACCTCATATCCCTCACAGGCACACCGTTCATCTTCTTTCCCCTCAAAATGCTTGTGGTGGGGCTGGTACTCTACATTCTGAGAGAGGAGAAGGAGGATGAGTTGAGGAATTTTATTCTACTCCTCGTCTTCATACTCGGTGCAGCGCCAGGGCTGCGCGATTTCTTAAGAATCCTTTTTTTCACATGAGAGCGTGCAATGATTGCACTCGCCATTGCACGGCTCAACGTGAATTATGACAGAGACGTCAGGAAAAATCTCTTTTATGTCCTGCTCGAGATGTTCCGTGATATCGTGGGCGTCCTTTATGGTCTGCGTCTTATGAACGGTGAGGTGCAAGTCGATGTGTATCTGAGGTCCTGAACGACGAGTCCTCAGGTCATGGAAATCCAAATACTGCGGGTAGTGCTCCTCCAAGACTTCTATAATTTTTCGCCTATCTTCCTCCTCTATGCTTGCGTCCATCAGGTCGAAGAGTGATTTGCGCGTCAGGCCGTAGGCAGTCTTCGTGATGGTGAGGGCAACGAGTATCGCAACTATGGGGTCGAGTATGTGAATGCCTGTGACCCGAATGAGGATGAGACCGAAAAAGACTCCGACGGATGTATAGACGTCTGTTCTCAGGTGCCAGCCATCGGCTTCGAGCGCGACAGACTCCGTCTCGCGTGCCACGATGAGAAGTCTTTTCGACACGAAGAAATTGAGTACTGATGAAATGAGCATGACAAGAATGCCCGCCTCGAGGAATTCAACCGTCGTGCCTGTTGCCATTCGTCGTATGGCTTCAAATATGATGAGGAGGGCTGCGACGAAGATGAGTATGGCCTCAAAGGCGCCAGACAAATTTTCTATCTTTCCATGCCCATAGGTATGATTCCTGTCCGGGGGCATGGAGGATTTCCTCACAGAGAGCCATGCGACAATGGAAGCCACAAGGTCGTTTGTCGAATGAATGGCTTCCGATATGATGGAGACAGACCCGGAGACAAACCCCACTGCAAACTTGAAGATGACAAGAAGGGTATTGCTCGCGATGGACAGCCGCGCCCATCTGATTTTCTTCTCATTGTTTGCCCTGACCCTATCCGTATCCACAGAGGTGAGAGGATGAGCCTTTTTATAAACCTATTTAATTTAGGCAACCCGAACCTTCAATGTATCATGTCAAGTTTCTGGAAGAATCTCTCCTCTCCCCACAGGATGAAGTCGTCGTTGAGCAGTATGTCGGTGCTGTCCTCAGGATTTGCCAGGTATGATTGATCCCTCTTTATTGCGACAAGTTGCAGTTCGTTTCCCAAGATCCTGCGGGCATCCCGGACATTCTTTCCCTCAAAAATGCTTCCAGGACGCACCTGAAATACCTCGAGCCGCGCTGGAGCCTTCCCTTTTTCGGCGAGGATTTCCATGAATCCCACAATTTCTGGGTTGGTCAGTGCCTCCGCCATCCTCTTTGCCCCTATGGCGCTTAGGGAAATGACTGTATCGACACCGATCTTGTACAACTTGTCGGATGATTTTGGCGAGGTGGCACGCGACACGATTCTTATCTTCGGATTGAGACCACGTGCCGAAAGTGCTATGTAGACGTTTTCCGTGTCATCTAGGAGGGTCGTGACGAGACCTGCAGCGCGCATGATGCCAGCCTCCTGCAATGTCTTTTCTGTGGTGGCATCACCCTCCACGACTGAAATTCCCTCTGACTGTAACCGTTCTGAAAGCATCCCATCCTGCTCTATAACCAGAAACGGCACATCGGAGGAAGAAAAAATGTCGACGATGCCTTTCCCGACGTCTCCATAACCGCACACGATGAAATGATTCTCCATTTCTTGTATTTTCCTTTTCATTCTCCTCACTCCTAAAAAGCTCCATAATCCCCCTTCCACGAAATAATTGAGGCTCACGCCGAGAATCGAGGCAGCAGCGGTAATACCCGCCAACATGAGAAAGATAGAGAGAAGGCGACCGGGCGTGCTTGAGGGATGAAGGTCACCGTATCCCACAGTCGTTATCGTCACCGCAGTCAGGTAGAAGGACTCAAAGTAGGAATACCTCTCATAATAGTGAAATCCAAAAGTCCCCAACCCGAACAACCCCAAAAGAAACAAGAGCACGAAGAGGAAGCCCCTGGCTGAGTTCATGGTAAGAGTGAAATCCTCTGTTAATAAGCTTTTCTTTCAGGAGTTGAATTTGTATCTCATTATGAGGTAAGATACGATGGACACAATGAGGAGAAACACCCCAATGCCAAGAAAAAATAGAGATGGGATGATGTCTCCCACGATAGCCATTATGTATCTTACACCGAAAACACTATATTGAAACTCATCGAATTTAAAATAGAATATAAAGTAATAGAGGAGTCTCCCAATTCCATAAATAATCGATGAAATACCGAAAATTGCAATAATAATCAAGTATTTCATATTTCTATATTTTTCTGTTATCCACTTATTTTCTATAAAGGGAAGGACTATGAGGAACACGCAGAGTGCGTTTATGAAAGCCTCAGCCACTTTCTTTGAAAAATCATAGCGAAAGGATATCGAATCTAATTTTCCAATGTGTGTGCTGTTAGAGAATACAAAAAGATTAGTATCCTGTGCAATAATGTCTAAATCTCCATCACTATCTAAATCCGAAGATGTTGGAGCTTCACACATACAGAATTGCTTCGAAATATCATTAATATATCCATCTAAATCAATAGTCTTCAGATAATTTTGAGAAAAAACTACTTCATTCCTACCATCATCATCTATGTCGAGAATAAGAAAATCATTTATTGCATTCAGCCAATCAGGCTCTATATATTCATCATTTTCTCCCCATCTCTTTTGAGGCATTTCTTTCTTAGTTATTAATTTACCTTCTGTATCAAAAACATATAAGGCACTTCCATAATTATCTGTGAGCAAAATGATGACTTCCCTGTCTTTTACCATTGAATAATCTATCTTCAATACTGCAGATTTGATTTCATTTTCCCACAAAATATTACCATCACTATTAAAGCATACAATTTTTCCACCATCGTAAGGATTCCCTGCTCCGAATATTATTTCTTGTTTCCCATCTTTATTAATGTCTGCAATTTTAAAGTCACTATAACCATACCAACTGTAATGCCACAATTCCTCTCCCTCTGTGCTGTATATGAAAATACCATTAATAACTCTTGGCATCTCAGACCATTCACCTTTCACTATGATTTCTTTCTTACCATTATTATCGATGTCTGAAGATATAATATCCTTAATGTCAAAATTAAAATCTTTCTTCCACATTGTTTTTCCTTTCGAGTCTATGACTATTAGATTTCCAGAATAGATATGTTTTTCCGTTTCCTCAGGCTGAGGAGGCTTTGATTTTTTATAATAATATTCATTCTCTTTCATGTAATGTGTGATAACTCCCTGTTCTCCTCTAAAGACATTTCTATAATCCTCCTCTTCATATTCCTTTAGCATTTGCTCACCATAATAATAAGGAAAAATTTCCAGAGAAGATAAATCCTCTATTTCATTTCCATCAACATCTCTTATCTCACCTATTACGGTATCACTTACAATATCTCTTTCAAATATTTTCTTAGAAGAAAAATCATATACAACAAGTAGATCTTTCTCTGAAGGATAAAGATTTTTTATCACTATGATATCGTCTTTATTATCATCGTTAATATCAAACAGCATATATTTATTAACGCCTTCAATCCTCCATGCTACATTGAATAGACTTTTTTCTGAATACCACACATAGGAAAAAGAAATCGCGAATAGAACGATAAACAGCCAAGCCCACTTATACTTCATAGTACAGATTGATGATGATAGTTAAAAGCCTTTCTCTACTCTCTCCAGGAAAAAGATAAAGAGTGAGGAGGCGGTGAGGTCTGCGGTGGTGCCGGGATTCAGATTCCTGTCGGCTCTCAACTCGCGGTCAAAATCCCATAACTTCTCTTCAGAAAAATCATAGAGCAGCTTCTTGGCTCTCAAAGAGACCTCCTCCGCCTTCGACTTTCCCACCTTTCGCGCGATGAGGGTATCGGGAAAGGAAGCAAGAATTTCAAGATACGTCATTCTTGTCGCATGATTGATGTCATCGCTTTCCTGAAAAAAGTTTTT
>Ga0315268_10004957_pt1 | contig 14344 bp, 11 predicted proteins | sample C1_top_MG_FD_204535 | JGI IMG/M metagenome (GOLD analysis project Ga0315268, IMG submission 204535) | Sediment microbial communities from Yellowstone Lake, YNP, Wyoming, USA - C1_top | ecosystem: Environmental > Aquatic > Freshwater > Lake > Sediment | place: USA: Wyoming | collected 2017-08-01
CGCGAGTCTTAAAACGTTTCAGGTCGTAAGGTATAGAGCATGAAGCAAGGGTCTACATTCGTCATCGAGGTCAACCCGAAAATCCCGCGCAAGCTGCTGCGCCTGGAAGAGCTGGCCAATAATCTCTGGTACAGCTGGGACAAGCCGACACGAACCTTGTTTGCACGCCTCTACCCCAGCTTGTGGAATGCGGTGGGGCACAACCCCAAGGTGTTCCTGCGCCGGGTAGACGAGAAGCGCTTGGTGGAGGCGGCGGAAGACCAGGTCTTTCTCGCTACCGTGAACCGCGTGCTGTCGGCTTATGACACGTATCACAACGAACCGCTGCGCCGCGGCAGTAACCACGAACAGTTCCAGGAAGGCGATCTGATCGCTTACTTCTGCGCCGAGTTCGGCTTTCACGAGAGCTTTCCCATCTATTCCGGCGGCCTCGGCATTCTTGCCGGCGACCACTGCAAGGCGGCCAGCGACCTGCGCTTGCCCTTCGTCGGTGTCGGCCTGCTTTATCGCCAGGGATACTTTTCCCAGATCATAGACGGCGAAGGCAACCAGATCGCCACCTACACCGATTCGGATTTCGAGGATCTGGCCATTGCTCCCGCCCAGGGCGAGGATGGCAGAGAGGTGCATGTTCCGGTCGCTCTGCCGGGGCGGGAAGTGATGGTCAAGGTATGGCAGGCCCGCGTCGGGCATGTCACCCTGTACCTGCTCGATACCGACCTGGAGGAAAACACGCCCGAGGATCGCGACATCGCCCATCAGCTCTAGGGCGGCGACCGCAACATGCGCATCATGCAGGAGATCATTCTTGGCGTCGGCGGCGTGCTCGCCCTCAAGGCCTTGGGGCTTAAGCCCACGGTCTGGCATATCAACGAGGGCCATGCCGCTTTCCTGGTGCTGGAGCGCGTCCGCCACCTGATCGCCGGGGGGCTGGATTTCGCCGGCGCACTGGAAGCGGCCGCAGCCAATACCGTGTTCACCACCCATACGCCGGTGCCGGCGGGACACGACCAGTTTGCTGAAAACATGGTATGGGATTATTTCCAGCACATGTGCCACGAGCTGAAAATCGGCAAGGAGGAATTCCTCGCCCTGGGCAGGACGCCGGACGGGCCGGATTTCAACATGACGGCCCTGGCGCTCCACGGCTCCCGTTTCCATAACGGCGTCAGCCGGATCCATGGCGACGTGTCCTCGCGCATCTGCGCCAGCCAGTGGCCGCAGGTGATGCCCGATGAAAACCCGATGAGCTATGTCACCAACGGTGTGCATGTGCCCACTTTTCTGGCGCAGGAATGGATCGACCTGTTCGACAATGTATTCGGCTACGAATGGCACCATCGCCTTTCCGACCAGAGCTACTGGACGCGCATCGACGAGATTCCGGACCAGTTGTTCTGGAGCGTGCGTCAGTCGCTCAAGTCGCAAATGCTTCAACTGGTGCGCGCCCGCATCAGCGAGCAGCATTTCCGCAACCACGGTTCCGAGGCCCATCTCGACCGGCTGTTGAAGTATGTCGACCCCTACAATCCTAATGTGCTCACGATAGGCTTTGCCCGCCGCTTCGCTACTTACAAGCGCGCTGCGCTGCTGTTCGAGAACATCGAATGGCTGAGCCAGATCATCTCCGAGGCCGACCGTCCGGTGCTGTTCCTCTTCGCCGGCAAGGCACACCCTGCCGACCATCCCGGCCAGGATCTGATCCGGCAGATTCAGAGTATCTCCCGCGTGCCGGAATTCGAAGGCAAGGTGCTGCTGGTGGAAGGCTATGACCTGGGGCTGGCGCGCCGCCTGGTGGCGGGTGTGGACGTATGGCTCAACAACCCGGTTTACCCGCTCGAGGCGAGCGGTACTTCGGGCATGAAGGCGGGCATCAACGGCGCCATCAATTTAAGCGTGCTGGACGGCTGGTGGGGAGAAGGCTACGACGGCACCAACGGCTGGGCGATCAAGCCGGCGCCCACCTATCTGGATGACTACCGCCGCAACAAGGAAGACAGCCAGACCCTGTACGAGATTTTGCAGGACAGCGTCGTTCCCCATTATTACAGCCGCGGAAAATTGGGCTACTCGCCGGAATGGCTCAAGCGCTCCAAGCGCTCCATGGCCACCCTGTTGCCGCGCTTCAATTCAAATCGCATGGTGGGCGAATATGTTTCCCGCTTTTACCTGCAAGCCAGCCGCCAGGGAGCGCTGTACGCCCGGAACGGGTACAAAAACGCGAAGCGTCTTTCGACCTGGAAAAGGAAGGTCCGCACGGCATGGCAGGGTGTCGAAATCCGCCGCCTGGATGAGCCGGTGAAGCGCATACAGTTCGGTGACAAGGTGTATTTCGAAGTGGCCCTGAAGTTGAACGGCCTGGCGCCGGAAGATGTTGTGGTCGAACTGCTGATGCGGCGTCCGACCCGCAAGGAAATGCAGGATTACCTGCATTTCAGTTTTGTGTTCCAGGGTGTCATGGAGGCGACTGGTGAGCACATCTTCGTCCTTGACCTGGCTCCCGAACACTGCGGCCGGCAGGATTACAAAATCCGCGTTTATCCCTGGGATGAGATCTTGACCCATCCGCTGGAAATGGGGCTGATGGTGTGGCTTTGATTTGGCGATGGGTAATGAGTAATGGGTAATTAAAATTTTCCCATCACCCATCACCCATCACCCATCACCCATCACCCATCACCCATCACCGATTTATACAGCGCCAGGTAATCTGCGGCACTTTTTCCCCAACTGAAATCCCGCTCCATGCCGTTGCGCAGCACGCCGCGCCATGTCGCATGGTCGTGGTAGACGGCGAGCGCGCGCCTGACGCAGGCGTGCAAATCCCCGGCAGTCATATGCTTGAAGACAAAACCGGTGGCGCTGTGGTCGGCCAGCGTCCTTGCGTTGACATCCACCACCGTGTCGGATAGCCCGCCGGTGGCGTGTACCACCGGTGGCGTGCCATAGCGCTGGCTGTACATCTGGTTCAAGCCGCAGGGCTCGAAGCGTGACGGCATCAGGAACAGGTCCGTGCCCGCTTCGATCAGGTGCGAAAGGCCCTCGTCAAAGCCGATCAACACGGCCACCTTACCCGGATGCGCCTGGGCGAGCTTTCTGAATCCTTCTTCCAGGATCGCATCTCCCGTTCCCAGCAGCACGATCTGCACCGGCTCTTCGAGCAGATGCGGCGCGACTTTCAATAGCAGGTCCAGCCCCTTCTGGTGGGTGATGCGGCTGATTATGCCCAGCAGCGGGGTAGTCGGGTCGGGGGCTAGCCCCATTTTTTCCTGCAGGGCACGCTTGTTGGCGGCCTTGCCAGCCATATTGTCAGCGTCGTAAGCCTGAATCAGGTGCCGGTCGGCAGCGGGGTTCCAGTCCTTGGTGTCGATGCCGTTGACGATGCCGGTAAGCTGCTCGCGGCGGTGGGCAAGCAGCCCCTGCATGCCGAAGCCGAGGGGCTCTTTCTGGATTTCCTGCGCATAGTTCGGGCTGACGGTGGTGATGTGGTCGGCGTAATACAACCCGGCCTTGAGGAAGGAAAAGTTGCCGTAAAATTCCACCCCTTCCATGTTGAAGCATTCCGGTGGCAGGCCGACCTGGCCAAGGGTTTGCGCGGGGAAGATGCCCTGAAAGGCGAGGTTGTGGATGGTCATCACCGATGCCGCTTTTTTCTTGCCTGGCGCAAAATGTAGCAGGGCGGGTACGAGGCCGCTCTGCCAGTCATTGCAGTGAACGATGCCGGGGCGAAACGACAAGGGCGACGCGTCGCTGCCCAGGATCGCGCCGATGCGGGAGAGCAGGGCGAAACGCTGGGCGTTGTCGGGCCAATCGGTGCCGGTTGGATCCTGGTAGGGGCTGCCGTCGCGCTGGTAGAACGCAGGGCAGTCGATGATAAAAAGCGGTACGCCGCTGCCCGGCAGCTTGGCCGAAATCAGGCGCGCCTCATCGGTTTCCGGAAGATCATGGAAAACATGGAGCAGTCGCTTGTTCTTGATTCCGGCGAGCACTTTCGGGTAGCCCGGCACCAATACCCGGACATCCGCACCCAGTTCGCGCAGGGCGGCGGGAAGCGAGCCACTGACATCTGCCAGCCCCCCGGTCTTGATCAAGGGGTAGATTTCAGGGGTGACGAAAAGGACTTTGGGCGTGGCGGACAAGACGTTTTTTTTCACTGCGCTATATTCTTTGGAAATGGTCCCAGACTGAAATTATAGCAGCCCCTTGTTGCCGCCGACAAAGGACAAACCACCCCGCTTGGCGGGGCGATTCGCCGCTGTTTATTTTGGGATACAGTAGCGGTCGCCCGAATTTGCGCCTGCCGGTTAACGTGAACGTCGCGAAGCGACACCTCATCACTCAGATCAAAACAAGCGCCTTTCTCCGTTGCCCCTTCTCCCTCTGGGAGAAGGTTGGGATGAGGGCAGCCCTCTGGGGGAGAGGTAGGAGAGAGGGAACGGACACGGCGGTCGCGACGTTCATCATTCGGGTTGGCGCGGCCGCCATGTCCGTTTGATTTAAGAGTCATTCCTGGCTATTTCTGCTGATGGCGCCTCTTTCGGTGTGTAGTCGGGCCATGGCTCGCCGTCCGGCAGCACCGGTCCGCGGCATTCCGGGAAAATACGGCTCTTGCAACCACGGCAGACTGCCGGATCGAGGGTGAAATAGACGCCATGGGTCACGTTGGATCGGGCCGGGAAGAAGCCGCCTACGCCGATGTCTTTCAGGTATTCTCCCTTGCTCAGGAATTTGTACACATTGTCCTTGAGGCGGTAGAAGTACAGGCCGCCGCCCATTTTCCTGCGCCGCTTCGCTTCCTGCGCCAGCATTTCCGCGCCGGCCACGTCGACGAAATTGATGCCGCTGGCCATGATGACCACGGTTTTCTGCAATGGGTTGGCTTCGTCGATCTGCAACAGCCCGCCCTGGATATGATCGACTGCGCCAAAGAAGATGGAACCATTGATGCGCATCATCCGTACCTGGGGGCATTCCTTGTGGCCCTTGGCATCCTCGAAGTGGTAGGCGCCTTCTACGCCGGCAGGCACCACGGGCGCCATGATGGGGCGGGAAACGCGATACAGGTAAAGGATCAGCGACACCATGATGCCGACGAAAATACCTTTTTCCAAGTTGATCAGGGTGCCGATCAAGGTGATCCAGAGTACCAGCGTTTCGGATCGGCTGGTGCGCCAAATGCTGCCGATGTGATGAAAATCGATCAAACCCCAAGCCACCAGGAACAGAATGCCGGCCATGGCCGCAGTGGGCAGGTAGGCGGCGAGGGGCGCCACCAGGAGCACAATCAGCGCCAGCGCGATGGCGGCGAACACCGTGGCAAGCGGGGTGATGGCGCCGGAAGCGTAATTTACGCCGCTGCGGTTGAAGGAGCCGCTGGAAGCGTAGGCGGAAAAGAAGCTGCCGACAATGTTGGACAGGCCCTGGCCGATGAACTCCTGATTGCCGTCGATGCGCTGCTCGGATCTTGTTGCGATGGCACGCCCGATGGAGACCGCCTCGGTCAGCGCCAGCATGGTAACCACCAGCGCCGGGAAGAACATGTGAACCAGAGTGTGACGAGAAAAATCCGGATGAGAGAGCGGCGGCAGGTGCGAAGGCAGCGCGCCGACTGTCTTGATGTGGGTCGTGTCGAAGCCTTCCAGGGTGGTGAGAAAATAGGCGATCAGGCTGCCCACGACCATGGCCACGATCATGTAGGGAAGTTTCGGCAGGAATCGCTTGGCAAGTATGCCGGTGATCAGGGTGATCAGGCCGATGCTGGTGACCCAGGGATTGAGGTCGCCAATTTGCAGAAAAAACTGGTGGATGATTTCGTGAAACGGCGTCCCGCGCGGGATGTTGATGCCGAAAAAGTTTTTGATCTGGCTGGCTGCGATCAGGATCGCTGCGCCGGCGGTGAAGCCCAACACCACGGTGTGGGAGATGAAATTGACCAGAACCCCCATGCGCGCAAGCCCCAGTGCGAGCTGAAACACGCCGGTAAGGAAGGTGAGGGTCAGCACCATATTGACGAACTCGGGGGTGCCTGGTGCGGCGACATGGGAAACCGAGGCGAATACGGCAATCGAAATCGCGGTGGTGGGGCCGGACACTAGATGCCAGCTGGAGCCGAACAGGGCGGCGACAATCGCCGGCATCATCGCGGCGTAGAGGCCGTATTCCGGCGGCAGGCCGGCAATGGTGGCGAATGCCACGCCCTGCGGCAGGACGATCAGGGCGCCCGTAATCCCGGCGGTCAGGTCGCCGCGGAGAGCATCTTTGGTGACCATGGGCCACCAGCGCAGGAAAGGAAATACGCGGTACAGCCAAAGCCTGCATGAGTGGCAGCTCGCTAACATGGGTTCCAAATGTAACTCCCTAAAAAATTTAGAATTAATCTATATATAAACCTTTTATTATCCTATCTTTAATGAATCTTGGCAATGCTTGTCAGATGTGCATCAAGTGGCGTAGCGTGTTTGATAAAAATAAAAATAATGTTTAAAATGCAACAAATAAATGTAGAATATGTTACTTAGTATTGATCGGGCGGCGGGATTTTGAAAGCTTTGTTCAGCACAGAAAAATGGTTGGCCCTGGTCGTGAGTTTGCCGACCTCGAGTACCGCATTACGCATGCGGGTGTGGCGTGCACTAAAAGTGCTCGGATGTGCCGTGTTGCGCGATGGCGTCTACTTGCTTCCCGCTGGGCGGGGGTTGAGGCAGGCCTTGCGCATGCATGCGGAAGAAATTAAGCAGGGTGGCGGGAATGCCTATTTGTTGAATGTCACCAATCCGTCTACCGAGGAGAAAACGGATTTTCAGGGTCTGTTTGACCGCAGAGAGGAGTACCGCGAATTGGTGCGCCGAATCGGTGCGTTCCAGGCAGGGTTTGCGGCGCTTGACGTGAATGCCGCACGGCGCCAGCTCAAGTTGTTGCGGCGTGACCTGGAAGTGTTAGTGGCAGTGGACTACTTTCCGGGGGCGGGGAAAGCGAATGCGGAAGACGCGCTGACTGAAGCCGAGGCGGTTTTTATTGCCAGGATGACGCCGGGAGAACCAAGCGCCACCCCCGGTGCTGTCACGCCGCGCAACAAGGGGGAATACCGGAACCGCCTTTGGGCCACCCGCCGTCATTTGTGGGTGGACCGTATGGCGAGTGCCTGGTTGATCCGCCGCTTCATCGATCCGGAGGCGCGTTTTATGTGGCTGGAAAAGCCGGAAGATTGCCCGCAGCAGGCTGTGGGGTTCGATTTTAACGGTGCCGATTTTACCCATGTCGGCAACCGGGTGACGTTCGAGGTGCTGCTGGCCAGTTTCGGGCTGGAGTCTGACGCGGCCCTGGTGAAGCTTGGCGGGCTGGTGCATTGTCTCGATGTAGGCGGCACGCCGGTGGCGGAAGCGGCCGGGGTGGAGATGGTGCTTGCAGGGGCGCGTCGCGATTGCGGCGATGACGATGTGCTTCTGGCCGAAGTTACGCGGACTTTCGATTTCTTATATGCGGCTTTTGTTGAAGGAGAAAGATAGATGTCCGAAAACAAAATAAATTCTGCGCCTCGGGCAGTGCCCTTCGGCGAGGCCCTCAAATACTGGTTCAAGCTGGGTTTCATCAGTTTTGGCGGCCCGGCAGGACAGATTTCGATGATGCACCAGGAGCTGGTGGAAAAGCGCCGCTGGATTTCGGAGCGCCGTTTCCTGCACGCCCTCAACTATTGCATGCTGCTGCCCGGACCGGAGGCGATCCAGCTTGCCACCTACATCGGCTGGCTGATGCACGGCGTTGCAGGCGGCATTATTGCCGGCCTGCTTTTTTTCCTGCCTTCGCTGTTGATCCTGATCGGGCTGTCCTGGGTTTACCTGGCCTTCGGCAGCGTGCCGGCGGTGGCAGGCATTCTTTACGGCATCAAGCCGGCGGTGACCGCCATCGTGCTGTTCGCCGCCTGGCGCATCGGCTCGCGCGCACTGAAAAACAGCGTGTTGTGGACCTTGGCCGCAGCGGCTTTCGTGGCGATTTTTGCCTTCGATGCACCGTTCCCGGCGATTGTTCTGGCGGCCGGCATTTTCGGCTATATCGGCGGACAGGTAGCGCCCGACAAGTTCAAGGCGGGTGGCGGCCACGGTGAATCGGGCAAGGACTATGGTCCGGCGCTGATCGACGACCACACCCCGCCGCCCGCCTACGCGCGTTTTTCCTGGGGGCGTCTGATCGGCTACAGCGCGATAGGCGTGGGCATCTGGGCAGGCGCCATGGCGGCGCTCGTCGTCTCGGGCGGATGGCACGGCGTGCTGACGCAAATGGGATGGTTCTTCACCAAGGCGGCCCTGCTCACCTTCGGTGGCGCGTATGCCGTGCTGCCCTATGTCTATCAGGGCGGGGTGGAGCACTACCAGTGGCTGACCGGCCTGCAGATGATCGACGGCCTGGCCCTGGGCGAAACCACGCCGGGACCGCTGATCATGGTGGTCGCCTTCGTCGGTTTCATCGGCGGCTGGACCAAGGGGATTTTTGGGCCGGATTCCCTGTTCCTGGCGGGTGCGGCGGGGGCGGTGGTGGTGACATTTTTTACCTTCCTGCCGTCCTTCCTGTTCATTCTGGTGGGCGGCCCGTTGATCGAGGCGACCCACGGCAATCTCAAGTTCACCGCGCCCCTGACCGGCATTACCGCGGCAGTGGTGGGCGTGATCCTGAATCTGGCGCTGTTCTTCGCCTACCATGTGCTGTGGCCGCAAGGCTTTGCCGGCACCTTCGAATGGTTTTCGGCCCTGATCGGCATTGCCGCCTTCATCGCCCTGTTCCGTTTCAAGGCCGACATCATGAAGGTGATCGGCGCCTGTGCGGCGGTGGGCTTGTTTTACACACTGATAGTGTGAGGAGGGCCGTATGCAGTGGATCACCCGAGAACGTCCAAAGATCGACCGCATCGCCTGTCCCTGGCTGATTGCACGCTTTGTCGACGAGGCGCCGGTGTTCCTGTATGTGCCTGCCGGCACGGTGATGGCCGTTGCCGCTGAAACCGGAGCGGTTCCTTACGATGTTTCCGGCGTTGAACTGGGGCATCATGGCGACCAGTGCAGCTTCGATGCCTTTATCTCCAAATACAAGCTCGCTGATCCAGCCTTGGCAAAGCTTGCGCAGATTGTGCGTGCCGCCGATACAGGGAAACCTGATCAGGCGAAGGAAGCGGCTGGGCTGCTGGCAATTTCCAGGGGACTTTCCCTCAATTTCGAGGATGACCATGAAATGCTTAGGCACGGCTTGGTGATCTACGATGCGCTATATGCTTGGTGTACGGAAACCCCATTGTAGAAAGCCATGGGACTGTTGTGCCGGTTTCGCGGGTAATAATCGGCCATGATCCGCGACCGCAGCATCCTCTACGCCACCGCCTTCCTGCGTGCGCTGGCCACCGGCATGATGGGGGTGCTGCTCGGCATTTACCTCGCCCGCATGGCGTTCACCCCGTCGCAAATCGGCCTGGTGATCAGTTCCGGCCTGGCGGGCGCGACGCTGGCCGCGTTGCTGGTGACCTTTGCCGGCGATCGGATCGGCAGGCGCCGTCTGCTGTTCTGGCTGGCGTTGCTGAGCGCGCTGGGCGGCGCGGCGGCGGCGCTCTATTCCAGCCCGATAGCGGTCGGCATCGCCGCTTTCGTCGGCATGCTCAACGGCATGGGGCGCGACCGTGGTGCGGCGCTGGTGCTGGAGCAGGCGATTATTCCAGCCACCGCCGCCGACAGCGAGCGAACCCGTGCATTCGCCTGGTACAACGTGCTGCAGGACATCGGACATGGTGTAGGCGGTCTGCTGGCGGCGATTCCCTCCCTGCTGCGTCTGGCCGGAGTGGGAGATGTAGCATCGTTCCAGGCAACAGTGATGCTTTACGCCCTGTTGCTGCTGGTTACCGCCGTGCTTTACCTGCGCCTTTCGGTACTGGCTGAGGCGCCGGAGAAACGTCCAAGGCTGGTTGTGTCGCCGCACAGCCGCAAGGTGTTGTGGCGCATTTCCCTGCTGTTCGGACTCGATAGCGTGGCCGGCGGTTTTGTCGGCACGGCGCTGTTGTCGTACTTTTTCTACCAGCGCTTCGGCGTGCCAGAATCGGCGATAGCCGTGCTCTTCCTCGGGGCGCGGGTTATGAATGCGATTTCTCACCTCGGCGCCGCCTGGCTCGCAAAGCGTATCGGGCTGGTGAACACGATGGTGTTCACGCATATTCCTTCCAGCCTGCTGCTGGTGACGGTGGCTTTTGCTCCCAATTTATGGGTCGCAGCGGTGCTGTTCCTGCTGCGCGAGGGGTTGGTGGAAATGGATGTGCCGACTCGCCAATCCTATGTCATGGCAGTTGTGCGGCCGAATGAACGAACTTTTGCATCAGGGATTACCCATCTGGTGCGGCTTCTCGGCTGGGCGGTTGCCCCGCCCTTTGCTGGATTCCTGATGCAGTTTCTGGCGCTTTCCACCCCGCTTTTCGTTGGGGCGGGCATGAAAATTACCTATGACTTGATGCTGTATTTGTCATTCCGTGGCATCAAGCCCCCCGAGGAACGGGATGGGTAAATAAATACGGTTCAACAATGCATTGTCCGGAAGGTGCTCGTAAGCGGCACTCCAGAATGGGGGGTATCTGGCTAAGCAGAGGGTTCGGTTTGATTCTCTCCAGCGTGGTAGGTTTTAAGTTTTCGCCATAAAGAAACACGGTTGATATCAAGAACTTGAGATGCTACAGTCTGGTTGCCTCCAACCTCGTTCAGCACCCACTGGATGTATTCCTTTTCTTGTTCTTCCAGGGTCATGATTGCCCCGTTCTTTTTCCTGAACTGGGTGCCGGTTTCAAGCAGATTATCGGGAAGATGCGCCAACTCGATCGCGTGGCTATTGGTAATCGCCGTGCCTCTCTCGATAATGTTTTCCAGTTCGCGCACATTACCCGTAAATTCATGATTCATTAGCTTTGCAAGCGCTTCCCGGGATATTTCCGTGACCTCTTTCTTCATCTGCACAGAGTATTTCTGTAAAAAATGGTTGATCAGCAAAGGAAGGTCATCCATGCGTTGGGAGAGCGCGGGAATATGCAGATTGACAACATTCAACCTGAAATACAAATCCTGGCGAAATGACCCGCGCTTTACTTCTTCAGTGATGTCGCGGTTTGTGGCCGCAACGATGCGGACATCAACTTTAACCGGTTTTGTGGCGCCCAGGCGGAGTACCTCCTTCTCCTGGATGACCCGCAATAGCTTGACCTGCATCTCCGTAGGCATCTCGGTGATTTCATCCAGAAACAGCGTGCCGCCGGACGCGGCTTCCATCAGCCCTGTTTTTGATGTGGTTGCCCCAGTGAACGCGCCTTTTTCGTGTCCGAAAAGTTCGTTGGAAAGCAATTCCATGCTAAATGCGCCGCAGTTGACAGCTATGTATGGGCCGTTGACCCGGTTGCTTTCGTTATGCAAATAGCGGGCGAATAGTTCTTTCCCGGTGCCGCTCTCGCCGGTGACCAGGACATTGCAGTCTGTAGGCGCGATTCGTTTTGCAAGATCGAGCAGCCGTCGCATGCCGGCATCCTGTGTGATGATCTGCACTTTGCCCTGATAGCGCTCGACTTGTTCCCTCAACTGCCTGTTTTCGCGCCGCAGGCGAACCTTCTCCATGGCTTCGCCGGTGATTTTTCTGACTTCCTCCAGGCGGAATGGCTTGGCGATGTAATAAAAGGCGCCTTCCTTCATGGCCTCCACGGCGGTCTCTGCTGTCGCATAACCCGTGATCATGATCACTTCCGTGTCGGGCGAGGCTGCCCGGCATGCCTTTAATAGCTGCATCCCATCCATCTTTTCCATTTGCAGGTCGGTCAATACGACATCGAATGGCTGATCCTTGATCAGCCCCAGCGCCTCCTCGCCACTCTGGGTGCCCGCAACGTCGTAGCCCTCCTTTGCCATGACGTGCTTGAGATTTTTCAGGGCGACTTCTTCATCATCGACGATGAGCACTTTTCCATGTTTTTGCATTTTGTCGCGTAATTCCATTGGCTTTTGAAGTGAATTGGATAAATCTAAGTGTCTTGAAGCGGTAATCTGATATTAAAAGAGGTTCCTTGATCTGGCGCGCTATTCACGGAAATGCAGCCATCATGCTCCTCGATAATTTCATGAACAATGAACAGGCCTAGCCCTATTCCCTTGCCAACATCCTTGGTGGTGAAGAACGGGTCAAATATCCGGGGGAGGATTTCAGGGGGGATCCCGTGGCCATTGTCCTTGACCGTGATATCCACAGCGTTTGTTTTTACATGGCAGCCCGGAAATAAGTCAGGGTTGTTTTCCGGTATCTCGGCAGGGATGTACTTGCGCGCCGAAATCGATACTTTCCCCGTTTCCCCTGCGGACTCCACCGCATTCTTGATCAGGTTGAGGATGGCCTGCTGCAATCTCTGTCGGTCTGCCGGAATGATAATGTCGTCGGGGATGTCGATTGCAACGGTCGCTTGTGCGGGAATCTCGCCTTTGATGAAGCGCACGGTTTGATAAACGAGTTCCCGGAATGGTGCAGGCTCCTTGCTAAACGCTTTGTCGCGCGCAAAATTCAGCAGCGACCTGACTATCGTTTTTGCGCGCTCTGTCTGCTCGTCAATTTGCTTCAACAGTTCTCTTTTTGCATCCGTGTCGGCGTCTTCTATTTCTTCCAGCAGAATCTGGCAGGAAGATGAAATGTTCGACAGCGGGTTGTTGAGTTCATGGGCTACCCCGGACAACATTGTTCCCAGGGACGCGAGCTTCTCCGAGCGCAGCAGGTGCTTTTGCCTCAACTCCAGCTCACTGAGCATATGGTTAAAAGTGTTGGTGATAGAAACGATTTCGCGGTCCCGGGAAGGTATGGACAGCTTGTTGAGTTCGCCCCTGGAAACGGCATCCACGCTGTTTTCCATTTTCTTCAGGGGAAGTACTACGCTCCGCAGCAGGGCTTGCCCGATCGCAATAATCAAACCTGCCACAATGGCCAGAGAAAGAATCAGGGTTCTTTTGAACGAATCGAGCGAAGACTGAACCAATCGTCGTTCAGTGGCGGCCATGTCCTCCGCGATGTCAACGATCTCTTTGCCGGCGGACCTGATTCGGGGTTCAAGGCGGCGGACCCGGGGCAGGTCTTCATTGCTTGCACGGACGTAGTCCTCCATCAGCTTGCTGTATTTTTCCAGTTCGTCATGCAGCGCTCCAATGCGCTGCGACGCCTGCAGCACGACAAAGTCGGACTTGTTTTTTACCAACAGGGTTTGCATCTTGTTGACGTAGCGAATGTTCTCTTGATAGTCGGGCGCCTGTCTGTGCAGGAAGTAGTTCCGCTCGAACCTTCGAATTTCCAGGGCCGTGTCAAAAAGCTCCGAGATTCTTTCGCCGAGGAAAATTTTTTCTTCGATCAGAGTGAGTTTCGCAAAAGTGAAAGCCGTGCCGCCAAGGATGAGGATGGCAATTGCGAAATAACCGAGAATTATTTTCTGGCGCAGTGAGGATTGGCAGTTGATTTTCATAATTAACAAAACATTACTCCAAGTTGTTGCGATATGCAACGCACATGCATTATTTTGCAATACTAAACAAGTTTATGAATCACAACGGTTTTCATGGAATATGCGTCTCCAGGTTTTTTCTTACATGTTACATAATTAAACGCTAATAGCCTTGAAGAATGCCAATGAATTTCAATAAACTATTAATTAACAATATGTTATTAATAATGGCATGGAAGGTGCTTTAGTAAATGTGAATTGTAATATCAACTCACATTTTTAAACGGGGGCGCAATGAAAGCATTTTTTCGAAAAGTTGACCGGTTGTTTACCGCTATCTCTTATGCAGAGGCGGGAGATCTGGATGCGGTGCAAAAAATTCTTGATGAAAACAAGTTGGAGAGGGAAAGCCGGAAAAGCCGGAAGCATGATGTCAGTACAAATGATCTTTCCTTCTCCGATTTCATCCTGATGCCCCAACAAGAGGCCAGGTGATCGCGTGTGAGCGTGATTTGCCGGGCTGACGCAATCAATTCAAGCGACCTGCGGAAGCAACAAAAATATTTTTCGCGCAGGCTGCACATGTTTCCGAGGGTGGCATAGCCATTAAACATATGCCCGGATGGTTAAACCTAGAAACCGCAGTTGACCGCTCCGCTAGATGCTTAATGCAATGATGATAATAAATTTCTTCATAAAATATGGGTTCACCCGTTTGGTGAGGCCGCTACGGGGTGGATTGTACGATTTTTGCGGCGCATGGCGGCAGCCCTCTCTCCAACTCTCCCCCAGAGGGGGAGAGGGCGATCGTCCCCTCTCCCTTTGGGAGAGGGTTAGGGTGAGGGTTGGCAACTCCTTGGAATGGAACGA
>Ga0315268_10004958_pt1 | contig 14343 bp, 6 predicted proteins | sample C1_top_MG_FD_204535 | JGI IMG/M metagenome (GOLD analysis project Ga0315268, IMG submission 204535) | Sediment microbial communities from Yellowstone Lake, YNP, Wyoming, USA - C1_top | ecosystem: Environmental > Aquatic > Freshwater > Lake > Sediment | place: USA: Wyoming | collected 2017-08-01
GCTGAAATCGAAGACTATAAGAAGAGAAACCAAACCAACAAGTTGACTGTATAGCGCTTGAAAGCAAACGAACTGTGCGTAATCTTCTTTTATTCACACAGACTTATTGCTGAAGCCACCGAAGAAAACTGAAGCAAAAGGTGCATCGCAAATGGAAATAGAAGACATTATGGTCGAAAAAGTCATAACAATCGATCCAAAAGCGACAGCGAAAGAAGCAGCTCGACTCATGAACAGACATGAAATTGGATGCTTGATAGTCGTTGGGCAAGGCCAAGTCATGGGAATAATGACTGAAAGAGACCTGTTGAAAAAAGTGGTGGAACTGGGCAAGAATCCAGAAAAAACAAAGGTTCATGACATAATGAGCAAACGCCTCGTGGTCGGTACGCCACACATGGAAATCCCAGACGCTGTGAGACTTCTGCTACAGAAAAAAATCAAAAAACTCCCAATTGTCACAGAAGGCAAAATAATTGGACTAGTAACTTTGACCGATATTGCACGGACAACACGGATTGAACCGCAGATGATAGGCGTAATCAAGGAACTGCGCAAGAACGGGTGGCTACCGCCAAAGCATATGAAAAAAGTACTCGACTTCTATGTAGTGTAAGTCAACGGTATTGAAAGAATTCATACTGACTTGTATCTAAATCCTACTTTTCTTTCCTGAAATCCAGCTTGACAAAGAAAAAGGCACATAAGGTCTTAGTTGTTGACTCACTATGGGGCCAGTGGTCCTTTTGGTGGTCCTGTCCAATAGGCGCTTATCAATGCGACATCAACTATGTTGATTTCTCCGTCGCCGTTGATGTCCAGGTTTGGATCGTATTCTAATGGTCCTTCGGGTGGTCCTGGGTACCAGTGGGCGCTAGCCATACTCGCATCAAGTATATCAACTACTCCGTCGGCGTTGACATCTCCAGGCGTGGTCACTGTGATAGAACCTTTAGCAAAGGTGTTGTCTGCTGTGCGGGTTTCACCGAGGACCGGCGAAGCATAAACGCTTATTGTGTAGTTGCCTTTGGAAAAGTTAGAAGTGTTCCATGCGAAGGTGATGATTGTTGTGCTGCCTTTCGTCAAAGCAACCGACTGTGTTTGAACAGTTGTTGTATTTGCGTAAACGGTTAGGCTGAAGTCTTCATCAAAGTCACCGCGATTTTCAACAGCGACATTGATGAATGCCGTGTATCCTTGTCCTATCACGGTTTTAGAGGTCGTCACATTGATGACGGCTATGTTATTGGCGACAACCATTAGACTTTTTTGAGCTTGGTTGTTGCTGTAATCTGGTTCGGGAATTGTTTTGGCGTCGTTAACTTTGATTGCAATGTTGTGTGAGCCTCTGGTAGCGGTCCAAGTGAAGTTTATTCTTTGGCTTGAGAAGGCTGGTAAGTGAGACACTATTGCGCTGATGATTTTCGCGGAATCCACGTATACATCAACGGGAACGTTGAGCATTCCAACGGTTCCGAAGTTGAAGATCTTGGCGGTTATTGTGACGTTTTCGTCTTCTCTTGGTGCAGGGTTTGAAAAAGTTAGGTCTTGAGGATAGATTCCGAAGTCTGGTAGGTTCGCAACCGTGCCGCTCAATTGTTCGACGAGCATGTTTGCCTCTGTCTGGTTTGAGGCTACAACGGTAAATTTGAGTCGTTTAGCGTGAAGCACAATTTTCATGTCTGTTGAAACAACGTAGTGGCCCCCGTTTAGGTTGTCCATTTTGAGAGTGACTGTGTTCCAGGCGAGACCCTCTGATGCATAGTTCAGTATTGAACCGTTGAATTGGAAGACGTAATATCCTTCAGGAATTGTGTTAGTTAAGTTGCCGATTTCAATGCCGTTAATGAGCAGGTGAACATTGTGAGGCGTGTATGTTTCTCTGGACCACGGCAAGACAAAGTGAACAATCAGACTTGCTCTATCGACATTCAGCTCAGGCGATGTTGTCTTCGTTAGGGTGTAGGGTAGAGTGAATGGTGATTGTATAACGGGTCGGTTTGTGCAATACCAGTCAGAGAAACCCGTAGAAATTGAAACGCCCGGGGTGCCATTTGGATCATAGGGATTTGTCATGCCCATCATTTCGCCTAGATTGTAGAATCCGTCACCATCGGTGTCGCTATATGTTCTTGGTGTGGTCCATGGGCAGAAGTGAACCTGCGCCATTATAGTCTGGGTTCCAGACGGGTCAATAAAGGTGTTCCCGACGATCGAACTGCCTGATTGTCGAAGCTCCCACAGTTGAGAGCCGTAATCGACGGCATCATAGACTGAGAGCATCCTTTCAGCCAAATCGATCCCATGCATAAGTGTATCATAATATCCAATATGTTCATAGTTTCTGTAGTATGATGGCGCCACCTTTAAGAGTTGATTTATAGGTGTGTCTGGCCACAACTGCTTGACTCTAATTGCCGAGAAACCAAGGCTAACTCCAGATACAATGTTTTCGGACAGAAGTTCATTGCTCATTTCATCAACTATGCGGGCATAATTAGTTATTGCGTGATCTTTACTTCGTAATTGATTAGCTGTTTCAATACCTCCACCTACACCTGCCGTGATAATCACTCCTGGAACAGTAACTACGCCTACACTGAGCAGAGCGCCAGTACCGGCGCCAACAGCTGCACTCTTTCCCACGTCCCACCAATTGACTTTGTTCCAATCACCTTTATTGTCATGTAATTGAGCAGCCAAGTCAACGACTCCTCCAATGACTGCCCCTCCTGCGGCAAAGACAAGAGTATGCAACCAAGGACTATTAGGCACGCTTTTTGTGAAGTTTCCTTCCTTTACGGTCTGATTAATAATCGCAGCGTGGTAGAATTCAGTATTAAGTACTCTGTGTTTAATCCACTGAGTGAGAGTTTGATTGAACACATCACCGAAGGGACTAGTCATCGTGAAGACCATAGTATCATTGTCTATCCAATTCCAAGAAGTGCTGTAGATACCCATCCTTAGAATTCCTGACATGTTGACCTGTATGCCTTCGTTCTCATAATTCATCAAATACGTCAAATTGTAAATCCCAGTTTGCATCGTACTTATACTCATATTAAAGGCGAGTATAACCGAAGAATCAGCGGACAGTGTACTCAAATTGCTTGAATTCTGGCTGATTTGAATTTCTGTTGTTGGAGAAGTTATGGAGAAGTTGATGTTGGAAAGAGAGTGGTCTGCGAGATTCGTGAGGTTTATTCCCAACACGAAACTATCGCTCTGGTTAGCCCATATGTTTGTATGCTCAGAAAGACCAGGTGGTAGAATTGGATTTGACGGGAACCACGACAGATAATATGTTCCATTTTCAAGGCGCCCTTTAAGTGGGAGAACATTTGCATTGACTTCATGATTGGAAAAGAGCATGCCAAACTCCCTGACTGTAAAATTCGTGGTCGCAAGAATCGTGCCAAGCTCTGCTTCCATTATTACAAGCGAATAATCCCCAATAGTTAGATTCCTTAATAGTGTATATGCGAATTTTGAAGTGAGCTGTGGGTTATCATCTAAAGCCGTTAGGCTGTCGACAGTAAACGTATGATTATTGCCTTCGTATGAAGTATTTCTGAGCAAGAGAATAGCATTTGTTTTATTGTAAATTGCGTTTATGTTGATGGCAACCACGCCTGAAAACAACTGTTCGGCCATGACCATGGTAACCAAAGGGGCTTCATGTGCAAATTGAGAAGGCGAGTACCCGGCAGTCCCAATGAAAACGCTTTTTCCTGGCGGAGTCGCAAAGTCTAAGAAGTATGTGTAGTTCTTCGCTGCTGCTATAACCATCAAGTTGCCAGTTAAGTTTGTGAAACCTTTGTAAAGTATTGGTATGGCTTTAAACGCTAAAGACTGTCCAGTTAAGAGTCTTCCATGGTTGACTTCTGGCTCCATTTGGATTTTAGCCTTTGAATAGTCATCAGGAGTAACGACTAGGTCTGTAACAGGGTCCGCATGATTGATTATTTTCAGTGTTTTTGTCAAGGTTAGACTGTCAATTGCTGTTTCCATTATCTCCAAGTTTATGTTTGGCTGTCTCACATGGACGTTCACGAGAGCGTAATCAACTATTTGTTCGACGCCCAGATTTGTCAGTTTTATTGTGAACGCGTAGTTCTGTTGCTGGGCATCTTGAGCATGAGTGTAAATGTCGACAGATTTTGTCTCTCCAGGCGAGAGAGACATATTTTGGTCTAATGAGCCTGCGCCTACAAAACCAACGATTATGTCGCCATAAGGGTTCAGTGCCTCTACTCTCAAGTCATGCGACTGCGTATCTGTGTTAACTGTCGCAACACTGTTGTGTTGAGCGTAGTCTCTTTCCACATTGAAGGTGTAAACGTCCTGCGTGAAGGTTATGCCATTGCTTACGTGTAGGTTTCTTTCGTTACTACTAATGTTTCCTCCGTACAAGGCTTCGCTGCACGCGTACCAAACGTAGTCTGTGTTTCGGCTCAAATTGTAAACATGCACGTAATGTTCTTTTCCGAAGTCGCCAATCGTGCGGTTGAAGGTGGGGTCGCTGACACGTTTTATGAAAACTTCAGAAGTTGAGTTCGCTGAAGTCCTCCATGAAATCAGGAGATCAGTTGAGCCAATGGTGGCATTATCTTTGGGTTCCAAATCGTACATTATGGGATTTAGCAGAACATGCAGTACAGCATTAACAGTCTTTCGTGTCCATCTTGAGGAAACTGTGACAATAAATGAGTGAGTTCCCACGTTTTCAGGATTCTCAGGCGCGGTCACATCAAGCTGGACATTCGCGGTCTCTCCCGGAACAACAGTAAAGTTGTTTCTGTTGAAGGAGTACCAAGAGCTGTCCAATCCTTGGAGACGTAGCATGATAGCATCGTAAGTGCTTGCCTTGCCTCTTATCGAAATACGATAAGTTGCCTTTCCTCCTATGCTGGTTGTTTGGTCGGACGGTGAGATGGAAACTTCAATGTCTCGGGAAACAGATAGCCTACCTAACTTCATAGACCCAGATTCTACAAACCATACATCTCCAGACCCATCAAGAGCAACCGTCTTCCCTCTAAATCGAATGTTGCTTATCGGAAGAGCATACTCGACAATTTTGGAGGAGGTCTTCTGTAATACTCCTATGTTATTCCCTTGACTCTCAGTGAACCAGAGATTTTTGTTGGAATCGAAAACCACTGCATTTGGGCTTGATGAAGGCGTAGGAATGGCATAGCCAACGAAGCCGCCGATGCTGCTTGCTTGAACTGAAGTTGTTGAAGGCGAGACAAAAGTTGACGAGGGGCTGGTTACTGTTACATTTGTTGCGGATACGAAGGTAATTGAGGCTGTAGGTGGTCCGTGGGAAGGAGAAATAGTGACATTTGTTCCGCTGGCTCCATTGGGATTAAGAAATACCACGTTGTTCGAGTCTGGTGCATTGAATCCAATTGTTCCAGAGGAATCAGTTTGCACAGTTACGCAGGAAGTGTCAGAAAAAGATCCGATCTCGGATGGCACCGTGTATTCAGTGAAGACAGACGTTGAAGGGACAAGTTTGGCAATTCTGTTGCTCAATACCTCTGGAAACCAAACAGACCCATCGGATGCTATCGTCAAATACGGGTAAACGTTCCATCCATTGTTCCCAGGATACGACCAGATTGAATAGTTTGACGTGATTGGATCAAACATCTGGATGGTGTTGCTGAATGAACCGGTGACCCAAACCTTATCGTTCTTATCCACAACCAGTCCGATGTAGTCTCTTCCTCCCCAGTTGCCACCTAAGGGATTTTTGTACTCATGAACTGTAGAAGTGGTTGGGTCCAAGACGCCTATTCCTCCCCACTCGAACGTTCCAGCTACCCCCGTGGCCATCGTAAACCAAAGTTTGCCAGTCGAGTCGATGTCAAGTCCCCAGCATTGATCGGATATTCCCCCCCTCAAATCGTACGTTGTGAACCTCGAGGCAGCGGGTTCAAATTTAACCACAGAACCGTATCCGGCATCTTTGGTTTGGAGAGCAAACCAAACATTTCCAAGAGAATCTGTGACTATTGAGCTTCCTGGCACGCCACTAGTGACTTCAACTGGAATGCTCCATTCTGTTATGACATTTGCAGATACTGAAGCACTCATCTCCTCTTGTATTTCCTGTTGGCCTAATGCCCTATCGTATATTCTGACCTCATCTATTGTGCCGTTGTAGTAGAGTTGCCACGCACCGTGGTGTGCAAAATGGATTGGTGTGCTTGAGCTAACATCCGTGTTGGCCGTTAAATTGCTACCACGCTCAAAAAAGTTGTTAGGTCCGTACTCTGAGCCATCAACATAGACATATAGATCCCCCCCTCTTCTTACGCCGGCAACATAGTGCCATCCAAACACGTTCATCAAAGGGCTTCGGGCACCAACCGCTTGGTTACTTCCATCGAAAATAAAACCAAACCTTGCTTGAGAAGTGGCAGAAGCCCCCCAATGAGCTAAGAGAGTCAAACTCCTATCACCCTCCGTTTGTCTCTTATCTACAATAACAAAACCATAAGGAGTGTATCCACCTCCTACAAGTTTGCCTATGTTTACCCATGCGGATATAGTCCAGTCACTTGTGTGCGGATCTAGGTTAGTATTGTTTTCAATTGTGGTATAGTCATCAACTCCGTCAAAACTCAGAGCTTTTCCGCGTTTCCCATCAACCCATGTGGGTCCATTTTGTAAGTTGCCAACGTTTCCATTACCGCTGCTGTCGACTGTTGTGGTTCCGGAACCTTCATCAAACTTCCAATAGCCGACCAAACCGCCTTCCAGAGCACTTTGCCCACTGACTTTAAAGTAATCAAAGTCGGCATGGGCATTATTATCTTGCCATTGATTAATAACGAACAAACCTACACTCACAGGGTTAGCGAGTGGAAAAGATGTACTGCCCACAGGGTCCCAATAGTTTCCATCGTAGCTGAAAAAACCAGTAAATGTTTCCCCAGTTCTTTCAAACCGAAAATAAGTAATCGGATCTTCATAATCCCATGGAACCCCACCAAAATCACGCCACTCGCCAGCTATTTCACCTGAAAAGTCGATGACCTGATGGACATCGTTCGGGTTTTCCCCTCTGATCAAACGGTCGAGACGCAAGTAGTTGTCTGCATCCTTCCAAACAAGTAGACCTGCGCCTTGAACATAATATTGAGGATTAAACTCTACCACGGTTTCGATGGTCAAGTCGCCGCTTGCCGATAGGATCATGCGAGGCGCATCTTTGTTTGAGAAAGGATATAGGTCGTTTCCACCTTGAGGAGCATATATATCTAAACGCCCATTTTCTAGATAATAACCGCAGTCTTCTCCTGGATCAACCCAAGCCCACCGAGGATTGAGGTAGACGTCGTTAAAATCGTCAAGAAAAATCACAGTTTCTGGAGCTTTGACCAGTTGTGCAAGTATCGAAAATTCTGAAAAACACAAAAGAATAATGGTTATGACTGCCAAAATCCTTTTCAAGACTCTGCTCTCCCCTTAGTTAGACAAAATTCAGTAAGGATGCGTTAGCTTATAACATTTTTCAGAAAGAAAAGTATAGAAAAAACCTCTATTCTCCATCATATATTCATTCAATTAATCAACTATTGGTGAACTACTACATGCGCAGCTTACATTATTTTTACAGAACAACTTCACTCTTTTGAAAGTTTTTGAACAGCGTTTCGTGACCCCACATATACAATGTCAGCAATTCCAATGAATAGGCCAGTCTCGACGACTCCAGGAATAGATTTCAATTTCGTGTAGAGGTCTAGTGGATTATAGATTGATTTCATCCAAACGTCCAAGATGAAGTTGCCATCGTCTGTTACTACTGGTCCAACCTTTCCTTGTCCCACACGGAGGACAGGTTTGCCCCCTAGATCACGAATCCTAGACGAGGCGGTGGCCACAGCGAAGGGCAAGACATCCAGAGGTATTGGGTGTTTGATTCCTAGTTTTTTCACGAGTTTGGTTTCATCAGCGACGATGACGTTTTGTTTCGAAGCTGACGCTACGATTTTTTCTCTCGTTAAAGCCCCACCCATTCCCTTTATCATGTTCAGGTCTTTATCGATTTGGTCTGCGCCATCAATATTCAAGTCTAGTTTAGGGTGCTCGTCAAGCGACGTTACCGGAATGCCACATTCAACTGCCAGCAAAAACGCCTGATAAGAAGTTGGTACTCCCGTAATATGCCAGTTTTTTTGCCGAATTACCTTTCCGATTTCTCTTATTACGCAAGCCGCTGTGGTTCCGCTTCCTAGCCCAAGCGTGTAGCCATTTCTAACGTGTTTTACTGCCTCTAATGCAGCTCTTTTCTTGGCGTCTTCCACCCAGCTTCCGCCTTTAGGATTCGCCTTCAACCTCTATTTGTCCCAGCCTCTCGAGAACCTTTTCAACTTCAGCTCTGATCTCTTCTATGCGCTTTTCGGCGTCTGTTTTAGGAGTCGAGGCAGGCGCTAGTTTCTTGCGTGCTTTTTTCTTCTCTTTCTCTTTTTCCCTCTCTTGTGTCTCAGACGCTTCGGCAGACGGCAATTCAATGGTTGGGGCTGCTGCCTCTTCTTCTTTTTCGGCTTTTATTTCTAGTCTTGTTCTGAGGTCTTCGACTTTCTTGCCCAGTTCGTCGAAGCGTTCACTGAAGAGTTTGACTAGGTCTTCCTGCATTGATTCGAGTTCGTGTAGGGCAACAACTGATTCGCTTTTGGATATGTTGTCTCTAACCTTCATCATGCGGCTCTTGTAGCGTTCAGCTATTCTTTCTCGGTCTTCCTCGGTTATTTTACCCTCTGCCTGCGCCTCGTACAGTCGCCTGATGGCGAAACTTAGGATTTCTCTTTCAAGGTCCAGCATCTTCAGCCTTTCTTTAGCCCCATGCGCCTCCTCCGTGGTCACGGTTCGTTCAGGCGACAGCGAAAGCCGTTTTGTCCAAGCTTCAGCTGGCGTAATCGGACTCTCTGGCGTCGTCTTCAGCTTAGTTTTTCTCATTCTCGTGGCGTAGAGCACGATAATGGCGGTTGCGACTGCTCCAGCCGCTAGCAGAGAATATAGTAGCCATTCAGAATCTGCCACGAGGTTCCCTCGTTTGACATCAAGGTTTTTTCACGTATGTTGTATATAAGTGTGAATAAAAAACTGCGCTAGGTTTTGAGAGGATTTCCTGAAAACTGAAGTATTAACGAGTTAACAGCTTCGTATAACCGCTTAACTGAATTGCCCCCTCTAGGTTTCTGCAATGAATTCTATCAGGCTTCAAATATGGGGTGTTAATGTTGTGGGGTTTGGTTTCTCTTCATGTGTTATTGACTTGCCTGCAACTCAGTTAATAATAACTTCTTTTGGATAGAGCGGTTGAGTCTGGTTCAGCTGCTGTTGAACACGCAGAAAGGCATTGGCGCAGTAGACCCCTCAAGGTTTCAATGTATCACGGGTATTTGGCTCCAAATACAAGTGCGTCGAGTTGGGTGAAGTGAGATTTTGGGAGACATGGAATCCCGTCACTAGCGCGCGAGATCAATGCTCAAATACGTCTGGATCTGCACACTCTGAAAAACCAATTTTTGTGGATTTCAAATTCATAATGCTTAGGAATCCTTGACTCAATCATGCCATTCAAAGAGGAGCAAGAAGTTGAGCAAAGAGATAGAGCAGCTGCTTAAGGATCTCGAGAAGGCATGTGAAATTCTGCGCACTGCTGAACGTCGACTAACCGAAAACTATGCCTGTTGAAGCAATTTGCGGCAGGCTTCTGGAACACCGACGCATGTCTTCTTGTGGTAAATGGAACTGGCACTCCTATGTTCTGCCTAGAGAGGTCGCGAACATTCACAAGGGGGGTAATGCGGTCAGAAATGCGAAATCTTGACGAACTGTGCGCGCTTCTTGCTATGTTTTGGTTTGAGGTCTTTGGCTTGCTGCAGGTAACTCGGGGAATTTTCCTTTTGTTCGTTCTTCAGCTATTGTTGCTGCTTCGGTCAGTATTTTCTGTGCTTCTTCGCTTGATGCCGCAAAGTCCAGTGTTAATCCAGTGGTTTGTCCGGCGTCTCCGATTATTCCGTTGAGTTCTATTCCGATCTGTTCGAGTTCTCTTCCCGCATCAGGCAAGACACCCGTTATTGCGTTCTTGACACTGCCGAGTACACCGATGACTGGTCCAAGCGTGTACACCATGTCTCCAAGCTCCGTGACTGTCCTCAATCTGAGAACGATCTGCTCCAAGGCAAGTCTTGCATTCATTACGGTTTTCTCGGTTTTCCGTATCTCAGTTAACTCATTGGCGAAGGCGTTTGCATGCGGCTGATCATGTTTAGAATAAGCGTCAACAACTTTGGCGAATAGGGATCTGTCACGTTCTGAAAGGCGGTTGCTGGTTTGATCTAGTCGCTGAATCTGGCCTTCTAAACGCTGGATCGCATGATCTAAGCGTGGCTTCAACTGACCAGGAGCCCGAATGGAATTCTTAACTTTCGAGCCGAAGGGCCCAGAGCCTTCACTTTCTCCCCACTTCTCATTGAATTTGTTCGGCAAATTGCTCTTCTCCTAGGCAGACAACAGCTTTCAGCGTTTTTATTCAATCACTTAACATGAAGAAAACATCGTCGTGTATATGTACCGAATATTTCCACCAGCTTCGATTTTGGAATTTTAAGTACACACTGCAACCAAGAGAATGCTACACTCTGGAATTGACAACTTCATGTCAACGCATCCCGCGCATTATTGAACCTAGTGTAAGGGTGTAAGCTGGCCTGCGTCATTCACACAATCGGTTGATGCGTTCTCTAGCATTCGTGTTATAGTCTATTTGGTTGGTAATACCCAAATCACACTAAACATTGTGAGAACAATGGTGGGGCTGGGAGGATTTGGACCCCCGTCACGAGCGCCCGAGGCTCATAGCCTGGACCAAGCTAGCCGACAGCCCCCTCAGCTTTCTATTTGAGAAGTTCGCCCTTGAAATAAGCCTTTTCAAAACGCTAACCCAAACAATGCTCCTTACTCTGGAAAAACAGCAAAGGTTTATTTCATTAACTTGAGGAAAAGGTTTGGAGCGTGCCTTTAAAACATGAAGTTTTCTTTCGTATCGCCCAGTCCAGCGCCAGAGATTGTAGGCAAGATTGAGGCACCTTGGCCCCCCCTAGGCGTGCTCTATTGCGCAGGCGTTCTAATGAACGGCGGAGTAGAAGTGTCCGTCCTCGATCAGGGGGCAAAGGGACACACTCCACAGCAGATTTTAAGATGGGTGAAAAAAGAGAACCCAGACATCCTCGGCTTCTCCGTTTTGGTAACCTCCTTCAGCGAAGCCTTAAACTTGGCGAGACAGGCGAAGGAAGAGAACCCAAATCTGATTACTGTTTTTGGAAACTACCACGCAACGTTCAACGCTGAACGAATTCTAAGGAAATATCCTTTCGTCGATGTTATTGTGCGCGGCGAGGGCGAACACTCTGTCTTGCAACTGGCTAATTCTATTCAAAAGAAGGAAAGACTGAAGGATATTCTTGGCTTAACCCTCAGGAATAGTGGACGTGTCATGTCCACGCCTGATGCTCCTCTAATAGGCAACATTGATACTTTGCCGATTCCAAATCGAGATCTTTTAGGAGCAGAGTACGCGTCCGAGATTTTCGGAATAAAAGTCGCTACAAGAAGGTTTACTTCAATAATCTCTTCGCGTGGTTGTCCCTTCCGATGCAGTTTCTGCGGCTGCCGCAAGTTCGCGAGAGGTGTTTGGCGACCACGCACAGTAGAAAGTCTGATGGAAGAGTTCAGGCTCCTGTACAGCCAAGGTTACAGACAGTTTCTGTTCGTTGACGACAACTTTACATTAAATCTTCGCCGAGTTGTCAAACTGTGCAGGCAGTTAAAAAAGGAGAAGCTGGACATCGAATGGTACTGCGACTCTCGCGTCGACAACTGCAACTACGACACGTTTAGAGAGATGGTCAAAGCTGGGTGCCGCCTGCTCTATTTCGGCGTCGAAAGCGCCAATCAGCGAATCCTCAACTACTTCAACAAGGGCATAACGCCCGACCAGACTCGAAGGGCTGTGAACTCGGCGAGAAGAGCAGGGATGGACATAATAGTTGGCTCCTTCATAGTTGGCGCCCCAGACGAAACCAGACAGGAAATTCAAAACACTCTTCGCTTTGCGTATGAATTGGACATAGACATTCCACAATTAAACATCTTAAACGCGTTTCCTGGAACCGACTCATGGAACGACCTAGTGGACAAGGGCTTCATAAATGAGGAAAAGTATTGGGAAAAAGGCGTCTATGTCTCGCAGATCTCACCTCACGCTGTGCCGTTTGAGGAGATTCGACAGTTGATGTATGAATACTTCACGACTTTCTATCTTCGCCCCAAGAAACTATCCTCTGAGATCCTTAGAACGTTTAAGAGCCCATATCGAATGACGGCTCTTGTGAACAATCTTATGAGGGTACGTGAAATCTACGGCACTGTTAAACGAGAAGTAAGCTTAAAACAACCACCGCCGCAGACGAAAGCCAAAATGGAACCAATCTGAACTAAAGTTTAATCTATAAAAGCTAAGGAATCGTTAGTTAAGGATACTTACAGGATAACGTGACTTCTATGTCTCGTCCGCGTCGACTTGGAGCCCGAGTGTTAAAGGCAGTTGCCTCATCCCTGCGCCTTCAGGTTTTAAACATGCTCTTTGATCGAGGTCCCCTGTCTTACACTGAAATAATGAACATTCTCCATTTAAACCCCGGAAGAGACGCGGGCAGATTCGCTTACCACTTGAAATTCCTGATAAAAGCCGACTTGGTTGAGCCAGATGCCGAGACAAAGAAATACAGGCTGACAGACCTAGGGCGAATGTTGGTTGAAATCACCGAAACCATAGACGAACACGCGTTCAAACGCCGCAAAATGATGGTGCGCACCTCACGCTTAGCTATGGAAGAATTTGACCGAAACAAAATCGCCTCCGCCTTGGTGAAAGAAGCCAACGTACCACAAGACCTAGCGCAGAAAATCGCCCGCGAAACCGAAGGACGCCTACTCGAGATAAAAGCCAAATATTTAACGGCGCCACTCATTCGAGAATTCGTCAACGCCATATTAATTGAAAAGGGCTTGGAAGAGTACAGGCACAAGCTGACAAGACTCGGCCTACCAGTATACGATGTAACTCAACTAATCAAGTCGGCTGGCGCTCAGTCTGCGAGCGTATCAGCCATCCACGAGTCAGCTGGCGACTCAGTCATCGAAGAATACACACTCCTAAATATTCTACCGAGAGACATAGCTGATGCACACCTCTCTGGTTCACTCCATCTAAACAATCTAGGCGTTTGGATACTCAAACCCAATGAATTCGCACATGACCTGCGCTTCTTCCTCAAGAATGGGCTTCAGTTCAGCAGACCCCAGCTTGTGTTCGCTTCAAGCCCTTCCCCAAAAACCTTGGAGGCAGCGTTCTCCACAATTCTGAATCTCTTAAGGTTGACTGCTGCCGAGGTTTCAGGCGAGCAACTGTTAGATTATTTCAACATCTTTTTGGCGCCTTTTATTCGAGGCATGGAACCAGACCGAGTCCGCGAGAGCCTACGCCTTTTCATTCTTAATCTCAATCAAATCTTTTCAAGCTTTGACTCAGCACTGCCATTGTCGGTGGGTCTTGAACTTGCCGTTCCAAGTTTCCTTGGGGACAGAGAGGCTGTAGGACATGGCGGAAAGGGAGGAGGTGTCTACGCGGATTACGCTGAGGAGAGTTGTCTTCTCGCTTCGCTTCTTTTGGAAACAGTTGCAGAAGAGAGCAAGAAAAGACCAGTGTTTCAACCCAGCCTCATATTGAAAATGCGAGCTGAAGGATTACGCGACAAAGAATCCGAGGCTGTTCTGCATCAAGCTCACCAATTGGCAGCTCTGAGGGGGCTTCCATACTTTGCAAACCTGACCACCAAAGATCAGGCTTGCGTTTCTTACACGGCAACGGGCACCCGCTTCGCCAACGATTGGAAAGGCGATTGGGAACTCGACACGCTACGCGTAGGCGCCGTGGACAGCGTCTTGGTAAATCTTCCAAGAATCGCCTACGAATCTGAAGCAAAGATTTCAAAGTTCAACGATCTATTGGATGAACAGCTTGAAATGGCCCTACGTGCTATGGAAATCAAGTATCAAACTATCAAGCAGCGGGGAAGAGAAGGTTTGCTCCCTTTTCTGACCAGTAGATACGGTGGGGAGCAGTATGCTCGTTTTGAAAACTTTACTCGTCTAATCGGCTTTGTGGGCTTAAGCGAGGCTGTTGAAACCCTTGGCGGCAAATCACTTTACGAAGACGACAAAGCCCTAGACTTGGCTGAGCAAACGGTGAAG
>Ga0315268_10004959_pt1 | contig 14343 bp, 17 predicted proteins | sample C1_top_MG_FD_204535 | JGI IMG/M metagenome (GOLD analysis project Ga0315268, IMG submission 204535) | Sediment microbial communities from Yellowstone Lake, YNP, Wyoming, USA - C1_top | ecosystem: Environmental > Aquatic > Freshwater > Lake > Sediment | place: USA: Wyoming | collected 2017-08-01
ACAAGCCTTCAACCGTCGACCACATTGCATACGAAGTTGGCTTGGACTGCACAGTTCTCAGAGAACGTCTCGGCTTCCTCCTGCAGAACAGTCTCGTTGAGGAGCGTGCGCTAGGCAGAAAGGAAGGCTACGCCATCACGGAAAGAGGCATAGCAGTGCTGAAGGCGCTCAACTTCCAGAGGTACCTCAAGAAAGTCACAGACAAGCTGATGGTGATGGATGAGGCGTTGCAGATAGTTTCGAAGAATGGTCGTGACTTGGAAAAGACTGAAGGCTAAAGAAACCGTTTCGTCCTCTCCGTATAGCGTTACAAAAATCTTAAATGTTTTACACCAGTTACTATGGAGTCGGGAGCTTAAGGAGAAGGAGAGGTAATGAACAATTTTAAAAGCATAATTGAAAAGCTGAGGAATCTGGAGACTGAACGCAAGAATCTCTTAGTGGAGATTGAAGAACTCAAGAAGATGGCTGACTCGAAGGCTAAGGCGTTGGAAAGTGAGGTCAGCATGCTTCGAGAAGAGGTCAAGTCGCTCAGAGTGCTTCTCGGCGCGGGGGAGCCTGAGCCTCAGCCTGACGTTGGAAGGAAGAAAAGGTAATCTGAGAATTAGCTCTCAGCCTGAATCTTTCTCGTGTTGACAAACCTGTTTTTGCTCGTGTTTTCCGCTTTTCCGAACTATTCTAGCCTTTTTATTATGTGATACCCGTACTTCGTTTTCACGATGCCTGAGATTTGTCCTTTCTGCAGGGCAAAGGAGGCGGTTTCGAATTCTCTGACCATTTTTCCTCTGCCGAACGTACCGAGGTCTCCGCCGCGCTTCCCAGAAGGGCATACCGAGACTTGTTGGGCTATGTTTGCGAATTTTTCGCCTTTGTTGAGTCTTTCCAAGATGATTTTGGCTTCCTGTTCCGTTTTCACGAGAATGTGAGCGCAGTGGACTTTGTCTGGCATGAGCTAATGATATTTAGCCTCCATTTATAATGTTTCCTTCCAGCAGTGATCTTCTTAGCTGAATGAGTTGCTTGCGTTTCACGTGTTTACAAGATTTTTATAGTCGCTTGTTAATCGTAGCATTTGATGGTTCCATGTTCGATGCCGAGAAGTTCATCGAAGAAGCGGTTGAAGAGCTGAAGCGCAGGATAAAGGGGAAAGCGGTTATCGGGATTTCTGGCGGTGTCGATTCCACGACAGCGGCCATTTTAGTGCATAGAGCCATCGGCGAGAATTTGCGGTGTGTTTTGGTTGATACTGGCTACATGAGGAAAAACGAGATAGAAAACAACGAGAAGATGCTCACTAAGCTGGGGTTAAGCGTTCTTGTCATTGACGCCAAGGAACGGTTTTATAAGAAACTCAAAGGCGTAGTGGACCCTGAGCAGAAACGGAAAATCATCGGCGAGCTGTTCATAAGAGTCTTTGAAGAAGTTGCAGCGAAAGAGAAAGCCAAGTTTTTCGTTCAAGGAACAATCGCTCCAGACTGGATTGAAAGCGGCGGCGGGCTGAGAGACAGAATCAAGTCTCATCACAACGTTGGCGGTCTGCCAGAGAAGATAGAGTTCGAGATTGTTGAGCCCCTAAGAGATCTGTACAAGGATGAGGTGAGAGTTGTCGGCTGCAAGCTGGGCTTGCCTCCTGAAGTTTATGAACGGCAGCCGTTCCCAGGGCCAGGACTAGCAGTGAGAATCATTGGCGAGGCTAGTCCTGAGAGCGTGAAGATTGTGAGGGAGGCATGTGCGATCGTTGAGGAGGAGATTGAGAGGGCCGTGAAGGACGGTGAGATGAGCAGGCCTTGGCAGTATTTTGCCGTCTTGTTGCCCTGCAAGACGGTTGGAGTCCATGGTGACGTGAGGGCTTATGGGGCTGTGGTGGCGGTTCGGGCTGTTGAAAGTTTGGACGGAATGAGTGCCGCGTATTCGAAGATTCCTTACGACGTTTTGGAGCGGATTTCCGTGAGGATTACGAATGCTTTGAAGGATGAGGTCAGCAGAGTAGTATTTGACGTTACTAACAAGCCTCCGGGGACGATTGAGTATGAGTAGACCCGTCAAGGTTTACGTTGTCGACAACGGCGGCCAGTGGACGCATAGAATCTGGAGGGTTCTTAGGGAAATCGGTTGCGAGACCAAAATAATCCCCAACACTACGCCCGTGGGCGAGATAGATGCTGATGCTTTGGTGCTGAGCGGTGGAGCACCTCGAATTGCTTGGGAATCTCCTAAGCTGGGCTGTTGTACTGATTATCTAGATCATTTCCACGGGCCTATTCTCGGGGTCTGCGTTGGGCTTCAGTTGATGACGGTCCATTTCGGCGGCCAAGCCGGGCCCTCTGAGGTTCCTGAATACGGGTTATCTAAGCTGAAGGTTATTGACGAAGACGACCTGTTTAAGGGCTTGCCGAAAGAGTTCCTTGTTTGGGAGTCTCACAACGACGAGGTAAAAGCAACTGCTAACTTTACTGTACTTGCCATGTCTGAGAACTGCCGGATTCAGGCTGTGAAGCATTTTGAGAAGCCGCTTTACGGGGTTCAGTTTCATCCTGAAGTGAACAACACTGAACATGGGGAAGAAATCTACAGAAACTTTGTCAACGTGACACGATCCAGATAAAAAAAACAGATCATCGCGGTTTTCTTTGGTTTTGCAAGTGCCATTGTTTATTCAGAAACTTTTTTATAAAGTGTTCAACATGTCTTAAGCATTCTGTGAAAGGAGTTGAGGTTGATGTTTGTCGGCATGGATCACGTTGGCGTCGCCGTAAAGAGTCTGAACGACGCTGTCAAGCTTTACTGTGACATTTTGGGCTTCAAGCTCGGAGGCATTCACACTCTGACTGAACGAAAAGTCAAGGTGGCGTTTCTTTCAAGCGGCGGCGAGACTAACGTTGAGCTTCTGGAGCCTCTCGGTAGTGACAGCACCATTGCCAAGTTCCTTGAAACCCGAGGCGAAGGGATTCACCATTTCGCGATGAAAGTCGAAAATATCGAGGCAGTGCTTGACGACCTTAAGAGGAAAGGCGTAACATTGATCGATGAGAAACCGCAGGCAGGTGCCGGCGGGGCAAGGATTGCTTTCGTTCACCCGAAGAGCACGAAGGGTGTTTTGCTAGAGCTTTGTGAAAGGCCATAGTGGCTGATTGTTTTTGTTTCAGAAGATAAGTGTGGACAAGCTTCAGGAAGGTTTACAGACCAAACGTTTTGGAAGAAGCATCTTCCTCCGCCGAGAGGTTGATTCGACAAACGATTGGGCTAAGGAACTGGCAAGGCTGGGCGCAGAGGAAGGAACAGTTGCGATTGCGGAAACTCAGACCGCTGGACGCGGAAGGCTTGGCAGAAAGTGGATTTCGCCGAGAGGCGGGTTGTGGTTTTCGGTCGTTCTCAGACCTAGAATGAGTCCCTTCGAAGCCCTTGGGCTTGTTTTTGTGGCTGGCTTAGCCGTTGCGGAGGTGTTGCAGGAAAAATTCGGCTTGAAAGTGGAAACTAAATGGCCGAACGATGTGCTAGTAAATGGAAGAAAGGTGTGCGGGATACTTGCTGAGATGAACACGAAAGGCAGAACTGTCAACTTTGTCGTGCTGGGTCTTGGAGTTAACGCCAACTTTCTGGTCGAGAAAGTTTTTCCAGAATCGCTGAAGAAAGTTGCAACTTCGGTTGAGAAAGAGCTTGGCCAGAAGGTTCAGCTTGAAGAGTTGTTCAAGACAGTGCTTGAAAAGCTGGAAAGCAGCTATGACCAATGCGCTGAGAGAGGGTTGGCATTCTTGCTGGCAAAATGGAAGAAACACGCTGCCTTCTTAGGTCGCAAGGTGGAAGTCAGAAGTGGGAGTGAGAAACTGCTTGGCGTGGCGCTGGATGTTGACGGCGATGGTGCGTTGGTTCTTAGACTTGAAGATGGCTCGACTAGGCGCGTTTTGGCGGGCGATGTGTCGCTGAGGCTGTGAACGTTCAGAGGTTATTTTGCTTCTGCCAAGTATTTCAAGTTGAAAGGTTTTATGAGTTCTTTTCCGTCAAGATTCACGAGAACGGATTGGACGTCATCTATGAAATCTCCCAGTTCAAGCTTGTAGCTGCGCATGAACTCGTCGTAGTCTGAATAGCTCTTGTGAAACGACATCATGAAGGAATCTACGCCAAACCCTCTGCACCCGCCTGCCATGACCACTCTGCTCTGGCTAGCTAGCCATTCCATGCCTCTCTTCCGAACCTCGTCATATCTTCGCTTGGTAGCAATGTCCGCTTTGATCTTGACAAAAGTCATCGCAAATATCTCATATCCGAGCTTCTCCCACTTCGGAATGGCAGTGTAACCGTCAATCAGTTCTCTTTCAAGAAAGCCTCTCCTTCTCGTCACGGTTGGCTGGGATGTGCCAAGAATTTTGGCTAACTGTCTGTCGCTTCTGCGGCTGTCTTTGACCAGTTCCCACAAGAGTTTAAGATCTAGAGACTTGAGTTCTCTCATGTCAACTCGTTCATCATGTTGTATGTTTCTGTTTTTATGACTTGCGCGAATCGCCGGTTAAGCATGAATGATTCCAATTCATGAGAAGACTTGCATCTTTGCTACATTAGAATCAACGGGCGTTCTCCATAGGCTCTAAATATTCGTGAAGCAATATAGTCATCAATTTGAGGGAACAGCCATGACAGGCGTGAAGGAACCTTCAGTTGACGAAAAGACTAGGCGTTTCAGAGAAATGAGAGAAGAGGCCAAGCTTGGCGGCGGAAAGAAGCGGATCGAAGAACAGCATGCAAAGGGCAAGCTCACAGCCAGAGAACGAGTCGAACTGCTTCTCGACCAAGGCAGCTTCAACGAGCTTGACCAGTTCGTAGTCCACCAGTGCACGGAATTCGGTATGGGTGAAAAGAGAATTCCTGGAGACGGCGTAGTAACTGGCTACGGCACAATAGACGGCAGACTCGTTTACGTTTTTTCCCAAGACTTCACTGTGTTCGGCGGCTCATTGGGCGAAATGTTTGCAAAGAAGGTTTGCAAACTTATGGATTTGGCTTTGAAGACAGGTGCGCCTGTCATAGGCTTGAATGACAGTGGCGGGGCGCGCATTCAAGAGGGTGTGGCGAGTCTTGCTGGTTATGGCGACATTTTCTTTCGCAACGTGATAAGCTCGGGTGTTGTTCCGCAAATCTCTGCAATTATGGGTCCGTGTGCGGGCGGAGCGGTCTATTCTCCAGCGTTGACTGACTTCATCATCATGGTCGATAAGACAAGCCACATGTTCATCACGGGCCCAGACGTGGTCAAGACCGTTCTGGGTCAGGAAGTGACCTTCGAAGAGCTGGGCGGGGCCATGATACACTCTCAAACAAGCGGAGTGGCCCACTTCATAGCCAAGGACGAGCAGCATTGCATAGAAATCGTCAAGAAGCTTCTGAGCTACTTGCCCAGCAACTATTTGGAAGACCCGCCAGCAGTAGAGCCGACGGACGACCCGAACCGAACTGACCCAGCAATAGCCCGCATCCTGCCGGACGACCCGGATAAACCGTACGATGTTAAAGCAGTAATACTGCGGGTGGTTGATGATGGCGAGTTCTTCGAAATCCAGCCACTGTGGGCCCAGAACATCGTAATCGGCTTTGCACATCTAAACGGCAAGGTCATAGGAATAGTGGCTAACCAGCCTATGCACTACGCTGGAGCTTTAGACATTAACAGCAGCATGAAGGCAGGTCGTTTCGTGCGTTTCTGTGACTGTTTCAACATTCCAATAGTAACCTTCGTAGACGTGCCAGGCTTCCTGCCGGGCGTTGATCAGGAGCACGGCGGAATAATCAAACACGGCTCAAAATTGCTGTACGCTTATTGCGAGGCAACCGTGCCAAAAATCACTGTGATCCTCAGAAAGGACTACGGCGGAGCATATGATGTCATGGGTTCAAAGCACAGTGGCGCAGACATAAACTATGCGTGGCCGACAGCCGAAATTGCTGTTATGGGACCGCAGGGAGCCATAAACATCATATTCCGTAAACAAATAGCTGAAGCTAAGGACCCCCAGCAGAAGCACGCTGAACTGGTGGCCGAATATCGCCAGAAATTCGCGTCTCCATACATAGCTGCGCAGAAGGGCTACATAGACGAAGTCATAGACCCAGCCCAAACTAGGCCAAAACTCATCAGCGCCTTAGAAAGTCTCACCGCAAAACGCGAGCAAAGACCGACAAGAAAACACTCGAACCTACCACTGTGAATCAATTGTCTTCACTATCGTGCGCGCTGTGCATACAAGAATGTTCTTACGTGGTAGGTTCGCCTAGGTTTTGCTTCTGAATTGTCTCTTCCACGCTGGAATTATTCCCCTGTTGACTAGCATGACGATTCCTAGGCAGACGAAGCTGAGGGGTACGATGATGATTAGGCCTTCGGCAACCCAGACGAGGCTGGTAACCAAATATGGAACGGCTATTCCTATTTGACTCATGATCGGTGAACTTCCTTCGGCGACTTCTTTTAGGCCTATTGTTATGGTTGAAAGTTGCTGTTCATCCTGTCCAGTGTGGTTTGTTTCTGTTTCAGTCACGCTTATGCTGATGCGTGTTACTTTGCCATGCACGCTTATCAATTGCCTAACATCAAACGTGAATGTGGTCACGTTTTCGGTTGGGATTTTGCAGTTCATGTCTCCATGCCAGAGATCATTCTCGTAAAGCATGTTCAAATAGGGCATTTTCCCATTGTAGTAGTAGGTTAAGTTCTTCAGACTTTGAACTGCAACTTCAAAGGAGCCACTGTTCAATTCTCCTTGGACGTTTTCAGAAATCACCTGTTGCGTCGAAATGTAGTTGCGTTGAGAACTCGCTGACTCGGACGAAAGAAGCGAAAAAGTCCCCTCCTCAGGTCTTGGCTGACTGAAATAGGCAGCACAAACCAAAAGAACAATTGCCATTACGACAGCAGACGCAACTTCTATCTTGGTCTTTTTGCTTAACTTTAACCGTCTCATGCAACTCACCTGAAAAATAATGATATCGTTGTGGTTCTATAATCCTATGCTTTAGAACAGCAGCGTACAGAAAATAGAACAAAGCAAGCGCGCTGAACTGGTAACCGAATATCGCCAGAAATTCGCCTCTCCGTACATTGCTGCGTAGAAAGGCTACACAGATGAAGCCGTAGACCCAGCTCAAACATGGCCAAAGCTCGTCAGCACACTCGAAAGCATGGCCACAAAACGTGCAGCAAACATACATCGAAGAATGTCCGCCATTCAACCTAGCTACGTCACGCGCGTACCTCATGGCCGACCTTGCCATCCTCAAGATCAGCTGTCCAGACAAGTTCCTTGAACCAGAAATACATGGCAACATCGTGTTTCACTTCAACAAATCAGACAAAGTCAAGCCTCCCAAGTTCGACAGAGAAGCCTTTGCAAAAAAGCACAAGCAAGGCTGGGAAGACTGCAGGCGAGGTTCGACATGTTCAACAACTTCGCACAGAAAGAAATCAACAGGGACAACAGCCTCAAAGCCCTAGACCTATACCGCGGTCTCACGCTTGCCACACTGCTCGAAACCTTGGAATCAAACACAACCCTTTTCACTACGACTTCAAAATGCGCTACGTACACTACGAGCTTCCACCGAAGATGATCGAGAAACTCGAACATCTACTTCGTCAAGGACCCGAAGGGTCTGCAGAAAGAATTGCCGCGAAGCATCCGAATGGTTCCGTGAAGTAATGTCGACTATTGACCGAAAAAAAGATAGAAGAACTAGTCAAGAATTCCTACGGTCTAGCCCGCTAGAACAGAATCTCGTCACTCATCTTGACCTTTTCATTCTCGATCGGCACGCCTTCCTTCTCAACGAGCTTCCTCCTAGCCTCAGCCGCTTTCTCCTCTCCTCCGAAACTGCCGTCAGACTTGACAACCCGATGGCACGGAACAACAGGGTGAAGCGGATTCTTGTGCAACGCGTTGGCAACAGCCCGATGAGCACGCGGCTTGCCAACCTTCTCTGCTATTCTCTTGTACGTGCTGACTTTTCCCCGCGGAATCTTGAAAGTGGCAACGAGAACCTTCTTTTCGAATTCCGTCTTACCCGGTAACAGACGAACCACATCTTCCTCCGTCTTGATCTCATTCTTGTCCATCGATCCTGCCTCTCCTCATGCGCTACTGTTCATCATCCCACAAAGCAGTTCTCTTCTCATCTTTTAAGTTTTGGTCTCCTCGGCGCTGTGCTGGACGAAACAAAAGCATTTGCGTTACCTAAACTGATTAATACGGCTATTCTCAACCTTTCTATTCCAGTATTGAACCCTATATATACAGAGGGGCCTAGAAACCCTTGCCAAGCAAACCCGTCAAAATAACAGACACCACGTTTCGAGACGCACATCAAAGCCTAATGGCCACCAGAATGAGCACCGACACAATGCTCAAAATCGCCGAAAAAATAGACCAAGTAGGCTTCTTCAGTCTCGAAGCTTGGGGAGGAGCCACATTCGATGTGGCCATACGTTACCTGAACGAGGACCCGTGGGAACGAATCCGCCAACTCAAAAAACACGTCAAAAAAACACCTTTGCAGATGCTTCTGCGCGGGCAAAACGTGGTTGGCTACCGAAACTACCCAGACGACGTTCTCATAAAATTCATTGAAAAAGCCTCAGACAACGGCATAGACATCTTCCGCATCTTCGACGCATTGAACGACATCAGAAACATGGAAGTCGCCATCAAAACCGTCAAAAACCAGGGCAAACACGCGCAGGGCACAATCAGCTACACAATAAGCCCAGTGCACACGGTTGAGCACTTCGTCGAATTCGCCAAAAAACTGGCCAGCCTAGACTGTGACAGCATCTGCGTCAAGGACATGGCTGGAATGCTTGCACCCGAACCTGCCTACCAGCTGATAACGGCGTTGAAGAAGGAAGTGGGCCTTCCAGTTCATTTGCATTCTCACAGCACAAGCGGCATGGTCATGATGACATATCTGCGCTCGTGCGAGGCAGGCGTGGACATACTTGACACAGCCTTCTCGCCGCTGGCAGGCGGCACCAGCCAGCCCGCAGTCGAGCCCATCGTGTACGCACTCAAAGGCACACCATACGACACGGGCTTAGACTTGCAACTTCTCAATGAAATAGCCCAGTACTTTCGCGAGCTCCGCGAAAAATACTACGACCAACTGAAACTGATAGACCCTAAAGCTGAAAGAGTTGATGCCTCAATAATCGTCCATCAAATTCCAGGCGGCATGTTCTCTAACCTGCTTTCGCAGTTGCGCGAGCAGAAAGCCCTCGACAAGCTAAACGAGGTTTTGGAAGAAGTGCCCAAGGTTCGAAAGGAACTGGGGTATCCGCCACTTGTGACGCCTACAAGTCAGCTCGTAGGCATTCAAGCTGTGATGAACGTAATCTCGGGCAAACGGTACAGCATCGTACCCAAGGAAGTAAAAGATTACGTCAAAGGGCTGTACGGAAAGCCTCCAGCCCCCATTGACGCGAAAATAAGGAAGAAAATCATCGGCGACGAACAGCCAATAACCGTCCGCCCAGCCGACCTGCTGGAGTCTGCGCTTGACAAAATCCCAGATAACGTCAGACCATACATCGAAACCGAGGAAGACAGAATCACCTATGCCCTGTTTCCGCAACCTGCAATAGAATTCTTCAAAAGACGAAAAACCAGAAAAGAAGAAGCTAAAAAGGGCATCCCGCCTGAAAGGCTCAGGGAGCTTGAAGAGGTCGCGGCGTTATCAGTGGCCGTTGCCGCTTATCTGACAAGCTCAAAAAGAGTCAAAGCACTGACGATCACGTCTGCAAGACCAAGATCAGCGATGTCACCGTGGGTACTTGCAGGGCGCCAGTCTTTGGCCGAGCGAGGTGCATGAAATGCCGAATTATGAAACGCAGGTGGACGGCAAACTGCACAAAATCGAATTGACCAAGACGGCGCAAAACGCTTTCACAGCCAAAATAGACGGAAAACCGTGCAAGGTCGAGTTGGAAACTGACAGAATCGATCCCGAACAAGTTTTAACCATAAAGATAGACGAGAAAACCTACGAAGTCAAACTGCCGAAAATCGACCAAGATAAAATCATTCCTATCATAGTCGAAGAAGCCACCTTCAAGGTGGAAGTCAAAACATCCAGCCGAAAACAAGCACTCATAAGTTTCGAACCTGCTCTAACCTCACCAGCCAAAAGAGCTGCTTCGCCCAAGCAAGCGACTGCAGAGGGAGCAGTAACCGCGCCTATGACAGGCAAGATAGTTTCAGTCAAAGTCAAGAAAGGCGACACAGTCGAAGCCAACCAAGTCCTCTGCATCATCGAGGCTATGAAAATGGAAAACGAAATCGCCACACCCAAGGCCGGCACAGTTCAAGAAGTAAACATCCAAGATGGCCAGCCAGTGAACGAAGGTGAAACACTCTTCATAGTCACCTAGAAGATCGAAGGTGGCTTGTACTCACCAAATATTTCTCGTAATGTGCCGCAGACTTCTCCAAGCGTCGCATATTCTTTGACTGCCTCAAGTATGAAAGGTACAAGGTTCACGTCTTCCTTTTCAGCAGCGCCACGTAGTCTGCTCAACGCTTCGCTCACTCTGTCCCTGTTTCTTTCCCGCTTGATTCTCTTTAACTGTTCCACCAGCTTCTTCTCAATTGCGGGGTCAATCTGAAGAAGCTTCATCGGCACTTTCTCCTCGCTCACGAAGTCATTCACACCCACTATGACGCGTTTTTTGGCTTCAACCTCCTTTTGAAAACGGTAAGCGCTCTCTGTAATCTCACGCTGCATGAAGCCTTTCTCGATGGCTGCTACTGCTCCACCTATGCCGTCGATTTGTTCAATATACTTCAGGGCTCGCTCTTCAATCTCATTCGTTAAATACTCCACATAGTACGAGCCTGCGAGCGGATCAACGCTGTCAACGACGCCGCTTTCATGCGCGACTATCTGCTGCGTCCGCAAAGCAACGGTCACAGCCTGCTCGCTGGGTAGCGCATAAGCCTCGTCGAACGAGTTTGTGTGCAGCGACTGTGTCCCGCCTAAAACGGCTGACAACGCCTGCAGAGCCACGCGCACAATGTTGTTGTACGGCTGCTGAGCCGTTAGTGAAACGCCTGAGGTTTGCGTGTGAAATCGCAGCATGCACGAGTTGAGGTTTTTGGCTCCGAAACGCTCACGCATAATCCTAGCCCATAGTCGACGCGCCGCTCTGAACTTGGCAATTTCTTCGAGGAAGTTGCTGTGAGCCGCAAAAAAGAACGACAGCCGTCCTGCAAACCTGTCCAAGTCTAAGCCTCTGTCAATGGCTGCCTGCACGTAGGCGATGGCGTTTGCAAACGTGAAAGCCACTTCCTGAACCGCTGTGGAGCCAGCTTCGCGTATGTGGTATCCGCTTATGCTGATGGTGTTCCACTGTGGCATGTTCTGGCTGCAATACTCGAAGATGTCTGTGACCATGCGCATCGACGGCTTCGGCGGAAAAATGTACATGCCTCTGGCCACGTACTCCTTCAAAACGTCGTTCTGCACAGTGCCGCCGAGCCGGGACTGTTCAGCACCCTGTTTCTGTCCGACTGCGGCGTACATCGCAAGCAAAACGTTGGCTGGCGCATTGATCGTCATGGATGTGGTAACCTTGTCAAGCGGAATCCCCTCAAAAAGAACCTCCATGTCCCGCAGGGTGCTTGCGCTGACTCCGACCTTGCCGACCTCGCCGAGCGCCAAAGGATGATCGCAGTCGTATCCGACTTGAGTTGGAAAGTCGAAAGCCACGCTCAGGCCAGTCTGTCCGTGTTCTAACAAGTATTTGAAACGTTTGTTGGTCTGTTCCGCCGTGCCGAAACCCGCGTACTGCCGCATCGTCCAAAACCGCGCCCGATACATCGTCGGATAAACGCCGCGAGTAAGTGGGTACTCGCCTGGGAACCCCACGTCACGCAGATAGTCAAGCTCCGCAACATCGACAGGCGTGTAAATCTGGCTGACTGGGATGTCTGAGCTTGTGCGGAACTGCCCTCGTTCGGGAAGCTTGTCGAAACTCTTGTTCAAAGTCTCTTTTTCCCATTTCTGCTTTTGTCGGCGAATTTCATCAAGCTTCTTCTCTTCAAACGCCATCAAACTGCACCTTGAGACTAGTCAGTTCGAGAAGCATAAAAGAATTGTCAAAAAGTTCATTCAGACTGAAACGAATATATAACAAGCCCAACTCTAAGAAAAGATGAGAAGACTGGTGTACAGCTTGCAGGTCAAAGTCGAGTATCTCGGGCACATCAAAAACATACTTGGCAACAAGAGAGAAGAGGAAATCAACCTCAAAGCCGACGCTTCCGTCGGAGACCTGCTTGCGGCGCTCTCAAAAAGGTATGGCGAACCCTTCAAAAAAGCCGTCTACGAAACAGGCGGCGCTGATGTGAAAGCAAACTTCATGGCAACGGTGAACGGCTATCTGCTGAACCAGTTGAATGGGGTCAAAACCAAGCTCAAACAGGGCGACCACGTGATCCTGATGCCTGTGGTAAGCGGCGGCTAGTACTCTTCCTTCCTGTCTATTAAGCCATCTTTTCTAGCCTTGTACATGGCAATTTTGAATGCGCCTACGCCTACGAGTATGGTTGCGAGCGTCGTGACCGCTAGGTACAGCAGGTCTGTTTGGAACGCGCTGCCTGCTTGATTGAGGAACGCGAATCTTATGGTTCTGAGGAAGTACGTGATTGGCAACGCGTTGGAGATTGCTTGACCCCAAGAGGGAAGTATTTCTGGCAGGAAGACGACTCCCCCGAAAAGGTACAGGATGCCTGACACGTAGTCTGACAGCATGAACTGAACTCTTGAAGTCATGATGTTTATCCCGCACAGCAGGAACCCCATTGCCACGAAACAGATTATCCCAACAACGAGGCTCAAAGCCAAAACTGGGAAGTTGACACTGAACCAGTTGATTGGGATTTGCTGGTGCAGCAGGCCTTGAAAGATTGCCACGCCGAATCCAAGCGTGAGGAGTAGCGAAATCGAAGCGTTCATCACGCCGTTTAAGGCTCTTCCAAGGATGTACCACGATAATGAGCTTGGTGCCAAATAGATGTGCTTCAACACTTCATAATGCGAGCGGTCATCGTGAATCAGCATGCCCATTGTCATCATTATCTGCACGACGTAGATGAAGAAACTGTTTCCAATGAACATGAACGCGAAATAATTAGGATTGAACACCCCTGTAACTGCACTGCCGACGAGGTAAATGAAGCCCACGATGAGCAAGCCTGCAAGCGGTCGAATCAAGTAGTAAATAGCAAACACTAGGGGATCAGCCCAGTTGGTCTCAACTTTCCATCCAACCCAGATGGCCTGCTTAACAGTCTTCAAAATCATGTTCACTGCCATCTGAGAGTCAGCCTCCCTTCCTTTTTGCCCAGATTCTCCATGTAGTTCAAGGCGAACTTGGACAACGGCAACAAAACCAAAATGAAAACTACCAACACAAGCACATTCAGCCAGATGTCCGCTATCCCCTTGTTCAGGACTACGACCTGCCTTATGCCGTCTAGTCCGAATGTTAACGGAATAAGAGATGTCAAGACCTGAAGAATGAAGGGCAAGTAGCTTGTTGGGAAATAGGAGCCAGATAGAAAATAGACTGGTTCCTGAAGAAGATTCGCGGTGTGCCATGCTTCTCTGCCATACAGCATGAACAGCGAGGCGAACACCATGCCTAAAGCATAGAGCGCCACGATGGTCAGAAAGAACATCAACAGCGCTGTAACAGGTTCGCTCAGCGAAAGCGGAACCTGGAAAATCAAAATGCCAGCGACTAGAATCGCTACAGCCCTCAGAGTAGTGTTCACAAATCCGCCTAGAGCCATGCCGAGCAGAATTGCCATTCTAGAAATAGGGGCGACAAGGTAGATTTCCAAGTTGCCGGTCTCCTTCTCCCAGTAGAACTGCGCAGACATGTTCCACAACACGTTCATCCAGAAAGCTATCATCGTCCCGCCGATGACAACAAAGCCCGTGAACTCAGGAGGTGCATGAAGCATCCTGTACATGAAAACGTAAGCACTCAAGGTCAAGACTGGAATGAACATCTCGGCAACAAGCCACTCTGGCTCCCGGTTGCTCCCTTTGACTCTGACCCACAATCTCGCATAGACCACGCGCAGGTTAAAGATCAGGTTTTCAAGCATTGGCCTTTTCCTCAGCTTCCCCAAACCCTTTTCCAACCAGCCTTATGTAGACATCCTCAAGAGTCGGGTCAGTCTCGTTTATCGAAAGAACCTTCACCTTTTCCTCACTTAGCTTTGACATGATGTCGGAAAACACTTTTTCATTCCGAACCATGACCTTCAAGCTAGTAATTCCAGTCTGGATGTTGCG
>Ga0315268_10004960_pt1 | contig 14342 bp, 12 predicted proteins | sample C1_top_MG_FD_204535 | JGI IMG/M metagenome (GOLD analysis project Ga0315268, IMG submission 204535) | Sediment microbial communities from Yellowstone Lake, YNP, Wyoming, USA - C1_top | ecosystem: Environmental > Aquatic > Freshwater > Lake > Sediment | place: USA: Wyoming | collected 2017-08-01
CGCATGGCATAAATTACCACGTGAGTTCCCAACGGGGTTTTTGAAAGGCTCACCCCGCCGTAGCCAGCACGTTCAAGTTTTTTCTGCAAAAACTCGTCAATTTCCGCCTTTTTAATGGATTCTGTTATAAACCGCTTAACAATGGACATTAAAACTCTTCTCCTTGTCCAGGTTTTTCGTCTAAAACAATCTCGATATGCGTCAGCGTGTCATATTTTGGTGAAGACCTGCCGTGGGCTCTCGGCGTGAATCGTTTAATTTTAGTTCCTGGATAGGCAGCAGCGTGAAATATGCGGAGTCTGTCTACGTCCAAGCCTTTATTTTCAGCGTTTGCTTCTGCCCCTTCAATTACGTTCAGTACTTTCTGGGCTGCTTTTATTGGGTATCTTCCCGCGAAAGCTTTCTCTAACCCGCGGCGGTGGCCAACCTTCTTTCTGTATCTTCTGAGGGGAACCGGTTTCTTTTTGTCCATAACGTCTCTTAAGTACGCTTTTGCGTTAGTAAGCATCATGCCTTTGATTGTTCTGCACACTTCTCGGGCATGTTTATGGGATACCCTAACTTCTCGACCGCTTGCTTTCGCTGTCTTTTCAGGGTCCAGTTCTTCTGCGATTATGGAGTATCCCCATTTTGGCACTACATATCTCTCCGATTGTGCAATTCAACAGCGTAATGGCGATTTATATGGCTTTCCATAGCGCAATCGATTTTTAAACTGAATTGAATCACATAAACACTGCACACACAGCAATTTTAAACACGAACCGAGCGAATTTTAGACGCGTGAGGCTGATGGATGCTTTTCGTAAGTTTTCTACGATGTGTTTATGTTCCACTTTTAATGTTACCTATTGCAGTTGAAAACGCGAGGATCGAGCCGATATGAAGGAAAAGAACGGTCACATAACCATGCTGCACGGCGCTGGCGGCACCGTCATGCACGACTTGGTTAAAAACTACGTTGTGAAGTATTTCGGAGGTTCAAGCAACGCTGAGGTCCCGCTTGAAGCCTTAGACGACGCGGCCGTTGTGGATGATGTGGTTTTTAAAAGTGATTCCCACGCGGTTAAGCCCATATTCTTTCCAGGCGGAGACATCGGACGCTTAGCTATTTCTGGAACAGTCAACGACATTGCAGTTTTAGGTGCTGAACCATACGCTTTGGCGTGCGGCTTCATTCTGGAAGAAGGCCTAGCCCTATCTGACTTCGAGAGAATTTTGGCTAGCATGAAACGGACATGTGCTGAGGCGAACGTGGGCATAGTCACTGGAGACACGAAGGTTGTGGAAAAGGGCAGCCTAGGCGGTTGCGTGATAAACGTGTCGGGGATCGGCAGAAGAACAACAGCGCTAGAAAACAACCTGAAAATCATCAAGCAATACAAAAGTGATTTTGCGACGCGCTGGGTTCTTGACTCTAACCTAAGTGTTGGCGACAAGATAATACTGTCTGGAACCATAGGCGACCACGGTTTAGCGGTCCTTTCAGCCCAACAAGGGCTAACGTTCGGAAGCGAAATAAAATCTGACGTTAAACCCCTAAACCGTATGATTCAGCGCATGCTTGGTGAAGTTGGCGGAGTAGTAGCCATGAAAGACCCCACCAGAGGCGGTTTAGCCGACGCCCTGAACGAGTTTAGCGAAAAATCGAAAGTGGGCATACTGATTCACGAGGACAGGGTTCCCATCAGGGAGGATGTGCGGGCTGCGTGCGAAATGTTAGGCTTAGACCCGTTTGAAGTTGGAAACGAAGGAAAAATAATAATAGGCACAATAGCAGCGAAGGCGGAACAAGTTCTGAAGTTCTTGAAGGAAACGAACGAGGGCAAAAACGCGGAGATCATCGGCGAAGTTACAAAAGAGTTTAGCGGCGTGGCTATGCAGACGCTTGTGGGAGGCAAACGAATAATCGCAAGACCCATAGGCGATCCTGTTCCAAGAATCTGCTAAAGATAATCCCGTGCCAGATACGAATCAAATTGTTGTTGGAAACTTGGCACCTGACCAAAAAACCCGAGGGCAGCGCTTGTCAGTGACTGACTAAGCGGAAATATTGCTGACTGTTTTTGCCCATACTCTGCAGGTGCCTTCCATGCTGACCATGCAAGCGCCCACTGGATTCTGCGGAGTGCAAGCATTCATGAACAGCGGGCATTCAATAGGCTTGATCTTGCCGATAATCACCAAGTGACATCTGCAACCTGGCTGCAAGTCTATTCCCTCTTCAACTTTAACGTTATATTTCAGTTCGGCATCATAAGCGACGTATTGTTTCTTGAGCTTCAGCGTAGAAGAGGGAATGGTGCCTAGCCCTCGCCACTTGCCATCTTTAACATCAAAAACCTCTCGGATGAGCTTCTGCGCTTTGACGTTGCCGTCCCAGCGCACAGCACGCGTGTACTCATTTTCTAGTCTGGGCTTATTCTCGCTCAACTGCTTGATTATCATGTAAACAGCGAAAAGCACATCCAGCGGTTCAAAGCCAGCCACAACAGTTGGCATGCTATACTTTCGGGGAAAAACCTCATAGGGTCTAAGCCCTATTATGGTGCTGACGTGGCCCGGCGCGATGAACCCGTTCAGGTTAAGGTCTTCCATGTTTGCGAGCAATTCCATAGCTGGCGGAACCACACGATGCGAGATTAAAAAGCTTAGGTTTTTGGGCGGTTTCTGCGAGATTTCAACGGCTGTGGAAGGTGCTGTTGTTTCAAAACCCACTGCGAAAAAGACGAACTTTTTGTTCGCCTCGTTTTCAGCCATTTTGACGGCATCACTTACGCTGTAAACGATTCGGATGTCGGCGCCTTTGGCTTTGGCGTCTAAAAGCGACATGCGCGAGCCTGGAACGCGGAGAACATCGCCAAAACACGTAAGGGACATTCCCTTCATTGCTAATTCAACGGCTTCATCAACTTCTGAAGCAGGCACTATACAAACGGGACAGCCTGGTCCAGCGATAACCTCAACATTCGAAGGCAAGAGGCTGCGTAAGCCATAATGCGTAATCGTCCACTCGTGTGTACCGCAGACATGGCAAATTTTGACGACTTTTTCTTTTGGCGTTAATTCATGAATTTTTTGTGCTATACTCTTTGCTAGTTCCGGGTCTCTAAACCTGAGTTTTTCAGTCATTCCTATTTTCAACTTGCCAGTTTATTCTTTTTCAGCCGCGAGAATCTCGTTCCACAAACCTATAGTCTCTAAGGCGTCCTTTTCGTCTACTGTTTGAATGGCGTAGCCCGCGTGCACCAAAACATAATCGCCCACTTTGGCCTCTACAAGCGTCACATTAACCTCTCGAAGGACGCCTTCTCCGAAGTCCACTTGGGCTTTGTCGCCGTTGACGCGCATGACACGAGCTGGAATCGCCAAACACATTCGTGGTCAACCCTAAACCGAGGAATAAACGGCAATAAAATGGTTATGGTTTAAAATTGGAAAAAGCCACCTACAACAGCTTGACCAAAAGAAAGCCCGCCGTCACCCGCAGGAACAGCCTCGTGGACCAGAAAACGCAGACCAGCAGCCTCCACAATCTCTCGCATAAGCGATGCCAATATCTCGTTACAGGCAGCACCACCCGAAAAACCGACAAATTTGACGCCGCTTTCCAGCGCCTTTTCTACGGCTAGCGAAGCCAAACCCTTGGCTAAATAAGCATGCGCGGAATAAGCCAAGTCCGCCTTTAGTGCGTTATCACGGTTTTCAAAAATCGCCGAAAGCATCTGCGTCGTGTCTAACGCGTCTCTGTTTATTATGGGCTTCATTTTCAGTGCGTCTTTGCGTTTTATGGCGGCGGATTCGAGTTTCATGGCTGGTTCGCCCTCGTAAGTGCGCTCGTAGCATAAGCCTAGCACAGCGGCAACTGCGTCTAAGACTCTGCCACAACTTGTGGTTTCAACGATGCCACTGGCTTTTCTGAGCTGGTGAAGCATCAGTTTTGCTTCGGTTTCGCCGTAAGGCAAATGCCGACTATTATGGAGAAGCCAGTCTTCAACGTTTACTTTTTTGTTAAGTATTCCCGCCGCCATGCGCAGGGGATAGCGGCTTGCCGCGTCCCCGCCGAGTAATGGTTGCGGTTCAAGATGGGCTAAGCGCTTGAAGTCCGCTGATTCACGAGTGCAGAGCAGGATTTCGCCGCCCCATGCTTCGCCGTTGATGCCGTAGCCGTAGCCGTCGCACGCTATGCCCACCATCTCGTCCACTGCATGTTCCATCATCAATGCCGCAATATGCGCGTGATGGTGCTGCACTGGGATTAGTTGCCAACCGTTTTTTTCTGCCAGTTCTTGGGCGAGGTTTGTTGTGGTGAATTTCGGATGCAGGTCGCAGGCTATGGCGTCTACGTGGCTGTTTGTTAGGCGGATGAGGTGGTTTGTGGCTTCTTGGAGGAAAGCCTTTGTTTCGACGTTTTCCACGTCGCCTATGTGCTGGGAGAGGAAGGCTTTGTTCTCAAGCAGAACGCATGAAGTGTTGTTCAGTTCTCCGCCTAAGCCTACTACGCAGCGTTTCGTTTTTTCTTTGAGTATTATGGGCGCGGGCGCGTAACCTCTGCTTCGCCTTATGGAAGCTAAGTGGTTGCCGTGGACGCGCGTTACTGAGTCGTCGCATCGGTAGGCTATTTTGCGGTTGTGAAAAAGGAAATAGTCCACAGTGTCGCCCAGCGTTTTCAGGGCTTCGTCATTGTCCTTCACGATGGGCTGATTGGGCGGGTTCGCGCTCGTCATCACAAAAGCTTCATCGCCCACGTGGTCGAAGAGCATGTAGTGCAACCCCGTGTAGGGCAGCATGACGCCGACGTTGTGCAAGTCTGGAGCGACTAGCGGTGAAAGACTGAACTTGCTATTTTTGTTCAGTAGCACTATGGGGCGTGCGTAAGAAGTGAGCAGCTCTTCTTCTTTCGCGGTTACTTCTGCAAAAGTTTTTGCGGCTTCTAGACTTCGCGCCATGATGGCGAAGGGTTTCGTTCGCCTGTGCTTCGCTTTTCGAAGTGCCATTAACGGTTTTTCTTTGGTTGCGGATGCGGCGACGTGGAAGCCGCCGTAGCCTTTAATGGCGAGTATAAAACCTTCAGAGATTAATCTTCCTGCTTCGCGCACTGGGTCTTTGTGCGAGATTAGCTCGCCGTTCGGCGTTGTCAAGTACGCCTTCGGGCCGCATTTTGGGCACGCCACTGTTTGGGCGTGAAACCGCCTGTTAAGTGGGTCACTGTACTCTCGTTGGCAGAAGCTGCACATGGGAAACTCGTGCATCGTGGTGTTTTCGCGGTCGTAAGGAAGCCTTTCGATTATGGTGAAGCGTGGGCCGCAGTTGGTGCAGGTGATGAAGAAATACTCGTATCTTGGGTCTTTTGGGTCTCTGAGTTCCGTTAGGCACTCGTTACATATGGCTATGTCGGGCGGTATAACGGAGCCCGAAAGCGCGGTTTCTTCGGAGCTTTTGTAGATAGTGAATTTTTCGTGTTCGTTTTTGCCCCGAAGCGTTGTTGTGATTATGTCGTGGATTTGGGCTAGGGGCGTTTTCTTCTCTTGCAAGTCGTGCAGAAAGTTTTGAATGCGCTGTTCCTTGCCCTCTATTAGGATTTCTACTCCTGCGTCGCCCCTGTTGCGCACGTAGCCTGTTAAGCCATTTTTCACGGCTATGCGGTAAATGAAGGGGCGAAAACCGACGCCTTGAACTATGCCCGTAACGTTGATTCTGACGCGCAATGGTGAGCCATCTCTAATTCAGAAAGGACGTATTTCTCTTATACATTTCGACAATGTGCTACTTTTCTTTTCTCTTCTTCTTGAAGCACTCGTCTGAGGACCTTGCCAACCGAGCTTATGGGTAATTCCTTTCTGAATTCAACTTCTCTTATTGCCTTGTAGGGGGCAACTTTCTCTTTGACGAATTCCGTGATTTCTTCTTCTGTGGTTTTGGCGCCTTCTTTCAGCACTACGAAGGCCTTCGGGATCTCGCCCACTATCGGGTCTGGTTTGCCTACGACTGCGCAGAGCTTTACCGCTGGATGCTCATAGAGCAGGTCTTCGATTTCTCTGGGGTAAACGCTGTAATCCTTGTATTTTATAAGGTCCTTTTTTCTGTCGGTGATGTAGAAATAGCCGTTCTCGTCCATTTTTCCAATGTCGCCCGTGTAGAGCCAACCATCGCGTAGGACATTAGCTGTTTCTTCGGGTTTTTTCCAGTATCCCTTCATTACTTGTGGTCCTTTGACGGCGAGTTCTCCTGTTTCGCCGGGTTTAAGCGGTTTTTCGCCTGTTTCTATGCCAAATATTTTTGCATCTGTGTCTGGTAGGGGCAAGCCAATTGAGCCTAATCGCACTGTGCACATTGTTCTGTCCACTGGGTTGCAGTGGGTGACTGGCGAAGCTTCTGTTAACCCATAGCCTTCGGCGAGGAATCCGCCTGTTATTGCCGTGAATTTTTTCTGCACTTGCGGCGGAAGCGGTGAGGCGCCTGAGATGCAGACGCGTATTGAGGTTAAGTTGAACTTGCCCAATTCTGGATTAGCCAACAGAATCGCGTACATAGTGGGGACGCCGCAGAAAACCGTGACCTTGTGCTTTTGGATGCTTTCTAAAGCCGTTACTGGGTCGAAGCGGGGAAGCATGACCATTTTCGCTGCTAAGTGGATGGGCACGTTCATGCTTGTGGTCATGCCGTAAATGTGAAAAAGCTGCAAGGCGGTTAGGAACGTTTCTTTTGCCGTGGCGCCTTTTATCCAAGCAGCGAACATAACCGTGTTCGAAACCAAATTCATATGAGTTAGCATGGCGCCTTTGGCGGTGCCTGTGGTTCCGCCCGTGTACTGAAGCGCCGCCAAATCCTCTTTCGGGTTGATGCTCACTTTCGGAGGCTTCTCTGTGCTTTCCTTTAGCAGTTCTTGGAAAGAATAAACGTTTGGTTTCTGCTCGAGCTTGCTGGATGAAACGGCGGCTTTAGACGCGTACTCTTCCAAACTGGTGACTATAGCGTGTTTTAGCTTGGTTTTCGGCCAGACTTTCTCCACGACTGGATAAAGCGAGTCTAATGCGATTATGGTTTCGGCTTCAGAGTCGCTTAGTTGATATTCCACTTCGCGTTCCCTGTGTAATGGGCTTATGGCTGTTAAAACGGCGCCAGTCTTGAGAGTGCCAAAATAAGCGATTACGAACTGTGGAATGTTGGGCAGAAAAATCGCGACTCTGTCGCCTTTCTTTACGCCTAGAGAAGCGAGTGCCGCGGCAAACTGGTCTGAAAGCGCGTCTAATTCTCCATAAGTGATTTCCCCTTCAAAATACGTTATCGCTGTTTTTTCAGGATGCTCTTCCGCGGTTTTTCTAAGAACCCCCTGAAGGGGAACGGCGGGATATTTCATGTTTTTAGGCACGTCGGCGGGCCAAAACCGAAACCAAGGTTTCTCCTCCATAGACATAAGAAACTCGACCTTTTCACTATTAGGCAACAAAAGAAGTAATAACACTTTTCACAAGCGCAACACAAAGCACTGCAAAGCAGGATTTTTGGTGCATCACTTGAAAAGCTAACCAAAAGTTCAATCTATACATAAGGGGGTATAACCTCTGCGAGCAGATAAGCACCATTATTTCTTATTCATTAGATATTCGTGTATGGCTTTGGCTGCTTTTTTGCCTGCGCCCATAGCGCTGATGACTGTGGCTTCGCCTGTGACTATGTCGCCGCCAGCGTAAACGCCTTCTAAGCTCGTTTTGCCATTCTCATCCGCCACGATGGTGCCCCACTTGGTTACCACTAAGCCCTCGGTAGTCCGCTGGATAATCGGGTTAGGCGTCCGCCCAATCGCCACAATAACCGTGTCCGTGTCCATAGTGAACTCTGAGCCTTTGATTGGAACGGGTCTGCGTCGTCCCGACTGGTCTGGCGGCCCAAGCTCCATGCAGATGCACTCCATGGCTTTAACCCAGCCTTTCTCGTCGCCGATGAAACGTGTCGGCGCGGCAAGGAACTTGCATATTATGCCTTCTTCCTCAGCGTTCTCGATCTCCTCTTTCCTCGCGGGCAACTCTTCCCGTGAACGACGATAGACAATGCAAACCTCCTCAGCGCCTAAGCGCAACGCGGAACGTGCAGAGTCCATGGCAACGTTGCCGCCGCCGATGACCACAACGTGCTTGCCGACGCGTATAGGCGTGTCGTACTCCGGAAACGCGTAAGCCTTCATCAAGTTAACTCGAATGAGGAACTCGTTAGCCGAGTAGATGCCGCCCAAGTTCTCGCCTGGAAGCCCCATAAACTGAGGCAAACCCGCACCACTGCCAATAAACACGGCGTCAATGCCATTCTTCAATAACTCGGGAATCGTGTGCGTCCTGCCCACAAGATAGCCCAACCGCAGGTCAACACCTAACTTTTCAATGTAATCCACTTCAGCCCGAACAATGCTCTTGGGCAAACGGAACTCAGGAATACCATAAACCAGAACGCCCCCGGGCAAGTGAAGCGCCTCAAACATCACCACATCATGCCCAAGCTTCGCCAAATCAGCCGCAACCGTAAGCCCCGCAGGACCAGCACCGACAACCGCCACTTTCTCCCCTGTAGGCGGAGCCTTCTCAGGAAGCGTAAAACCACGCCCACGCTCCCAATCAGCCAGAAACCTTTCCAAACGGCCGATGCTAACTGGTTCACCGATCTTTCCAAGAACGCATCGCACTTGGCACTGCTCTTCTTGCGGGCACACGCGGCCACAAACAGCAGGCAACGCGTTCTTCTTCTTTATCTCCGCAATACCCTCAGCATATCGCCCTTCTCTCATACATTTAATAAAAGCTGGAATGTCAATCTCTACAGGGCAGCCTTGCACGCACTGAGGTTTCACACATTGCAAGCAACGATTAGCCTCTTCCAACGCTTGCTCCTCAGCGTAGCCCAAGGCAACTTCGTTAAAGTTTTTAGCGCGCACCTTAGGCTCTTGCTTAGGCATCTGCACGGCTTCTTTCTTGATCTTCGGTTTGGGTTTACTTTCTGCCACAGGCGCAGCCTCCAATCTCCCATAGAACAGAGGTTAAACGTTCCTCTGGAAGGAACATACGCTGGCGTTTAACCAGCCCCTCGAAATCCACCTGATGACCATCAAACTCTGGGCCGTCAATGCAGCCGAACAGCATTTTTCCGCCAACCGTGACTCGGCAAACGCCGCACATACCCATGCCATCAACCATTATGGGCGTCAAAGTCACGATCGTTGGAATACCGAAAGGCTTCGTTATCTCGCTCACGGTCTTCATCATGACAACTGGCCCCATGGCGACGCAGCGGTCAAACTTTTCCTTCTCAAGCATCTCTTTCAAGAAGTCTAAACCCGTGTAGCCCTTGGAACCGTCATCAGTTGCCACGTAAACCTTGTCGCTCATGGCTTTGGCCTCATCCTCTAACATTAGGAACTCCTTTGCTCTCGCGCCCAACACTGTAGTAACCGAGTTTCCAGCCTCCCGCATGGCTTTAACCTGCAACAGCAACGGCGCAATCATCACGCTGCCTCCGACGCACAAAACCTTCCCGAAATTTTTAATCTCCGAAGGATTGCCCAAAGGCCCAGTGATGGTCTCTACACAATCGCCTTCGCACAAGAGTCCAAGCTCCTTAGTCGTCTTGCCAACCTCGTGGAAAGCAAATGACACAGTGCCTTTTTTCGCGTCGTAGCCACATATGGTCAGCGGTATGCGTTCGCCCTTCTCGCCAATTATTAATATTATAAACTGGCCAGGCTGAGACTTAGCAGCTATGTCTGGAGCGTAAACTTCGAATAATCTTATTTTAGGAGCAAGCTCCTTCTTGGATACTATTTTGTACGTTTTCCTTTCGCCTCCGCCACTATTACTGCACACTGTGGCAAAGCAGCAATTTTCTTGTAGAAAGCGTCCAGTTTCTGGTTAAAATCGCCAGCACACCTCGGCGACGATTCAAAAAGCTCAAAACGCTCAAGCAAATTCATCTTCTTCAAAACGTCCTTCAGCACAGCTAGGTTCCGCTCCGCAGTGTCCTTGCCTTCCTGAAGCTTACAGTCCTCCGCAGAGCACACAACCGCCATAACCCCGTCAAAACCCCGCTGCAAAGCGTTAACAACTTGAACAGGGTCCATCGCCTTAAAACACGGAACCTCCAGCGCCAAGGCGTTCTTGCCGAAAAATGCGCTGTTAGGATCATCTAAAGCCGAAAACTCTGACCACTGGCAACAGAACACCAGAAGCGCCGGAGATTTGCTCTTAGCCTTAAGTGTTGCCGCCGATTCGCCATAACGTTTCAGGACATTTTCAAATTCAAAGCCTTTCACTTGGATCGCGTGGTGCGGACAAACAAGAGCGCAGGCGCCGCAGCCCATACAATCATCGTAAAGTATTTTAGGCGTGGCAAAGGGTTCGGCTTCAATGGCGTTATATGGGCAGATGAACACGCATTTGTCGCAGCCCACGCACTTCTCGGTGTCATAAACCACTTTTCGGGAATACTTCACCACTCTCAAGGCGTTTTTGTTGAACCCTAACTGCTCAAGAACGTTCCGGCCCAAAAGAAGCCGTCGTGTGTTGATTTTCGTGCCCTCCTTATAACGACAGAATGGATCTTCACACTGAATCGAAACGATGTTCTTCACGCCTGAAGTCAGGGTTTTAAAGATGAAGTCTGTTGGGATTCGGCCTGAGCATGGTAAGCGCAACGGGATGTAATTCTCGATGCGTAAGCCTTGATCTGCCAGAATCTCTTCAACTTCGCATGTGGAAGGAGAGTTTCCTCGGCACATCAAGACCAAAGTGTTACTGTCAACTTTTTTCCGTACACAATCCACATAATCCAACAGGTTATTATAATCGTAGTAGGCTATTTCTATCGCGGAAACGGGACAAGCGCTATAACATATTCCGCAAACTTGGCATTTCTGTATGTCTATTTCCACTTTGCCCGTTTCAGGGTCGCGTTTTATGGCTTCATAAGGGCAGATAGAATGGCAAACTGAACATTGGCTACAGTAGTCTTGATTGATGCTTACCACAGCGAGACATTTCTCACTCATTCTGGGAACCTCTTTCTATTAATTTCGCTGCTGTTCTTAACGCTGTAAGCGTGTCAGCTTATGCTTATGAAAGTTTGAAAAGGGTTTTTGGATGATATAATGTTTTCCCTCTATTTTCGGTAATATGGTCGTCTGATGTAGCCATATGCTTCAAGGGCTGCGGTGATTCCTTGGCCAACGGCTGTTCCAACCTGTTTGACGGGATGATTCGTGACATCGCCAGCCGCAAAAACCCCAGAAACGCTTGTGCGTTGAAACATGTCGATTTTGATGTATCCGTGCTCGTCAACTTCCACGCCTGAGTCCTTGGCTAGTTGACTATTGGGTGCCTCGCCGATTTGGACAAAAACTCCATCAACAGCCAATTCTTTCGTCTCTCCCGTTTTGCTGTCAAACAGCACCACTTTGTTAACGAGTTTTTCACCTTTGATTTCTCTTACTTCAGTGTTCCAGAAAACCTGCACGTTTCTTTTGGACTCTACGTCTTTCACAAGAGCTTCTTCAGCCCGAAACGCGTGTCTGCGATGAGCAACGATAACTTCCGCGGCAATGCCTGAAAGGTACAAAGCCGTTATCACCGCGGAGTTTCCCCCTCCAATCACGAGCACCCGCTTGCCCTTAAACAACGGGCCATCACAGACGCCGCAGTAGCTTACGCCTCTTCCACGGAATTCCTTCTCGCCTGCGACGCCGATTTCGCGATAATGAGAGCCTGTGGCGATTATAAGCGCGTTGGCTTCGTATGCCGTTCTGGTGGTTTTCACGATTTTCCTTTCGCCTTTAAGGTCTAAGCCAGTCACAATTTCTAATTCGTGGATGGTTACGCCCGTTTTTCTACAGTGCAACGCCATCTTTTCCGCCAATTCAGCACCGCCGATTTGAGAGAAGCCTGGATAATTCTCCACAGTTGGGGAGTCTGAGGTTGTTCCTCCAGCCATTTTTTCTTCTATAATTAGGGTTTTAAGTCCGCTTCTTGCACCGTAGATTCCAGCGGCTAAACCGGCGGCGCCGGCGCCGATGATTATGAGATCCCAGCTTTCCATGCCCAGACAACTCAATAGAATAATTCACTGATGGCTGTTTATGAATTATTCGGAGATAATTCAGCGTCCATCCGCCTGCTTCGCGATTTGGGTTTTAGCCAGTCTCTGAGGGCGCTATCCCCTTCCTTATTTATAGATTGAACTTTGCAGTGAAATAGAGTTGAGGCTTGACTTTTTTGGTTTTATTAAATAAAAGATGCTTTGAAGAGTAATCCTAAAATGAAGCTTAACTAGGATTCTATGATCACCTTTTCAGGACTTGCCACGCAACCAAAACCGCAAGTGCCATTAGAACGGATATTATCAGCGTTATACTCAGCAATAAAGAATCGTAGCCAATTATCTGAAAGACAAAGTAAAAAAATCACTTGCAAAGCGATTACTACGCAAATCCCCCACGCCGCAAGTTTGAGAACAGTATCAAATCCCAAGTCTTTCCCCTCGGCTAATTCTTTTGTTATAATCTTATAAAAATTATGAGCATAAAAATGATTCTTTCTCGAAGCTTGTTTACGTCCTTGCTTACAAAAAGTTCATATTATTTGTTTTCACCAATTTCTAGTTACAAGGTGATTTTGTGTCAAAGATTCTGGTTGTCTATTATAGCCGAACTGGAAACACGGAGAAGATGGCTAAGGCCATAGCTGAAGGCGCCAAGAGCGCTGGTAACGTAGAAGTGGAATTGAACTATTATGTTGAAGCCGATGAATTGGCCAAGTTTGACGCTATACTTGTGGGAGCACCAACGTATCATCACGAGATGCCCATTGACGTGAAGAAACTCTTTGAAGACGCAGCCGTGAAGGGCATAAGCCTGAAAGGGAAAGTAGGCGCAGCCTTCGGCTCTTACGGGTGGAGCGGCGAAGCCCCAAAATTCGTTCTCGAAATTATGAAGAACAAGTTTGAAATGCGAGTGATCGATCCGCCCTTGCTGGCAAAATACGCGCCAGATCAAAACACGCTGAACATGTGCCGAAACCTTGGAAAACATGTTTCCGAAAGCCTTATTCACGTAGCTTAACATGTTTTCAGGAAGGAGGAGAAAAAGTGTGAGCACAAACAACAATTTGGTAGAGTTCATGAAACGACAAATAGTGATTGAAAAAGAAATAGTGGATTCCTTGAACAAGGGCATAGTGGACATTAAGAACCCGCCGGTCAAAGGTGTTCTGAAAGGCATATCATTGGACTCCGTAAAACACGCCGAACTTTACTCCGCAGCCGTTACGCTCTTAACGAATGTTTCCCAAGCCTTAAGACAGGAAAATCTTGACGCCCAAAGGGCACTGGTGGAGAAACATATCAAGATGGAAGCTGAGCTCATCAAAAAACTGGAAAAGATTATGCCCACCATCGAAAACAGCAAGGTCAAGTTTCTCTTAAAAGCAATTTTAACTGACGAAAGAAGACACCACGCGATGCTGAAGATGGTTCTAGAGATAATCGTCCACGGCGAAACCATAACAGAAGCAGACTGGTGGGAACTCCTATGGAAAAACGTGCCGTTCCACGGAGCCCCAGGAGGATAACCCATTAAACCATTTTCTTAATTTCACTAGCTGCCATGCCTTGAATAGAGCAAGGCAAAAATAATTCTAGCGAATTCTAATTTAGATCAGAAAGGACTGTTTTATGGGACACCACGCGCATCACATGCAAATGTTCAAAAGAAAATTCTGGATTTCCCTCGCACTGACAATTCCCATTTTGCTGCTTTCCGAAACTATCCAAACATGGCTCAACCTAACATGGATAAAGATACCGTACCAACCTGAAATCATGCTAGTTCTTTCCGCGATAATCTACGCCTACGGCGGGCTACCCTTCCTGCAAGGCATGATTGAAGAAATTAGAAACAGACAGCCCGGGATGATGACGCTCATAGGAACCGCCATTTCAGTAGCCTTTTTCTACTCAGCCGCAACCGTCATCCTCATAACAGGTGCGGATTTCTTCTGGGAACTCACCACGCTAATAGACGTAATGCTGCTGGGACACTGGATAGAGGCGAAAAGCGTCCTTGGAGCTTCCCGAGCGCTTGAAGAGTTGGTTAGGATCATGCCAACGACGGCCCACCTCTTGAAGAACGGCGAAGTTACAGACATGCCCGTGTCACAGCTAAACGCGGGTGATTTAGTGCTGGTTCGTCCAGGCGAAAAAATACCCTCCGACGGCGTTGTCGCGGAAGGCGAATCCTTCGTTAACGAAGCTCTCTTAACGGGAGAGTCGAAGCCCGTGCACAAGGAGAAAGAAGATGAAGTTATAGG
>Ga0315268_10004961_pt1 | contig 14342 bp, 13 predicted proteins | sample C1_top_MG_FD_204535 | JGI IMG/M metagenome (GOLD analysis project Ga0315268, IMG submission 204535) | Sediment microbial communities from Yellowstone Lake, YNP, Wyoming, USA - C1_top | ecosystem: Environmental > Aquatic > Freshwater > Lake > Sediment | place: USA: Wyoming | collected 2017-08-01
TGGAAGTGGTGCACGAGGAGACCCCGGGCAAGCTCTACCAGATCAAATACCCGGTGAAGGACAGCCCCGGCGATTTCATTACGGTTGCCACCACGCGGCCGGAAACCATGCTGGGCGACACCGCGGTCGCGGTCAACGCGGCCGACCCGCGCTACGCGCACCTGCACGGCAAGACGGTGGTCCTGCCGCTGATGGAGCGCGAGATTCCCATCATTCTGGACGAGGTGGCGAATCCGGAGTTTGGCACCGGCGCGGTGAAGGTCACCCCGGCGCACGACCCCAACGACTTCGCCGCCGGGCTGCGCCACAACCTGCCGCAGAAGGTCATCATGGACGAGCACGCCCGCATGAGCGCGGAGGCCGGCCGCTACGCGGGAATGGATCGCGCCGAGGCGCGCCACCACGTGCTGCACGATCTGCAGGAGCAGGGCCTTCTGGCGGGCGCCACCGATTACGTGGTGCCGCTGGGCAAATGTCAGCGCTGCAAGACGGTGGTGGAACCGCGGCTCTCGACGCAGTGGTTCGTGGCGGTCAACCGGCAGCCGAAGAGCGGCGGGGCCAGCCTGGCGGAAGCCGCGGCGCGCGTGGTGCGCGATGGCTCCATCCGCTTCACCCCGGAAAACAACGCCGCCATTTACCTGCAATGGGTGGAAAACCTGCACGACTGGTGCATTTCGCGCCAGTTGTGGTGGGGGCACCGCATTCCGGCGTGGCACTGCCGCGAGTGCAACCAGGTGAGCGTGGCTCGCGAAGCGCCGCAAACGTGCCCGTGCGGCAAAGGCGCGCCGGAGCAGGACCCCGACGTGCTGGATACGTGGTTCTCCTCGGCGCTGCTGCCCTTCACCACCCTGGGCTGGCCCGATGCCACGCGCGACCAGCAGGTGTTCTATCCCAACGCGCTGATGATCACCGGCTTCGACATCCTGTTTTTCTGGGTGGCGCGCATGGTGCTGATGGGCTGCCATTTCATGCAGGGACACCGGCAGGACGCGGCCATCAAGCAGGCCAGCGGCTTCGGCGAGCGCGTGGACGAGAGCGTGCCCTTCCGCGACGTCTACATCCACGCCCTGGTTCGCGACGCCGAGCGCCAGAAGATGTCCAAGACCAAGGGCAACGTGATGGACCCCGTCGAGGTGATCCAGAAATACGGCACCGACGCCACGCGCTTCACGCTGGCCTCCATGGCCTCGCCGGGCACCGATATCGCTTTCAACGAGAGCCGCACCGAAGGCTACCGGGCTTTCGCCAACAAGATCTGGAACGCGGCGCGGTTCATGTTCATGAACCTGGACCGCGCATCCCTAACCAGTGTCATCCCGAGTGAGGACGCGCCAACAAGCGAGCGGCCCGGTGGCGCCTGCCCCGAGCGAAGCCGAGGGGGCCGCGAGCACGGCGCGTCCGAGCCGAGGGACCTGCTGTTGGGAGTGCCCGGATTCCACTCCGCTACCCTGGAGGACCGCTGGATTCTTTCCCGCTTCAACCGCGTGGCGCAGGAAGTGCACGAGGCGCTGGAGAGCTACCGCTTCGATAACGCGGCGAATTCCATCTACCAGTTCTTTTGGGGCGAGTTCTGCGACTGGTACCTGGAGCTGATCAAGCCGCGGCTGAACAGCGAAGACCGCGCCACGGTTGCGCGCGCGTGTACGAACCTGGTGTCGCTGTTCGAGGCCGCGCTGCGCCTGCTGCACCCGATCATGCCGTTCATCACCGAGGAAATCTGGCACGCCATCTACGACGGCAAGCCTGCGCTGCGGTCCATCGCCTTGGCGCCGTATCCGGAAGCCGATGCGCAGCAGATGGACACGGCGGCCGAAACCGAGATGGCGATCCTGCAGGACCTGATCGTGAGCGTGCGCAACCTGCGCGCGGAATTGAAGGTGGAACAGCGCCAGCCGGTGCCTGTGCAGGTCCACGCGGGCAAGGACGTTCGGCGCCTGGTGGAGCAGAACCGCGGCGCCGTGGAGCGGCTGGCCAACGTCGGCAGACTGGAGTTTGTCGAGCACTCGCTGGCGCACGCCGCCGCTGCACGTTCCACCGCCCGCTTCGACGTGCGCGTGCTCTACGAAAAGAAGATCGATGCGGCCGCCGAGCGCGAGCGCCTGGGCAAGGACCTGGCCAGGCTGGAGAAGCAGGTCCAAAACGCCGAGCGCCAGTTGGGCAATCAGCAGTTCTTGTCCAAAGCCCCGGCGCATGTGGTGGAGGGCCTGCGCAAGCAACTCGCGGAGCTGAAGGTGCTGCGCGAAAAGACGCGACGCGGGTTGGGAGAGCTGAAATGAGTTCCGCGCCTCCGGCGCTCTGAGGTTGGAGCGTACGCTTCTCCGGCGCTGCCGCAATGGGCTGGAAAAATCCCCACCCAAGCCAAAGGCGGGCTTGGGTGGGGCACCCGCTGGGCGCCCAGGATACTGGCGACCGGCGACTGGCGACTGGCAACTGAATATGGATTGGAATTCGCGCAGAATCACCGCCATCCTGCAAAACGCGCTGTTGGAAGACCGGGCCACGCGCGACGCCACCACCTACGCCTGCATCGAGCCGCAGCAGCAGACCCTGGCCACCATCAGGACCAAGCAGGATTGCGTGCTGGCGGGCTTGGGCGCGGTAGGGCGAATCCTGGACGTATACGCGCACCTGGACGGGACAGTCACCAGCTATCCCGACATCAAGAGCCACGAAGAAATTTTCGACGGCGTGCGCCTGCAGAAGGGCGACGTGATCGCTGTCGTCCGGCATAACGCGCGCGTCATCCTCTCCTGCGAGCGCGTGATCCTGAACGTGCTGCAGCGGCTCAGCGGCATAGCCACCCTGACGCGCAAGTACGTGGACGCGGTCGAGGGCACCGGCGTCCATATTCTCGACACGCGCAAGACCGTCCCCGGGCTGCGCCTGCTGGACAAGTACGCGGTGACCTGCGGCGGCGGGCAGAACCACCGTCTGGACCTGAGCGACGGCGTGCTGATCAAGAACAACCACATCGCGCTGGCCGGGGGAATCGCGCCGGCGCTGCAGCGCGCCATCCGCAACCGGCGCGGCGAGCAGCCGATCGAAATCGAGGTGACCACGCTCGAAGAGGTGGAAGAAGCCTTACATCACGGCGCCGAGGCCCTGCTGCTGGACAACATGACTCCCGCCGAGGTCCGGCAGGCGGTGGAACGCGTGCGCCGCCACACCCGCCGCGTGCCGCTGGAGGTTTCCGGCGGCATCTCGCTGGATAACGTGCGCGCTTACGCGGAAAGCGGCGTGGACTTCATCTCGGTCGGCTCGCTGACTCATTCCTGCGCCGCCGCGGATATGAATCTGCGCACGAAAAGATGTGATTAGAACTGGTTGCAAAAGCATCTTCAAAACTTCGGCGTAGCTTGCCTCAGCTAAAGAGGCTGCGGAAAAACTCCGAAAAGCAGGTTCCTCGCGGGCTGACGCACAACGCAGCGCGCGCCCTCGCCATCTCTATAGCGTGGGACCGCCCTATGGCTACTGACCCCAGACTTCCCGAGAAACCCGAGCGCCCCTACATTGTCCAGCGTGATCCCGAGTGGAAAGAATCGCGGCCGTTTCCCTGGGGGCTGATCGCGTCCATCATGGTTGCCGCCGCCGTGATTGCCCTGGTCTGGTACTTCTTCCGCTGATGCTGAGCGAGCGCGCACGCGCCGCCATTCAAGATGTTTGACCTGTGCGCGTGCCGCGGAGCAGAATCTCCGCATGGGCACGCTTTTTTCGCAGCCGCAGGTGGAAGAAGCCGGCGGACGCTGGATTCCGCTGGCAATTGGCGCCGGCATTGTCGTGCTGGCGATCGTGGCGATCGTGATCTTCGGGCGGCCCGCCGAGCAGCCCGCGCAACCCGCCATCGCGCCTTATGCGGAGAACCTGCGCATCAGCGGCCTGAAGCTGAGCGCGGCGGAAAACTTCGTGGGCGGCAGCGTGCACTACCTGGACGGCAAGATCACCAACGCCGGCCCCAAAACGATGACGGCGGCCACGGTGGAAGCCATCTTCCGCGACTCGTTGGGCCAGGTGGTGCAGCGCGAGAGCCAGCCGCTGATGCTCTACCACACCGGCCTGGCCGGCTTCCCTGACGTCGCCCCGCTCGGCGCCGCCCCGATTACCCCCAACCAGACCCGCGACTTCCGCCTCACCTTCGAACACATCTCGGCCGACTGGGACCGCGGCTACCCCGAGCTGCGCTTTACGCAGATTTCGACGAAGTAAACCCAAACCGCCGAGGACGCAGAGGACGCGAAGGAAATTTGAAATTGGAAATTTGAGAACTGGAAACTCGCTCAGATAGGCGCCTGGCGAGGCAATGTCGATCTTTCATGGGGGTCATCGCCGAAACTTCGCTCCCGCGCGGGCCGGCCCGATGCGCGTGGGCGGTTCGGCGCGCTGCGGCAGGAAACGGCCTTCGATCTCCCGCAGCCAAAGCTCCACTTCCCCCAGAGCGCGCTCGCACTGCTGGCGATGCCGGAGCTGGCGGTCGCGAACCTTCTGCTCCAGCGGCGGCAGCAGGTCGAAGGTGATGTTGGCGGGCTGGAAATTGCGGCTGTCCGACTGGGTGAGGTAGCGCACCAGCGAGCCGAAGGCCGTGGCCAGCGGCGCCGCCAGCGGCTCCGCGCCGCGCGCCAGCGCCGCCGCGTGCAGGCCGGCGAGCAGCCCCGTCGCCATTGATTCCACGTAGCCCTCGACCCCTGAAATCTGCCCGGCGGCGAACACACGCGGTTGCGTCTTCATCTGCAGCGTGGGACGCAACAGCGCCGGGGCGTTGATGTAGGTATTGCGATGGATCTGGCCGTAGCGCAAAAACTGCGCCTTCTCCAGCCCGGGGATGAGCCGGAAGACCCGCTGCTGTTCGGGGAATCGGAGATGGTTCTGGAAGCCGACCAGATTGTAAGAATCGGCGCGCAGGTTTTCCTGGCGCAACTGCACGACAGCGTAAGGACGCTTGCCGGTACGCGGATCCACCAGCCCGACCGGCTTCATGGGTCCGAAGCGAAGCGTGTCGCGGCCGCGCCGGGCCAGCTCTTCGACGGGCAGGCAGGCCTCGAAATAGTTCAAGTTCTCCCAGTCGTGCCCCCCGGCCGATTCGGCGGCCACCAGCGCGTCGTAGAAGCGGCCGTACTCCGCGCCGGACAGCGGACAGTTGATGTAGTCCGCCGAGCCCTTGCCGTAGCGCGCCCCCAAGTACACCTTGGAGCGGTCAATGCTTTCGGCCTCCACGATGGGGCTGATGGAATCGTAGAAGAACAGGTGGTCGCTGCCGCCGAGCCGGGCCAGTTCGCGCGCCAGCGCGTCTGAAGTCAGCGGACCGCTGGCGACGATCGTGATCTGATCCTGGCCGATGCGGGTCACCTCTTCGCGGTGGATGCGGATGTGCGGGTGGTGGGAAATGGCCTCCGTGACCTGGCTGGCGAACAGCGCGCGGTCCACCGCGAGGGCGTGCCCCGCGGGGACGGCGGTGGCGCGCGCGATCTCCATCAGCAGCGAGTCGGCGCGCCGCATTTCCTCCTTGAGCAGCCAGGGCGCGGTGTTTTCGGACTGCGATTTGAGCGAGTTCGAGCACACCAGCTCGGCGAAGTCGGCCGTCTGGTGCGCCGGAGTGGAGCGCCGCGGCCGCATTTCGTACAGGTCCACGGCCACCCCGCGGCGCGCACACTGCCACGCCGCTTCGCATCCCGCCAGGCCCGCACCGATGATTTTGACCGAGGATTCCATGCGGCAATGGCGGTATTATACGGGCGACACTTCTCCCCCGGTGTTGGTGGGTGAAAGTTGAGAGTGAGAGTTGGCGCTAGTAGCGGCGCGGCCCGCCGCGGCCGCCGCGGTCACCGCGGAAGCCGCCGCCCCCGGGGCGCGGCCCGCGCGCTTCCCGCGGACGCGCTTCATTCACGTTCAAGGCGCGGCCGCGCACCACGTTGCCGTTCAGGCCGGCGATGGCGCTGTCCGCCTCGGCGTCGTTGGGCATCTCGACAAAACCGAAGCCGCGCGGCTGGCCGGTATCCCGGTCCCGCACCAAAGTCACCTTGTCCACTGCGCCAAAGGCCTCGAATGCTGAACGGATTTCGTCTTCATTGCTGTCGAACGAGAGGTTCCCAACATAGATATTCTTCATCGCAGTGCTCCATCACCAAGGGGGTGATTTGAGTGTCGTCGTCGGACAGTCAAGCAGAATGAGAACGAAGTCTCAGATGCGAGGCGAGTCGAGAGCGGACATTCAAACGCGGTAAAGATATCACGTCCTGGCCAACACTTCACCTGGACGGGCCTCCCATTTTGGGACGCGCACTCGGCGCTAGTCCTTGAGGGCCTGGCGCAGCGCCGCCTCCACCTCTGCGTCCTGCTCGGGAAAGACGGTGCGCAGGTCGAGCAGCACCCGCCCTTCCTCGACGCGGGCGATGACCGGCGGGTCGGCATGGCGCAGGCGGGCGGCCAGTTCGTCGGCGCTGAGGCCATGGGTGGAGATGGCCAGAAGCCGGGTGGGCAGGGTGGCCCCCGGCGCGGCGCCACCACCAATGACCGACCCGCCATCTACTACGTCAGTCGTACATGGCAGGTCCGGCAGGCGTTCGGCCACAGCCTGGGCGCGCCGGCCGATCTCGTCCGCGGTTAAGCGCATCATGCGGACGGCGGGAACGGCGTTGTGGTCCTGGCGCACGTAGGCCAGAAGCGTGGCCTCAAGCGCCGCGTAGATGAGTTTGTCCACCCGCAAGGCGCGGAACAGCGGGTTGGCGCGGATGCGCGCAATCAGCTCGCGGCGGCCGCTGAGAAGGCCCGCCTGCGGGCCGCCCAGCAACTTGTCGCCGCTGTAGGTGACCACGTCCACGCCTCTGCGCAGGCTGTCGCCCACGCCGGGTTCGCCCGCAACCCCAACCAGACGCAGGTCGAACAGCGCCCCGCTGCCCAGATCCTCCATGATCGGCAGCCCGCGCCGGTGCGCCAGCGCGACCAGTTCTTCCAGCGCCGGCTGCTCGGTGAAGCCTACGATCTGGAAGTTCGAGCGATGTACACGCAGGATGAGCCGGGTGCGCTGGTTGAGGGCGCGCTCGTAGTCGGCCAGGCGGGTACGGTTGGTGGTGCCAACCTCGCGCAGCGCGGCCCCTGACTTCGACATCACGTCCGGAATGCGGAACGAGCCCCCAATTTCCACCAGTTCGCCGCGCGACACTACCACCTCGCCGCCTTCCGCCAGCGTGTTCAGCCCCAGCAGTACGGCGGCGGCGTTGTTATTTACGACAACAGTAGTAGTGTCAGGCGCATACTCGGACAGCAGGCGCGCGAACAGCCGCTCCACGTGGACGTCGCGCTTGCCGCGCTCGCCGGCGGCCAAGTCGAACTCCAGGTTGGAATAGGTGGTCGAAACTTGGCGCGCGTGCTCCAGCGCCGCTTGGGCGAGCGGCGCCCGGCCCAGGTTGGTGTGCAGGATTACGCCGGTGGCATTGACGACCGGCCGCAGCGACACGCTCAGCGCCTGCCGCAGTTGCCGCTCCACCGCCGCGGACAGCCCGCCGACCGCCAACTCTACCTGCTGCTGCCCCATGCGGCCGCCAGCGATCTCCGCCCGCAGGCGCTCCAGGACCGTCCGCGCCGCATCCAGGGTGGCGGCGCGCCCCTCGCGCTCCACCAGGGCCGCCAGCTCCGGCGTGCGCAGCAACTCATCCACGGACGGGAGCAGGCGGAAGAGTTTCGAGTTCCGAGTTTCCAGTTTCGAGTTTCGTGGCATTGCGGTTAGTCCTCGACCACTCCCCCAAAGTGGGGGTCCCGGCGCCCTCGCCGGGACGGGGCTCGACCTGAACCAGATATGGCCACTCCGCGGGCGCCCTTGCCCGCGGGTCATAAGCAGCCCACTATTAGAACAAGTTTCCTGCCGCACGGCGTCGTTTTTTAACTTGAAACTCGAAACTTGAAACTTGAAACTGCTTCCGTGCCGCTTGTGGAACGAAAACTGATCGGGAAGATCAAGGGCGCGGCGCGGGCGCCCTCGCCTGTGCTCGCGCTCGGCATCGGCGACGATTGCGCCATATTGCGTCCGCCGCGCGGCCACGAACTGCTGGTCACCACCGATTTCAGCCTGGAAGGCACCCACTTCCGCCGCCCGTGGCACCCGGCGCAATCGGTTGGACACCGCTGCCTGGCGCGCGGCCTGAGCGATATCGCCGCCATGGGCGGAAAGCCGCTGGCCGCCTTTCTCTCACTGGCGCTGCCGGGCGATCTGCGGCAGCGCTGGGCCGATGAGTTCCTGCGCGGGCTGCTCGCCCTGGCCGGCCGCTTCCACGTCCCGCTGGCCGGGGGTGACATCGCCGAATCATCCGGCGGGGTGCTTGCCGACATTGTCGTGGTGGGCTCTGTCCCTCGCGGCCGCGCCTTGCTGCGTTCCGGCGCCCGCCCCGGCGACGCCCTTTACGTCACCGGCGCGCTGGGCGGCTCGGCTGCGGCCCTGGCCAGGCTGCGCCGCGGCGGCAAGCTGCGCCCGCGCGACTGGCCCGCCCACTTCTTTCCCGAGCCTCGCCTTGAGGCCGGCCGCAGGCTGCGCGCCCTGGCTTCGGCCGCCATCGATCTCAGCGACGGCCTCTCCACCGATCTCTCCCACATATGCGGCGAAAGCGGCGTGGGCGCCGTGGTTTACGCCGAGACTATCCCCGCTGCCAAGCACGCCACGCTGGATATGGCGCTGCACGGGGGCGAAGACTACGAACTTCTGTTCACCTCCGGCAAGCGCGTGCCGCAGGAAATCTCCGGGGTGCGGGTCACGCGCATAGGCGAAATCATCGGCGAACCGAGAATCGATCTCGCCGATGGCGCCGGCCGCCGCGCTCCCTTGCGCATTCGTGGATGGGAACACTTCCGGGGAATCGGGTAATTGCGGAATCTAAAAACAGCGGCGCTTCTGACCAAATTACCCGATTACCCGATTCCGCAATTACCCGATTTCCTCTGCGTCATCTGTATTCTCCGCGGTTGGTTTTTAGCTCGGGCCGGCAATCGGCGATTCGCCGGGGAGCGGGCGAAAACATGCATTAGAATGAAATAGGGCCGTCTTGAGCAGAGAAGGGGACCGGGAATGACGGAGCTGTTAGGGCACTGGCCACACTTGTCGGTGGTGTCGGCGATCGACATCATCATTGTGGCCGTGCTCATCTACGAGTTCCTGGTGCTGATCAAAGGCACGCGGGCGGTGCCCATCCTGATCGGAGTGGCGGGCGTGGCGCTGGCGTTTTTCCTGGCGCACACCTTCGAGCTGAAGACCGTCAACTGGCTGGTGGGGACGCTGCTGCCCTACGCCATCTTCGTGCTCATCGTGGTGTTCCAGGCGGAAATCCGCTTCGCTCTGGCCAAGCTGGGAAGAAAGCTGACGTTCTCGCGGATGTCGTCGGCGGTAGCGGAAACCTACGAGGACATCGTGCTGGCGGCCAACCTGTTTTCGCAGAACCAGACGGGCGCGCTGGTGGTGATCGAGCGCGAGATCGGGCTGCGTACCTACATCGAGAGCGGCGTGCCCATGGACGCGCAGGTCAGCTACGACCTGCTGGCGACCGTCTTCCGGCCCAGCGCGCCGCTGCACGACGGGGCGGTGATCATCCAGAAAGACCGCATCGCGGCGGCCGCCTGCTTCCTGCCGCTTTCCATGAACCCGGTGCTCTCCACGCAACTGGGGACGCGCCACCGGGCGGGCATCGGAATCACCGAGGAAACGGACGCGCTCGCGGTGATCGTGTCTGAGGAAAGCGGCGCCATCAGCCTGGCGGTGGCGGGCAGCATCGAACGCGACATCACGCCGGAGCGCCTGCGCGAGCGTTTGAGCGAATTGTTGCGCCGCTACGTGCCGCCGGCCGCGCTTCCCACGGCGGCCGGCGAGGCGCAGGTGGCCGAACGCCCTATGACTCCGCCCAAGCTGGAGAGGGCGGAATGATCTGGTGATCGGGTGATCGGGTGATCTGGTGATCGGGTGATCCCAAGCGGCACAGATAGCCGATCATCAGATCACCCGATCACCCGATCACCCGATTTGAAGAATGGACTTCTTCCGCAAACACGTGTTCCACAACCTGGGACTGAAGGTGTTCTCGCTGGCCGTCGCCGTCCTGCTGTGGGTGGCGGTGACGCGCGACCCGGTGGCCGAGGTGGCCATCAACGTCCCGGTGGAGTTTCACAACTCGCCTGAGCACCTGGAGATCAGCTCGGAGACCATCCCGCAGGTACAGGTGCGGGTGCGGGGGCCGGTGCGCATTGTGCGCGAGCTGTCGCCGGCCGAGGTGCACGCCATCGTGGACCTGTCGAACGCCCGCGCTGGGGAGCGCACTTACGACCTGAGCGCGTCGCGGATTCGGGTGCCCAGTTACGTGCAGGTGGTGCAGGTGGTGCCCAGCCAGGTGCGGGTGAGCTTCGACACGCGCGCCACCAAGCAGGTGCCGGTAAGGCCGCGGGTGATCGGCACCTTCGCCTCCGGCTATCGCATAACGCAGGTGGACACGGTTCCCAAGATGGTGACCATCGTGGGCCCGGCCAGGCACGTGGACGCGGTGGAGAGCGCCATCACCGATCCCGTGGACGCAACCGGCGTGGTGCAGCAGACGACGTTTCTGACCCACGCCTACATTTCCGATCCCCTGGTTCGCCTCGCCGACCCCAACCCGATCAAAGTGACGGTGATGGTGAACGAATCGCCCGGCGCCGGGCGTCCGCAAAGAAACAGGCCGGCCGAGGGCGGCGCGGGTTTGAAATCAGAAGTAAGGACGAAGAGGTAACAAGTAAGGGCCGCCGGCTCGCGGCGAACTACCCACGCCCCGCAATCCCCGATAGAATTTGTTGACCGTTCGCAGCGCCAGGGAAAGGACTGCCGATGAGAATGCTTTTCGGCACCGACGGAATCCGCGGGGTGGCCGGAGACCCGCCGCTGGACCACACCACGGTGTACGCGATGGGGCTGGCGTTGGGACGCTACCTGGGCGCTGCCCAGGCCCCGCCCAAGCACCCCAACGAGCCAAAAGCGGGCTCGCCGGGGCCGCCGCCGAAGGTGGTCATCGGGCAAGATACGCGCGAGTCCAGCGGCTGGATTGCCGATTCCATCACCCAGGGTCTGAACACGGCGGGGGCCGAGGTGCGGAGCGCGGGCGTGATCACCACGCCGGCGGTGGCCTTCCTGGCGCGCGGCGGCTTCAGCGCGGGCGTGGTGATTTCCGCCTCGCACAATCCCTGGACCGACAACGGCATCAAGGTGTTCGGGCACGACGGCTACAAGCTGTCGGATGAAATTGAAGAGAAGCTGGAGGGCGAAATCTTCGGGCTGCTGCACGCCACCCACATCTGCTCCGCCAGCGCCGATAACCACATCGGGAGCAGCGATGCGGCGGCGTGCGCGTGTGATCCCGAACTGCTGAACAGCTACGTGACCTGGCTGGTGGCGAATGTGGCGCCGCTGGGCGGGCTGCGGGCGCTGGTGGACTGCGCCCACGGGGCGGCCGTCCCGGTGGCGCACGAAGTATTTCGCCGCTGCGGCATCGAGGCGGAGTTCACCTGCGATCAGCCCACCGGGCGCAACATCAACGAAAACTGCGGGGCGATGTATCCGCAGGCGCTGGCCGGGAAGGTGCTTCAGAAAAACAGGGGGCGAAGGGCCGTGCCACACCAGTTCGACCTGGGCGTGACCTTCGACGGCGACGCTGACCGGGCGCTGTTTTCCGACCGCCACGGCCGGGTCGTGAACGGCGACGGGATTCTGCTGCTGGCGGCGCGCGATATGAAAGCGCGCGGCCGTCTGCGCGGCGACACCGTGGTGGCCACCACCATGTCGAACATGGGGCTGGAGATCGCGCTTCGCCGCAGCGGCATCCGCATGCTGCGCGCCCCCGTCGGCGACAAGTACGTGCTGGAAGAGATGCGGCGTACCCAAGCGACCCTGGGCGGAGAGCAGTCGGGGCACATCATCTTCCGCGACGGCGACTCCACCACCGGCGACGGCCTGCTGACCGCGCTGCGGGTGATGGAGGTGATGGCCCGCAGCGGCAAGGCGCTCGATGAGCTGGTGGCCGGCCTGAAGGTGTTTCCGCAGACCATCAGGAACGTGCGCGTGCGGGAGAAAAAACCGCTGGACCAATTTCCCGGCATCGTGGCGGCCATCCGCGCCGCCGAGCAGGAGCTGAACGGGTGCGGGCGTATCGTGGTGCGATATTCCGGCACGGAGGCGCTGGCGCGGGTCATGGTGGAGGCGGAGAGCGAAGACAAGATGCGCCGGATCACCGACGAGGTGGCGGGGAAGATCCAGAAGGCGCTGGGGATTTGAAATTTGAGAATTTGAAATTTCGGTTCGCGTTCACGGTCGGGAAAATTTCAAATTCTCAAATTTTCAAATTTCAAATTCTTTCCATGATTGCAGTTGGCCCACAGGATCGCGTCTTCGTCCTTACCGGCGCCGGCATCAGCGCGGAGAGCGGCATTGCCACCTTCCGCGGCGCGGGCGGGCTGTGGCAGGGATACCGCGTGGAAGAGGTGGCGTGTCCGGAAGCGTGGGCGCGCGACCCGCGGCTGGTGTGGCAGTTCTACTCCATGCGGCGCCAGGCGGCCGGCGATAAGAAGCCCAACCCCGGCCACTTCGCGCTGGCGCGGCTGGAGGAACGGTTGGGCGAGCGGCTGGTGGTGTGCACCCAGAATGTTGACGAGCTGCACGAACTGGCGGGCTCGCGGCGGGTGCTGCACATGCACGGCCGCCTGTTCCAGAGCCGCTGCGACCGCTGCGACCGCGCGCCGTTCGAGGACCACAACACCTACCAGGACCAGGCGCCGCGCTGCCATTGCGGCGGGCTCATCCGGCCGCACATCTGCTGGTTCGGCGAGATGCCGTACGAGCTGGACCGCATTGACGACGAACTGGAGCAGTGCACGGTGTTCGTGGCGGTGGGGACCTCGGGAGTGGTGTATCCCGCGGCCGGACTGGTGGCCCGGGCGCGCGTCAAGGGCGTGCGCGCCTATTATGTCGGGCCGGAAGAGCCGGCCAACAGCGGCCTCTTCAGCCAGTGCTTTTACGGCAAGGCGGGCGAGCTGCTGCCGGGGCTGTTTGTGACCACCCAGGACACAGAGGGACGCAGAAGACATTAACCACGGATTCACGCGGATCATCACGGATTTCCTTCTCCTGTCCGTGACAGTCGGCGCGAATCCGTGGTTCGCTTTTCCGCCCGGGCTGGCCGGTTCTGGCTTACTGCGGCGGAGGGGTGGTCTTGGGCTGCGCCGGAGGCGCACCCATGCGGCGCGGGCCGGGACGCATGCCGCCCGGACCCATCATCATTCCACCGTGCTCCATCATCTGCTGCATGCCCTGCATGTGCGTGTAGAGCATCTGCCAGAGGTCAATATTGTCCTGCGCGACCTGCTTTCCAACGGCGTCCTGGATCTTGGCCGCGTCGGCTTTCATTTTGTCCAGCAGGGTGCGGAACTGCTGCAATTGCTGCTGCATCTTCTGCATGTGCTGCTGGCGCATCTGCTGCATCTGCTGGCGGCGGGGCTGCTGCGCCTGTGCCGCTCCGGCGCCGGTTTGGGCTTGCGCGCCGGCGGGAGCCGTTTGCGCCGGCGTGGTTTGGGCGAATAAGGTCGCGGTCGAGAGGGTGAGTGCCAATAGTAAGCTTCTTGCAATCATGTCGTGCTCCTTCAGGGGTTTAGATGCAGATCTATTTGCCGGGCCGGCTGACGGTCTACAGTTTCGGCTTACGGTTTCCGTTTGCGGCCTTCTCTTTGTCCTCGGATAAACAGATTTTTATTGTGTAGCGGCGGAATTTATTCCGCCGAATGCGGCGGATTGAAATCCGCCGCTACACAGAAATCGTCAGAACTGGCCGCCAAATGCCTGGTACAGCAGCAGGGCATTGAGCGCGATGATCACCCCCGCGGACAGGTAGGCCAGCACGCTGGTGCGGCGGCTGTTGCACAGGTCACCCATGATGTCGATGCGGCGGGTGAGGATGATCAGCGGCACCAGGGCGAAGGGCAGGGCGAAGCTCAGAACCACCTGCGAGAGCACCAGGATCTTCAGCGGGTCCAGTCCGATGGCGATGACCACGATAGCGGGAATCACGGTGATCAGCCGCCGCAGGAAGATGGGGAACTTGATGTCGAGGAAGCCCTCGATGATCACTTGTCCGGCCATGGTCCCGACCGCCGAGGAGGAGAGCCCGGAGAGCAGCAACGCCAAGGCGAAGGCCGCGGCCGAGAGACTGCCGAGCAGCGGGCGCAGCGTCTGGTGCGCCGATTCAATGGAAGTGACCCGCTGGCCGGTGTGGAAGAAAACGGCGGCGGCCATGATGATCATGGCGGAGTTGATCAGCCAGGCGCCGTTCATGGCGGCCAGCACGTCGATCAATTCGTAG
>Ga0315268_10004962_pt1 | contig 14342 bp, 11 predicted proteins | sample C1_top_MG_FD_204535 | JGI IMG/M metagenome (GOLD analysis project Ga0315268, IMG submission 204535) | Sediment microbial communities from Yellowstone Lake, YNP, Wyoming, USA - C1_top | ecosystem: Environmental > Aquatic > Freshwater > Lake > Sediment | place: USA: Wyoming | collected 2017-08-01
CGTGAGCCATTGGCCCAGGCGATGCCGATGGCCTGGTAGCGTTGCCCGGGAACGCCACTGGCTCCCGCATCAATGTAATAACTGGGCGATGTCGCCATGGTGAAATTGGCCAGACCTACGCCGGAGTACAAAACATTGCTGGTCACATAACCCGCATGACCGTCATAGTCTTTTCCAAAAATAGGATTGATGGTTAACGTTCCGTCAGCGTTGATGCAGACCGGACCATTGAGACCCGCAAAATTGCTGAGCGCAGCCGTAAGCACTTCGCTTCCGGGGAGATTGTTACCGACCTCCGTCACAAAGTCCGCCGGAATGCCGCTGCCCGGCTGGGCCGCCAGGAACTGCAATACCTGATAAAGGTTTTCGCTCCCGTGTCCGGCCGCGATGAGTTTGTCGATGAGATACCCCGGGGCCTCGTTGGAAATGACAAAACTGCGTGAGCCATTGGCATAGGCAATGCCGATGGCCTGGTAGTAGCTGCCGGGACCGCTTCCCGCATTAATGTAATAACTGGGCGATGTAGCCAGGGTGAAATTGGCCAGACCTACGCCGGAGTACAAAACAGTGTTGGTCACAAAGCCCGCATCACCGTCATAGTCTCGTCCAATAATAGCCTGGATACCAAGCGTTCCGTCAGCATTGATGCAAACCGGACCATTGAGACCCGCAAAATTGCTGAGTGCAGCCGTAAGCACTTCGCTGCCGGGGAGATTGCCGCCGACCTCCGTCACAAAGTCCGCCGGAATGCCGCTCCCCGGCTGAGCCGCCAGGAACTGCAATACCTGATAAAGGTTTTCGCTCCCGTGCCCGGCGGCGATGAGCCGGTCGATCAGGCCGCCCTGGCCCCCCGGGCCGAGTTCGTTGCTCAGGACAAAGGTCCGAAAATCACTCGGCCCGACCGCGGCCCGGGCATTTCCGGACAGGGAAAACAGCGCCGGTAACATGACAACCAGGACGACAAGCATGGACTTTTTCATGAAGAGCCCTCCGCAATTTGAGTTGATTTCCGGATGCGTTATAGGGTCACAAATCCCTATCAGGATTTGTTTTAAACATTTGATACGGCAGTGCGTTTTCGTGGCGGGAGTATATGAAGAAGGATTCTGTGTGTCAAGAGGATTCTGTTTTCAACATTACGGAGCAAAGCTGTTTGACGTTGATACATTACTCTGATAGCATCATCCAATGAAAAAATCATTTCATACCTTAAACAGGCGCTTCCTTCCTTATCTGCTCGGTGGGCTTACGAGTGTTATGTTCGTTATGTCTCTCGTACCGTTTTCTTTTGCAAGTGCCAAGAACGCCGATTCTGATCCCAATGGACCAAGGGTTGGGGTAACCCCGTCCGTAGTAGCTATTAACCCCTCCAACCGAGTCGAAGATGCCGTCGTGAAGGTGTTCGCTACGATTCGATATCCCGATCCGTTCAAACCCTGGATGAAGCAAGCCCCCAAAGAGGTAACCGGTAGTGGCGTCATCATTGAGGGGAGGCGCATCCTTACCAATGCGCATGTCGTCCTGTATGCGAGCCAGGTGCAGGTACAGGCAAACCAGGCTGGTGAAAAGGTATCTGCCACGGTAGAAGCGATCGCCCCCGGCATCGATCTTGCCGTTTTGAAGCTTGAAGATGAGACGTTATTCGATACACGCCCCCCATTGGAGCGCGCAAATACCCTCCCGGAAATCAAGGATGCCGTCATGGCTTACGGTTTCCCGACGGGCGGGATAAGCCTGTCGATTACGAAGGGCATCGTTTCCCGCATAGAATTCACCAACTACAACTATCCGGTATCCGGCCTTCGCATCCAGATCGATGCCGCCATCAACCCCGGCAACAGCGGCGGCCCTGCCGTGTCGGACGGCAAGATGATCGGCCTCGTCTTCAGTAACCTCGGTGGTTCACAAAACATCAGCTACATAATCCCATGCGAAGAGATCGAGCTGTTTCTCCGGGATATTGCCGATGGCAGGTACGACGGGAAGCCCCTGATGTTGGATGAATTCCAGACCTTCGAGAATCCGGCGCTACGCGCCTTCCTGAAAGTCGATAAAACAGTCGAAGGCATCATTGTAAACCGACCGTTCAGAACGGATAATGTCTATCCCCTCAAGGAGTGGGATATCATTGTCCGGATCGGCAATGAGCAGATCGATAATCAGGGCATGATCAAGCTGGACAACAACTTGCGTATTCGATTCCAGTATTTCATTCAAAGGATCGCAAAAAATGGGAAAATTCTCCTTACCGTGGTGCGTGCCGGTAAGGAGGCAACTGTCGAAGTCCCGGTGTTCTTCAATCGTCCCATGTTAATCCCCTATTTGCAGGGCGCCTACCCATCCTATTTCATCTACGGCCCGATTGTATTTTCAAGCGCCACGGCTCAGTTTCTGAGTGCCTTGAACGCTACAAACCGTAATCTGTTGGGGGCGCTCAGTTTAATAGCCAGCCCCCTGGTGACGAGGCGAGGCGATATGCCTGCGTTTGAGGGAGAAGAACTGGCGGTGGTGTCTTCTCCCTTTTTCCCCCACCGGCTGGCCAGGGGCTACGCGAATCCAGTCGCGGAGGTAGTTAAAACGGTCAACGATGTCCCCATTAAGAATCTCGCCCATTTGGTCGAGGTGCTCCGTGACAGCCGCGCTGAATTAATCATATTCGGATTCAACCGGAGCGGCGGTGAAATATTTGTTTTCCCGCGGAAGGAAATGCTTGCCGCCACCGAAGAGATTTTGACAGACAATGATATTCGCACCCAAGGATCACCGGATATTCTGGAGGTCTGGCATACAAAGCCTTTCCAATAGATCCTGAGCTTCATCACCTCAGAAAGCGCACCAACGCGGAGACTGCCACCCAGATCTTTCGGCGGACTTGACCAATGAATTAACCCTACAGGGAAACCGGCAATAACAACTCCCCGATGTCAACGGCGCGTTTTCGAAGGGTTAACGGACTTCATTTTTTTCTGCTCATACATCAGCGAGTCGGCCCGAGATATCAGGTCGTCGAGCGAGCAGTGGATTTGGGGGTCATAGACGGCCGTGCCCCAACTCATCGCCAGCTTGTAGGGGCGGGCTTTCTTCGCATTGCCTGCATCGATGTTTTGTTGAAGGCGCTTCGAAAAGTCTTCGGGATTGATGTTGGTGGCATCTATGGACAGTACGGCAAATTCATCTCCGCCCAAACGGGCGATAATGTCCGATTTCCGGAAGGTCTGGCGAAGAACATTGGCCGTAACGATCAGTGCCCTGTCCCCCTCTTCATGACCCAAGGTATCGTTGATCGATTTCAGGCCATCGCAATCGACGAAGGTCAGCAGCATCGACCGTCGGTTTCTGATTGCCGCCCTGATCTGCTGCTCCGCCAGAGTAATGAACCCGCGCCGGTTGTAGAGTTCCGTCATCTGGTCCCGGAAGGACATCTCCCGGATCTCCTCCTCCATCCGCTTACGGTCGGTGAAGTCCTCGACCACGGCGATATTCCTTCCGGGCACTTCTCCCGGCTTCCAAAGCGGTGACACCGTGATATTCACCCATACGATCCCCCCGTCCTTCCTGAGGTAGCGCTTCTCCAGGCTGTAGTGACCGATCTCCCCGGCCAGCATCATTTGTGTTTTTCCCTCGTGCAGTTGAAGATCCTCCGGATGCGTGATCGCCTGGAAGGTGGTATTGAGCAGCTCTTCCCTCGTCCTGCCCACCATTTCGCAAAGCCGCCGGTTCACCGTCAGGAATCGACCCGTGTTTATATCGATCTCGGCCACGCCCACCGCGGCTTGCTCGACTATGCCGCGGAAACGACCCTCGCTCTCCCGTAGTGAATTTTCCGTCTTCATGAGGTTGGAAAATAGCTGCGCACTACCGATCGCTCCGGCAATCTGCGCCCCGATCCTCTCCGCCAAGCGAAGATAGCGTTCGGTATAGGCGTTCGAGGTTTTCGACCGGAAGTGCAGGCTCCCGATCACCTCGTCCCGGTAGATCAGAGGAACGCCCATCAGCGAGCGCATTCCTGCCTGAACGGTGGCAGCGTGATTGGGAAAGCGTTGGTCCATCTCTTCAATGTTTTTCGGATGGCTGTACAGACCAGCCCTTGTCTTAATCAGGACCTCACTGACCGAGCCCTTCAGAGGAAACAACTCTCCCTTGTTCCGGCCGGAGATGGTTTCCCCGAAAATGTAGACTACTTTGACGTTTTCCTCCTGAGGGCTATGCAGGTTCACGGCAAGCCTGTCGAAGGGGATTAGCTTTCGGGCCTCGACTGCGAACCGTTCATACACCTCGTCGATGTCCAGGGTGGAGCCGATCAGCCGCCCGATATCGGCGAGGATGGTCTTCTCTTGCTCCGCTCGTTTGCGATCGGTTATATTGCGCATTACGCCGCGAAACCCTATCGGTTGACCGGATACATTTCTTATGAGAGATATGGAGGATTCAATATATAATTTAGTTCCCTCTTTTCTAATAATTTCATAATCGACTCCTCTCGAGGGTTCTCCTGTCCTGAAGACTTTATTGAAGGCTTGATACAATATTTTACTGTTCTCCTTGTCGGTATATTGACGGTTATTCATGCCCATCATTTCAGTGCGGGTCATTCCGGCCATTCGGCAAACCGAGTCGTTAAAGAAGGTCAAGTTACCGGCAATATCAACCTCAAAGTAGCCATCTTCGATGTTCTCAAGAATCGTGCGATATCGCTCCTCGCTCTCCCGCAACGCCTCCTCCGCTCGCCTGCGATCGGTGATGTCGCGGAATGACCACACCCGTCCATTGATGACGCCTTCACTCAGCAGTGGGCAGGAATAGCGCTCTATTATTCTCCCGTCTTTGAATAAGATCGTGTCAAAATCTATTGCGGTCGATGCATACAGCTCGTGAACCTTTTTTAGGAATGCGTCCGGATCGACTACTTGATCTAAAACGTACGTCAGAAGGGCTTCGTCGTTGCCTTTCTTTAATAAGTCAGCGGGTATTTCCCAGAGATCTGCGAACCTTTTGTTGCTCTTGATCACGCTTCCGGTAGTATCTATTGCCAGAATGCCATCGTTGGTAGATTCAAGAATCGTGCGGAGCTGCATCTCTTGCAGTCGCAGCGCCTCCTCAGCCTGCTTATGCTCTGATGCCGATTTTTCCAGTTCCGGGATTCTCTGCTTTAACAGGGATATTTCTTCGATCAGTTCTTGATTTGTCCTGGATGGATCGTGCATCTGATACTCCTCTGTCGTTGTAAACAGTGTAGGCTGGAAACAAAAACAGGTAACGATTGTTGCGTGAATAAAGCTATATGAAAACTATCGGATACCCATCGAGATGTCAAAGGGAAAGTTCGGGCAGTACGCCGTCAGATAACGATTGCCACTTTGATGCAGAAATAAGGTTAAAAAACATTTGACAGCTGGTCTGATGAGTATTATGAATAAGCGCAAATTTCCTGTATGAGATTATTTCACAAAAGCGGTTGGAGGGTATTGAAATGCCAATTTACCACATTGCCGAAATGAAAAAAATCAATCCTGACGTGAATCCTGCCATGATTATGCAAACGGTAACGGGGGAATTCATGAAGGTGGGAATTGTCACGAAACCTGCGGGTGAAGGTCCCCCGCTTCACATGCATCCGAATGAAGAACAGTTTACCCTGATCCTGGAAGGGAAACTCCATATGATTCTGGGGGATCAAGACTGTATTGTGGAGCGCGGAGACCTTATCCATATTCCCCGATTCACCCAGCATCGCAGCAGGGCCGTAGGCGGCCCGGCAGTTTTTTTTACCGTGAAATACCCGGCCGGCAGCGGAGACTTGAACCAGGATTACAATAAGGTGGCGAACGCTGAAGAGGCCGAAAAGAAATACCCCGGAAAGCAAGGATGACCGGCGGGAAACAGGTGAGGAATGAAGTGAAAGGAGTGCCCGGTGAAACTGGAGTTACGCAACAACAAGGATTTTTGGGCCGGTCTGGTGTTCGCCGGGACCGGCGCCGCGGCGATGTTCATCGCCCGGCATTACCCATTCGGCACTACGCTGCGCATGGGGCCCGGCTACTTCCCGCGCGTCCTGGGCGGGATTCTCATTCTGTTTGGCATCTACGTCATGGCCAGGGGGCTGCGGAGCAATGAGAAGATCCAGGGAAACTGGTCGCTCCGCGCCCTGATTGTCCTGCCCCTCTCCACAGTTCTGTTCGGCGTCCTGATGGAACTGGCGGGGTTCATCCCCGCTCTGGCCGTCCTGATCTTCGTGTCGGCGGCCTCGGGCCGGGAGTTCAAGCTCAAGGAGGTTCTGCTGCTGACCATCTTTTTGGGCGTGCTTTCAGTGGTCATGTTCGTCTGGGGCCTCGGTCTTCCCTACCCACTGATCAAGGGATTTTGATGAGGAGATCATCATGGAGATATTTAACAATCTGATTTTCGGGTTCAGTGTCGCGCTGTCGGTTCAAAATCTGTTCTATTGCTTCATAGGCTGTTTTTTGGGCACCCTGATCGGTGTTCTGCCCGGCATCGGACCGCTCGGAACAATCGCGATGCTGATGCCGCTCACTTTCAGCATTACACCCGTTGGAGCGCTGATCATGCTGGCGGGGATCTACTATGGCGCCCAGTACGGCGGCTCGACCACCTCCATCCTGGTTAATCTCCCCGGCGAGACCTCTTCGGTGATCACGTGCATCGACGGCTACCAGATGGCCCGCCAGGGGCGCGCCGGACCCGCCCTCGCAATCGCGGCTTACGGTTCGTTCTTCGCCGGCACCACGTGCACGCTCTTGATCGCACTGTTCGGTCCGCCGATCGCCGAGATGGCGCTGAAGTTTGCTTCTCCCGAATATTTCTCGCTGATGATGATGGGCCTGATTGCCGCCGCGCTGCTCGCCCCGGGCGATATGGTCAAGTCGCTCGCGATGGTGGCGCTGGGCCTGCTGCTCGGCACCGTGGGCACCGATGTCGATTCCGGGTGGGCGCGCTTCAGCTTCGATATCATCGAGCTTACGGATGGCATCGGATTCGTGGTCATCGCCATCGGTGTTTTCGCGCTGGGTGAAATCGTGGCGAACCTCGGCGATCCGGAGGAGCGTATTATATTCACGACTAAAGTAGGGAGTCTCTTCCCCTCGAAGGACGATATAAGGCGATCCATCGCCCCGATCATCCGAGGCACAATACTCGGGGCGTTCTTCGGTGTGCTCCCCGGCACCGGGCCGGCGATCGCTTCATTCTCCTCCTATATGGTCGAGAAGAAGGTCGCTGCTGACCCGTCGCGTTTCGGTCATGGTGCGATTGAGGGGGTGGCGGGACCCGAGTCGGCCAACAATGCCGACGCGCAGTGTAAGTTTATCCCGATGCTCACGCTGGGGATCCCCGCGAGCGGGACGATGGCGCTGATGCTCGGCGCGCTCATGATCCACGGCATCGCGCCGGGACCTACGGTGATGACCCAAAGGCCCGACCTCTTCTGGGGCTTGATCGTGAGCATGTGGATCGGGAACCTGATGCTCGTCGTCCTCAACCTGCCGCTGATCGGCCTCTGGGTGAGCCTGCTCAAGGTACCCTATCGCATGCTCTTCCCCGCCATCATGCTCTTCTGCTGCATCGGCATCTACAGCCTGAACAACAGCCCGTTCGAGCTCTACCTCACGGCGGTCTTCGGCCTCCTCGGTTTCCTCTGGATGAAGCTCGAGTGCAGTCCGGTGCCGTTGATGCTGGGGTTCGTACTTGGGCCGATGATGGAGGAAAACCTGCGGCGGGCGATGCTGATCTCGCGCGGCAATCCCATGGTGTTTCTCACACGACCGATCAGTCTTGCGTTCGTCATCGCCACGGTCCTGATCGTGATCGTGATGGTCGTGCCGGCCATGCGCAAACGGCGGGGCGATATTACAGGTTGAGTGCCTTGACCCTATCCGGCGCCGGATAGGGCAACTCGACTAATGTTTGACTAAACAGGGAGAGAGAAAGGAGTAATTTCATGACAAAAATTAAGATTGTGTTGCTGTCCGCCGTTATTCTGCTGGCGGCAGGTGTTGCAAATGCTCAGAATTACCCGACAAAGCCGATAAACATGGTCGTGCCGTTCGCCCCCGGCGGCGCTTCGGATCTCGTCGCCCGCATCATTTCTCCCTTACTCATCAAGGAGCTGGGCCAGCAGATCATCGTAGACAATCGCGGCGGCGCATCCGGCAACATCGGCGTCGCCTATGCCGCCCGGGGAACAGCCGACGGCTATGCGCTATTGCTCGGCAATATCGGCACCATGGCGATCAATCCCGCCCTCTTTCCGAAATTTCAGGTCAATCCGGTGCGCGACTTTATCGCCATCACCCAGGTGGTGGACGCGCCGACGGCCCTGGTTGTCCATCCGTCGGTGCCGGCAAAGACGGTGAAGGAATTCATCGAGTACGCCAAGGCCCGCCCCGGCAAGCTCAATTTCGGCACCGCCGGCCCCGGCAGCAATGGCCGCCTTGAGATGGAACTGTTCATGGACTATACCGGCACTGATCTCGTGCATGTTCCCTACAAAGGCGGCGCCGGCGCTGCGGCTATCGGGCTCTTGAGCGGCGAAGTTCAATGCGGGTTTCAATCGCTTGCCTCGGTCATGACGCACGTCAATGCCGGCAAGCTTAAGGTGCTCGGTGTGGCGGCGCGAAAGCGCGTCAAGGCGGTGCCCGATGTACCGATCATGTCCGAACAGGGATTTGAAAGCATGAAGAGCGGATCCTGGCAAGGGGTATACGTGCCGGTCGGTACTCCGCGTCCCATCGTCAACCGGCTGTTTGCCGTCTTCACCAAGGTAATGGCCGATGCGGAGGTGACCAAGCGTCTCAACGATAACGGGGTGGAGGTGGTGACCAGCAAGTCGCCGGAAGAGTTCGCCGAATTTATGAAAAATGAAAATGACAAGTGGGCGAAGGTCGTCAAAAAGGTCGGCGTGGTCGGTGAGTGATAGCCACCGGCAACCGTGATGGAAATTGAAGCGGTGAATAGGGTCGGTGAAGGAGCAAGGACGTGTTGAAAATCGGGATCCTGCTCGGGGACGATATCGGACGGGAAGTTGTCCCCGAGTGCGTCAAGGTGATGAAGGCGGCGGCCGGTAAAGTCGGGCTTGATGTTGAGTGGGAGGAGTTGCCCATCGGGCGCAGGGGGCATGAGTTGCATGGCCATACCCTGCCCGCGGTGACGGCGGAAGCGCTCGAGAAGCTCGACGGCTGGGTCCTGGGGCCGATCGGCCACAGCGCCTACCCGCGCAACGATCCGACGTGGATCATGCCCCCGGTGCGCAAACGCTTCGAACTTTTCGCCAGCATCAAACCGGTAAAGTCATACCCGAACCTCCGGTCCGTGCACAAAGACGTGGATATCGTGTTTGTACGGGAGGTGAATGAGGGGATGCAGTCATCCATCATCGCGGCAATGGGTGCGGGAGAGTTTAGGCCGAACGATGAGATCACGATCGGCACCCGGGTGATCACCCGCCGCGGCGCCAGCCGCGTTGCCCGCGAAGCCTTCGAGATCGCCCGCACGCGCCGCCGCAGGAAGGTGACTGCGGTGCACAAGGAACCGGTCTTCAGGCTCGCCTGCGGCATGTTCGCCGAGGAATGTCGCAAGGTGGCGGCCGAATTTCCGGAGGTGACCTTCGAGGAGGCGATGGTGGACACGATCGCGATGAAGCTGGTGATGAATCCGCAACAGTACGACGTGGTGGTCACCACCAATCTGTTCGGCGATATCCTTACCGACGAAGGGGCCGGTCTGGTCGGCGGGTTAGGGCTTGCGCCGGGCCTCTGTGCAGGTGAACGCCACGCCATGGCGCAGGCCACGCACGGCTCGGCGCCCGACATCGCCGGGAAGGGCATCGCCAATCCGTATGCGATGATCATGTCGGGGAAAATGTTGTTCGAATGGCTCTCCCGCAAGCGCAAGGAGCCGAAAGCTGCAGAGGCGGCCGAGCGGATCGACCGGGCAATGGACCGGGTGATCGCGGAGGCGAAGGAGCTGACCCGTGATCTTGGCGGCAAGGCCGGCACCGCGGAAATGGGCGACGCAATCGCGGCTGCGGTATAATTTAACAACTGGTCTGATGAGTATTGTGAATAATCAAAAACTACTGGGGATGTGAGAGGAGTACTAGATGCAGAACGACTTAGTGAGGGAACGGGTAATGCACCCGATATCATCGGAAGAGCTGGAGCGAAGGTGGAAGGCCGTCCGTGAGGTGATGAAGGAGCGGGGTGTCGATTTCCTGCTCATTCAGAACAACAATGACTATCTGGGTGGATACCTCAAATGGTTCACGGATATGCCGGCGGTTCACGCCTATCCCGCAGCCGCTATCTTCCCCCGGGAAGATGAGATGACCACCTTCTGGCACGGGTCAAACGAGCCGAAAGAGGCGGGCCCGGAGGCTTGGCTGCTCAGGGGAGTGAAAAAGCGGGTCAGCACCCCGATCATGCTTTCCATGAATTATACGTGCAGCTATGACGGTGAAAAGGTCGTCGAGGAATTGCAGGCGTATAAAAACTGCCATGTTTCGTTCGTCAACGAAGGGGCGATGACGATGGGGTTCGCCGGGTACATCCGACAGCATCTCACCGGTGCGACGTTTGTCGACATCACGGACGAAATCGACGAGATCAAGGCCATAAAGAGCCCCGAAGAGATCGACTGCATCAAGGTGAGCGCCCATATCCACGACGAGGCCATGAAGGCCTGTTTCGCGGCGATACGTCCGGGGGTGCGGGAGTTCGAAGTCGCCGCCGCCGGCCGTTTGAAATGCCGGATGATGGGGAGTGAACAGCAGTTTATCCTGATCGGTTCGGCGCCGGCGGGTAAGCCCTTTTCGTACAGTTCCATCCACGCGATGAATCGCGAGTTGAAGGTCGGCGATCAGATCGGCATTCTGGTTGAGGCGACCGACCCCGCGGGGTATTACACGCATCTGCATCGTATCGCCTGCATCGGGAGCGTATCGGCGGAGTTGCAGGCGGCGTTCGAGGACGCGAAGGAGGCGCAGCGAGTGACCCTGGATCTGATGAAGCCCGGAGCGGATTCCCTGGAGCTGATGAAGGCGAACAACGACTTCCTGATGAGCAAGGGATATCCGAAAGAGAATCGCCTCTACGCACATGGACAGGGGTACGACCTGGTGGAACGACCTTCGTTCCAGCCCGGGGAGACGATGAAGATCAAGGCGGGGATGAATATCGCGCCCCATCCGGTTATCGCCGCGAAGCACGCCACGGCAATCGTTTGCGACAACTACATTGTCGGTCAAACCGGCGCCGGCGAGTGCATCAACAAATTCCCCAAGGAAATAACGGTTATCTGAAGGAGAGTGTACGCATGAAATATTTTTACCGCCTCGACGAGGAAAAATCGGTCAATGTGGGGGGCAACTACAGCACGGCACAGGGACCTCTTGTCCAGGGAGAGCGCATCCAGGTCAGTCTGGCCCATAAGGCCGCCGGAACCGGGGCGAAACCCCATACGCATCCGAATGAGCAGTTCAATTACCTGCTGAAGGGGACGCTCAAGGCCATGGTCAACGGCGAGGAACAGCTCGTGACGCCTGGGACGCTCATCTATATTCCCGCAAACGTGGTGCACGCCACCGTCGCGACAACCGATGAGGATGTCGTCTTTCTGGCGATGAAGGACATGTCATGGGGTATCGCCGGTACCGCCGTCGACAAGGATCAGCCGGGTCCCTATTATGAACCGGGGTTTGAACCAGGGGGAAAAAAGGATAAATAGCGAGCTGCGGACTGACAGCCGGGTCACGGATACAGGGAGAGAACAAAGCGTATGGCAAAAAAAAAGTATCGTATCGGGATTATTCCCGGGGATGGCATCGGACGGGACGTCATCAAGGCGGCACGGATCGTTCTGGATACGGTTCATGAAACATCGCAGACCTTCACCCTGGAGTTTAAACCAATGGATACGGGTGACGCCGCCGTCCGGAAGTACGGCGCCCCGTTTCCCAAGGAGACGCTCGACGGGATCGCCGAAACGGATGCCGTTTTGTTCGGGGCTGCCGGCAATCCCCATACCGTCGCCGTTCTGATGGGATTCCGGCTGAGTTTCAATTTGTACGCGAATGTCCGTCCGATAAAATCGTTACCGGGATCCAATGCCCTCAAAACGAATGCCGATCTGATCGTCGTTCGGGAGAACACCGAGGGACTGTACCGGGGCGTTGGGTATATCGACGGTGATTACCACGTCAATATGCGGGTGTTTACAACGAAGGGCATGGAACGGATACTCCGGTTCTGTTTTGAACTCGCCCGGAAAGAGGGGCGAAAGAAGGTCACCTTTACCCATAAAGCCCACGTCCTGATCTATACCGACGAACCGATGAGGCGGATCTTCTATGAGATCGCCAAGGAATATCCCGATATCGTCGCGGAGGACATGACGATCGATGCCTGCGCCATGCAGGTCGTGATGCATCCCGAGCGGTTCGACATCATCTTTGCCGAGAATGCCAACGGGGACATCCTGAGCGATGTCGGTGCGGGGGTGATCGGCGGGATGGGGTTTGCGTATGCGGGAAACATCGGCGATTCCCTGGGCGTCTTCGAACCGATCCATGGAACAGCGCCCAAATACGCGGACAAGAATGTCGTCAATCCGATCGCGGCCATCATGGCCGGCAAAATGATGTTCGAATATCTCGGAGAAGGGGAAACAGCGGCGAGGATAGAGCAGGCCATCATCGATGTATTGACGGAAGGGCAGGTTCGGACCTATGATCTGGGCGGGCACTCCTCAACCACTGACGTGGCCGAGGCGATAGCGGAAAAAATACGGCAGAGATAATAAGAGGAGGACGGTATGCCCGCCTTGTTTGATCCTTTCACGATTCGCGGTGTGACCTTGCGTAACCGGATTGGCGTGTCGCCGATGTGCCAGTATAGTTACCGGGATGGGTTTTCGAACGAGTGGCAGCTGGTTCATCTGGGGGCGCGGGCGGCGGGCGGTGCAGGATTGATCATCACCGAGGCGAGCGCCGTGGAGGCACGCGGCCGGATCACCCCCTATGATATCGGGCTTTGGTCGGACGCTCATATCGAACCGCTGGCGCGGGTGACGCACTTCCTCAAAGAGCAGGGGGCGGCGGCAGGCATCCAGATTGCGCATGCCGGCCGCAAGGCATGCACGGACCATCCGTGGGACGGGGGCAAGCCGATCCCGCCCGGCGATCCGCGCGCCTGGCAGGCGGTTGGTCCCAGTCCCCTTCCCTTTGCCGAAGGCCACCAGGCGCCGCATGAACTCAGCACCGGTGAAATTCACGAAGTGCAGAAGGCGTTTGCCGCCGCCGCCGCGCGGGCGCTGGAGGCGGGCTTCGAATGGCTGGAGATCCATGGCGCTCACGGCTACCTGATCCATAGTTTTTATTCGCCGCTTTCCAACCGCCGCACGGACGAGTACGGCGGCAGTTTCGATAATCGGATCCGTTTCCTCATGGAAACCGTCCGCGCCGTGCGGCCGGTCTGGCCGGAGAGGCTGCCGCTCACGGTGCGGCTCTCGGGCACGGATTGGGTTGAAGGCGGCTGGATGGTGGAGGAGGCGGTCCAGTTGGCGTGCCGCCTCAAAGAGGAGGGGGTAGATCTGATCGACTGCTCCGCGGGCGGCAATGTCGCCACTGCCCCGGTGCCCGTCGGGGCGAGCTACCAGGTGCCGATTTCGGAAGCCATCCGCCGGGGAGCGGATATCCCGACGGCAACGGTCGGACTGATCACGGAGCCGATGCAGGCCGATGAGATCATCCGCAACAACCGCGCCGACGTGGTCCTGCTGGGCCGCGCGATGCTGCGCGATCCTCAGTGGACGCTGCATGCGGCGCTGTCGCTCAAGCAGCCTGCCCCGGTGCCGTCCCAGTATCTCCGGGCGTTTTAGGCTATTAGGTTACCAGGCTGGGCAAGCAAAACGAAGGGAGGATGGACACATGAACCAGAACGGGTATGCTTTTTCCACGAAGGTCGTTACATTTCTTCTGGGCGTTCTTTTTGTGCTCTGCTCTGCGGAAGGGGTCTTTTCCCAGGAGTACCCAACCAAGACGGTGACTATGGTGTGCGGCATGGATCCCGGAGGAGTGGTCGACGTGGCCACCCGGATTCTCGCCGACAACACCAAGAAGATTCTCGGGCAGGATATCCTGGTGGAGAATAAACCCGGGGCAAGTCATATGGTGGCGGCCAGTTATGTCGTCAAATCCAAGCCGGACGGCTATACCCTCTTCCCCTCAACCGACGCCCCGTTTGTACGCGTTCCCCACATGATGAACCTGCAATTCGACCCCATTTCCGAAACGACACCGATCATCTTTTTCGGAATCTTCACCCACTTCATCG
>Ga0315268_10004963_pt1 | contig 14340 bp, 10 predicted proteins | sample C1_top_MG_FD_204535 | JGI IMG/M metagenome (GOLD analysis project Ga0315268, IMG submission 204535) | Sediment microbial communities from Yellowstone Lake, YNP, Wyoming, USA - C1_top | ecosystem: Environmental > Aquatic > Freshwater > Lake > Sediment | place: USA: Wyoming | collected 2017-08-01
CCTGCTGCCCCAAATTGTGTTAAATATTTATCATTCGCATCATAAACCACAATACGTTTATTCCCGGTATCAACCACAAACACCTTGCCATTTTTATCGATAGCAATACCACGTGGTCCATAAAATTCCTCCGGGGTTTTTCCAAATCCATTGGAACCCCACATGGAAAGGAATTTGCCATCTGAAGTGAATTTTTGGACCCGGTAATTCCAGGTATCGACTACATAGACATTCCCATTTGGAGCAACTGCAATTCCCCAGGGTTCATTAAAAGAACCACCCGGAGCATTACTGGATGCCACATCAGAAAAACGACCCCAGGAACTAATGTACTGTCCGGTGGCTGTCAGATGCTGAACCCGGTTATTCCGGGAATCTGCTACATATATTGTCCCATCCTGGGCGACTGCGATAGAACGGGGAGACTGAAATTGCCCATTCTCCGAACCAGCCTTTCCGATCACCCGGTCAGGACTCAATTCAGTTTTTAAAGATTCATACGGATCCTTCACCGTGACTGGTTGCGAGGTTGATGCAAATCCCCAAACCAAAGATGCGACATCCTTACGAATATAAGCGCGCATTCGGCTGGCGGTGTTCCAGTTCTCCAGGGTAAATGCATTGCTATTCTTTAACGCAGCATATTCAGTGTAATTACGGTTGAACCAGATCTGCCAGATCGCACTACGAACTTTAGGGTTGGTAAAGAATGGTGAGATATGCCGCCAGGCATAGGACAGGTAATCTGAAATTGACATGGGAGATGCATCCTGTCCAAGTTCTGCACGACGTTCCGCTGCTATATTATCCCATTTCAAGCTCCAGTAATCCTGGTTCGGCCACCACATCCTCATAAAATCAAATTGGATATAATTATCACGGACCACAGATGCAATTTTTCCATAATTTTCTTCACTTACCACTATTACTGCGGCCCGTTGCAAATCCTTGGTGGGTTCAGTCCCAAAATCGATCCGGTTTGGGAAATGTCGCATATACCACCAGTATGGGTAACGGGCATTATTGTCATAAGCGACAACAATATCCAACCCACCCGTCGTACGCTGGGAAATTTCTTCGATCTCAGATAAGAGAATCTTGGGTCCATCCGCAGCATGGGCATATACCAGATATTCAAAAGGATAATCATAATTGATAAAAGCTGCCCGGTAGGAAGTGCGAATGGTTAGTACACCCAGTATTATCAGAATTACCAGAGTGACGGTACGCAGGATATTCCGCCACTCCCAAGTTTGAAATTTTATTTTACTTCCCCATTGCACCAGCCAGCCGATTGCCCATCCTGAGATAAGAATCATCGGCATGGCAATGTGAATCGTTAACCAGGGCATTTTTTCACCAGCCAAGGTAAATGCACCCAAGCTGCTGAATGTCCAAAAGATCAACAACGCCGCGGTTGGAATGGTTGAAGCAGGCGGTTCTTCCAGAATATCATTTTTTACGGGAGTGTGAGGCTGACCAGCCAAATTACTCCAAAGACCTTTCTTCCAGGCTATTACAATGGCGAGTAAAACCCCGACTGCTGGTAGAAATTCATAGACTGGGATCTGTAGAAATGCATAATAATAAGCAGGCTGTCCACCCCTGTTTACAGCTTGTTGTTCCATCCAATACCCTAATGCCCCCATAAATCCCCCGGCCACTCCCTGAACGAAGTTTGTAAAGAAAGTGGAATAAAAAACTATAAAAATGGAATAGAACAAAGCCATATGATAAAACCATTGTTTCTTTCCCCACATGAATCCGAGTGTGGTCGCCAAAATTACCAAGACCCCGATAACAATGGAGGCACGGATAATCCCTGCAGTTGAGTAATCCAATGGATTGAATTTGGCAATCTTTATAGGCAAGGCAGCTAACAGAGGCAGGATGAGTGTTCCAAGCAGAATTAGCAGATCAAAAGCGCGTTCACTGCGAATCCCTATCCAACCGACTCCCTTTAAAAGAAGCACAACAGCGGTTACCCCGGCAGCCAATCCAATTATTGCCAACAGAACCAGTAGCCCCAAGAGTATGGTGGAGACTGGTTTTAAAGTCATATATAACCCCCCTGCAAGAGTGAACAATAGAATCATGGTTGCCACCGCCAGGATAAACTTTTGCCTGAGAAGTCTTGTTACCCATTCTCGACGCGTCAGTCTGTCCAGGAAGTAAACACCCAGGAATAGCAATTGCTCTGCTGCGAAAATAAAAGAGGTGGCTTTATCTATAAAATGAAAAGCATTGACCGCTGTAAATAGAAATAAAACCCACGTCTCACCCCGTTCAAGGTATCGCAAGATGGCATAAAGGGTAACCATCCCCCAAACTACAATGAATGCCTCATTCCTTTGGTATCGACCATAAAATAACATATATGGTGAAATGAGGAACATCACTCCGGCAACCAGTGCGCCTACCCTGCCAAGGTATCTTCTAAAAGCCAGCAATGCGATCACTACAGTGATCACGCTGAATACAGCGGCTGGAATTCGATTAGAAAACTCATTATCCCCAAACAAGAAATACGAAAGTGCGATCAAATGATACTGCAATGGCCCATGACTCAAAGGGTCATAACGATAACCAAGTCCCTGGTAGAAATCATAGGAGGGGATGACATGATTGACCTCATCATGGCTGAGAACCCGGGCTCCCAGATCATAAAATCGCGAAAAGATCGTCATTCCGATGATAACTATGACCAATAATGTTTCCAGGTTCCAAGGGATGAATTTCTTCAACGGCATATCGAGCTTACTTTGATCTTCTTGCGTGGGAAGTGCGGGGGGAAGGTTGGTTTCTAGGCTCATAATAAAAATTCTATCACTACCTGGCATCCTTGCCAAACACAAAAATTAAATTCAATAAGCAAAGGTCTAGATGTTAACTAAGTCGGTATTAAATTCTCCTTGTATTATTTCCTCGGTGATATAATCCGCTCGTTCTTATCCAATCCCTTGAGGAGCCTCCCATGAAATTGTCCAAGGTGGTGTTACCAATTGTACTTTTTACATTCTTACTCGCCTCATGCTCACCAAATACAGTCCAAACAACTGAGACAGAGATCCCAACCATCATTCAGACGACAGCAGCTCCTTCGACGTCCACTCTTACCGCTACAGCCTCCCAAACACCACAACCAAGTGTGACAAATATTCCTCCCACTATTACGGTAACTCCCACTCCGGATTACACGCAAATTAAGTTGTACGGAGCCCATTTAATTCAAGGGAATTATGGTTCATTAACACAAGTCAGTTTGGAAATGGGAAACCTGCAAGGTGAGTTTTACGGTATTGCAGGTAATGATAATTACAAATGTAAATTTAGAAAGGATATTCCTACTCAAATGGATTGTGTCGGTGCACCTGTCCCTGAGAACAAGCGGATCAATTTTTCTCTTTTCATATCCACCCAGACAGAGCCCATTTTCAAAACAACATATATATTCAGTGGGGTGATGCCTACTCCACAAGGAATGGTTTGTGAGATCGAGGGTTTGTGGACTGATATAATTAAATCAAGAGGGTATATATCTGAACCCGGCTGTTATGCAGTTACTTGTTGGATCAATGGGACATATTATGGAGGCGTACAGGATTCCTGCAAGGAATATTGGCCCTGGATTCCCCAGGGACTTTTCCCTACACCTCTACCCACCCCTTGAAAAAATTTATAATTTTGATAAAAGGTCGGAAGATAATCATCCGACCTTTTGATTTTCCCAGCGTGCATACACCGCACTCGAAAGCAGGCGACTGGCACTTCGTTCTCGAGTCACCAGTTCTCCAGCCTCAAATTTTCCAGAAAAACCTTCCATCATTTCTTCCAATATTGTTTTAATATGTAATGAAGAAGCTTTGACAGCATAAATTGTCAACGCAGCAAAAACCGGTTCTTTATCCAATAATGCGCGGCAAGAATCCAATAAGACAGGCAGGGATCTATATACTTCCCAGACTTCTCCTTTAGGTCCTCTTCCAAATTTAGGGGGATCGATTACCAGCCCTTGATATTTAGTTCCACGCCGGACTTCGCGCTGAACAAATTTTAGAGCATCCTCCACAATCCAGCGTATGGGTCGGTCCTGCAACCCTGAAAAAACTTGATTCTCGCGCGCCCATGTAATTGATTTTTTGGATGCATCTACGTGGGTCACATTGGCACCTGCGGCAGCAGCTGCCAGGGATGCCAAGCCAGTGTATCCGAATAAATTCAGCACATTGACAGGCCTTTCAGACGCTTTGATCAACGCACCCATCCAATCCCAATGTGCGGCACCTTCTGGAAAAACGCCCAGGTGTCTTCCAGGGGTGGTCTGAACCCAGAATTTTAATGAACCATAATTCATCGCCCATCGTTGTGGAATTTTCTTTGTAAACTGCCAATGTCCCCCACTTTCCTCGCCACTTGGTTGGAAATTTGCATGGGCGGTCTGCCAATGCTCAAATGAAAGTTTCTTTTTCCAGATGGCCTGTATCTCTGGTCTGACAAAAAGGTATTCACCGAACCTTTCCAATTTTTGACCATTCCCACTATCCAGGAGTTCATAATCGATCCAATTATCAGAAGTTAGTAGATTGATCTGATTTTTCATTCGTTTCCTATCTTGTCTTAATGGGAAGAAAGTTCCGAATTAGATTGACAAAATTGTAATTGAAATGGTCAAAAGTGCTACTTGTATATTAGCCCGAATATATGCTAGAATAGGTTTAGCTGTGGGACGCAGTGGGTCAAAGTGGGACGCCGGTTTATCCGGCGCTCCTTCGTTATAGGAGATATTAGAACATATGTTTCTAGGCCAGTTCCACCATTCATTTGATGATAAAAGCCGCCTGACGGTCCCTTCCCGCTTTCGGGATGATTTTTCCGATGGCGTTTTTGTTATTCAAGGATTCGATCGCAACTTGATGGTATTGACCGCTCCCGCTTTTGACGCCATCTACCAACACGTGATGAGTATGAACATCCTGGACCCACAAGCCCGATATTTACGCCGACATATTATCGGGAAAGGCAACCAGGTGGAGTTGGATGGATCAGGTCGCATTTTGATCTCACAAGATCTGCGTTCCTGGGCTGAGCTTGAAACCGACGTAATAATCATCGGGCAGGGTAACTATTTTGAAGTGTGGAAACCTGATATCTGGCAAAAAATGGATCGCCAGGAACAGGTTTTTGATGCCGAACGATTTAAAGCGCTCAACCTTTCAACTCGATGACAATGGAAATAGCTGTGCACGTACCTGTACTTTACCATGACATTATACTCGCTTTGAAACCGAAACCTGCCGGGCGATATGTAGACGGGACACTTGGAGCTGGTGGTCATGCCAATGGAATTCTAACCGCCAGCGATCCGGATGGTGAATTACTCGGCCTGGACGTGGATCCACATGCTATCGAACTTGCCAGACAGAAACTGGCTTCATTTGGAAAACGGGCCATCCTCCTCCAGGCGTCATATGCAACCCTGACTCAGCAGCTTGGGAATTTGGGTTGGATAACAATCGATGGAATGCTCCTTGATCTGGGTGCGTCTTCCATGCAGTTCAACACACCTGAACGAGGTTTTTCATTCCAGTCAACCGGAACATTAGACATGCGATTTGATCCTGCCAACCCGCTCACAGCAGCCCACCTAGTGAATGAATTGCCTGAAGCTGAACTTGCCGACATTTTGTTCCGTTATGGAGAGGAACCTCGCTCATGGCAGATCTCAAAGTCGATCATCAAAGCCAGACCGATCACCAACACAGTTCAACTGGCGGAGGTCATCAAGTCAGTAAATCCATCACATGACCGGATTCATCCCGCCACCCGTACATTCCAGGCATTACGGATCGCAGTCAATGATGAACTGATGGAGATCGAAAAAGTTCTGCCCCAGGCAATTAACGCACTGGTTGTCGGAGGACGATTGGCTGTTATTTCTTTCCATTCATTGGAGGACCGTATCGTCAAAAGTTATTTCAAACAGGAAATTCGCGATTGCATCTGCCCTCCCCGTCAACCAATATGCACATGCGGACACAAAGCGAGTATTCGCGAAGTAAATCGCAAGCCAATTACGCCATCGGATGTAGAGATTAGCCAAAATCCCCGGTCTCGTAGCGCAAAGTTAAGAATTGTTGAAAAACTATAAACAAAAATTAAAGCTAACAGATATCTTATGAAAACCTTAAAACAATTATTCCAAAATTATAAGCAGGCAGCCTGGCGAACCCAACTTCAATGGATAGGTTTGTTCCTGGCATTTCTGGTAGCTATTGCTATTGTTCTTGGTTTTTATGTAAATATCACTACCCGTACTGCCCTGGCAGGTCGTGAAATTGCTTATACTCAGGACGATCTCATCACCATGCAACATAAAATATCAGATCTGGAATCCCAGATAGCAAGTTTAACCTCCACCCAGAATATGCAGGAACGTGCTGCTGCCATGGGTTTTAAACCTGCCGGACCTGAAGAATTCACTTATATTGTTGTTTCCGGTTATGTCCCCAAGACTGCCATTATCCTTGCTCCGAAAGCTGTTCGGAACCTCACTCCAATAATTTTGCCAGAATATACGGAATCGCTTTTTGACTGGTTTGCATATCGAGGCCACCCATGATCAATCCGAAGCGGTGGCGATATCAGATCATTCAATATTCATTGGGTGCGATTTGTATTTTGATCATTGGCAAGATATTTGTTTACCAGACCAGCCCGGAAGCAGAAGCGTTTCGCAAAGGGGGTGATTTAAACCTTACAACCTTGTATCCCGCCAGGGGGGAGATTTACGATCGGAATGGCAACTTGCTGGCAGGTAACAAAACGGTTTACGAAATTGGTGTGGACTTGAACACAATACGACAGGACAATAACTCTGAAGCAATTGCCTTAGCGCTCAGTGTTAACGCAGGTTTGGATTATGCCAAGATCTACAATGCCATCACCCAGGCAGACCCAAGTCAAAATTATACAATTTTGGCGGATAATGTTTCTGCTGAAGCTGTGGATAAGGTCAAAGCATTCAAGATCGAACTTGCAAATAAGCCAGGCACGTTATCAGCATCCAAACTTAATGGATTGGCTTTCAAAGCTCATTATCAACGCTTTTACCCTGAAAATGCCCTGGCTTCCAATGTGCTTGGTTTTGTTACCCTCGACAATAACGGTTATTTCGGGATCGAACAGGAATATAACAATCTCCTGGCAGGTATCCCTTCCATTGTGTGGATCCCGGTCAACCCAACCCGGGTTGAAGAAGTCCCAGTGGTAAAGCCCGGGACGACTCTTATCCTGACCCTGGATCGGGAGATCCAATCCGCCATGGAAAACATATTGGATAAAACGCTGAGCGACTCCGGAGCAGAATCAGGAACGATCATCGTCATGGATCCAAAGAATGGCGAGATCCTTGCAATGACATCCACACCACGCATCAACCTCAACGATTATTCCACTTATTCCCAGGTGTTTCCTGACAGTACACCTTTTAACAGGGCAATAAGCCAGGCATATGAACCAGGTTCCGTATTAAAGATCTTGACGCTTTCGACCGCTCTGGATACTGGTGCAGTCCAACCTCAGACAAGTTTCCTCGATACAGGAGTTATTGTGGTCGGTGGTGTTGCGCTTAACAACTGGGATCGGGGCGCTTGGGGTCAGCAGGATATGCTCGGTTGTGTTCAGCACTCTTTAAATGTTTGTTTTGCATGGATAGCCACTCAGATCGGTGCAGACAATTTCTATGGTTATTTGAAAAAGTTCGGTTTGGGACATACGACAGGTATCGACCTGGCCGGTGAAGGTACCGGCAGATTGAAACTTCCCGGCGATTCAGATTGGTATCCAGTCGACCTGGGAACCAATGCATTTGGACAGGGAATTTCTGTAACGCCTATTCAAATGATCATGGCAGCTTCCGCCATCGCCAACGGTGGCAATATGGTACAACCCCACTTATTATATGCAACAGTGGAAAATGGAATTCAACAGAACAAACATTATGAAGTTGTCGGTAATCCTATTTCCCCTCAGACCGCAAAAACCATGAATGAAATGCTGGCAACTTCCTTGGAAAAGGAAGCCTCCCTGGCTACAGTACCAAACTACCGTGTGGCAGGGAAAACAGGTACAGCTCAAATTCCTATTTTTGGTGGCTATGATCCTTCATTCACCAATGCATCATTTATCGGTTGGGGTCCCGTGGATGACCCCAAGTTTATGGTTTACATCTGGCTTGAAAAACCAAAAAGTTCCACTTGGAGTTCTGAAGTTGCAGCACCTATATTTAAAGAAGTGGCAGAGAAATTGATCGTCTTAATGGGAATACCCCCCGATCAAATTCGCCATCAATTGGCTGGGCAATGAGGATATTGTGTTAAACCTGGCAGATGTATTCGAAGCGCTTACGAATAACCGACCCGGAATGGAAATGCCAATCATCACCGAGGCAGTTATCGATTCACGCCAGGTCATCCCAGGTTGCTTGTTCATCGCCCGACAAGGGGAAAATGTTGATGGACATGACTTCGTTCAAGATGTATTCCAGAGAGGGGCTTCCTTTGCATTAATTGAACATGATATTGACGGTGATTTTCCATGCCTTGACTTGCGTAAAAGCTCAAACTTGACAATGGTTTCTATCCCAGAACCCCCTCTTTGCCTGCGGGTTGAGAACACACTGGAAGCCTTGCAACAAATTGCCCGCTTCTGGAGACGAAAACTGGACATTCGGGTGGTCGGAATCACCGGTAGTGTCGGCAAATCCACGACGAAAGAATTAATTGCCGAAGTGTTATCCAAACGTTTTCGTACTCTGAAGAATCCGGGAAATATGAATAACGAGATCGGGTTACCCCTGACTGTCTTAAAACTCAACCGAAATTATGAACGCGCGGTCCTGGAAATGGGATTCTACGTTCCGGGAGAAATAGCTTTCTTATGCGATATCGCCCAACCCCACATCGGAGTCGTCACGAATATCGGTACAGTCCACGCTGAACGGGCAGGCTCGCAGGAAGCGATTGCAAAAGGAAAATCTGAGCTTGTCCAGGCTCTGCCTCCTTCTCCAGATGGGATCGCCATTCTAAATTACGATGATCCGCTTGTTAAAGCAATGGCTGAAAAAACCAAAGCACGAATATTCTTCTATGGTCTCAACCCGCTGGCAGACCTTTGGGCTGATGAAATAGAAAGCCTGGGTTTGGAAGGGATACAATTTCGTCTTCACTATCATAATGAGATCTTGCATATTAAAGTTCCCTTGATCGGCCAGCATTCAGTACACACTGTTCTACGGGCTGCAGCAGTTGGTCTGGTTGAAGGGCTCAATTGGCAGGAAATAATTGAAGGATTGACCTCAGGACATACCCAGCTGCGTCTAGTGGCAGTCCGTAGTGATACAGGCGCCCTTCTTTTAGACGACACGTATAATGCGTCACCGGAATCTACTCTCTCAGCATTGAACCTGTTGGTCGATCTCGACGGGCGCAAAATAGCTGTACTTGGGGATATGCTGGAACTTGGACAGTATGAAAAACAAGGTCATGAAATGGTGGGAGTTCGAGCAGCTCAAGTGGCTGAATTCCTGATCACCGTTGGAGAACGCAGCCGAATCACCGCTGATGCAGCTCGACGGTCCGGTATGAATGCCAGTCATATTTTCGAATTTGAAAACCCGGGGAAGACAATTTCATTCTTGAGAGATTTTCTCACATCGAAAGACATGGTCCTTATTAAAGGATCACGTGGAATACATATGGATCAAATAGTTGCCGCCTTGGAGGTGCCTGAATGAAATCCTCCGCATTGGCACTAGCCTTGGCTGGGTTGAGTTTCATGATGACAGTCATCTGGGGCGGACCTCTTTTGAGAATATTGCGACATTACAAGATCGGCAAGCAGATCCGCGTCGAAGAACCGGGCAAGCATTTTACAAAGATGGGGACTCCAACCATGGGTGGGGTGATGATCATATTACCCGTAGCATTGCTGACCATCCTGCTAAATGCAGTCTCTTTGCTTGGATTGAACATTTTTGGTCGCTCGCTTATGGTTCCATTATTTGCCATGCTCTCCTTTGGATTCTTGGGAGCTGTGGACGACTACCAAGGATTGTTCGGTAAGCGCAAGGGTCAAGGCATGCGCTCGCGCACAAAGCTGCTTTTTCAATTATTGCTCTCAGTCGGTCTGGCTTTTGTGATCCGCTATTCATTGGATGCACCCCAGTTATACATTCCAGGCATCCCTGGCGATATTAAATTGGGTATCTGGTATATCCCGATCGCGGCGATAATCATCGCCGGCATGTCCAATGCTGTCAATTTTACAGATGGGCTGGACGGGTTGGCAGGGTTGATCTCTGCAACTGCTTTCGTAGCATTTGGCGGCCTGGCATTACTGCAAGGTCAGACATTTTTAGCCCGTTTTTGTTTTACTATGGTCGGAGCTCTATTTGGTTTCTTATGGTTCAATGTACATCCCGCAGAACTTTTTATGGGGGATACTGGGTCTCAACCGTTAGGAGCCACCCTGGCAGTTGTTGCATTAATGACCGGTCATTGGATCCTCATTCCCTTCATTGCGATCATACCGGTCAGCGAATTATTAAGTGACATTATTCAGATCGTTTATTTCAGGTTGACAAAAGGTCGTCGTTTCTTCAAAATGGCTCCCCTTCACCTGCATTTCGAATTGCTGGGTTGGAGTGAGACCCAGATCGTGCAACGATTCTGGTTGATAGGTATCCTGGGTGCAATGCTTGGAATAGGGATCGCGTTGGTGTGAGCATGACAAATATTTGGGAAGGAAAACGTGTCGTCATTATTGGCGCTGCCCGTCAGGGGCAAGCTGCTGCTCGTTTTCTTGCTCAAAATGGAGCAATTGTAACTATCAATGACCTGCGGTCTAAAAATGAATTACAAGCTACACAATCAGCGTTGCAGGACTTACCCATCCGTTGGGTATTGGAAAGCCACCCCTTCGAACTATTGGACGAAATTGACTTGTTGTGCTTATCCGGAGGAGTTCCGCTCAACCTTCCGATTATCCAGGAAGCATTAATTAGACAAATCCCCCTGACGAATGACACACAGGTTTTCCTGCAGGTCGTTCCATGCCGAACGATAGGGATCACAGGTTCTGCCGGAAAAACAACCACTACAGCCCTGGTTGGTAAGATGGCTCAAAAAGCTCAAGCAGGATCAAAATTTCATGCCTGGGTGGGTGGCAATATTGGAGATCCTTTGCTAAACCATATCGATCAGATGCATCCTGAGGACCTGGCAATTCTTGAGATATCCAGCTTCCAACTTGATCAAATGACGCGATCGACTGATATAGCGGCTGTTCTTAATATAACTCCAAATCACCTTGACAGGCACAAGACCATGGAATCATATGCAGCAGCCAAAGCGCGATTGATCGAAATCCAGGGTCAAAATTCCTTCGCCATCCTTGGTCGAGATGATCCGGGCTCCTGGGGTTTAAGAGATAAGGTCCATGGCAAGCTTCTATCCTTTGGATTTTCCCGGATGGACGCCAACTCAACAGGCATGTTGGTTTCCGAAAATAAATATTTCCTGCATGATCTCTCGGGGGAGAAAGTTCTATTCGACCAATCCATTGTCCACTTGCGGGGAAAACATAACCAATTAAATGTCATGGCAGCCTGTCTCCTCGCATCAGCAGCAGGTTTACCGATCGATGATATCGTTGCCGGGATTGATGAATTCCATGGTGTAGCCCACCGTCTGGAATTTGTGCGTTCCTGGGGCGGGGCAGATTGGTACAACGACTCAATCGCAACTGCACCTGAACGAACCATTGCTGCCATCCGCTCTTTTGAACAACCGATCGTCTTGCTCCTTGGAGGACGGGATAAAGATCTGCCCTGGGACTCACTGGCCGATGTGATCCAGGATCGCGTCCGGGAGGTGATAATTTTTGGTGAAGCAACCGAAAAAATTGGAAAAACCTTGGCTCACACTCCTGAAAATTTGCGACATTATGCGATCCACTGCTGCAAGGATGTGAAAGAAGCCGTCGTATCAGCTGCCCGCCTGGTTAAAACTGGGGATGTTGTTTTATTCTCCCCGGGCGGCACTAGTTTTGATGAATTCCGCGACTTTGAAGAGCGCGGAGAAAGGTTCCGTCAATGGGTTCAGGAACTTTCGTAAAGCAAACCTCCCGACCGGTGGCTGGCAAAGGCAAACATTTAAACCTGGCTGGTATTGATTTGATCTTGTTTGCAGCCATGGTTGCCCTGGCAATATTTGGATTGTTGATGGTCTATTCGGCCAGCACGGACTATTCAGTCGTCGTTTTGGGTGAATATCCAACCTACATGTTCGTCCGCCAGGTCGCCTGGTTAATATTGGGTTCATTAATGGTTATTGGTCTGATCTTCATGGATTACCACATCTGGAAAAGATTCGCGGTTCCCTTAATAGTAGTCACAATCATCAGCCTGATATTGGTATTTGTCAGTAATGACCTAAAGAATGGTGCTGTCCGAACTTTCATGAATGGTTCGATCCAACCGTCCGAGTTTGCCAAAGTGGCAACCATCATATATTTGTCAGTCTGGTTATCGATCAAGAAAGAATCACTTCATGTTCTTGGCCTGGGATTAATCCCCCTGGCAGTCATATTGGGAGTGATCAGTGGATTGATCGTAGTGCAACCGGACATTAGTGCAGCCATAACAATTGTCTTGCTTGGGGTTATGCTCTTCTTCCTGGCAGATGGTGACCTTAAGCAAATAGGTCTGATGATGTTGATCGCAGCGGTCTGTATTGGGATAGTGATGCTGATCATCCCGACAGGGCAATCACGGCTCGCCACTTACCTGCAATTTCTTCATGACCCAACACAAGCACAAGGACAATTGCGAAGATCGCTGGGAGCAGTCGTAAATGGAAAATTCTTTGGTGTTGGATTGGGAAGATCCAATGCCAAACTTACGGGGCTTGAAGTTGCACCTACCGACAGCATATTCGCTGTGTTGGTTGAAGAGACAGGGCTGATGGGCGCAATTCTTTTGATCGGTCTTTATGCTGTAATCCTTTGGAGAGGCATCCGGATCGCCAATAAAGCGCCAGATATGCTGGGATCAGTAATGGCGGCAGGTTTGACATTTTGGATGATGATCGAGGCGGTAATTAATATGGGTGTGATCGTTGGAATCTTCCCGATGGCTGGGACTGCCTTGCCATTCATCAGTGCAGGAGGTTCCAACTTGTTATCTTTCATGGCTGCCATGGGCATTCTTTTGAATATTTCCAGACAGTCCGGGCAAAAAGTTGAAGTTGAAGAACGGAGGTCCTATAGTGCGTCTGTTGATTGGCGCGGGCGGGACCGGCGGAGGCGTGTATCCCGCCCTCGCCGTACTGCAAGCACTAACCGCTAAAGTCGAAACCCTATGGGTCGGCGCCCAGGGTGGGATCGAATCCACCCTGGTTCGACGCGCAGGTATTTCTTATGAAGAAATACCTGCTGCCGGTATTCATGGAGTTGGGATTAAGCGTTTGCCAATCAACCTGAGTCTTTTAATAAAAGGATATTTTGCTACAAGACGCATTATTGACCGGTTTAAACCAGATGTCATCCTTCTTACGGGTGGATATATAACCATTCCAGTTGCATTGGCTGCCCATGGTGTTCCTATTCTTTTAGTAGTCCCGGATATTGAACCAGGATTGGCTCTTAAAACGGCTGCATGGTTTTCCAATTACATAGCAGTATCTGCAGAGGATTCAATTAAATTTTTCACCAATAAAAGAAAAGTTTTCATCTCTGGTTACCCAACCCGGACTGACTTGATCAAATGGGATAAACACTCAGCCCGGAAGAATTTCAACTTGCAAGAAACCATGCCTGTTGTTTTGATATTCGGAGGCAGTAAGGGAGCACACTCGATAAACCAGGCAGTCCTAGAGCACCTCTCCAGCCTGCTTGAGATCGCACAGGTCATCCATATTAGCGGCGAATTGGATTGGCCTTCAATTGTTGCAAGAAAACAGGAGTTATCCATTCAAGAGGCTGGTCGTTATCATGCATTCCCCTATTTGCACGAAGAAATGGGTGCCGCTTTAACCTCAGCAGACCTGGTTGTTTCGCGCGCCGGGGCATCCACTCTTGGTGAATTCCCAATCCTTGGATTAGCAGCCATATTGGTTCCTTACCCATATGCATGGCGTTATCAGAATGTGAATGCCAGATATCTTGCCGACCATGGGGCAGCCATTCTACTTGAAGATTCAAAATTGGGACAGCAATTACTCTCCACAGTAAAACAATTGCTGGAGGATTCCTCAAGATTGAAAAAGATGCGCACCGCCATGC
>Ga0315268_10004964_pt1 | contig 14340 bp, 12 predicted proteins | sample C1_top_MG_FD_204535 | JGI IMG/M metagenome (GOLD analysis project Ga0315268, IMG submission 204535) | Sediment microbial communities from Yellowstone Lake, YNP, Wyoming, USA - C1_top | ecosystem: Environmental > Aquatic > Freshwater > Lake > Sediment | place: USA: Wyoming | collected 2017-08-01
CCTGCCTCCTCCCCCAAACCCCCTCCTCCAACCCCTTAAAGGGGGTTGGGAGGGGAGTTTGAGGGGAGGGCGGGGGAGCAGGGTACAAAAAACTCCCCCGGCCCTCCCCTCAAATTCTACCCTCTGACCCAATGGCGGCCCTCCAGGAGTGCGGCCAGGGACAGGAAGTTATAAGGGTGCAGGAAGGTGCCCAGGCCTTTGAGGAATTTCCCCTGGCCCCAGGCCGCCAGGGCGTCTGCGGTGGACACGGCCAGGTATTGATAGACGCTGGGGTCCCGATAGCAGTCGATGGTGCAGGCCGAGCAGCCGTCCCGGACCCGGGGGATACGCTCCATTTCTTCCAGGGCGCCCAGGCTGTCGCCCAGGTAGTGGCAGCGGAAGACCTGGAGGCGCCAATCCACGAAAAAATATTTGTATCCCGCCAGGCAGGGGAAGCGCACCGGGCGGCCCTGAAGCTGGCGCTGCAGGTCGCTGATCCCCAGGCGCGGGTTCAGGATGGGCAAAGGTGAGTTGGCCTTCAGGGCCTTTATCCGGGAAAACCAGCGGTACAGTTCCGCGGGGGTGAAGTCCACGGAATAATGGTCGGCAAAGCCCAGATACGAGGAATGCAAGTGGTTAACCGGGTAGGAGAAGGTGACCCGCTCAAATCCCAGGCCCTGCAAGAAAGGGATCATGGCGTCCAGGTCATCCACGAGGCGGCTCATGGTCACCGAGGCCACCGGGCTGAGCCCGGATCGGCGCAGCCAGGGCACCATTTCCCGGATATGGGCGGTGAGGCCCGGGAGACCCCGGTGGGCGTCATGGCGGTCCTCGGCGGGGGCGTCAATGGAAACGATCAGGGTGTCCAGGCCCCGTTCCCGGAGTCCCTGGATGCGAGCCGGGGTGAGCAGCGAGCCGTTGGTGCACAGGATGGTGTTGATCCCCAAGCTTTGCGCCTGGCCCAGCACGGCAGAAAGGTCCGGATGGAGCAAGGGTTCGCCGCCGGTGATGGAGAGGTAATTGACCCCGGCCTTTTTCAGGGCGGCCAACCCCGGCAGCAGCCGGTTGGGATCGGCCATGATGCGGTCTTTGGCGGGAACTTTGGGAAAGCTGCAGAAACGGCACCGGGCGTTACAGACGTTGGTGATGGCGATCTGGCAGAATCCCGGGCCCCCCTGAAGGAGGAGGCTGAAGATCTCCTTCAGGGTCATGGGCAGTTGCTGCCGCATCCGGCGAGCCTGGCCTCGGGGCCCTGCCGCCTTTTGAAGAGGAAGCTGAAAAATTCCCGCCCTTCCCGAAGAAGACGGCGACGCTCTCCCGGGTCCCGGAGCATCAGACGGGCCGCCCGGGCCATGTAGCGGGGGCGGAAATAGAAGCGCCGGTAAAACCGGGGCACCGCCTGGAAGATATCGGCCGCGGCCAGTCCGGGATACTGCACCACGCATTGCTGATAACCGGTATGGCCGTTGACCAGGGCATCATCCTGGAGGTAGCCCTTTTCCCGACAATAATCGTAAAACTCCGTGCCGGGGTAGGGGGTGGCCAGGGAGACCTGGATGGTATCCGGGTCCAGCTCGCAGGCGAAGCGCATGGAGGCCTCTAGACTCTGGCGGGTTTCCCCGGGGAGGCCCACCATAAAGGTGCCGTGCACCTGGATGTGCAATTCCCGGCACCATTTGGCCAGACGGCGCCCCAGTTCCAGGGTGGCGCCCTTGTGGATATTTTTGAGGATCTCGGCATCGCCGGTCTCGAAGCCCACTACCAGGAGCCGCAGTCCTCCCTCCTTCATGGTCTTCAGGGTCTCATACGAGGTGTTCACCCGGGCGGTGGCGGACCAGGTGAATTTGAGGGAACGAAATTCCCGGCTGAGTTGCCGGGCCCGCTCCCCGTGGGCGGTGAAGGTGTCGTCGTCGAAGAAGACCTCCGCGGCCTGGGGAAACAACTCCAGGGTGCGGCGCACTTCGGCCACCACATTGGGGACGCTGCGCATACGGTAGCGCCGGCCGGTAAAGGTCTGAGGCCACAGGCAATAGACGCATTGGCCAGGACAACCCCGGCCCGTGTAGAAAGACACGTAGGGGTAATGGAGATACGGGATCTGGTAATGCTCCATGGTCAGGTCCCGGTGGTAGATCTCGGTGACAAACGGCAGGGCGTCCAGATCCTCGAGGAAGGGGCGGTCGGGATTGTGCCGGATGCTCTGGCCCCGGCGAAAGCTCAGCCCCGGAATCGCTTCCCAGGACCGGCCCTCAGCCACCTCCAGGATGGTGTAGTCGAATTCCCGGCGGGCGACAAAATCCACCTGGGGCCCGGCGGTAAGCGATTCCTGGGCCAGGATGCTCACCTGGGGGCCCACCAGGCCCACCTCCAGCCGGGGATTCTTTTCTTTAAGCAAGCTGACGGTCTTTAGATCATGGCGGAAGGAGGGTTGGGTGGTAAAGAGGACGGCCAGTTCGAAATCCGGGGCCAGGGCCGCCACCTGGTCAACCGTCAGGTTCTCCGGGGGGGCGTCCACCACCCGGCTGTCGGGGATAAGCCCCGCCGGGTAGCAGAGCCAGGTAGGATACCAGAAAGAAGTAACCTCTCGGGTGGCCTGATAGCGGGAGCCGGCGCCGCCGTCAAAATCCTGGAATGACGGCGGGTTGAGGAGCAGGGTGCGTTTCATTATTACCTCTTAGAGTGCGGGAGCCCCCGGGAGCTTTGATGGTCAATTCTATCTGAGGATTACAGCCTTGTCCAGGGAAATGCGGGGATTTTGCGGCCCGAGGCCTCAAGCTCCCTCAGCGATGGAAGCAGAAAAGAACACGGGGCTTGGATTCGGCAATCCCTTTCCCTTTAAATCACAATGACTCTGCATAGACTTCGATGGCATGCCTGACCTGCACCTGAGCCCCGGCCTGGGAGAGCATGTCCGTTATCTGCAACATGCAGGCAGGGCAGCCGGTGGCCACTACCGCGGCCCCAGACCTTTCGATGTTTTCCCGCTTGCGCTGCCCGATGGCTTTCGAAATCTCATAATGCTGCAGGTTGAAACTGCCCCCGCAGCCGCAGCACCAATCCGCCTCGGCCATCTCTATCAAGTCGTAGCCGGGGTTGGCCCGGATCATTGCCCGGGGCTGGGCGGCCACCCCCAGGGATTTCTTCAGGTGGCAGGGGTCATGATAGGTTATGGAAACTCGATCCGCCGCCCCTTCCCGGCCTTCGGCCTCCAGGCCCACCCGGTCCGCCAGAAACTGGCTGATGTCCATGACCCTGCCTGACAGGTCGGCGATCCTCGTCTGGTCGGCTTCCGGATATTCCTGCGCCATCAGCGGCCACATCTTTTTGATGGTGGAGGCGCAGGTGGCGCAGGCGGTGATGAGCTGGTCGAAGGGCTCAGAGCCGAAAAGCTCCAGGTTATGGCGCACCAGCCGGTCGAAGGCTTCGGTGTCGCCGCTGGAGAGGGCCGGGATGCCGCAGCAGCCCTGGTTCGCTGGCAAATACACCCCCACCCCGTGGTGGTCGAGAATCTTGAGGACGGCCTCCCCCACCTGGGGAAAGATCTTGTCGATGAGGCAACCCACGAAAAAGGCGACCTTTTGGCTGGCAGCGCCGGGTGCGGTGTTGAGGGCCGGCACCTGGCGGTGCAGGGGCGCCGGGGCCAAGGGCTTGATATGCCGCCCCCTCAAGAGGGGCGAGAGAAAGCGGGAGCAGGAGGACCCCAGCAGGTCGTCCACCGGTTTGATGAAAATACCCTGGAACCGGCTGCCCCAGGCCAGAACCTGGTTGAAAAAGTCTGGCTTGCTCAATACCCGCCGGAAAACGGCCTTTTTCCAGGGAGAGAGGCCCATATAACCGGCCAGGATGGCCCGGGCCTTGATGAAGATATCCAATACCTTCACCCCGCTGGGACAATTGGCCGCACAGGAGCCGCAGAGGAGGCACCGGGTCAGGCGATCCTGGACTCCCTGGGGATTTCTAAAAAGCTCCTGGGCCAGACCGTCCAGAAGGGCGAGCTTGCCCCGGGCCACATCGGCCTCCCGGCCCGTTTCGGCGAACAGGGGGCACACCGACTGACACATGCCGCAGCGCATGCAGATCACGATCTGATCGTCCAGCTCCTTTACCAGCTTGGCCAGCGCCTTGAGGTTCGACATCTCTACGCTCCGATGATTTTGCCGGGATTGAGAATATTGTTGGGGCCCACCGCGGCTTTAATGCGTTTGGAATAAAGAATGGTGCCCTTGCCGAATTCTTTTTCCAGGAAGCGGGCTTTGGCCGTACCGATGCCGTGTTCGCCGGAAAGCCTCCCTGGGATGGAAACTAGCGCCTTTTGCCCAGGATATGGTGGATAAGCAAAAATGGCATATGGTATGACCATTGCAAAATATTCTTTTTTTCCCTTTTTGAGGCTGACCCGATTAATTGGTCAAATCCCCAGAAGGTGGGAATTATGCAAATCAGGGACCCAGAAGAATGACGGCGGGCATCATTGGGCCCGGGCCAGGCTGGCCTTGGGCTTGCGTTCCCGCACGTACTTCAGCACAAAGGCGATGTGCCCCCGCATGGCGGCGTAAGCCCCTTCCGGGTCATGGCGCTTGATGGCCTCGAAAATGGCGGTGTGCTGCTGCTGGATGACGGGCAGGTTGGCGGCGTCCTCCCACAGGTAGGTGAGGTTCTCTTTAATCCCGAAATGCAGGAGGTCGTAAAAGCTCCGCATGAGGTAGATTTGCGCTGTGTTCTTGGTGGCGTAAGCGATGCCCATATGAAAGGAGACATCCTCCTCGATTCCTGGCTCTCCGGCCTGATTTCGGGACAGCATGGCGCTCAGGGCGCCTGCCAACGTCCGGATATCTTCCGGGGTGGCCCGCTGGGCCGCCAGGATGGCGGCCTGGCCTTCCAGCCCCATCCGCACCTCCAGCAGGTCCTCCAGGGAGACCTCGGGGCCCTGGATGATGGCGGAAAGAGGGTTATTTTCTCTCTGGGAATCGAGGGAGCGGACAAAGGTGCCCTGTCCCTGGCGGTGTTCCAAAAATCCCATGGTCACCAGCTTGTTGATGGCCTCCCGCACTGTGGGGCGGCTAACCCCCAGGGCCTGCGCCAGTTCTCTTTCAGGCATGAGCCTCTCTCCGGTTTTGAGCTTGCCTCGGAATAGCAGGTCTCGGATCTGCTCGAAGACCTGGTCGGAAATGCGCTTCACCCGGATGGGCTTTAGCAAGTCGGTCATCGTCGGTTTATCCCCCTGAAGGTCCGGCTCGGCAGGACGGCGCGCCCTGCCGGGCGGGAAAAATTGTCAGGCGAAATTTTTTTCTTGGCATGTTTTTAACTCGGCATTATATATTTGTCAAACGGTCAGACCAATAAATCTTCAGCCTCTTGAAGTTTTCTCTATATGTCCTGAGCTGGATGCTACCGTAAGCAATTCTTGCCTGATAACTAGGGCTGGCGAAGCCCTTCCCGGGCTCCGCCGCCCTTCATCAGGTTATGATTTATACCGAGTTGCGGCCAATCGAATATTTTTTCCCAATTTTTCTTGGTGGCACAGGCGTCTCGCCTGTGCAGCGCAGGGTAAAGCCCGCGGCTACAAAAGCAACATTTGAATGCAACTCGAGACCTATGCGAAAATCTAAATGTGGGACACCCGCCCCCGGGTGTCATGCGCTATATCGGCGCAGGCGAGGGCGCCTACGCGACAATTTGATTACATAAGCGAATGTTTAGATTTTCGCAGAGGTCTTAACTCGGTATTACTGGTGGGGGAGAAGGGGGGGCAGGAGCCGGTGGCGCAGTCGGGCTGGGAAATCTATCCCATGGGCAGCGATGCCAGGCCGGAAGATATCCCTAGGGGCGCCGTGGCCGGCCTGCTCATCGGCCAATGAGAAAAACAACCCGGGATGGCTAAAAAAAACGTAACCTCAAGGATTACGCCTGGTTAGCCATAACTGGTGCCGAAGGCGGGATTCCGCTGAACCCCGCATCAATTCTGGCTTTTCGGCAGGTCGACCGCCAACCGACCCTGTCATTTAAGGCCAACAGTAGCCATTGAGCATCACCCCACGGCCCAGGTTTGCTAAAAGCTTGCCAGCACCATAGTTTGGGAAACAATTTTTTCCCATCCCCCCTAATCCCGATCCCAGGACCTTTTACCTGTTCATCATGGAATCTGATGATCTACATTTCAAAAGGTGTTCAGGGGCATCTTCATTCTCCTGGAGCTTCTTCCACCGAATCGATGGGTATTTTAAAGGAAATCCTGGTGCCCTGGCCTATCTGGCTCCAAATCTTAATGGCTCCTCCTATGATCCGGACTCGCTCTCCCAAGGAATCCAACCCTAAGCCTCTACGTTTGGCATCCCTGGACAATACCTGGTCCAGATTAAAGCCTATGCCGTTATCTTGCACTTTGATAAAAACGTTATCTTTTTGTTTTCTAATAATCACCCTTACCTTAGTAGCATTGGCATACTTGCCGATGTTGGTGAGACATTCCTGGATGACGCGGTATATATGAAGTTGGTCTTCTCGTATAAATAGATCATCGATTTGGTCTATGGCCAGGCGGCAATCAACGATACCGTAATGCTTGTTAAATTCGCTGACCAGGTGTCTGATGGCGGCAGATAACCCCAGATCTTCCAAAGCATGAGGGCTTAGGTCCCGGGACAGGCGCCGGACGTTCTCCACAATCTCATCCAGGTAGGAGTACATGCCCTCGCATTGGGACTTGGCGACCTGCAAATTTTTTTCCACCGCACTCACCCGGAGTTTCAAGACCAGGAGCGATTGCCCAAGTTCATCGTGCAACTCTCTAGCTATGCGTCTTCGCTCTTTTTCCTGGGCAGCTACCAGTCGAGAAGCGCTGTCTTTCAAATTCATTTCCAATTCCCTGAGATCTTCCTCAACCAGCATAAAGTCATGAAGATTTAGAATATCATGCTGCTGGTCACTGTTCGTTAATTCGCAATGAGTAGCTGGCATTCTTGGTTTTTTAGGTTCCCGCCCGGACGTGCCAATAATCCCAGGGGTGGCAAGCTCTTGCCCCATTAAGGGAACGCTATTTGAGCCATGGAATTCCAAAAGCCATCGGGCTATTCCATCATCAGCAATCGGCACGGGGTCGGGTCCACGCTGATTTCCAGCGGTCGTAAGTGGGTGGTGAAGGAGATAATGGCCTGCCCTGGCGCCAGGGAGGGCAGGTTTCGCCACAGGGATTCATTGATTCCGCCGATGGAACGCTTCAGGCGGCTGATTACATAAGCGTCGCTGATTTTGTGTAAGATCCAGTTGTTTATCAGGCCAAGGACATCGTCCGGCAAGTGCTGGGGCAACTGGGTGATAAATACCAATCCGAGCCAGCGCTTCCGCCCTCGACGGGCAATGCGGGCCACCTGCTCGAACAGGACTTGCATTTTTTTGATGCGATTGGCGGAGAGAAACTCGTGGGCCTCTTCAATGAATATCACCGCCGGCGTGGGCTGCCGCTTTTCCTTGACTGCGGCCTGGTAGTTTGCTTCCTGCTGTTGCTGGATGCCCCGCAACAGCTCGGCGATGACCAGGTTATTGATTTGGGGTGAGTCGGTGTCGCTCAGGTCGAAGATGGAAACCTGGCCCGGCCTCAGCAGTTCCTGGTAGTTGAGCGGTGGCGCGGCCGGAGAGTCAAAAATCCTGAGCCTTTTGATCTTTCCCAATTTGCCCAGCATGGCCCGCCAACTGATGATATTCTTGGGCGGATTGAGTTGGCCGATGATCTGATGCAGTTCCTTGCGTTTTTGTGCGAAGAGCCCGGTTTCCAAAGAAGGAACGTATTCGCCCTTGTCGTCCTTGAGGAAAGCAATCTCATTGGTAACATCATAAAGATGCGCCAGAGTCATCTCCGGGTAACCGGTCTCGAACTCGTCCAGTTCCAGAAGTTTATGGCGTTCCCCCGGGGAAGGCCAGACTCCCATCTTTTCCAGGGCCAGTTTGGTGGCATCGTAAGCCTTGAAAAACCGTTCTTCCTGGGCTTCGCTCAAATCCAGGATCTCCTTGACGGCGTATGGCGAGAGCTCGCTGAACCGCAGGGAGAAAGGCGTCTTGGCAAAGTGAGCGGGATTTGCGGTTTCCCGGCCCACCAGATAATAGATGTGCGTATTATCCACCCCTTGGGGCTGGATGTTCCTTCGATGCAAGGCCTGGAGCATTTCCTCCCTTTGGGCCGCCTCATTGATGGCGCAGTACTCTCCTTCAGTGTCGATAAGGATGACCGCCATTTGCTCCCTCTGGGCCTTGGCGATCAGGCCGGAAACGGTGGTGGACTTGCCGCTGCCGGTGGTGCCAAGAATACCGAGGTGGCGGGGGAAAACGCCCTTGCTCCCACTGGGGATGAAAACCGGGAGCTCCTCAAAGCCGCTGGCAAGGCCGAGCCGCAGATTTCCCTGGATCTCGAGTACCTGGGCCGATTCTTCGGGATCCAGGACAAATACCGGGCTGTTGGGCTTGGGGCGCCACCGTGGCGGTACTAGGGCGCCTTCTTCCAGGCGTTCCCCAATGATCTCTACCTGGGCCCGGCCGTGGTGTTTGGGCATGAGCAGACCTCCATGCACAGTGGTGACTACCAACGGGGTAGAGTCCGCCTTTAACCCATCGGGTTCGGCGAAGGGACCTTCGACGACGGCTCCGAGATAAGTGCGCTTGTCTGTCCGGCTTTCAATCCGCACCAGGGCATGGCTGGGAAGCAGGTCAATATTTTGCGAAGGGATCAGCACAGTGACGGTGCCGTCTTGGCTCGTAGGCAAATCAAACATAGTACTGCCGACACTCCCGGCATAACTCGAGGCCGGCTGCCAGGCCCCCCCGGCCCTTTCACTGGATTCCTGAATAGCTTTCAGGACCTTCTCCGGCGTGTCCCTAACGACATCACTGTCATCTTGAATTTGCCCACCCTTTTCCATGTCCGCCATGGTTCGACTCTCCTCTAATCCAGGCATCACCGCCGGGTTTGACGCTCAGTCGCGTAGCGATACGGCGCTCCTGCGGAAGCATAGGCGAGCAAAGTCGAAGCTGCAAAGGTGTCGGCCCCAAAGGTGGCTTTGCATAGGCCGTCCGCTAAGTCGATGAGCATGGGAAAACCCCGGTGCTCCTGGAGCACACTATCCGCCATGGCGATCAAAGCTGCCTCATGGGCATGATCGATGTGCGCGTAGAACATCTGGGCCGGGGCCATCTGAGAGGTGCGGTACATGCCAACCGCGATCTTAGGGGCGCATTCTTCTATGAAAGCTTCGACGGAGGACCCAAGTTGCCCCCATTCCTGGCCCCGATAATGGCCTCGCTGGTAGATGACACTCAGCATTTCTTTATTCGTTTTGACGATGGCATACTCCAGGGGGTTGAGGGCATTGCCTATAGTCAAAAGTTCGCGAGCCGAAGTAGAGCTGGGAACAAAGACAAAACGCCGGTGGTCGAATATAAACCGTTGCATCAGGGTGAGGCCCGCCCGGAGCAATTCAGGGAGTCCTGATCCGGTGATTAGCTCGTAAGGAGTGGGATTGCCGTGTCCCATACGCCATTCCGACTGGGAGCGATCCAATAGGACAGCCCGCTCGGCGTAAGCCATGATGCCGCGGCGGGCCAGGTTGCTTAATCGGTCATAAGAGCTCACCCGCTCATCTGAACCACGGTGCCGCCGGCGATCAAGGAGGTCTAAAACCTCGTCGACCAAATTTTTGGCGAAAGAGGTCCTGAGGTCCCGCCTGAAGATCCGGTGGACCCAGGTCCCCTGGTCACCCTGATAGGAGACCAGACATACGCCCAGCTGGGTAAGGGTCATTGGCAGAGTATCATGAGCGAGTACCGTGCCATCGCAAGCCTCCACTGCCCCATTGAACAGCAGTTCCTTATGGATCTCCTCCAAGCGCTCTATGGTTACGCGATATACGCCAGCCCCCCGTGGGGCTCCAGCGCGCTTGCCGAGCAACGGAAATATTTCCTGGCGTATCTGTTTTTGGTACTCATTTTCTTTGCGGATGGCTTCCGCGACCTCTTGCTCGAGGCGGGCATACATCTCCATCAAATCGGCGCCGGAACGCCAGGTGCTCAGGTCCAGGGTCTGACTTAACTTTTCGCCATGGGCCTCTTCATATTCGTCCCCTGTCATGATCCCTGTCCGCATTTCCGCTAATTCTTCCAGCGAATTTGGGGCTACGGCATTAATGTTTTCCATGGATTTCCTCATATCAGGGTGGTGACGTCTCTATCTTGCTAATTCCCGCCAAATTTCCCAGTTCGACATCTTTTATGAAACGCCGAGCCATTCCCGGAAGGATCCCCTGGCTCGGTGCTGTATTATCAATATCTTGCCATATTGTCTGGCAACTGCTTTGGGCAAGCCAAACTCCGAGATCAAGGTTTCCTGAGCGATTATCGATGCCCCGGATTTGCGCCACTGCACCCCTATCTCATCTAACCGGTTAAGAACCGCAACCTTGGGTGCCAACAACTCCAGAGCCAGGCGGTCAGCCTGGTCTTCGGCCTCGAGTATCTGAAGCCGCTCCACTGCACCATCCGGCGAGCGCTCCATGAGATGAATAAAAATAGATAGGTTTACGCCATGGAACAGCCCCCTGAGCCGTTCCTCCGGCGTGGGGGGGCGCCGGCCATCTAAAATGTCACGGCAGTCTTCTCCTAAAAGGGCCAGCACTTGCTCCCGAGGTTCAAGGTAATCTAAGAGGAAGTGCGCGATCTCATGGGCCAGGGAAAATCGCCTCTCATCATCCGGATCACAGCCTTCCAGGAAAATCAGCCCTCGTCCTGCCATAGCCATCAAGCAGGCCCGCAAGGATAATTTGGCAGCAGCACCGGCAGGAGGGATTTCCTTTTTTCCGAGCCAGTTTTGCAACTCCTGAAGGCTCAGATGGGGAAGGTTAATGATGGCCAGGGGAAGAGCCCAGGCCACCGGGCCCTCGAGAGATCTGGGGAAGGGCTCCCAGCGTCCGGCAAGACGCCAGAATTTTTCAGCCCGAGCGGCGATCTCCTGATCGGTCAATCCTTGTCCCCTTTGGCTTCGGGTGGATTATCATCGCCGTGCGGTTTGCGATGCCGGGCAGCCAAAAGAAAGCCGTTTTCATTTTCTGCGAACCCATCTGCCAATACGGAAATGGCCGCAACTTCCCTTAAGAGTTGGACCAGCCGGTCGCAGTTGCAGGGGCTGAATTTGGCAATCTGGCGGACTTCCTGATGAAATTCCTCTTTCAGGTCATCGGGAAGGCGGCAAATGGAAAGCCTTTCAAGAGCTTTCAGAGTGCACTCCAACCGTTGGGCTAATTGCTGGTCATTCAGGCAATGTCTATATTGGTATTTTGATAGAGTCCAGCCGAGAAAATATGGGTCCTGGCGGGCCCGCTGCACTAATCGCCGAATGGCGGCGGAACTACCGGATAGCGTCGACACTCTTTCCATATCTCTCCAGCCGCTTCTTAATCCGGTCCTTGTGCCGCTTGACCTCACGACGTTGTGTTTCGGTGGGAAGGTTGCCGATCCCCAGGATTTCAGCAAAGACGGCAGTCTCTCGTTCTCCAGAGAATATCAGTTCCATCAATTTCAAGTCTTTGGGGTCTGTGAAGATTTTACTGAGCCCATTTTTGATTTTCTGGCCAAGGACACGGGATTCCCGATGATCGGCCTCTACTTCATTATTCCCAGCTTCCTGCACAAGTTCGACATCCTCAAGAAAGATTTCTCTTCCTCTTAGGCGTCCGAGCTTGGCAAGGGCGTTGCGAAGATCTCGGTCTGCCGCCATCTTGAGGAAGCCCGGGAGTGAAAGCTTGGAAGGGTCAAATTGCGCCGGATTTTTTATGTAATTCATCAAAGCATCAGTGACTGCATCGACCAGAAGCTCGGAGGCGTGCAGGCCTGGGTATTTCTTCGCAAGTTTGGCGATCAGGGGGTCGAGCATTGTTTCCGCAAGCTCTGCCGGTGCGGTGACGTCATCGGCCAGCAAGCGCGCATGCATCTTCTGATACCAGGTAGCCATCTTCAAATTGCTTACTTTCTTAGTGCCAGGATGAATTCGCGATCCATCCGCTTTGCCAGCTGGTTCCGTTTGGCTGAGGAAGGAGGCGGCAGGGAGCGCCGGGCTTTGTTTAGGGTTCGTTCCACGTGGCCTAATTCCTGCAAACCAACCCCAGTGCCGATTCTGGAGACTATCTCAACGGCGTCGTTGCCATTTGGTTCTATCAGGGCCGGTCCCAGCACCAAGAGGGCAAGGCCATTGGGACGCAAAACCCGGCTAATCTCTGCCAAAACTTTCCTTAGGTCACACAGGTATCGACGCACCAAGGCCCGCCGGCGGTTCGTGGCGAGGCCATTATCGAGGCGCTCTTCCAGGTCACGGGGCAGGCCATTGACGGACCAAAGCCCTCGCTCGGTGCCGATCATCGTTCCCCGCAATTGCCTCAAGCTTTTGAGGCTGTATCCCATCCAGATGAGGGGAAATTTGTGCATCCGCAAGTAGTCGATGGCATTGAGATATGGTGGAGAGGTTAAGATAAAGTCCACCGCCGCATCCTCCAGGGGAAGCGATCTCGCATCGCCAGCCAAAATGCCGCTGCCGGCAGGCGGCTTGATGTCTCTGAAAGGCAACCGTTTTACGACCGTCTTGAAGCGCCGGTTCCAGTCGGTAAATGGGAGAGCAATGGGCTTGTCCAACCGCCTGTGGGGGCGAGAGCGAGAGATATCAAGGGCATAAGAAGCACCCTGAGATTTGGCGATGATGAGGCTCGAAAATACCACCCAGGCGAGGTCCCGGGCCGGTCCGTTCGGTTCATTGCGGATAGAAGCCGCCAAGGCCAGAAGCTGCTTCTGTGACCGGGCGGGGAACCAGTATCGGATGAATTCCAATTCTTCTCGAGGAAACCCGGTTTGAACCTGGCAAAGTTGGATCGCTTGCGAGCGGGTGGCCGCCGAGTCGGCTCGGACCAGGATGCGCTCTCTTACCTGCTCCAGACAGTTCGAATCAAAGCTCCGGGTGGCGCTCTTGGCTATTAGGAGCGCCAAAGGATCTCGCTCTACACCAATTCCTTGGCAGCCATATTTATTGGCGGCAACCAGGGTGGTGCCGGAGCCGACCATCGGATCTAACACTACAGCACCTGGCCTCGTCAAATGTTGGATGAGATGTTCAGCCACGCATAGGGGTAAACGTGCCGGGAAGGGATGAAACCAAGGGGGATCCATCCTCTGACCTATTGGCTTCGAACCCGCCAGCATCTCCAGAGTATCTATTACTTTTTTATTGCCGCAGCCAACATCTGCCATGGTTTTCATTTGATGATTCTGAAAATGATCGTCCAGGTCGAGAAGGTTCGCGTATGGCTTAGGTCTGCAAGTTCCCCTTGCAGCCGTAACAGAACCCCAATTCCCATTCCTGGCTTCTCTTCGTTTAGAAGGGCAAGCGGAGGTAGGTCTCGATCAGTGAATAAGAATGATTGTTATCGGTGGAACTATGAAAGAGAAAAGAGCTGATGTCAAGTTAATTTGTGATAGGCTCGGTGCACGTGCAGAGCGGGCCAAAAGTTACTTTCATCTCAGAGGGGACCCCTATGCCAACGTTAGAGCCGCCTGACTTTTTTCGACACTATCAATGTCTGTTTAAAGGGCTGGGGCTAACACAATCGCTTTATTACCGCCATTTCCTTTCTAAATAGCTCCTACTTGCATCTCAATATACGTTCGCTGTTGTGCCCTCGAGGAGGCCATCGCCTGAGAGGAAATGCTAATAATGATCATTAACTGATTTACTGTTAAGGGAGTTGCTTCAGGCGGGAAAATAAAGATTAGGTGAAGTGTGGGTACCTGGTCCGTCTCTGGCGTCGCCATATAAGTCGATTTATGGTGCAACCGGCCTTCAGGGCCGGCTGGGGATTGAAACGCCTTGGATTTGCGGTCTCACTGCAGGATTACTGGGGCCGTTACTGGGGCGAATCTGGCCCGGAAGGCCAAATGAAAAGGCGTAACCTCAAGGATTACGCCTGGTTATTCATAACTGGTGCCGAAGGCGGGATACGCTGGACGATGCTTAAGTTATTTAAATTACTACAACTGCTCTTGCATAAATTGGCGGTTTTATGTCGCTATCCGCAACCTATCCGCAACCATTTGCCGCCATCTGCAGGTTAGGCTAAAATCACATACAAAAGGTTAAAGATTGGTCCCTGGGCGGTGGTCTCGCCGCCTTGGGGCCAATTTTTTGGCACCGCCATAAAGAGCAGTGACAATGAAACTCATCTTCTACAGTCAAAGGCCTCATGCTGGTGCTAAGTAATTGAAAATACATAGTTGGATGGCAGTTTCGGGGAAAATGTGGTGCCAACAAAATATGGCAAGCTGTCTAATTAGTCTTGACAT